>Ga0208849_1000698_pt1 | contig 28717 bp, 23 predicted proteins | sample NGESurdeep072012_10_FD_184470 | JGI IMG/M metagenome (GOLD analysis project Ga0208849, IMG submission 184470) | Arctic peat soil microbial communities from Barrow, Alaska - NGEE Surface sample 53-3 deep-072012 (SPAdes) | ecosystem: Environmental > Terrestrial > Soil > Wetlands > Peat ... | reverse complement strand
CGGGATCGGCGAGTCGCGCGCCGAGCGGGTCCGCACGCTGTCCGCCATCGCCGACGCGCAGCGCGCCTACGGGCACGTGCAGGAGGTGATCGTCCAGAACTTCCTCCCGAAGCCCGGTACCGCCATGCACGACCACCCGCCGTGCCCGCCCGAGGAGCTGGTCTGGACCATCGCCGTGGCCCGACTGGTGCTCCCCGCCGATGTGCACGTGCAGGCGCCACCCAACCTCTCCGACGACCTGCGCCCTCTGCTCGACGCCGGCCTTGACGACTGGGGCGGCGTGTCCCCGGTCACCGTCGACCACGTCAACCCGGAGCGGGCCTGGCCCGCCCTGGACCTCCTGCGCGCCGCCACCGAGTCGGCCGGGCTGACCCTGGCGGCACGCCTCACCGTCTATCCCGGGTACGCCACGGACCCCGAGCGCTGGCTCGACCCGGCCATGCGGTTCCCGGTCCTCGACCACGCCGATGCCGACGGCCTCGGACGCGAGGACCCCTGGTGCTCGGGCGGGGTGGAGCCGCCACCCCTGTTGATCGGCACCGCCCAGGGACGACGGGCGCCGGCCGGCGGTGCCGTCGCCGAGGTGCTGGCCGGGGTGGGCCTGGGCCAGGAGGTCGACGAGGACCAGATCGTGACGCTGTTCTCGGCGCGCGGCCCCGAGGTGCGAGCGGTGGCCGAGGTGGCCGACCAGTTGCGGCGCGACGAGGTCGGCGACGTCGTGACGTGGGTGGCCAACCGCAACATCAACTACACCAACGTGTGCACGTTCAAGTGCAAGTTCTGCGCGTTCTCCAAAGGCCCGCTGTCGCTCAACCTGCGGGGCGCCCCGTATCTGTTGGAGCTGAGCGACATCACCGAGCGCGTGGCAGAAGCCGAAGCGGCGGGCGCCACCGAGGTGTGCCTGCAAGGGGGCATCCACCCCAGCTTCGACGGCGACTACTACCTCGAGGTGATCGGGGCCGTGCGCGAGGCGTCGGACCGCATCCACATCCACGGGTTCACCGCCCTGGAGGTGACCGAGGGGGCCCGGCGCCTTGACGAGCCCCTCGTCGACTACCTGCGACGCCTCAAAGAGGCGGGGCTGGCCACGCTGCCGGGCACCGCAGCCGAGATCCTCGACGACGAGGTCCGCGCCGTGTTGTGCCCCGACAAGATCAACACCGAGCAGTGGCTCGAGGCCCACCGCGCCGCCCACAGCATCGGGCTGCGATCCAACGTCACCATCATGTTCGGTTCTATCGAGCGGCCACGGTCGTGGGCGCGGCACCTGGTACGGACCCGGGACCTGCAACGCCAGACGGGGGGCTTCACCGAGTTCGTTCCCCTGCCCTTCGTGCACATGGCCTCGCCCATCTATCTCCAGCGCAAGGCCCGACGCGGCCCCACCTTCCGCGAGACACTGCTCATGCACGCGGTGGGACGCATCGCCTACCGCGGGTGGATCTCCAACATCCAGGCCAGCTGGGTGAAGATGGGCGCCGCCGGCGCCGCCCAGGCCTTGCAGGCCGGCGTGAACGACCTCGGAGGCACGCTCATGGACGAGAACATCTCGCGCGCCGCGGGGGCCAGCCACGGCCAGCTCATGGACGAGGCGGGATTCCACGCCCTGGTCGAGCCTCTGGGGCGCCGGCTGGAGCAGCGCACCACCCTCTACGGTCGCGTTCCCGCCCCCTGCTGAGGTGTCCGACGTGCGCGGCGCGGGCCCCGACGAGCACGGTGACGCCGACGCCGACGCCGACACCGAGATCGGCGCCGGCATCGGCGTAGGTGGTTCGGACCTCGTCCCCCCGCTGGCAGCGGACACGGCGGGGCTCGAGGACCTCACCCCGGCCGAGAGCCTCGACCCCGGCGAGCAGAACCTCGTCGACGAATTGCTCGACTCGGTGGGGGTCACGCAACGACGCGACCTGTACCGGTCGATCATCGGGACCGTGGTCCATCTGGCCGAGGAGCGCACCGACCCCCTCGACCTGAAACTGGCCCGGGCCGCCATGGCCGAGATGGCCGAGGCCTTTCGCGTGTTCCGTCCCTTTCGCGAAGAGCAGAAGGTCACCTTCTTCGGCTCGGCCCGCACCCTCCCCGAGGACCCGCTGTACCTCCAGGCGCGGCGTCTGGCCGAACGGATGGCGGGCCACGGGTGGATGGTGGTCACCGGTGCGGGCCCCGGCATCATGGCGGCGGGGATGCAAGGCGCGGGACGAGAGCGCTCGCTCGGGGTCAATATCCGCCTGCCCCACGAACAGGGCGCCAACGAGTTCATCGCCCAGGACCCCAAGCTGGTGGAGATGCGCTACTTCTTCACCCGCAAGCTCATGCTCATCAAGGAGTCCGACGGCTACGCCGTGCTTCCCGGCGGGTTCGGAACCCTCGACGAGGCGTTCGAGCTCCTGACGCTGCTGCAGACGGGAAAGGCGCAACCCGCCCCGCTCGTGCTCCTCGACGTCCCCGCCGGCACGTACTGGAAGGGATGGCAGCACTTCCTCGACACCGAGGTCGCCGCCGGAGGGCTGATCTCGCCCGAGGACCGTGCCCTGTACGTCATCACCTCCGATGTGGACGCGGCCGCCACGGAGCTGCTCGGCTTCTACCGCAATTACCACTCGTGCCGATGGGTCGGAGACCTCCTCGTGATGCGGCTGCACGTCGCCCCCACCAAGGCGCAGCTGGCAGAGCTGAACACACGCTTCGCCGACATCGTGGTGAGCGGGTCTATCCGCCCCACCAAGCCTCTCGGCCCCGAGCGCTCCAGCGCAGACCACGTCGAGCTGCCCCGGGTGGCCCTGCGCTTCGACCGGATCCACTACGGGCGGCTGCGCCAGCTCATCGACGCCCTGAACGTGCTCGTCGACTGAAACCCCCGAGGTCCGCGCTACGTCAGGCGAAGGAGTCAGACTCGCCGGCGGAGGTGGGCGCCCGGCGCAGGGTCACCACGGCCTTCTCCACGGCGCGGCGCGCCCGGGTCAGACGCTTCTCCTCGGCCACCACGGCAGGATCGGGGGTCCCGGTGCGACGCGCCCCGCTCGTGGCTTCGCGCAGCCGGTCGAAGGCAAGATCGCCGAGCTCCTCGGCGATGGCCTCGAGCCGATCGGCGACGTCGTCGAGATCCACTCCCCCGGCCCCCACCGCTACCGGTGGGCCGGGATGTCGACCTCGTTGATCTCGAGGGTGCCGTCGGCCGCCTTGGCCCGCAGGACCTTCTTGTCGAACTTCCCGACCGAGGTCTTCGGGATCTCATCGGCGAAGGCCCAACGCTCGGGAAGCCACCACCGCGCCACCCGGTCCGAGAGGAACGCCAGGATGTCGGCCGGCTCGGGGTGCTTCCCTTCGGCCGACACGATGACCACCAGGGGGCGCTCGTCCCAGCGGGCGTCGGGAACACCGATGACGGCGGCCTCATAGACGTCGGGGTAGGCCATCACCTCGTTCTCGAGCTCGACCGACGAGATCCACTCCCCCCCGGACTTGATGACGTCCTTGGTGCGGTCCGAGATCTGCATGAAGCCCCGGCCGTCGAAGCTCCCCACGTCCCCGGTCCGAAGCCATCCGTCGTGGAAGGGCTCGGGGCTCGGGTCCCCGTAGTACGAGGCGGTGACCCATGGTCCCCGGACCTCGAACTCGCCGACGGACTTGCCGTCGTTGGGCAGGACGCGCCCCTCTTCGTCGACCACGCGCAGCTCGACCCCGGCGATGATGCGTCCGGTCTTGGCCCGCCAGTCCATCTCCTGCTCGGGGGGGACACCCTTGGGAGCCCGGCCGAAGGCACACACCGGGCTGGTCTCGGTCATCCCCCAACCCTGGATCATGGCGATGTCGAATCGCTCCTCGTAGGCCTCCATGAGCGAGCGTGGCACCGCCGCGCCCCCGGCGGTGAGAAGGCGCAGGGAGGAGAGATCGGCCTCGTGGCTCTGGGAGTAGTGCAACAGGTCGTTCCAGATCGTGGGGACACCCAGCGACAGTGTCGGGCGCTGCTCGGCGATGATCCGGCACAGGGGCTCGGCCTGGAGATAGCGCTCGGGGAAGATGAGGTCGGTCCCTCCGAAGAACGCCGTGTACGGCATGCCCCAGGCGTTGGCATGGAACATGGGTACGATCACGAGCACACGGTCGCCTTCACTGGCCCCCACGCAGTTGGTGCTCATGCCGGCGAAGGCGTGCAGCCACGTCGAACGGTGGCTGTAGACGACCCCCTTGGGATTCCCGGTGGTGCCGCTCGTGTAGCACATCGATGCGGCCTGGCGTTCGTCGAGCTCGGGCCATTCGTACCCCGGCTCCTCGGCGCCGATGAAGTCGTCGTAGGAGATGGTGTCGCCCAGACCGGTGGTATCTCCCTCACCGACGATGATGATGTGCTCCACGGTCTTGCACTCGTCGCGGACGCGGGCGAACAGCGGGGCGATCGACCCGTCCACGATGACGACCTTGTCCTCGCCGTGGTTAACCACGTAGGCCAGTTGCTCGGGGAACAGTCGGATGTTGAGCGTGTGGAGCACCGCCCCCATCGACGGGATGGCCAGATACGCCTCGAGGTGCTCCTGGTCGTTCCAGGCGAAGGTCCCTACCCGGTCGTCGGCACCCACGCCGAGCCGCCGCAACGCCTTGGCCAATTGCTCGGCGCGCGCCCCGACCTCGGTGAAGGTCGCTTCCCGGTACCCGTCGGACTGGGCGGTGACGACCCGACTCTCGCCGTACACCGCCTGGCCCCGACGGAGGATGCCACTCACCAGGAGCGGCCCGTCTTGCATCGTGCTCAGCATTCCCCGAGCTTACCGGTGCCCCCGGCGCGGGCCGGGCCGATTGCAATAGCCTGCGGTGTCATGGACATCACCACCGCGCTGGACTTCATCGCACTCAACCACCGGGCCGTGCTGGCCACCACGCGCGCCGACGGCAACCCCCAGCTGTCTCTGGTCGCCGCCGGGGTGGAGGACGACACCGTCGTCGTCTCGACCCGTGAGACGGCCATCAAGACCAAGAATCTCCGCCGGCGGCCCCGGGCCTCACTGATCGTCTTCACCGACAATTTCTACGGGAACTCCGTGCAGGTGGAAGGCCCCGTCGAGGTGGTCTCGCTCCCCGAGGCCATGGACGGTCTGGTGGCGTACTACCGCCAGATCTCTGGCGAGCACCCCGACTGGGACGACTACCGGGCGGCCATGGTCCGAGAACAACGGGTCCTGGTGCGGATCACCGTGGAGCGCGCCGGGCCCGACACCGCCGGCTGATCGGGCCCGCCGCTAGGGTACGGCCGACCCGAACGACGGTCGAGGCGGAGGAGGGGTCCATGGGGCAGGTCAACACGGTGCGCGGCCCGATCGACGCCGGCGAGCTGGGCGCCACGCTCATGCACGAGCACGTGTTCGTCCGCTCGCCGGAGGTGGCGTCCAACTGGCCCACCGGGTGGGACCGCGCCACGCAGGTGGCGCGCGCCGTCGACCGACTGCACGAGCTCAAGGCCGCCGGCATCGACACCATCGTCGACCTCACCGTCGTCGGGCTCGGCCGCGACATCGAGACCGTCCAGGAGGTGGCGGCCCAGATCGAGCTCAACATCGTGGTGGCCACCGGCCTCTACACCTACAACGACCTGCCGCACTACTTCGACTACCGCAGCGCGCCGTTCCGCCCCACGCGTGTCGACATGTTGGACGAGTTCTTCCTCCACGACATCGAGAACGGCATCGCCGGGTCCGGGGTCCGGCCCGGCATCCTCAAGTGCGCCACCGACAAACCGGGGCTCACACCCGGGGTGGAGCGCATCCTGCGCGCCGTGGCCCGAGTGCACCGCGCCTCGGGGCTCCCCATCTCCACCCACACCGATACCGCCACCCGGCGAGGCCTGGACCAGCAACGCGTGTTCACCGAGGAGGGCGTGGACCTGGCCCGGGTCGTCGTCGGACACAGCGGCGACAGCACCGACCTGGACTACCTGCGCGAGCTCCTGGCGGCGGGCTCGACCTTGGGCATGGACCGGTTCGGCGTGGATGCGTACTGCTCCACCGAGCAGCGGGTCGAGACCGTGGCCCAGTTGTGCGAAGGTGGTTGGGCTCCGTGCATGGTGCTGTCGCACGACGCCGGATGCCACATGGACTGGTTCGACGACGACTTCCTGCACAAGGTCCAGCCCAACTGGAACTTCCTCCACATCAGCACCGACGTGCTGCCCGCCATGCGCGCCCGGGGCGTCAGCGACGAGCAGATCCACACCATGCTCGTCGACACTCCACGCCGCATCCTGGACTACGGGCCCGGCTACTGACACCCGCCCACACGTGAGCGCGTGCCGCGACCCGAGTCGGCCCGGCACCGGCATGGGACTGTCGGCGCCGGGCCCTGACGTCGGGCCGTGTCGCCGCTGAACCGCTCGTTCCGACGACGCTCGCAGTGTGGGCACTCGGGATCAACCGGCTCCCATCGGTTCCCCAACATCTCGGCAACGGGAGCTCCCCCGCCCGGCGCGCGCCGCATGGCCTTGGATACGCTCGCGCCCACGCAACCCCAGACGAGGTGACAGTCGTGGTCGAGTTCGAGTCCTACCTCCCGGGGACGCCGTCGTGGGTGGACCTGTCGTCCCCCGACCTCTCGGGCGCCAAGGCCTTTTACGGTGCGTTGTTCGGCTGGGCGGCCACCGAGGGGAGCCCCGAGGCCGGCGGGTACTGCATGTTCCAGAAGCAGGGCAAGAACGTGGCCGGCCTGGGCCCTGTGATGGACCCCGCCCAAGCGCCGGCGTGGATGACGTACGTGTCGGTGCACGACGTCGACGCCACCATGGCCAAGGTCGGGGCCCACGGTGGCACGACGCTGGTGGCGCCCATGGACGTGCTCGACGTAGGCCGTATGGCGGTGTTCCTCGACCCCACCGGGGCGGCCCTGGCCCTGTGGCAGCCCCGGGCCCACATCGGGGCCGACCTCGCCAACGAGCCGGGGACCTTCACCTGGAACGAGTTGCAAACCCGCGACACCGCCGCGGCGGCGGTCTTCTACGGGGCGGTGTTCGGGTGGGGTGCCGCCAGCCGGGAAGACGGCTACTTGACGTACACCGAGTGGAACCGCGGCGGCGACAGCGTCGGCGGCATGATGGACATGCCGTCCGAGATGCCTCCCCAGATACCGGCCTACTGGCTCGTCTACTTCGCCGTCGAGGACTGCGACGCGTCGGTGACACGGGCCACCGAGCTCGGCGGCGCCACCCTTCTCGACCCCATGGACATGGCGCCCGGGCGCTTCGCCGTTCTCAGTGACCCGACCGGCGCGGTGTTCGCCGTCATCGCCATGCACGGCACCGGATAGCCACAGCGCGCACCGCAGGCTACGGCCAACCAAGAGTGCGGCCCGTGGTGGTCGTGATGGCCCTGTTGGCCGCGTTGATCGCAGGGTGTTCGGGCCCGGCGGTCGACGCGGTCAGCCTTCCGAAGGTCAACGCCGGCGGTGTGCCCCTCGGCGTGTATGTGGGATCGGGACAACCGAACAACGTCGCCCACTTCGCCCGCCGCACCGGGGCCAACCCCAGCTTGGCGTCGGACTACCTGCCCCGCACCGACGGCTGGACGGGCATGGTCGGAGTCAAGCCGTTGCAACGCATCCTGGCACCGTGGCAGACGAGCCGGTACCGGCTCGTGCTCGGGGTCCCCATGCTCCCCACCAAAGACGGTCGGGTCGTCGGCACCATGACGGCAGGAGCCTCGGGTCGCTACGACGCCGAGTTCGCCACCTTGGCCCGGACCCTGGTGCACTACGGCGAGGGCGACGCCATCTTGCGTGTGGGGTGGGAGTTCAACGGCACCTGGTACCCGTGGTCGGTCACCGACCGGACCCAGGCCGCGCACTACGCCGCCTTCTTCCGCACCATCGTGACGACCATGCGGATTGTGCCCGGCACCGCATTCCGGTTCGTGTGGAACGCCACGTCGGGGCCCGAGCCTCAGGCCGCGTCCGATGCCTACCCCGGCGACGCCTACGTCGACTACGTCGGCCTCGACCTCTACGACCAGGTGTGGGGCATCCCCTTGGTCCCGGCGCTGGCGTGGCCCCGCTACGTCACCGAAGTCGACGGGCTGCAATGGCTGTCCTCGTTCGCGGCCGCCCACCACAAGCCCGCCGCCATCCCCGAGTGGGGCGTCACCATCCGCTCCGACGGTCACGGGCTCGGGGACGACCCGCTCTACGTCGCCAAGATGGCGCAGTGGACCACCACCCACGACGTGGCCTTCACGAGCTACTTCGACGTGGACGCCCCCGACGGCCACCACGACATCGTGGACCGGGCCTTCCCCCGGTCCCTGGCCGCCTTCACCCGGTCCTTCGCCGCCCCCCGTCCCCGGGCCCTCCCCGTCCCCGCCGGCTAGGACCCCGGGCTTCGGGCCCAGGATGGGGCCGCGGAAACGGGCTCCACCCCGAGCGTGGGAGGCGTGGGAGCAGTGGTGGACCTGAGCGTGTTGGGTCGGTGTTGACAGCGTGTTGACCGTGTCATGAGGTTGAACCATCACCATGCGTTGCAACCAAGACCGGCGAAGACAGGGAGAGCTCCAATGCGGAGCCATGAGGGCGAGGGTCCGAAGCAGTTCAAAGTCGGCTTCCGAGGTTACCGGCGCGACACCGTCGACGAGTACGTCGAGCGGCTCCACCAGTGGCTCGTCGATTCCGAGGCCCGGGCCGAGCAGGCCGTCGAGGTCGCCACGGCGGCCGTCGGCGAGCGGGCGGCAGAGATCCTGCGCGCCGCCCTGGACGTGGGCGAGAAGGCCCAGCAAGAGGCCGACGCGGTCAAGGCCGCTGCGATCGACAACGCCCAAGCCGAGGCCGACCGCATGATGGGCGACGCCCACCGTCAGATCGACGCCCTGCAGCAGAGCATCGACAACCTCGCCGTCCGCAGGGCCAACGTCGTGAGCGAGTTGGGACGACTGCAGAAGTACCTGGCCGCCGCCGCCCCTGACGGCGTCGCCCGCGACGCCGGGGTCGACACCGACCACGACGTCGACGCTGACGACGCACACGAGATCGACGAGCCCATGAGTGCCGCGCCGGACCTGCACCCGGTATCGAAGAACGGCGACCGCAGCGTCGCCAAGTCGGCCTGACACTGGCACCTGACACTCGACACCTGACACCGGCGCTTGACGCCGGCGCTTGACGCCGGCGCTTGACGCCGGCGGGGTGCTCAGCGCAGGGCGAGTTGACCCGGCACCAGCGGTGCCGGCAACGCGGTGTCACCCATGATCCAGCGGTCCACGCTCGACGCGCAGGACCGTCCCTCGGCGATGGCCCAGACGATAAGGCTCTGACCCCGGGTCATGTCGCCGCACACGAACACGCCGTCACGACTCGTCTGCCATTGCTCGTCGCAGGCGACGCTCCCCCGGGCGTCGAGCTCGAGGCCCAGCTCGCCCACCACCCCGCGACGCTCGGAACCCAAGAAACCCATGGCCAGCAACACGAGCTCGCACGGCAGTTCGAATTCGCTGCCCGGCACCGGCTCGAGCACGGGCCGCCCACCGTCGTCGCGCATATCCACCCGATGCCCCGCCAGAGCCCGGACGGCTCCGGTGTCGTCGTCGACGAAGCGGGTGGTCGTGACGCTGTAGATGCGGTCACCACCCTCCTCGTGCGCCGCCGAGGTCCGGAGGATCAGGGGCCAGGTGGGCCAGGGGTTGTCGGAGAGCCGTCCGTCGGGAGGACGGGGCAGGATCTCGAGTTGATGCACCAGGGACGCCCCTTGGCGATGGGCGGTACCCAGGCAGTCCGCGCCCGTGTCCCCCCCACCGATGATCACGACCCGCTTTCCCTCGGCGGTGATCGGTGCAGTGTCGAAGGCGCGCTCGCGCACCAGGTTCGAGGGCTTGAGGTAGTCCATGGCCAGATGGACCCCGTCGAGCTGGCGCCCCTCGACGGGCAGGTCACGCGGCAACGTGGCTCCCCCCGCCAGGACCACGGCGTCGAACTCCGCCAGCAACGACGATGCCGGCACGACACGGACGTCGGGGGCTGACGCGGTGCCGAGCCCCCGCTGCTCACCGGGCTCGGGCCCCGCACCGGCATCCGCACCGGCATCGTCATCGGGGGCGGCGGGCGACCCCACCGTGGTGGCGCAACGGAATTCCACGCCCTCGGCCCGGAGCTGCGCCAGACGGCGGTCGAGCACGGCCTTCTCCATCTTGAACTCGGGGATGCCGTAGCGCAGCAGCCCGCCGGGCCGCTCCGCCCGCTCGTAGACGACGACGCTGTGCCCGGCCCGGGCCAGCTGCTGGGCGCAGGCCAGACCGGCCGGCCCCGAGCCCACCACCGCCACGGACTTGCCGGTGCGCACCGACGGCACCTGGGGGGTCACCCAACCCTCGCCCCAGCCCCGCTCGGCGATCTCGTACTCGATGCGCTCGATGGTGACGGGATCGGCATTGATGCCCAGCACGCACGCGCCTTCGCACGGCGCCGGGCACAGGCGCCCGGTGAACTCGGGGAAGTTGTTGGTGGCGTGCAGTCGCTCGAGCGCTTCGGGCCAGTCGCCGCGGTACACGAGGTCGTTCCACTCCGGGATCAGGTTCCCGAGCGGGCATCCTTCATGGCAGAAGGGAATGCCACAGTCCATACAGCGCGCCCCTTGACGCACGGCGTCTTCCTCGGGGAACGACTCGTAGACCTCGCACCAGTCCCTGAGCCTGACCGGGACGGGGCGGCGCGTGGGCAGCACCCTGTCGTACTCGAAGAACCCGGTGGGCTTGCCCATGATCGTTGTGCTCCGCTCGGCCTGCAGCGTCAGCCGCGCGCCGCGGCCATGACCGCCTCGTCCACCGACACGCCCTCGTCCATGGCCCGGCGGGTCGCTTCGAGCACGCGGCGGTAGTCGCGCGGCATGACCTTGACGAAATCGTCGAGGGCGTTGCCCCACTGCTCCAGCAGACGCGCCGCGACGGCGGAGCCGGTCTCGACCTCATGACGGGTCACGGTGTCGAAGAGCCACCGGCGATCGTCCGCATCGAGCGGCTCGAGGTCGACGAACTCGAAGTTGACCCGTTCCGTGAAGTCCCGGCCGGGGTCATGGACGTAGGCGATCCCGCCCGACATCCCGGCGGCGAAGTTCCGGCCCGTGGGCCCCAGCACCACCACCCTGCCCCCCGTCATGTACTCACAGCCGTGGTCGCCGACGCCCTCGACCACGGCCGTGGCACCCGAGTTGCGCACACAGAAGCGCTCCCCCACCTGGCCGCGCACGTAGCACTCCCCCGCCGTCGCCCCGTAGAGGATGACGTTGCCGGCGATGATCTGCTCCTCGGCCAAAAAGGGCGACGCCTCGTCGGGGCGCACCACGACGCGACCCCCCGACAGTCCCTTGGCCAGGTAGTCGTTGGCGTCACCGATGAGCCGCAGCGTCACGCCTCGGGGGACGAAGGCGCCGAAGCTCTGGCCCGCCGATCCCCGGAAGGTGAGGGTGATGGTCCCGTCGGGGAGGCCCGCCCCGCCGTGGCGCGACGTGATCTCGTACCCGAGCAGCGTCCCCACCGTCCGATCGACGTTGGCGATGGGGAACTCGAGGGCGACGGCGGTCCCGTCGTCGATGGCGGGGCGGCACGCCTCGAGGAACCGGTGGTCGAGCGCTTTGTCCAGGCCGTGGTCCTGGGTCTGGCGGCACGAGCGGTCGGTGGGTGGGCCGGCCTCGGGCTGCGCCAGGATGGGGGCCAGGTCGAGCCCCTTCGCCTTGAAGTGCTCGGTCGCCACCACGGCGTCGAGCAGGTCGACGCGCCCCACCGCCTCTTGGATCGACCTCAGCCCGAGTACGGCCAGGTACTCGCGCACCTCCTCGGCGATGAACTCGAAGAAGTTCTCCACGAACTCGGGCTGGCCCGTGAAGCGCTTGCGCAGCTCGGGGTTCTGGGTGGCGATCCCCACCGGGCAGGTGTCGAGATGGCAGACGCGCATCATCACGCACCCCGACACGACCAGCGGCGCGGTGGCGAAGCCGAACTCCTCGGCCCCGAGCAGAGCGGCGACGATCACGTCGCGGCCGGTCTTGAGCTGGCCGTCCACCTGCACCACGATGCGGTCCCGCAACCCGTTGAGGATGAGGGTCTGCTGCGTCTCGGCCAGGCCCAGCTCCCACGGGATCCCGGCGTGCTTGATCGAGGTGAGCGGGCTGGCCCCGGTGCCGCCATCGTGGCCCGAGATGAGCACCACGTCGGACTTGGCCTTGGCCACGCCCGCTGCCACGGTCCCCACGCCGACCTCGGCCACGAGCTTGACGTGCACGCGGGCGTTCGGGTTGGCCGACTTCAGGTCGTGGATGAGCTGGGCGATGTCCTCGATGGAGTAGATGTCGTGGTGCGGCGGCGGTGAGATCAGCCCCACGCCGGGGGTGGAGAACCGCGTCTTGGCGATCCACGGCCACACCTTGTACCCCGGCAGCTGCCCGCCCTCCCCGGGCTTGGCCCCCTGGGCGATCTTGATCTGGAGGTCGTCCGCGTTCACCAGGTACTCGCTGGTGACGCCGAAGCGGGCCGATGCCACCTGCTTGATGGCACTGCGACGAAGGTCGCCGTTGTCGTCGGGGACATAGCGCTCGGCGTCCTCGCCCCCCTCCCCCGTGTTGGACTTCCCGCCCAGGCGGTTCATGGCGATGGCCAGGGTCTCGTGCGCCTCGGCCGAGATCGACCCATAGGACATGGCGCCGGTGGCGAAGCGCTTCACGATCTGCGACACCGGCTCGACCTCGTCCACCGACAACGCCGACGCCATCTCCTCGCGCAGCCGCAGCAGACCGCGCAGCGTGGACAGCTGGGCCGCTTGGTCGTCGACGAGCTTGGTGTACTCCTTGAAGATGTCGTAGCGCTTGGCCCGCGTGGCGTGCTGGAGCTTGAACACGGTCTTGGGGTTGAAGAGGTGGATCTCCCCCTCGCGTCGCCACTGGTACTCGCCTCCCCCCTCGAGCTCGCGATGCGCCCGCTCGGTGGGCCGAGCCAGGTGAGCCAGGCGGTGGCGCGCCGCCACCTCTTGGGCCAGCACCTCCAGGCCGACCCCGCCGATGCGGCTGACGGTGCCGGTGAAGTACTCGTCGACCACGTCGGGGGCGAGGCCCACCGCCTCGAAGATCTGCGCCCCCGTGTACGACGCCACCGTCGACACCCCCATCTTCGACATGATCTTGATGACGCCCTTGCACGCCGCCTTGATGTAGTTGGTGCGCGCCTGGCGCGGCGACACGCCCTCGAGGATGTTCTTGTGGGCGATGACGTCGTCGATGGTCTCGAAGGCGAGGTAGGGGTTCACCGCCGAGGCGCCGTACCCGATGAGCAGGGCGATGTGATGCACCTCGCGGGCGTCACCGGACTCCACCACCAGGCCCACCCGGGTGCGCGACTTCTCCCGCACGAGATGCTCGTGGACGGCCGCGGTGAGCAGGAGCGACGGGATGGGGGCCATGCGGGCGTTGGAGTTGCGGTCCGAGAGGACGATGACATTCGATCCGAGGGCGATGGCGATGCTGACCCGGTTGCGGACGTCCTCGATGGCCGCCCGCAGGGCCTCGCCCCCGCCGGTGGGGTCGAACAGCCCGTCGATGGCGAAGGCCTTGTACCCCGGCGTTTCCCCGTGCTCGTTGACATAGGCCAGCTTGGCCAGCTCGTCGTTGTCGATGACCGGATAGGGCAGGACGATCTGCCGGCACGAGGCCGCCGTCGGCTCGAGCAGGTTCCCCTCGGGACCGAGCGTGGAACGGCTGGAGGTCACGAGCTCCTCGCGGATGGCATCGAGGGGCGGGTTGGTCACCTGGGCGAACAACTGGGTGAAGTAGTCGAAGAGCAGGCGCGGCCGTTCGCTCAGCGCCGCGATGGCGGCGTCGTGGCCCATGGAGCCGAGCGCCTCGCCGCCGGTGCTGGCCATGGGGGCCAGGAGGAGACGCAGTTCCTCGTTGGTGTAGCCGAACAGCTCCTGATGGGTCACGACCGAGGCGTGTTGCGGGGTGAGCATCATGCGCGGCGGGAGGTCGCCCAGGTTGACCTGGCCCTCCTCCAACCACCGGTCGTAGGGGTGCACCGCCGCGAGCTGCGCCTTGATCTCGTCGTCGTCGACGATCCGGCCCTGGGCCGTGTCGACGAGGAACATCCGCCCGGGCTGGAGCCGGCCCTTGCGCACCACCTTGGCCGGGTCGATGTCGAGCACGCCCACTTCCGAGGCCAGCACGACGAGCCCGTCGTCGGTGACCCAGTACCGGGCGGGGCGCAGCCCGTTGCGGTCGAGGACGCCGCCGGCGACGGTGCCGTCGGTGAAGATGACCCCCGCCGGCCCGTCCCACGGCTCCATGAGCGAGGCGTGATAGCGGTAGAAGGCCCGGCGGGCCGGGTCCATGGTGGTGTGGTTCTCCCACGCTTCGGGAATCATCATGAGCACGGCGTGGGGCAGGCTCCGACCCCCGAGGTGGAGGAGTTCGAGAACTTCGTCGAAGGTGGCCGAGTCGCTCCCCTCGGGGTCGCAGATAGGGAACAGCCGCTCGAGGTCGCCGGGGATGAGGTCGCTGGCGAGCAGGGCCTCCCGGGCCCGCATCCAATTGCGGTTGCCCCGCAACGTGTTGATCTCGCCGTTGTGGGCCAAGTACCGGTAGGGGTGGGCCAAGGGCCACGACGGGAAGGTGTTGGTCGAGAACCGCGAGTGCACGAGGGCCAGGCCACTGTCGAACGCCGGGTCCGAGAGGTCGGGGAAGAACTGCGCCAGCTGATGCCCCGTCAGCATCCCCTTGTACACGAGGGTGCGGGCCGATAGCGAGCACACGTACACGCCGTGCACTTCGTGCTCGACGCGCTTGCGCAGGCAGAAGGCGAGCCGGTCGAGCGCCAAGGCGTCGTCCACCGTCGATGGCGCGGGGCTCGGCCCCGCGGTCGGCACCACCACCACCTGCGCCATGTGCGGCATGGCCCGGCGCGCCGAGGCTCCCAGGCTCTCGGGCTCGACGGGGACGTCGCGCCATCCCAGGACGGCCAGGCCCTCTTCGGCGGCGAGCTCGGCCACACGCCGTCGTGCCTTGGAGGCGTCGTCGCTGTCCACGGGCAAGAACACCAGGCCCACCGCGTAGCCGCCCGGTGCAGGGAGGTCGAAGCCCCCGGGGCCGGCGAGGAATCGATGCGGCACCTGGACGAGGAGGCCGGCCCCGTCTCCGGTGGCGACCTCGGCCCCCGTCGCACCCCGGTGCGCCAGGTGTTCGAGGGCGGTGACGGCCTGGCGCACGAGCCCGTGGCTGCGGCGCCCCTGGAGATCGGCCACCAGGGCGATGCCGCAGGCGTCGTGCTCGAAGGCGGGGTCGTACAGGGGCGCGCCGGGGTGCGTGGGCAGACGCCCTGAAGACGCAGGGTGCTTGGCTGTCGTCACTGAGGTCTCTCCGTGATCGGTCACGCGGAGTGGCTTGCTGACGCTCGGGACGACACTGGCCCTGCTGCAGCACCCGTAGGATACCCCCGTGCACCGGCTACCTGCGCACGGGCCAGCTCCTCTCACCACACCAGCCACTCCGACGACGGCAGGGCCCCGGCTCCGGTGACACGACCCGACCGCTATGACGTCGTCGTGGTCGGCGGAGGCGTCATCGGCCTGGCCTCGGCCTGGACCATGGCGGCGCGGGGCATGACCGTGGCGGTGGTGGACCCCGAGCCCGGACGCGGTGCCTCGTGGGCCGCGGCGGGCATGTTGGCGCCGGTGAGCGAGGTGCACCACGGCGAGGAGCCCCTCCTGGCCCTGACCCTGGCGTCGGCGCGTCGGTGGCCCGCCTTCGCCGCCGAGTTGACTGGGGCCGTGGGCCGGCCCATCGGCTACCGGACCTCGGGGACGCTCATCGTCGCCGCCGACGACGGGGACCGGGCGTGGGCGCACGAGCTCTTCGCATTCCAGCGCCAGCTCGGCCTCGGGTCGCAGTGGCTCACGGGCCGCCAAGCCCGGCAGCTGGAACCGGGCATCGCACCCGGCGTGCGCGCCGGGATCTGGGCACCCGGGGACCACCAGGTCGACAACCGCCTGCTCGTGGGGGCGCTCCTCGACGCCGCCACCGGGGCGGGCGCCGCGCTCCACCGCACACTGGCCGCCGCGCTCGAATGCTCGGGAGGCACGGTGTCGGGGGTGCGCCTGGCCGGGGGACCAACGCTCGGCGCCGCGGCCGTGGTCCTGGCCGCCGGGAGCTGGTCGGGGCAGCTCGACGGCGTCCCCACCCACGCCGCTCCGTCGGTTCGTCCCGTGAAGGGACAGATCCTGCGGTTGCTCCCGAGCGAGCGCGCCCCGGTCTTGACCCGCACCGTGCGCGGCATCGTGCAGGGCTCGTCGGTGTACCTCGTCCCCCGAGAAGACGGCACGGTGGTGGTGGGCGCCACCGTCGAGGAGCGGGGCTTCGACGTCGCGGTCACCGCCGGAGCGGTCTACGAGCTGTTGCGCGACGCCCATCGGGTGGTGCCGGGGATCACCGAGATGGTCCTGGGCGAGGTCACCGCCGGACTGCGCCCCGGCTCCCCCGACAACGCGCCCATGGTGGGGCGCGCCTCGGGCCCGGGTGTCGACGGTCTGGTGGTGGCGACGGGCCACTACCGCCAGGGGATTCTGCTCACCCCGATCACAGCGCAGGCGGTGGCCGCCATCGTCGCCGGTGACGAGCCCCCCGACGAACTGGCGCCGTTCGGTCCCGGACGCTTCACCCCTGTGTCGGGGCGCGCCGGCCCGTGAGCGAGGTGCCATGCTGGGCCGGTGGCTGACCGCCTTCGACAACCTGAGCCCGCCACCGACGTCGTCGTGAACGGCGAGATCCGCGCCCTGGCGCCCGACGCCACCGTGGCCGATCTCGTCTCCGCCTGGTGCGCATCCCGAGACGGCATCGCCGTGGCCCGCAACCGCGAAGTGGTGCCCCGCAGTGAGTGGGCCACCACCCGACTGGCCGCCCACGACGTCGTCGAGATCGTGACCGCGGCCGCGGGTGGTTGAGGTGGAGCACGGTGGCGACGACTTCACCATCGCCGGTCGGGCCCTGGGCTCGCGCCTCATCCTCGGCACGGGCGGGATCTCGAGCCCCGAGGTCCTCGACGCCGTGGTGGTGGCCTCGGGCTCGTCGCTGGCCACCGTGGCGGTCCGGCGGGTGGACGCCGCGGCACGAGGAGGGGTCCTCGACGTGCTCCGGGCTCACGGGGTGGGGGTGCTCCCCAATACCGCCGGCTGCTTCACCGCGGCGGAGGCCGTCCTGACCGCCAAGCTGGCGCGCGAGGCGTTCGACACGGATTGGGTCAAGCTCGAGGTCATCGGGGACGAGGACACCCTGCTGCCCGACGCGGTGGAGCTGCTCGACGCGGCCGAACAGCTGTGCGACCAGGGATTCGTGGTGCTGCCGTACACCAACGACGATCCCGTGCTGGCCCGACGCCTCGAGCAGGTGGGGTGCGCCGCGGTCATGCCCCTGGGCGCGCCCATCGGGAGCGGTCTCGGGATCCGCAATCCGCACAACATCGCCCTCATCGCCGAGCGGTGTGCGGTGCCGGTGGTCCTCGACGCCGGCATCGGCACGGCATCGGACGCCACCTTGGCCATGGAGCTCGGGTGTGCCGGGGTCATGGTCGCCACCGCCATCACCCGGGCGCGCCACCCGGCGCGCATGGCGGGCGCCTTCCGCGCCGCGGTCGAGGCCGGCTACGAGGCGCGCCTCGCCGGCCGCATCCCGCGGCGCTACCTGGCCCAAGCGTCGAGCCCGGTGGAGGGGACACCGCAGCTCTGACCTACGGTGACGCCGTGGATCCGCCCGTGGCCATGACGATCGCCGGCTCCGATTCGGGTGGCGGGGCGGGGCTGCAGGCCGACCTGAAGACCTTCGCCGCCCACGGCGTGTTCGGCACGAGCGTCGTCACCGCCGTGACGGCGCAGAACTCAGCCGAGGTGCGTGGGGTCGTTCCCATCGACCCCGATTTCGTCGAATTGCAGATCGACACGGTGGTGGCGGACCTTCCCGTGGCGGCGGTGAAGACCGGCATGCTGGCGTCGTCGGCCACCGTGGCCGCCGTGGCGCGCTGGGCCGCCGCCGGTCGGCTCCCCAACCTGGTGGTCGACCCGGTGCTGGTCGCCTCGACGGGCCGTCCCCTCCTCGATGCCGGCGGCGTCGAGGCCTATCTCCGGCTGCTGCTCCCCCATGCCCTCGTCGCCACGCCCAATACGCGCGAGGCCGGCCTGCTCACCGACACCGTGGTCGACGACGTCGAGTCCATGGTGCGGGCGGCCCGTCGCCTGGCCGACACCGGTGCCAGGGCCGTGGTGGTGAAGGGAGGGCACCTCGGCGGGGACCACGCCCCCGATGTCGTGCTCGTCGAGGGTGAGCTCCACGTCCTCGACGGCCGCCGCCTCGTCTCCGCCAACGACCATGGCACCGGGTGCACGCTGTCGGCCGCCACCGCCGCGCTGTTGGCGCGCGGGGTCGAGCTGCTCGAGGCGCTGGCCCAGGCCAAGGCCTTCGTGAGGACCGCCATGGCGGGCTCGTCGACGTGGCACCTGGGCGCGGGGCACGGCCCGCTCGACCACTTCGGGTGGGGCCCCGTCTCGCCGCCCGGCTCGTGAGGACCGGGGCGAGGAGGAGACGCGGGGCGACGAGCGCATCGCTCGTCGGCCCCGCCCCCCGTAGACGCCCAACAGCTGGGCGAGTCACCCCCCAAACACGGCGCCAGCGCGACTAGGTCGCGGCGCCGCCCCCCCGGGGCCCTCTCGGGCCTCGGTGTCGGGGGACACTGTAGGCCCCTCGGAAATCGGCCGTCAACGCGAATTGTAGATGTAGTTTCACTCTGAGCAGTCGGGCCCCGACCTCGGGGCCTACCCCTCGTGGTGAGCTCGACACTCCCGTGGTCATCGCCGGCCGGAGTGGGACGACGGTGCCCTTGTACACTGACCTCGCCGACGCGGGCGCCGGGGTGGCCATATGGCTCGCCGTTCGTTCTCCGCCGAGGCCACCGAACCATGCCGAGCCCCGACGACCTCCCCGGTCCCCCCCGCGACACCGTGCCCGGTGCGCCTGGCACGGCCGTCGACACCCGGAGCAACGGTCATGCCGACGCCCCCGGGCGCGGGTCCAACGGCCATGGGCCCTCCCCCGACCCCGGGCCCGAGTCCCCCCGGCGCCCCCCCGGCCCCAGCACCAAGCCCGCGCTCGTGGTCCTGGGGATCACGCTGGTGCTGTGCCTGGTGGGCGTCGGTCTCGAGGTGTTGAGCGGAAGCCAGAGCAGGCCCACGGCCTCCCCCACGAGGATCGCCACCGCCAAAGGGGCGGTCCTGCACGCCGTGCCGGCCCGGCCCCTGCTCAAGGACATCGTGGCGGGAGGGCAACCCCCCGACGACCTGTTGAACGCCCTGGCCGTGCCCAGGGGGGCCACGCCGGTCTCGAGCTCGGCGGTCGACCAGGGCGTCGAGACCTACGACCGGTCGTTGCGCTTCGAGCTGCGGGCCCCCGAGCAGGCCGTCATCTCGTTCTTCCGGGCCGAGCTCCCGGCCCTGCACTGGCGGCGGCTCAGCCAGGGCCCGACCGGCACGGGTGACACGCAGTACCTCGTCCTGGAGCAGCACCCCGCTAGCGACGGGCTCGAATGGGACCTGGGCGTGACCGTGTCACCCACGGACTTCGGCTCACCCACCAGCGCGGGCACCACCGCCTTCACGCTCCGGCTCTACGCCGTGTCGGACCAGGACTGACACCAGAACTGCCCCAGGACTGCCCCAGGCGCTGGACCAGCCACTGACGCTGGGCGGTGAGGACCCGGTTTCGATCCGGTCCTGGGTCACGGGCCGGCCCTCGGCCCGAGAACGCTCCGTCGGGGCTGGTGTGCCCGTCGCCGTCGGGGCCGGTCCGCTCACCGGGCTCGCCCCGATCCAGCGCGCCCCGATCCGCCGCTCCCACGGGGACCGGTCGACGCCGGCCCGCAGCGTCGTCCGGAGGCGGATCGACGGTGTCCTCGCTGCGCAGGAGCCACGCCCACACGAAGAAGTCCACGGGATAGAGCAGGTACCCGACCCGGGTGGCCGGGGCCAGCAGGATGGCCACGGTCATGATCCATCCCACCAGTCGCGACAATGCCGCCGGGCTGGTGGGCCGGCGCCTGACCAGGACGTAGCTCAGCACCAGGAGCCCGAGCCCGGCCACGGCCACGGTGAAGACGCGGTGGATCCCGGGGAACAACGACACCACGAAGTGCCCGATGAGCGGGCTGGCGGCGGGCGAGCTCACCCCGGCCAGGCCGAGCGGAAAGCGGACGACGTTCTCGATGAACGCCGACAGGTTCTCGGTGGCGGTCGGGAGCACGGCCGGGATCATCACCCCCACAATGCCCACCGCCACCGCCAGCGACGGCCGGCGGCCCCGCGCCCCGCTCTTGTCCCGTGCCACCAGGAACGCCAAGGCGGCCAGGGGCCAGGCCGTGATCTTCATCGATGCGGCGATCCCCAGGGCCACTCCCGCCCACAGCGGTTTTCGTCGTTGCAACAACACCAGGCCGAGGAGCAACAGCGCCGCCACGGGTAGGTCGTCGCCTCCCGTGGCGAGGGGAAGCGCCGCGGTGGGCAACACCGTCATGCTCTGCAGGGCCAGGACCCGGGGCCCGGTCGGGCCCCGGCACAAGGCCATGGCGATCACCACGATCAAGATGGTGAACACCGAGAAGGCCACTCGGGCGTCGGTCAGGCGGGGAGATGCGTGGGTGCTGCGCGGTCCACCGAACAACGACATGAGCGGCAGGTACGGGTTGTAGACGTCGTAGGTGGGCTCACCGGCCGGGACCGTGACCTTCTGGTGAGGCTTGATGAGCCGATAGGGGTCCTGGCCGTTGACGAAGGCCACGCCCGAACGCTCGACCACCGCCACCTCGGGCTGGACATGCGCCGTCCCGCCCGTGTCGGTCCGCCACAGGACCTCCAGGGACAACGGCATCAGCGTGGCACCGAGCAGGACCACGAGGAAGATGACCGCACGCGGGGTCGTCCAGTGCCAGGTTGCTCCCCCGTGGGCCGCCGCCCCGCCGCCGCCGCCGCCATCCACCACCGGCACTGGCCCCCCGGCAGCCGGGGCGTGGCGTCGGGCCCGACGGGCCGCGATCGCCGATGCCACCGCGCCCGCCGCGTAGGGCCCGACGGCGAGGCGCCCCCACTGCTGGTACAGGCTGATGGAGGCGAACTGCGCCGTGCCGATGGCGAACAGCGCCGATGCGGCGTAGAGCACGGCATCCCGCTCCACGGGGCTCCACGACGCCATCGCCCGGGCACCCCGCCCGAGGAGGCCGGTGGACATGGTTCCATGGTAGGCGGGCGCCACCCCGACCGGCGGGCACCGAGCCCGCGCCACGCGGCCCGTAGGCTACGAGGCCGTGTCCCACGACCGCTTCCCGGCTTTCGTGGTGCGACGCCAGGACGACGCCGTCTCGAGTGGGGTCGAGGAGCTCGGACTCGACGACCTCCCCGCCGGCGAGGTGCTCGTCGAGGTGTCGTGGTCGTCGGTCAATTACAAAGACGGCATGGTCACCGTGCCGGGTAACCGGGTGGCGCGCATCTCGCCGCTCGTACCCGGGGTCGACCTCGCCGGCGTCGTGGTGGCGAGCGACGACCCGTCGGTGGCGGTGGGGACCGGGGTCCTCGCCCATGGCGGCGACCTCGGCGTGGCGCGCCACGGTGGGTACGCCCGCTATGCACGGATCCCGGCGACCTCGGCCGTGGCGCTCCCCGACGGGCTCTCGGCGCGCCAAGCCATGGCCATCGGCACGGCGGGCTTCACCGCCGCGCTGTCGCTTGACCAGCTCGAGCAACGCGGCCTGCGTCCCGGGGACGGGCCCGTGCTCGTCACGGGAGCCTCGGGTGGCGTGGGATCGTTCGCCGTCGACCTGTTGGCGGGGCGCGGCTACGAGGTGGTGGCGAGCACCGGCAAAGCCAACGAACATCCGTGGCTCGAGCGCCTCGGTGCCGCGGCGGTGATCGGGCGCGACGACCTCGACGAAGCCGGTGGCCGTGTGCTCGGCCCCGAACACTGGGCCGGGGCCGTCGACTGCGTCGGAGGCGAGACCCTGGCGAGGATCCTGCAGACGCTGCGCTACGGAGCGGCCGTGGCCGCCAGCGGTCTCACCGGCGGCACCGCCCTGCAGACGACGGTGTACTCCTTCATCACCCGCGGCGTGGCGCTGCTGGGGGTGGACTCGGTGCAGACGCCGACCGAGCGCCGGCGCCATGTCTGGTCCCGGTTGGCCACGGACCTGCGACCCCCGCATCTCGACGACCTCATCGCGGGCGAGGTCGGGCTCGACGACGTGGCGGGTGCCCTGTCCGACATCCTGGCGTCACGGGTACGCGGTCGGCTGCTCGTGCGCGTCGACGCCGCCGCTGCAGAATAAATGTCAGGGTTGGGACGGCGCCGTGGTCTGCACCTGCGGTGAGCTCTGGCTGAACACCGGCGATACCGTCAGCGTCCCGCCGTTGCACACCGTGGCGTTCACCGCCACGACGTCATGGTCCACGGCGTGGGGTGGGGTCACCTGGATCTGTGTCGCCGTGGGACACGTCGTCTCGGTCCCCGAGGGCACGTCGGAGTAGGCCAGGTTGACATACGCCGTCGCCCCTGGCGCCAGGGTCACCGGGGCAGGAGCGAAACTCGTGAACTGGTAGCTCCCGCCGCTCACCACATGGGTGGGGAGCTGGGTCCCCGACGCGCCGACGAGCTGGGCCCCGGGATAGCCGTTCATGGGGCACGGCGCCCCCGAGATGTTGCGGAGCGCGAACGTGAGCTCGAATGTCCCCGCCGCGCCCTGGGAGCCCGCCACGCTCATCACGAGGTCGCGCGCCGCGCAGGCCAGGCCCGGGATCGACGACGTCGTGGTCGATGACGTCGTCGAGGTCCCCGTCGACGCCGTGGCGCCGGTCGTGGGTGTGGTGTTCGACGGCGACGAACACGCCGCCAGTGCCAGCGCCCCCACGGTGACGGCGACGAACAAGCCCGGACGCCACCACCGCCGGGGGCGATACGCCGTCTGGCACCGGCGCCACCGGTGCGGTGCCGACGCGGTCAGGAGCTGAAGTCCTCGGGACGGACGGTGTCGAGGAACTGACGGAACTCCCCCACCAACTCGTCGGGGGTCGACGGGTCGCCGTCCTCGTCCTCGTCGTCGGTGGGCAGCAGGATCCCTTCGGCGTCCATCAGATCGTCGGCCACGTACAACGGGCTTCCGGTGCGAACCGCCAGGGCCACGGCGTCGGACGGCCGGCTCGAGACGTTCATGGTGCCCGTGCCGCGCTTGAGCTGAAGCTCGGCGAAGTACGTGGCGGAACGCAACTCGGTGATGACGACGCGCTCGAGGCTCGCACCGAGCGCCTCGACCATGTCGCGCAACAGGTCGTGGGTCATCGGTCGCGGTGTGGCCACGCCCTGGATGGCGAAGGCGATGGCCGTCGCCTCGGGTGCGCCGATGAAGATGGGGAGCGTCCGGCCCAGGCCTTCGGCCTCGGTCAGGAGCAACACGGGCGTGTTGGACTGCAGGTCCACCCTCACCGCGCTCAGCCGCACCTCGACCATGGCTGAAACTTACCGCCCGTAGAGGGCCGGGACATACGCGTCGGGGTCGGAATCGAGCGTCCGGGGGTCACCGGCGGCGACAAACGGCAGATTGCGGTAGCGGCCGGCCACGTCGAGCCCATACCCGAGGAGCAGGTCATCGGTGGCCTCGAAGCCCGAGAAGCGCACCGCCACGGGGACGATCCGCCGCACCCGGCGATCGAACAATGTGCACACCTCCAGCGACCCGGGTCCCCGGCGCCCCAGCTCACCGAGGATGTACGTGCAGGTGAGGCCGGTGTCGACGATGTCCTCCACCAGGACCACGTGCCGGTCGTGCACGTCGTGGTCGAGGTCCTTCACGATCCGCACCCGTCCCGTGCCCTCGGTGTAGGTGGAGATCCCCAGGAAGTCGACCTCGCACGGGACGGTCACGCAGCGGGCCAGGTCGGCGACGAAGGGGAGGCTCCCTATCAACACCGCCACCAGGAGCACGCCGTCGGGGTAGGCGTGGGACAACTCCTCTCCCAGTCTGGCCACCGTCCGGGCCAGCGCGTCGCGGTCGTACAGGATCCGTGCGCCGCCGCGCTCGGTCACCTGGCGCGCTCGGTCACCTGCCGAGCTGGTCGCGCAACGTGGTGCGCAGGAGCACCTCCCGCAGTGCCTGGCCCAGCTGGGTCAATTCCGTGACGATCTCATGGGCGCGCAGGCGGGCCTCGGGATTGCGCTGCTTGAGCAGGGGCAGGACGATCTGCTCGATGAACCCGGCCTCACGCTCCGCCGCGTGCTTGTGCAGGCGGAGGTGCCTCGCCTCCACGCCGTAGCGGGCCAGGCCGCCTGCCACCCTTGCCACGGTGAGCGCGTCCTCGTCGTAGTACGACACCCCGCCGACCACGCGTCCACACAGCAACCCGTAGGATTCGAGCTCCTCGACCGCGGCGATGTCGACGCCACTGCCCTGGGCCAACTCCTCGATGGTCATCGTCGCGCCCGACAACGCGCCCACCACCAGCTCGTCGGTGAGCTCGTCCGGGGGGGCTGGCGCCGTCGCACCGGCCCCGGCGTGAGCGCCCCGGGCATGATGCGAACTGAGGTCGGTCGAGCCCATGGCCGCCCGCGGCACCTTGGTGGGTTCGGGCGTGGGCGCCCCCCGGGCCCGGGGCCCGGCCCCCGGCGCCGCGCTGCGGGGATCTCCCGATCCTGTGCCCTCGGCCGGGCCGCCCGGTCGTGGCGCGGCCGACGACGGCGACGAGGGCCCCGCGCCGGTCCGGCCCGGTGAGCCCGGCGACCGGGGCCCGCTCGGACCGGGGTCTGCCACGGTGCCGGCCCCGGACAACGTGCGGCCCGAGACCATCGGAGCGGTCGCCACGGCCCGGCTGCGGGACGGGTCGGGGCCCCGGTGGACGGCCTCGGCTCGCTGGGCCTCGAACCCCGGGAGCTCGCGCCCCGCCGCCCGAGGGCCGGCGGGGCCGGTGGCACGTCCGACGAGGACGGGCTCGGGGGTCCCCGGGACGCCGTCGTGCCCGTTGTCGTCGCCGTAGTCGGCGACCTCTTGTTCGAGGCGGCCCTTGATGACCTTGAGGGGCAGGAAGTGCTCGCGCTGCTGGCGCAGCACCCAGCGCAAGCGCTCCACGTCATGCTCGTAGAACTTGCGGTATCCCGACGGGGTCCGCTCGGGGTTGACGAGTCCCTGGCTCTCGAGAAAACGGATCTTGGAGATGGTGACGTCGGGGAACTCCTGACGCAGCAGCGCCAGCACATCCCCGATCGAAAGGTATGTCCGGCCGCTCATGGTGTCGCGCCGCGGGGGCTCACTCGTCCGCCGCCGCCAGATAGACGAGTTTGAACTTTCCGATCTGCACCTCGTCGCCCGACGCCAGCACCGCTTCCTCGATGCGTTCGCGATTCACGTAGGTCCCGTTGAGCGAGCCCACATCCCGCACGGTGTAGCCACCGTGGCTCTTACTGAACTCGGCATGGCGCCGCGACACGGTGATGTCGTCGAGGAAGATGTCACTCTCGGGATGACGCCCGGCGCGCGTGACCTCGGTCACGAGGTCGAACCGGGTGCCGGCGTTGGGTCCCCGCTTCACCACCAGGAGTCCGGTGCCGCTGGGGCGATCGGGAAGGGTCACGCTGAGCTCCTCGTCACCCGTTTCGCCCTGGGCGTCGACGGGGTGCAGGGTCACCGTCGTGTCGGACGATCCCGCGCTGAGCACTGCGCCGCACGACGAGCAGAAATTGGCATCGCCGGGATTGCGATGCCCGCAGTTGTTGCAGAACACGCCGTCCACGCTAGCCCGTCCCTCCGAGCCCACCCGACGTCGGACTACTCGGAGATCAGCGCGGTGTAACGCGCTGCGTCCAAGAGCGCGTCGAGCGCGCCCGGGTCCGTGGGAGCGATCTCGCTGATCCACCCGGCCCCGTAGGGGTCGGTGTTGAGCAGCTCGGGTGTGTCGGCCAGGGCGGTGTTCACCGCCACCACCTCCCCCGCCACCGGCGCATAGATCTCGGACACGGATTTAGTCGACTCCACCTCACCGAGCACACCACCGACGTCCACGTGAGCACCCACGGTGGGCACGTCGACGTAGACGACGTCACCGAGTGCATCCTGGGCGTAATCGGTGATGCCCACCTGTACCTTGCCGTCGACGAGGCGCGCCCACTCGTGGTCGGTGCTGTAGCGGCGGTCGTCGGGCACCTGCATGGCCGGGACGATACCGGAAAGGCCTTGTGGGTGCCCGGGACGCGACGACTCACCCCGACGTCACTGCATCATCTGCCGGATGCGGATGGCTTGCTCCTGGGCCCGCGCGCGCGCTTCGGCTTCACTGGGGGCTTCCGCCCAGACGTGGGTGACCGGTTCCTCGGGGTCGGGCACGACCAGGGTCCACCCGTCGGGCTCGGGGAGCTTGACGCCGTCGACGAGGATGACGTCGCGACCCTGGGCCCGTTCCACGGTGGTGCGCATGACCGTACCCTTTTGCTCCCAGGGGGTGACGATCTCTTCGTGGACGATGTGGATGGGAGGCAGCCGGCTCGCCAGCTTCGACAACCGCTCGTCGATGCGGGCCAGCATGCCCAGCAGGTGCACGAGGGTGGCCACGCCGTCGAAGGCGGGCAGAAAGCGCGGGAAGATGTAGCCCCCCATCTGGCTGGCGGCGAAGGTCACGCCGCCCGTGCTGGCCACCTCCATCAGGTGGGTGGCCGAGAGCTTGGTCCACATGATCTCGGCCCCGGCCTCGGCACAGATGTGCTCGGCCGCCATGGGCGTCGACACCGGGAGGGCCACCTTGGCGTGACGCACCCGCGAGACCACCAGGTCCAGGAGGAGCAGGAGGGTCTGGTTGTCGGAGAAGACCTTGCCTTCGTCGTCGACCAGGGTGATGTTCTCGCCCCCCGGGTCGATCACCGCCCCCAGGTGCGCCCCCGAGGCCCGCACCAGGTCGGCCACGTGCCCCGCCGCGGCCCGGGGGTCGCTGGCCATGACCGCGGCGGTGGCGGCATAGGGGTTGACCACCAGGACCTCGGCGCCCAGCTTGGCCAGCACGTTGGGCATCACGAAGCTGGCGGTGCCGAACGAGTAGTCGAGCACCATCTTGAACCCGGCCCGGGCGATGGCGTCGACATCGACGGTCTCGCTCAGCGCGGCGGTGTAGAGCTCGAGGGCGCGCGGCGCGTAGCCGATGTCACCAATCTCCGACGCCAGGGCCCGCCGGAACTCCTCTCGGTGGTACAGCCGCTCGATCTTGCGTTGGCCGGGCTCGGCGATGTCGATGCCGTCCTGGTCGAAGAAGCGGATCATGACCGACTGGGTGTCCTGCTCGAACAGACGCACGGTGATGCCGCCCAGGCTCCGCCCCGAGCGCGCCTGGAACCGGGTCACGGGCACCGTGGCGACCTCGAGGTCCTCCACGTTCACGCCGGCGGCGTTGCACCCCACGATCATGGCCCGCTTGAGCACACGTGCGGCCCGGGAGGTGTCGCGCGAGGCGGTGATGGTGCTCCCTTTCTCCAGCGTGCTCGCCCACGCCATCGACAGTCGCATGACCAGCTCGGGGCTGATGTCGACGTTGGCCAGGCCGGTGATGCCGAGGCGGCCGAAGAGCGTGCGGGCGCCGCGCGACTCCCACACGATGGACGTGTTGACCGTGGCCCCGGCCTCCACCGTCTTGAAGGGGTACACCTTGACCCCGGACTTGATCACGGCGTGGGCCCCCACGAAGGACTCGTCCCCGAGGACGACGCCCTCCTCGCAGCGCACCCCCTGGCGCAGGTCACAGGACCGGCCCAAGACACAGCCGTCGAGCCGCACCCCGGCCCCCAAGAAGGCGTTGTCGTGGATGACGGTGCGCTCCAGCGAGGCGTTGTCCCCGATGCGGGCGTTGGCGCCGATGACGCAGTACGACCCCAGCACCCCGGCCGCCCCCACGTGACAGTTGTCCCCGATGATGACCGGGCCCCGGACCTCGGCCGTGGGGTCGAGCTCGGCCCCCTTGCCCAGCCACACGCCGGGGCGCAGGGCAAACCCGCTGATCTGGACGGCGACGTTCTCGTCGAGGATGTCCTGGTGCGACCGGAGGTAGGCGTCCAGGGTGCCCACGTCCTCCCAGTAGCCGCCGGCGACGTAGCCGAACAGGGGTTTCTCGGCCTCGAGGACGGCCGGGAAGACCTCTTCGGAGAAGTCCACGGCCCGGCCCTCGGGGATGAAGTCGAAGATCTCGGGCTCGAGGACGTAGATGCCGGTGTTGATGGTGTCGCTGAAGACCTGGCCCCAGGTGGGCTTCTCCAGGAACCGCTCGATCGACCCGTCCTCGCGGGTGATGACGATGCCGAACTCAAGGGGGTTGTCCACCGCCTTGAGGGCGATGGTGGCCAGGGCGCCCTTCGACTCGTGGTGCTGCACCAGCGTGGTGAGGTCGAGGTCGGTGAGCACGTCACCGGAGATCACCACGAAGCGCTCGTCGAGCTCGTCGCGGGCGTTGCGCACCGAGCCGGCGGTGCCCAGGGGCGTCTCCTCGGTGGCGTAGACCATGCGCACGCCGAACTCGGACCCGTCACCGAAGTAGCTGCGGATGGCGTTGGCCATGAACGCCACGGTGACCACGATGTCCTCGAAGCCGTGCTGGCGCAGCAGGTTGACAACGTGCTCCATCATGGGCCGGTTGGCCATGGGCAGCATGGGCTTGGGCTGATTGGACGTGAGGGGCCGAAGTC
>Ga0208849_1000697_pt1 | contig 28753 bp, 25 predicted proteins | sample NGESurdeep072012_10_FD_184470 | JGI IMG/M metagenome (GOLD analysis project Ga0208849, IMG submission 184470) | Arctic peat soil microbial communities from Barrow, Alaska - NGEE Surface sample 53-3 deep-072012 (SPAdes) | ecosystem: Environmental > Terrestrial > Soil > Wetlands > Peat ... | reverse complement strand
GCCGCGTTCGGCGGCCAACCTTCCGCCGCCGACCGTGGCGCCGGCCGCCACTGGCATTCCCATCATGCCGCCCCCGCCGCCGTCGTCCTCAAGTCTTGCTCGATCTTGTTGATCGATCGCGACGCCGCCGCTCGGGACCACTCCCCCAATCAGCGTGTAGATCGCAATGCTCTGGCGGTTTTTCAGCTCCGCGTGATCGAATGCAATCGCGATTCGCGCCGGCCCTTGGACAGGGTCGTATGCCTGCACCTCGGTCACATGGCCCACCAGCCGCGAGCCCCTCGGAATCACGGTGCCGTCGGAAGTCTGCACCTTGTCCATCGTCTTGAGCACCACACGATCACCCACCTTGGCGATCTTTGAATCCAGTTTGCCGTCCAGTTCACCCGTGACTGGGCTCATTTCATAGGCGTGCGATGCCGCAAGGTCGCCGAAGCCTCCAGCCCTGGGCGCGTAGGTCACTTTAGCGGAGTCATTCCCAGACGAGGCCGCATTCGCGTCTGCACCGGAATCTTGCCCCAGTAAGGGAATGGCGGCAATCGATGCAACGGCCACTGCGAGAGTGATTGTGAATTTCATCTCGATATCCTTTTGAAAAGCCCGCGCATACCCAGGGAAGCGGATCAACAAGCGGATCAAGCAGAGTGTATGTTTCTCAATTCTCCGGCGTCGGAGCGTAGTAGCCTTTGCGCACCTGCACTTTGAGCGCTTCGCCGTTATCGCCGTGACACTCCAGCCCGATGTGCCGGAATGTCCCATCCTCTTTGGTATTGCTGGGTGTGTAGCTGGCCACGTACTGAGTACGCAGCTCGGCCTCAATCTGCTCAAACGCGGCCTGCAGCTTGGCCCCGTTGTTGCCCACGTCAATGATCCGGCCGCCGCTCTCATCCGAAATCTGCTTCGCTGGGGAGTAGCCATAGTAGCCCTCGCCTTGGCTCCAGTACATCGCCCGATCGGCAATCAGGATCACGTAAACGATGACGTTGTTCTTCTCCGCCGCCGCGATCGCGTCGCGAATCTTGTGATTGCTGCCTTCATCCTCGCCGTCTGTCAGAATGATGAGCGCCTTGCGGCCAGTCTCCTGGTTGAGTTTGTTATTAGCTGCTTCGTAAATGGCGTCATAGAGCACCGTGCCCTTGGGATTACTGATTGGGACCGGGCCGCCGCCCATGCCGGGAGGGCCTAGCGACCCGCCGCCGATGTTGATCTGAGCTTTCTCCATGGCGCGGGCCAGCATGTGCGGACTGTTGGTAAAGTCCTGCAAAAGGTCGACATTCACGTCGAATTCAGCCAGAAAGGCCTCATCCTGCTTCCGCAAAACCTGCTCCAGAAACTGGCTGCCTGCTTGCTGCTCCAGCGGAAGCACTCGTTGCTGGCTACCTGAAGTATCCAGCAAAATTCCCAGCGTCAGCGGCTGATCGGTCTCTGCCTCAAAGCTCTTGAACGTTTGCGGCGCCTTGTCCTCGGTCGCTTGGCACTCATTCTGTGTGAGATGCGGAACCAGGGTCCCGCTCTTGTCCTTGACTGTGAAGAACAAGTCGACGAGATTCACCCTGGCCTTGAGAGTTTCCACCGATGTCTCATCCGGCGGAGGAGCCGGCGCATTGCTCACCGGTGGCGCGTCGGGCGAGGGCGCAAGCTGAGCCCATCCTATTGCTGGCCACACCGGCAGGCCAACCAGCAACGCGGCAATTCCAACCCACAAGCTACGCGCAGTGCGCATGATGCTCCGTTAGACGCGAATTGAACCTTCAAGAGAGCATAACAAGAGAGCATAACAAGAGAGCATAACAAGACAGCATAACGCCACAGTTCGTGGCCAGCCAGGCAACCTGTGCGCATTTGGCGCGTCTGATATTCTGTCGACTGCGGCATTATGTGCATGAATCGCGGGTTTCAGCAGCGCGATTGGCCGGAATCAAAAGGCTCCGAGCATCAAAGAAATCTGAGCATCAAAAGACTTCAGAGGGCAAACTCACGGTGAGGGGCTGGAAAACCATTGCGCCAGTGGCACTTCTAAGTTTCGGGCTGGTGCTGGCTTCCGGGGTCCCGGCCCAGCAGCAACCGGCGCCTGTTCCCGACGCGCCCACGCCGCAGGCTCCGCCTCCGCTGCCTGGCGTCAGTGGTGGAATCGCTCCCGGAACGGGCTCCGCCGAAACCCCCACAACTCCAGACTCAGGCTCTACGGCCGGAACGCCGACTCAGCCAGACCAGCCACCCGGGCCCCCAAGCCAACGGCCCGCGCAAGGGCCTGCGCAAGAACCTGCACCTGCGCAACAACCTGCAGCTGACCAACCGGCGCCCAACGCGCAGGACACCCCGCCGGCAAAGAGTTTTTCCGGGGCGCCGAATATCGTCGTCAACGTGAACTTCGTCCAGGTCCCTGTCACTGTGAAGGACTCCAAAGGCAATCTGGTGTCCGGGCTTACATGGCGCGATTTCACCGTCTACGAAAACAACACCCGCGAACCGCTGCGCGTGTTCAGCGTCGATCCGCAGCCGCTCTCCATCGCCTTCGTCATCGATCAGACCCTGCCCTCGAACATCATGGCACAGGTGAATAATTCCATGGGCTCCATCCAGGGCGCGCTCGCGCCCTATGACGAGGCCGCCGTCTTCACTTACACCAACGGCCCCAAGGAGTGGACGGGCTTCACGGCCGCGCAGGGCGCCCGCCTGCCTGCGGTGCTTTCGCTCGCGCAGGCCACCGGCACCGACCCCATGGTGCCCATCACCGGCGGAGATCCTTTTGCCGCCTGCCCAATCTCGATCAATGGAAACTGCCCTTCCCCGACCCTTCAGCCAGGAGGGTCGACGCAGACCATCGGGCAGTACAACCTTCCCAAGGAAATTCACACCCTGAACGACGCAGTCCTGGCCGCTGCCAAGGAGCTTTCCACGCGTCCCAAGGACCGCCGCCGCGTCATCTTCGTCATCTCCGATGGCAAGGAGTACGGCAGCAAGGCTACTTGGAAAGAAGTGGTCCGCTACCTGCAAACCAACAAGATCGCCGTCTACGGCACGCTGGTGGGCGACACCGGGCACTGGGGCGGGGAGTGGGTGGACCGCATCCACATTCCGTTCACCGGTGTCTACGACAACATTCTTTACCGGTACACTGCCGAAACCGGCGGCGACTATTACGCCGAGGGCGGTACGAATGGCATTGAGCGCAGCTACGCCAAGATAGCCGAAGAGGCCCGCGACCAGTACACGCTCGGCTACCTGAGCCACGAATCGATCTACGATGACAAGTTCCGCAATATCGATGTGCGCGTCGACCGGCCCAACGTCACTGTGATCGCCAAGCGCGGCTACTATCCTTCCGCACAGGATTTCAAGTAGGCGCGCAACCGCAACCGGTTGCATAAATCCAGTCTTGAAAGGGCGCGGCTTCAGCCGTGCCGTAGTTGGACACGCCTTGAAAGGGCACGACCTTACAGCTCGTTGAGAAACCTGGCGAGAGAAGCTTTGTAACAAGGGCACGGCTTTAGCCGGGCCGAAAAAGGCAGGATGTAGTCGGGTTTTAATCCCTGCGGGATAAAAACCCGACTGTACACAGCCATTTTTGAAACTCAATCCGAGAACAGAAAAGCCTGTGCCGCTGCACAGGCTTTTCTGTTCTCGGAATTTTGACCGGGACACTCCGCACCTGAATCTGAAATCGTCGTGCTGCCTGGGCAGCGTTATTTCGGGGTCAGCTACTTCGGCTCAATCGGCGCGTTCGATACAGGAGGCGGAGGCGGCGTGTTTTGCTGCTGCGCCGGTGGCGCCGGGGGTGGCGGCGTCGGGTCGGAAATGCCTTTCAAGCCTTCTTTGAAGCCCTTCAATCCTTCGCCCAAACCCTTACCCAGCTCCGGCAGTCGCTTGGCTCCGAACAACACAAAAGCAAGCACAACCAGCACCACAATGTGCCACGGCTGAAGTAGATCGCCCATCGAGATTCCTCCGCGCGCTACAACGCAAGCCGCGCCCTTCTTCAAACCTCTATTGTCGCACAAATGCGCAGCAGAATGCCCGGCAAAGGGCAGTTGTGGCAGACTGGAAAGGGTAGATAAAGGTCGTGGAGGTCACCCCAATGAAGACCATCAAGTTCGTTGCTTTCGCTGTTTTGCTCGTGTTGTCGGCGGGTACGGCCAACTCCGCCGGCCGCGACATCTATCCCGATCCCTCGAGCGCAAGAACCGACCTGGCCGCAGCCCTCAAAACCGCCGCCGCCACGCATCGCCGCGTTCTTATCGATTTTGGCGGCAACTGGTGCGGCGACTGCCAGGTTCTGGATCTCTATATGCACGACAGCAAAAACCAGCCTCTCATCGAGGCCAACTTTGTCGTAGTCCACGTCAACGTCGGCCACATCGACGCCAATCTGGGCCTCGCGGAAAAGTACGGAGTTCCGCTCAACAAAGGCGTGCCCGCCTTGGCAGTTCTCAGCGAACACGGCGCGCTGCTCTATAGCCAGAAAAACGGCGAGTTTGAAGCAATGAGGCGCATGGAGTCCTCGGCGCTGACCCAATTCCTCGTGCAATGGAGACCGGAGCATCCCGGCTGCTCAACCGTCGTGGTGAACTGCTAGCGGACTGTGGCTCCGGCCTCCGGCCGGCTGTCGTGCGGGCCTTCGCCAGGGTCCCCAACGGCGGGTCTTCGTCGTTGGGGTGGATGACCCGCACACGTCTTGTAAGGGCGAGGAAGCTCGATGGCCGACGATAATCGCAACCCAGTGCAAGACCCAGGCCGCACCATCACAACCCTTTCAAGCCGCGAAGTCTATCGCAACCGCTGGGTGCGCGTGCGCGAAGACGAGATCCTGCGCTCCAACGGCCAAAAAGGAATCTACGGCGTGGTCGAGAAAGAGGATGGAGCCATTATCCTGCCCATCGAAAACGGGCGCGTATGGCTGGTGGAGCAGTATCGCTACACCATTCAGGAGCGAGCGCTGGAGCTGCCTCAGGGCACTTGGGAGCGGCCAATCGAAAATCCTGAAGATCTTGCGCGCGGCGAGTTGCAGGAGGAGCTCGGCCTGAATGCTGCGCGGATGGTTCAGTTGGGCACGATGTGGATCGCCTACGGCTTCACGCGCCAGCGCGAACACATATTCCTGGCTACGGGCCTTTCGCCCGCTGAAAAGAAACCCGACGCCGAAGAACACGATCTTGTGCCCCATTCAGTTTCCATCGCGGAATTCGAGCGGATGATGCTCGACGGAACCATCCAGGACGAATGTACATTGGCGGCGTGGGGTCTCTATCTGCTTTGGAAGGCGCGGCAGAGTTGACGCGTTCAGCAAGGCTACTTCACTCAGCGTGAGCAAATCGTGCGGGCATCGCCTATGCCAACTCCGAGCGCGTGGGCTTGTGTCCCCAAAGGCCGTAATAAGCAACGTAGATATATCCGATGATGGGAATGATGAAGGCGAACTGGATGCTTGTCTTGTCCGCCAGCAATCCAAACAGCGGCGGAATCACCGCCCCACCAACGTTGCCGATGGTGAGCACTCCCGAGCCTTTGCTGGTGAGCGGCCCCAGTTCCGCCACGCCGAGCGCAAAGATGGTCGGATACATGATGGAGTTCGCCAGCCCAGTCAGCACCAAACATGCAATGGCGACGGTTCCGTGCGTGGACATCGCAGCGCACAACAACAGCACGCCACAGATTGCAAGCAGAATGAGCATTCGATCGGCTTTGATCCAGACCATGATGGCGCTGCCAAGCAGGCGCCCGATCATCATGCCCAGGTAAAACAGGCTCACCATCAGGCTGGCGGTCTCCACCTTCGTCATACCTTGAGCCAGACAGAACTGAATCGTGATCGAGGCCAGCGCAATCTCCAGTCCGACATAGAAGAAGATGCCCACCATGCCGAGCACCGTGTGCGAATGGCTCCAGATGTTGCGTTCGACGATCGGGCCGCCGGTGCCTGGACCAGAATCGCTTGTCATGGTGACTGCCGGCAGGTGCAGCATCGTCACTGTAACGCCCAACAGCAGCAGCGCAATGGCAATCGCGATATAAGGCCCGTGCAGCATGTGCGCGGTGGCGGCGGAAGTCAGCATTTTGCTGGGATCGCTGAGGATGAAAATGCCCGCGACCCAGGGAGCGGCCAGCGAGCCGATGGAGTTAACCGCCTGCGCCAATGTGAGTCGAGCCGGCGCGCTGTGTTCGGGTCCGAGAATTGAGACGTATGGATTGGCTGAGGTTTGCAATCCGCAAACGCCCGACGCCAGGACGAAGATGGCAAAGAGCGTCATAGGGAAACTGACCATATTCGCCGCCGGCAAAAACAACGCCGCTCCGCCAGCCATCACAAAAAGAGAAATCACCATGGTGCGCTTGTAACCCACGGCCTCGATGACCTTGGCCGCGGGGACCGAGAAGACTAGATAGGCGAAAAACCAGGCCGCCGTCGCCAGCATGGCCGGCCCGTGGCTCAACTGGAAGATGTCTTCGAGCTTTTTCACCAGCACGTTGTTCAGGCTGGTCAGGAATCCGAAGATTCCGAAGATAATTGCAACGGTGATAAACGGGCCAATGTAGCTGGGCGCGGCCGCGGGATTGGAGCGTGTAGCCATAAATGTCATCTTCCTCTGAAATGGAGCAAAAACAAATTGAAACGGTTCCCAAATACTCTATCCAGCGCCGCTGCCATCGTCCAGCGTGAAGTGAAAATGTTTTCAGCCCCTCCCCAGCCAATGCTCTAATCCAAAAGTCCGCCGAAGTCCGCCGCATGTAATGCCCTTTACAATGGAATTGCATGATTCCCACCCTCACATGGACCCCTAAAGGCGTCCGCTTCATCGATCAGACCAAGCTCCCGCTCGAAGAGAGCTACGTGCTCGCCACAACCTGCGAACAAGTAGCTGACGTCATCGTCACCATGGTCGTTCGTGGCGCGCCGGCAATCGGCGTTTCGGCCGCGTACGGCATTGCTCTCGGCACAATCCAATCCAAGGCTGAGAGCGCGGAGCACTTTAAGCCAGAGTTCGAAAAGATCTGCGCACGACTCGCAGGCACGCGCCCAACGGCCGTCAATCTTTTCTGGGCCATCGATCGCATGAAGGCGCTGTTCGCCAGGCTTCTTGCTGTCAACGCAACCCTGGTGCAAATCAAGGAAAAAATCCTCGCCGAGGCGAACGCCATGTACGACGAAGACATCGCCGCCTGCAAGGCGATGGGCGCATTCGGCGCGGAGCTTCTGCCCGACGAAGGCGGAGTTTTAACGCACTGCAACGCCGGCGCTCTCGCTACTTGTGGCTACGGAACCGCGCTCGGCGTAATCCGCGCGGCAGTTGAGCGTGGCAAGCGCATTCATGTTTATGCCGACGAAACGCGGCCGTTCCTGCAAGGCGCGCGGCTCACGGCGTGGGAGCTGATGGCCGACGGCATTCCGACAACAGTAATCTGCGACAACATGGCTGCCAGCCTGATGCGCCAGGCAAAGATTCAAGCCGTAGTTGTCGGCGCCGACCGCATCGCCGCCAACGGTGACACCGCAAACAAGATCGGCACCTATAACGTCGCCATTCTTGCGCGGGAGCACGGCATCCCGTTCTACGTGGCTGCGCCTTGGTCGACGATCGACCTCGCAACCGCGACCGGCGATGCAATTCCCATCGAAGAGCGGCCGGCCCGGGAAGTGACCCACCACGCAGGCAAGCAGCTCACGCCCAACGGCGTAGGTATCTGCAACCCCGCCTTCGACGTGACCCCGGCGAAATACATCACCGCAATCATTACGGAGCGTGGAGCTCTGCGCGCGCCGTTTTCTGAGGCGCTCAAAGAGATGGTTTTCGTGAGCTGATTCACTCGTTTAATTCATTGATTTTAAGCCGATTAGATACCTACGCCTGTACCTTCTTGACATAAACTGCTAACTTAGCTAAGCTAACTTAGCAGGATACACTTATGCCCTCCGCCACCATCTTCGAAGCCAAGACCAATCTCTCCAAGCTCATCCAGCGTGCGCTCCACGGCGAAGACGTTCAGATCACGACCGGTCGCGAGCGCAAGCCCGTCGTGCGTCTTGTCGCGATTGAACCTGTCCGCGCCAATCGTCGTCTCGGATTTCTCGAGGGGTTGGGCGATGTCGGCCCCGAATTCTTCGATCCACTACCAGAGGACGAGCTTCGCCTTTGGAACGGCGAGGGTGAATGAGAGTTCTGCTCGACACACACACTCTTTTGTGGGTGGCCTTTCGCAAGAACCTGCTTTCGCCCCGGGCTCGTCACCTGGTCCGTGCACAACGGAATGAGGTCTTCGTCTCAGCAGTTTCAGCTTGGGAAATTGCAACAAAATATCGCTTAGGCAAACTCCCCAAAGCTCAAGCCCTCGTCGATGATTTCGTTCCGTCCATCCAATCGGCAGGCTATCTCCCGCTCCCAATCAGCCTCGAACACGCGCTGCGGGCAGGTCGTCTGACCGCGGAGCACAAAGACCCCTTCGACCGAATGCTTGCGGCGCAAGCCATCCACGAAGATTTGGCCTTGATCAGTAATGACGAGCAACTTGACATCTTCGGCGTGCGCCGCGAGTGGTAACTGCGGTGCCGCGCATTCCCACCCCTACGCCAGCGTCCGCACTTCGCTCGATGTGCCTCCCGCCGCGGGAATGTAGCACCCCAGCGTGTAGTCCATCACCTGCCGGTCAGCGTTGAAGCGCCAACCCAGCGTCCGGATCGTCCGCTTCATGCGCTTGATCCAACCCCGCGGCAACCCATCGCGATCGCGCTGGTAGTAGAGCGGAATCACCTCATCCAGCAGCGCGCGGTAAAGCGCTTCCCCGTCGCGGCTGTCATGCACATCCATATTCGAATGCGTTCTGCCGTTCCCAATGGCGAATCCGTTCAGCCCGTCATATGCTTCCGCCCACCAGCCATCCAAAACAGACAGATTCAAGCCGCCGTTCAGCACCACCTTCATCCCGCTCGTGCCTGAGGCCTCCAGCGGCCGCCGCGGATTGTTCAGCCACACGTCGACTCCCTGTACAAGGTGGCGGGCCACGTTGATGTCGTAGTCCTCAATAAAGATGAATTTGTCGCCGAAGTCCTTGTGGCGCATCATCTGCGCAATCTGCTGCAGCACTGTCTTGCCCGGCTCGTCGTGCGGATGTGCTTTACCGGCAAAGACAAACTGCACCGGGCGCTTGGCATCGTTCACCATCGCGGCCAGCCGTTCCAGATCTTTCAGTAGCAGGTTGGCGCGCTTGTAAGTGGCAAAGCGGCGTGCAAATCCAATGGTCAAAGCATCGGGCGAGAGCACCTTGTCCAGCCGCTTCAATGCCTCGGTCGGTTCGCTGCGACGCTCGGCCTGCTCTCGCGCGCGCCGTCGCAAAAAGTTAAAGAGCTGCCCTTTCAGGCTGAGGTGCGTCTCCCATAGCTCGCCGTCGTCCACAGTTTCGATTGCCGACCATGTGTGTGCCGCTCCGCTTTGCCGCTGCCAGCCCACTCCAAGATGGCGGTCGTAGAGCCTGCGCATCTGCGGCGCCAGCCACGACGGCACGTGCACTCCGTTAGTCACATGGCCAATCGGCACCGCATCCTCCGGCCCGTCGGAGTACAGGCCTCGCCACATGGCCCGCGAAACCTCGCCGTGCAGCGAACTGACGGCGTTAACGCGCCGCGCCAGTTTGAGGCCCAGCACCGTCATGCAAAAAGTCTCGTTGTAGTCGGTGGGATGCTCGCGTCCAAAACCCATCAGGTTTTCGGGAGAGATGCCCAGTTCATCGCGCAGCGGCCCCAGGTGCTCTTCAATCAAGTCGGGAGTAAATCGGTCGTGTCCCGCCGGCACCGGCGTGTGCGTGGTAAAAACTACTTCGCGCGGAATCTGGCGGGCAGCCGAATAAAAGTCCAGGCCCTCTTCCTCCATGCGGCTCCGGATCGCCTCAAAAACCGCGAATCCGCTGTGGCCCTCGTTCAAATGCAGAACGCCGGGCGTAACGCCCATAGCCTTAAGTGCGCGATAGCCGCCCACGCCCAGCAACAACTCCTGCCGGATGCGCGTGCGCGCGTCACCGCCGTAGAGGCGCGAAGTGGTTTCCAGATCTTCGGGCGCATTCCCAGCGACATTCGAATCAAGCAGCAACAGATCGCAACGGCCTACCTTGGCGCGCCACACCTTGGCGCGAATCGAACCGTTGCGCGTCGCAATCTCCACCACCACCGGCTCGCCGTTCACGCCAATGGCCTGCTGCATCGGTAGTTGGTTCACGTCGGTTTGGAGATACTCCTCGCGCTGCCATCCGTTTTCGTCCAGGCGCTGCAAAAAATAGCCCTGCCCGTAGAACAACCCGACCCCGATCAGCGGAATGTCCAGGTCCGAGGCGCTCTTGATGTGGTCGCCGGCCAGCACGCCTAAACCGCCCGAGTAAATCGGCAGCGACTCATGCAATCCGAACTCCGCGGAAAAATACGCCACCGGCCGCGGCCGCAGCACGCCTGCATGGCTCGCGCCCCAAGTGCGATCGTCGTGCAGATATTCCTGCTGGCGCCGGTATGTGTAGTTGATGCGGCTATGCAGCACCAGCTCCGTGGCCCTCCGCTCGATCTCCGCCAATGGGATTTCGTTCAACAACGCGATTGGATTCTGATTAAGCTGGCGAAAGCGCGTGGGATTCAAATCGCGAAACAGGCTCACGCACTCGTTATCCCAGCTCCACCACACGTTGCGGGCCAGCTCCCACAGCTTCTCCTGTGCCGGCGCAATAAAGCGGTCGAGCGTCCGCGCCTCGCTCACTACGGGCGCAACCTGGGCCGCCGCCTCCGCCAACATACGAATCTCATTGTCGTGAAAGACCCTCGGATCCTTAGTCTGAACCACGAGCACGCCCTGCAATACGCCGCGGTCAATCAAGGGCACGCCGAGAAAAGAGCGATAGTCCTCTTCGCCAGATTCCTTGAAGTATTTATAGCGCGGGTGCTCGGGCGCGTCGGGCACGGCCACTGGCGTCAACTGCTCTGCAACCAGACCTGAGAGCCCTTCATGCAGGGACATGCGCAATGTCCCAATCGACCGCGGATGAAGCCCCAGCGTCGCAGCCAGCACCAGGTTCGACCGGTCTGGCTCCAGCAGGTAGGCCGAGCAGACCTCGGTTCGGAACCGCGCGGCAATCAGGGCCACCACGTTCATCAGCGTGTCCGCCGGCTTGCCTTCTTGCTCCGCCAGGCTGGTGATCTCCTCCAGCGTCAGAACGAGATTGGCTTCAGTCGATTCGCTCAGTGGGGTCATCGAATGCCTACACATCGATCATAAGATAGAGAACTCGTATCCCGCGCGCGGCGCCCAACTTGAAATAAGAGACGTAGGCGAAAGGCTCGCGGTCTTAGAACCGAGGCAACTAACTATTTGGACTCACTTTAATTTGGACTTGAGGAAAGTTCCCCTGAATCGCTGCTGCAGGATTGATTCGACGATACCATACGACGTGGTGGAAGCTACAAGCAGGTGTACGGTGTCCCGATCCGCCACACTGACAAGCCTGTCGCAGACGCCGGTATCTCCGTGCTACATTTGGATTCCACGGGGGCTCTATGGCGCTGGACACGCAGCTTGCCTCGGACGGCGAAACAATCGAATTGCAGCAGCAGGTGGCCCGGCTTCAGGCCCTGCTTGAGGCCTCGCGCCAGGTGCATTCCACCATCCGCGAAGAAGAAGTCCTCGAATCGGTCCTGCGCATCGTGGTGCGCGAGCTGGAGATGGCCGGTGCGGCGTTTCCCGAGGCAGGCCTTTCCTACGGCAGGCTTCCGGCGGAGGCCGCAGCCAACGCCGGGAATTCCGAGCAACTACTCATCTATCCGCTTGCCGACCGCGACGGCCGAAAGATGATCGACCTTGTTGTTGCGTCTCCGGGCGGGCGCGAACTCACGCTTTCTGAGGCCGATTTTCTCGAAGGCCTGGTTCTTCAGGCTGCCGTGGCGCTTGAAAACGCGCGCAATCATAAGCGCAACGTTGAGTTCGCTCGGGTGCAGCAGGATATGGACGCGGCGCGGCAAATTCAGCGCTCACTTTTACCTCAGTCTCTGCCCTCGATTCCCGGCTACTCACTGGCCTTCCGTTCCGACACTTGCTACGAAGTGGGCGGCGACTATCTCGATATCGTGGCGCAGCCCGACGGCAGCCTGCTGATCGTCGTGGCCGACGTCGCCGGCAAAGGGCTTGCCTCGGCCATCATGTCCACTAGCTTCCGCGCCGCATTTCGCGGCATGGCGCTCACCGGACCCCCGCTGGACGAGCTTGCCACGCGCATGAACCAGCACCACTGGGCTGAAGGCGAAGAGGCGCGCCGGCGTTACGTCACGGCCATATTTCTCCGGCTCCATCCCGCCGCGGGCGAAATCGAGGTCGTCAATGCGGGCCACAATCCGGGGTTCTTGATCGTTCCAGGCGCAACGCCGATTCAATTTCATGCCGCCGGAGCTCCCTTGGGCCTGTTGCCAGGAATGCGCTATACAAGCGAACAACATGGCTTTGCAACTGGAGCCCGCCTCCTCTTCTATACCGATGGCCTGACTGAGGTTTTCAGGGGAGATGAGGAATTTGGTCCGGAAAGGCTTTTGAATGAATTTTCTAAGAGCCCGGCCCAGAAGGCCGATGGTATCCTCGATGCATTGTGGGTAGCCATCCAGGAGTTTGGTGAAGGCGGCCCGCAATCTGACGACATGACTGCGTTGGCCCTGTGCCGCGGAGAGATGCGAGAATGATGACCGAGCCGAAAACCACCACCGTCGAAGTCCGCCTGCCCACCAAAATGGGCTACGAAAAGGTGGCCATGAGCACTGCGGCGTCCGTGGCCAAGCTCATGGGTTTTCCTGAAGACCGGATCGAAGATCTGAAGACGGCAGTAGCCGAGGCCTGCATCAACGCCATCGAGCACGGCAACAGTATGAATGAAAAGCTCTCTGTCGGCGTCGTTCTACGCGCCGATAACGACGAGCTCGAAGTGAAAGTTCTCGACGACGGCAGGGGAATCAAGGCGCAGCCCGTGAAACCCGACATCGATCGCAAGATGCACGGCGACGAAGACCCTCGCGGCATGGGCATGTTCCTCATCCAGGCATTGGTTGATGAAGCGGAATGGGTAACCGGATCGGACGGTAAAAGCAGCTACGTCCGGCTGGTAATCAAACTAAATAAACAGGCGGCATAGGTTTAAGAAGCGCCCAATCGCAAGCGGAGGCAATTGACAAGTGGAGAGCGAGACTAAATCGCACGTGGATCAACTGAAGTCGCCAACCGGATACCCAGTAGCCGTTCTCCGTTTTTCCGGCGACATTGCCAGCACTTCTAAAGAAGCGGTCCTCGGCACATACGAGGCCCTGCCCAGGGAGACGACCAAGCTCATCCTGCTCGACTTCACGAAAGTTGACTACATCAACTCCAGTGGAATCGCCCTGGTCATCCAACTGCTGATTCAAGCCGCGCACTCAGGCCAGACCGTGTGCGCATTCGGCCTCTCAGCGCACTTTACTAAGGTCTTTACCATGGTGGGAATCACCAAGTACGCGCGCCTGTTCCCCAGTCAGATCGAAGCCCTGGCCGCTCTCTAAATCGAAACCGGTTCCCAAAATAGCCCTCCACGCGTCAATCAGTTTGCGACTGCTTCCAATGGGGCTTTGGGTAGGCTACGATGAGGTCAATGAGCCCGAAAGCGACCGAAAACGGCAAACTGGCGCTGGACTACACCCACAACAATATCGGCGGGGCGATGATCCTTCATGCCGATTGCCTGGAATGGCTGGGTCGTATTCCATCGGGATCGATCCATGGAATCGTGACCGATCCACCCTATGGCGTAAAAGAATACGAATTCGATCAGATTGAGAAAAGAGCGAACGGAAACGGTGGCATCTGGCGAATTCCACCCTCCTTCGACGGCTCAAATCGACAGCCGCTTCCCCGGTTCACCGCATTGAACGAGCGCGAGCGCAGACAACTGCACAGGTTCTTTTCTGAGTGGGCCAAAGTGGCCGCGCATGCCTTGCTACCTGGTGGACACGTCATTCTCGCCTGCAACTCGTTCCTTTCTCAGTTGGTTTACGGCGCGATAGTCGAAGGTGGATTGGAATTTCGAGGGCAAATTATCCGGATTGTCCGAACATTGCGTGGCGGAGACCGGCCTAAGAATGCCGAGGAGGAGTTTCCAGGCGTTTGTTCTCTCCCTCGGGGCGCCTACGAACCTTGGGGCATTTTTCGCAAGCCGCTGCTCTCTGGCATGACAGTTGGCGAATGCTTGCGAAAGTTTGGGACGGGAGGTTTGCGCCGCTTGCCGGAAGGGTTACCGTTTTCCGATATGCTCGACATCGGGCGCACCCCGAAAGCCGAACGCCAGATCGCACCCCATCCAAGCCTGAAACCGCAGGCGCTTCTAAGGGAGCTCGTATGGACGATTTTGCCTTTAGGAAAGGGCTTGGTGTGCGATCCCTTTATGGGGTCCGGCTCAACGATTGCCGCCGCGGAAGCGCTCGGATATCGGAGCGTAGGAGTTGAAAAAAATGAATCCTACTATCAGATCGCATCCGAAGCAATCAGACCCTTGTCGCATATTACAGTCGAGCATGATCAACTAGGCTTGGGTTTCAGCCGCTGATGCCGGCGAACGAAAAATCCAATTCTTCGTCATTTTCTCAAAGCCGGATGGTAACACTGATGCTGTAATTGTCCTCCGGCTAGTCGGATTTCGTCCGGCAAACTGCCAGTCGGCCTTTGTCAACATCGCTCCATATGCTCCCAGGAACCGAAAGGGTTTCTTTTCTGCCCCTGCACGCAAGTCCACGGGACGTCCGCTGTCAAAGACAAAAACCATCAGCCAAACGTCTTCCGCATTATGTCCTTGCCATCCCCGGAGATATCGCGATGCTTTTACCTCAATGCCGTCTGATCCCGCATGCTGTGCCGCGTTGCCCGGATACTTTCCTGCTGGAAGGAGGTCGGGGTGCCCGTTGTGATAAGTGTTTTTCGCTACAGTTGGGCAATGTCGTGGAAGATTGCTGACGTTGAATTCTCCGACCATGCTGCTGAAGTTTGCGGGCATCAACATGTCTTCCAATCGCGTCATGTCTTTACGGACGAGCTCGGTATTGATCGTCCGCAGAAAATCAGTGAAGTCCACCATCGCGCGGAACACGTGCTCTGTGGACACCCCAAGAGGAATGGAGGCGTGGGGGTTGAACTGGTCAAATTCCGGGACCTCGGGTGCACAGCACTGCAAGTCCGCTCGGCTTCTTGGCATGGCGCTGCGCACTCCGGTGGCACCGAATCCTAAATTGAGATTGGCTGCTGCGAGCGAGCGAATCAAGACAAAACGTGCCGCCAGTACACGATCCTTCAACAGGGCATTGCGCACACACATTACGGGAAGTATCGGTTCTTCAGCCCCTACTGTGGCCCCTTCTCACTCCTGGAGAACGGGTTCGGCAAGTGGAACGGCGTTTCCGGCGAGGAATCCCTTTTCTTCGTGGCTGCGTCCTGCCGCAGAATGGTGCGCTGCGAATTGATGCACAGCCAACCGCCGTGCACCCGCTCGAATACCTGAGTGAATACGCCTTTTTCGTCTACCTGTGCCGACCCGACCTTGTGATGCAGAGTGTAAGTCCCATTGGCAACCGAGATGTCACCCAGCATGCGCACGGTAACCACCTTCTGCGTCAGATAAAGCGTCTTGTCGTCGGCGCTGATCACCTGCGCCACCTGCTGGTTACGCGTGGTCACATCGCCGCTCGCTGAGACATCGACAAACAGTGGCGAAAGCACCAGTTCCAGGCTGTACTGGTCGCGCCGGTTCACGGCGTCGGACCAACTGTCTTCAATCTTCTGGAATTGCAGAATCTCCGGACTGATGGTCTCAGTCACGCCCGGCTTGTCGGCAGCCGGAGCCGGGTTTGTCGCCGGACCGGTGCCCGTCCCCGGATTCGCGGCTGGATCCTGAGCAGCTGCCGCGTTGCATAAAACAGCACAGCACAAAAGAACAGCAGAAAAGAGGAAACGAAAGCGATTCATGCGTATGTCGAGCTCCACCCTGGAAACCAGTGTTCCTTCAAGAATCATAGCTCTTTTCGCTCCGCTACCGGCGCGAGCGGAAGCGAAAAATCGGTGGCTTTCGGCAGGTCCTTTCCCGGTTCTTTTCCCGGTCGTTTTCCCGGTCTTGAGAAATGGCCTTGCAGCCGGCGTGAGCAAGTCAACCAGCACTCGAGCGTGTTAGGCTGGCGTTTCGCGCGTCCAGTTTCGTATCTAGGAGCAAAAGCATTCATGCATTCCACGCAGCCCTCTCACTTCAATCTTGTAGCCGCGGCCCACGCCTCCATGATCGAGCACGGATTTCAGCCCGATTTTCCTGCCGGAACCGACACAGAACTCGCCGCCATCAAAGCGCAGCCCGATATTCCCGCCGGCAACGGCCTCGCCGCCGGCAGCAGCCTCACCGACCTGCGCAATCTGCTTTGGTCCTCGATCGACAATGACACCTCCAAAGACCTTGACCAGATTGAGTGGGCCGAGCAGTTGCCTGATGGCCGTATTCGCGTGCTCATCGGCGTGGCCGATGTAGACGCGCGCGTCTCCAAGCGCACCGTCATCGATAAGCATGCCGCGTTTGAAACCACGTCTGTTTACACCGGCGTGATTACCTTCCCCATGCTCCCCAAAGAGCTGTCTGAGGGCATCACCTCGCTGAACGAGAATCAGGATCGCGCAGCTATCGTGGTCGAGTATTCCATCGACGCCGCCGGAGTCGCTTCCGACGGAAAAGCCTATCGCGCGCTAGTGCGCAACCGCGCGCAACTGGCTTACCCCAGCATCGGCGCATGGCTCGAGGGCAAAGGCGCACCGCCGCCCAAAGTTGCGGCCAGTTCCGATCTGGCCGCGCAACTCAAATTGCAAGATTCAGCTGCGCAACGCATGGCCGGTGGGCGCTATCAACACGGGGCGCTCGAATTCGACACCATTGAAACTCAGCCGGTATTGGTTACCGATCAGGTCATCGGAATCGCGCCCATCGAAAAAAACCGCGCCACGTCGCTCATTGAGGAGTTCATGGTGGCCGCCAACGGTGTCATCGCGCGCACCTTTGAGAGCGCCGGCGTGGCCTCCATTCGTCGCATCGTGCGCGTCCCCAAGCGCTGGGATCGCATCGTCGAGCTGGCCGCACAAAAGGGCACAACCCTGCCCGCCGAACCTGACTCCAAAGCCCTCAACGATTTTCTCATCGCGCAAAGGCAAAAAGATCCCGACCACTTTCCCGATCTCTCGCTCTCCGTCGTCAAGCTCATGGGGCCCGGCGAATATGTGCTGGTCAAGCCCAACGAGCCGTCGCCCGGCCACTTCGGCCTCGCTGTCCGGGACTACACGCACTCCACGGCGCCCAACCGGCGCTTCCCCGACGTAATCACGCAGCGTTTGCTCAAGGCGCAGCTCGCGCATGCCGCGGCGCCATATTCTGAGGATGATCTCAACGCCATCGCGCAACGATGCACGCTGATGGAAGACGCCGCCCGCAAAGTCGAGCGCGAAATGGAGAAGCGTATCGCCGCTGTCGTCCTGCATCCGCGCATCGGGCAAACTTTTCAAGCCATCGTCACCGGCGCTTCCAGCAAAGGCACCTTCGTGCGCACGCTCGATCCGCACGTTGAAGGCATGGTAGTCCGCGGCGGCAAGGGTCTCGATGTCGGCGATAGAGTCACCGTAAAGCTCATCAACACCGACCCTCAGCGCGGATATATCGATTTCGAGGCACAAGCCGCCAGAAATTCTTGATTCCGGATCAAGAATCGGGCCAGTCGCAAAGCGCGCAGCAACCCCCTCGGAACCTGTCCCCTTCCCCAATAGCACCGCTGGCCCACCGAAGCTGCCGGCTCACGGCTACGTCCCTGCCTCTTCAAACTCTTCATTGAGCCACTTCGCGAACGCCGCAAACTCCTCGTCACGCCCCAGAAAATCGCGCACCATTTCGCGTCCCGGTTTTGACCCGCCCTGCTCCAGGACTGCCTTCCGGTAACGCGTGCCGGCCTCGCAGCCCAGCAAATCTCCCGCATCGAATTGACCGAAGAAATCCAGCGCAATCACCTTATCAAACATATAGGTGTAGTAGTTCGATGAGTAGCCCATCAAATGCCCAAAGCTCGCATACATGCGGTTACCGTCGAGCCACGTCCACGGCTGGAATTGCTTGTAAAGCTCGCGCGAGATCGCGTCCGGATCAATCTTGGCGGGATCTTCGTCGTGCAGATTGAGCGAGAGCGTCGTGTAGTAGAGCTGCATCCTCACCCAGTCCGCGCGCCCGAACGCGCCCGCCAACTTCATCGTCCGGATAAGTTCCACCGGCAGCACTTTGCCCGTCTCGTAGTGCCGCGCAAACGTCTGCAAAAGTTTCTCGTCGCGGAAAAACTCCTCCAGCATCTGCGACGGCACCTCGATAAAGTCGCCCTCCGTCGCAAATCCTGAAAGCCCCGCCCACTCCGTCTGCCCGCCGAGAATCGCGTGCATCAGGTGGCCAAACTCGTGGAAGAACGTAACAACATCGGAGTATTGCAATAGCCCGGGATCATTCTCATCTCCAGCCGGAAAATTGCAGATCAGCGCAGCCTCCGGCATCGTGCGCCCTCGCACGCCCGTCACCACCGGCGCGGCAGAGAACCACTTGTCCTTGCCCTCGCGCGGATGCATGTCGAGATAAAACCGCCCCACCAGCCGCCCGCCGTCGAAAACTTCAAACACTGAGACCGCCGCATCCCACGCGGTCGCGTTCGACGGACGGAACTCCACCTTGAACAGCTTCGCCGCCGTCTTCAACACACCCGCCTCAACCTGCGCATAGAGAAAATAGGGCCGCACCGACTGCGAGTCAAAGTCGAATCGCGAGCGTCGAAACTGCTCGTACCAATACCCGCGGCTAACGATGTCAATTGCGCTCAACCCCGGCTGCCGCCCGCGCGCGAAATCTAGCACCAGCGCGTGTTCGCGTTTTGCGCCGTCGCGGCTAGCCTCGTCCAGCTTCGCCAAAAACGCGCGCACGTTTGCCGCCGACTTCATCATCTGGTCGGCCGTCGCCAGGTCAGCCCAACTGCGAAAGCCGAGAATCGTCGCAATCTCCTGCCGCGTCGCCAAAAGATCAAGAAGAATCTTTCTGTTCGCTGGATACGCCCGCGTGTTGTACGCCAGAAACATCCGCTCACGCAGCGCCGCGCTCGTCGCAAACGTCATCACCGGCATCATGTCCGGCGGATCGGTGGTCAGCATTACGCGCTCCTGACCATTTGCGCCTTTCTCCGCCGGGTGCCGCGCAATGTAGTCGGCGGGTAGTCCTTCCAGCTCTTCGGGCGTAGCCTCAATCGTCTTCCCGCCTTCCTGAATGTTGCGGCTGAAATCGAGCGCCAACCCAGTGGCCTTGTCGTGCAGCGCGTGCAAATGATCGCGCGTAGCCTGATCCTTGTCCACGCCGGACAACCGATAACCAAGAAGAGTGCGCTCCACAAAATGTTTGGTCGCCGCGCTCGCGCCATCCAGCTTGATCGCCTTCAGCGCGTCGTACACTTCGCGATTCAGGCTCAGTGCGCTCCCGGCCATCGCCACGCGCTGCGCCTCCATCTGCGCCTGGTCGCGCACCGTCTTGTCCGCGGCCACAGAGTTCAGAATTCCCGCTTGCGCTCCCGCCAGATTCAGATGCTCGATCGCCTTGTCGTAAAGCAGCAGCGAATTCGCGGGCGTGCGCTCGCCCTCGACAGCCAGCAGCGCGGCCAGGGCGGCCTCATTAGCATTTAATCGCGCGCTCACCCACTCCGTCAGTGCTTCAGCAGAAGCAGCGCCACCAGCCTCCCACGCGTGTAGAGATTTGCTTTCGCTCATGCCAGCCCGAGTCTCAGTCGCCATCGTTGCGGAATCCTCCAAAACTCTAGACTAACAAGGCGCATCTAGCCACACTCCTGCAACGGCAATTCACCGTAGAGCATGTTTCAAAAATCAGCTTTGTAACAAGGGCACGGCTTCAGCCGGGCCGAATAAGGCAACAAGATTATCGGGTTTTAACCCCTGAGCGATAATGGCTCTTCTGAAATTCTCTATTGTGCTCGCGCAACGCTCACCACCGCCGGCATCTTCAAAAAACCCTCCGGCTTCAACGCCCGCGGTGTAAACCGCGCCTCGAACACGTCACCCTTGAAGTAGTCGCGCTGATTAATCCGCGTACCAATCGACGAATGACCCGGCCCCTGCGGCGCCATATGCAGCTCGCCTTCGCCGTGCATCTCATCGCCAACGTAATTGCGCAGCGTCTTGCCGTCGTAAACCGCCGTCACCCGGTACCACTGCCCCAGCAGATGCAGATCGTTGCAGTTCAACAACGTGCGCGCCGCGCCATTCGTATTGGCAAAGCTGTCAAGACACCACTCGCCCTTCACAATGCGAATCTCAAAGAGCATTCGATTGTCGGTGTCCTTCCCCGTCGCCAGATCAAGTTCTGCCAAATGAAAAAATCGCTGTGCCTCAGCCCCATCGGCATCGGGCCGGAAAATCACTTCCCAAGTGTAAGCACTCACGCCAGCCAGCGGATGCACGTCGACAAACAACGCATCGTCCGCGCCATTGAACTCGATTGCTTTGCCATACGGCGACTCGATCAGGTGCGGATGCCCCAGCACATGCGCAGGATGGCCGCCGACAGAATCAATGTTGTCAAACCACCAAATCGTTGAACCAGAATCGCCGCTCTGCATTTGAGCAAGCGCAATTTGCGAAAAGAGGCTCGGCAGAATCACACAGACGCCCATCGCCAGCACTGTAAAACGATCGCGCTTCATTTTCATTGCAATTGCTTTCCTTGCGTTCTCTTCGTCCATCACTCGTCGCGCGTCAGCGATCTTCGCGGAGCATGAACACCGTGTCAAGTGCGCCGCGCCTTTCGGGCTGGGCTGATCAGGATTGGCCGCTCGAAGAGCTTGTGGCTCTATTGGAATCGTGAGAGCATCGCTGGCATGGGCGTGGTTTCACGAGCGATAGACAAACTACCTACATGGGCAAAGGTGATTCTCGGGGTCATCACGATCGCTGGGACCGTATATTGCATCGCTCAAGACGGCTTCTGGACTGTTATCCTGCACGCAATCTTCAGCCCCGAGCTCTGAGAAATTCACACCCGACCACATCGCGCCTCACAACCCCCGATACTGCTCGTCGCTCACATGCTCCATCCAGTCGACCACTTTCCCATCGAGCTTTTCCTGGATGGCGATGTGCGTCATGGCCGTCGTCAGGCCGGCTCCGTGCCAGTGCTTCTCACCGGGCGAAAACCACACCATATCGCCGGGACGGATCTCCTCGATCTCACCACCCCATCGCTGCGCTCGTCCGCAGCCCGCCGTCACGATCAGCGTCTGCCCCAGCGGATGCGTGTGCCACGCCGTTCGCGCGCCCGGCTCAAAGGTCACGCTCGCGCCCTGCACAAACGCCGGCTCCGGCGCCTGAAACAGCGGATCGATCCGCACCGCGCCGGTAAACCAATCTTCCGGTCCTTTGCCTGATGGCTGGGTGCCGCTTCGTTTGATTTCCATTCCGATTTCCTCCCCGATTTTCTCTTGGCTAATTTCATCGCTCACTGTTTAAAGTACTCGAACCGGTCCTATGTCCACCGTCTCGGCCTCAAGCCGCCCGGATTAAGTACCGAAATACCCTCCGAATCTGCACATTCTAGGTTGCATTAGCATCAAAACCCCTTTAATATGCGTCAATTGAAGAGAATGCCTCCAGCCGTCGCCAAAATGCCCATAGCCGTCGCCAACACGATCGAAGCTCCAGCCGCCCCGCCTGTGGCTCTGCCCCGCATGCGGGTCGGGAAGCTATGTATTGCCGTCCAGGCGGCGACGCCCGCCGAGCTGATTTCCCGTGCCGAGGCCGCTCTTAAAGACTCTGTTTTCATTGAGTTTCGCCTCGACTATCTGCCCAAGCCCCCCGCTGTCCTGCCCGACATCAAAGCCCTGCTGGGCCGCCGGCGCGACTTCACAGCCATTGCCACCTGCCGCCGAAAGCCCTATGGCGGCAAGTTCACCGGCTCCCTCAACGCGGAGCTCGAAATCCTGCTCAAAGCCGCCCAAACCGGCTGCCACATCGTCGATTTAGAGGTCGAATCTGCCGAGCAGTGCACTCGTCCGCAGTTGGCCAAGTTTCGCGCCGCCCTCCGTGCCGCCGGCGCCTCGCTGCTCATCAGCTCGCACGACTTTACTCGCACGCGCCGGCCAGAGGGCCTCAATCAAACCGCCAAGCGCATCGCCGCCTACGATCCCGAATTCGTCAAAGTGATCACCACTGCTCGCAACCTCGCCGACAATCTCTCCGTCCTCCAGATGATCGAGGATCAATCGCTCAATTCCCAGGTGGTAGGCATCGCCATGGGCGAGGAAGGCCTGATCAGCCGAGTTCTGAGCCCGCGTGCCGGCGCAGCCTTCACCTTTGCCTCTTCAACCGACGGCGCCGAGACCGCCGCTGGCCAGGTTTCCGCGCGCACGCTGCTCGATATCTACCGCCTCGACCAGCTTGACAAGGCCACGCGCATCTTCGCCGTCGCCGGCAATCCCATCGCCCACTCGCTTTCGCCGCTCATGCACTCCACGGCTTTCCGCCGCGAAAACGTCAACGCCGTCATGCTTCCGCTCAAAGTCAAATCGCTTGACGATCTGCTCACCATCGTCCGCGATCTGCCCCTCGACGGTGTCGCCGTCACCATGCCGCTCAAGCAGGAAGTTCTGCCGCACCTCGCCAACATGGACCCGCTCACTCACCGCATCGGCGCATGCAACACGCTGCGCACCGGCGCTGACGGCAAGCTCTACGGCTTCAACACCGATGTCGCCGGCATCGTCCGCCCGCTTGAGCGCCGCATGAAGCTCAATGGTGCGCGCATTCTTGTCCTCGGCGCAGGCGGCGCAGCCCGTGCCGCGGTCTTCGGCCTCGTCGAGCAGGGAGCGGAAGTCTTCATCGTCAATCGCACGCACGAGAAAGCCGTTGCACTCGCGCGCAAGGCCAAAGCCCACGTCCTCAAGCAGGCTCTTCTTTCCAAGCAGCGCTTTGACGCCATCATCAACACCACGCCCTGCGGCATGGCCGGCATCAAGCAGCAATTGCCCATCAAAGAGAACGAGCTAAACGCCTCGCTCGTCTTCGACCTGGTTTACACGCCGCTCGAAACTCCGCTGCTCAAGTTGGCAAAGGCCCGCGGCCTCGCCGTCATCTCCGGCCTTGAAATGTTCGTCCAGCAGGGCGCCCGCCAGTTTGAAATCTGGACCGGCAAGGCCGCCCCTGAAGCCGAAATGCTCCGCGTCGTCGAGCTCGAGCTCCGCCGCCACCCGTAGTAACCCGCCACCAGATTTGTCCTCTCGAGCGGGTGCGCTCGCGATCGAATCCAAATCGGGCCCGAGCCTGGGGGGCGCATTTTTACTGGGGCGCAGGAAAGCCCGGCAACTCGCACGAAATGTTCAACTTTGTGCGACCTCGACACCGCGAAATCGTCGCTTAAAGCTTCACAAAACCCCTGAAATGGTCGTTTAAAGTTTCGCGAATCGTTGAGTGGTGCGCCAAGTAATTTCCCGAAACAGGGGTGAATGGTCGCTCAGAATTTCGCGTTTCGAGGGAAAGGTCGCGAGTAATTTCACAGATAGCGTGTTAGCGCGGGCTTAGCCGACCTGAAGTGGGCTTGAGCGGTCGTTTTCTGCACAATTTTGCGCGCTGGCGACGCGTTCACGGGATCGCAAGACACTTGCCGACTTTGCGGACTTATCTTGCAGCGTGAGGCGATGCTGCGCGCCCATTCGTAGACTCCGCTCCGACCGGCTCAGCATTTTCGCCCTGCGCTCGCTTGATGTCGATGCTGATGATTTCCTTTACCTCTGATCTCTCGGTGGTAGGGGCGAAGTTCATGCGGCCGTAGCACTGGTAGGTGATCCAGCAGTCGTCGAGGCAGTATTCGGCAATTCTCCTATGTTGCCCGTCGCGCCAGAACTGCAGGACCTGCTCTCCACTCCCGCTCTTCGCCCCTAAGCCCAGCCCACCTGCTAAGGCATTCAGGGACACGTTGCCACGTATCTCCCAGTTTCCCCACACGCACATTGTGTCGTATATGAAATCGCTACGATAGCGTCGCAGATCCAGCGGAAACGAGGGTTTGACCTGATTTATCACCGAACGCTTCCATATGTAAGGTAGATCAAAACTCAGGCCGTTATGGGCGACGAACGACTTAACATTCTCACTGCGTAATTTTGACCAGAACTCACGAAGAAGTTCTGGCTCATCGTCCGACACGATTGAGGAGGCAGACTGCGCCTTGAATTCATCAATCACAATGGAGCCAATGCAAATAATTCTGCCGCCCAGCGCGTCAAGCGCGGCCTTTTTGGCCTCGTCCGCATCTAGGACTTCGTCCGTGGCGGGAATCGTTTCGATGTCCAGAACCATTCTCTTCATTTCTGTTTCCTCTGCCTTCTCGCCTTTTTGACCACGGCGGTCCCAGCTTCGGGGTTCACCGATGCCAGCCAAATGATCTTTCCATGTTCAGACTCGGTGAGTTCCCCCTTTCCACGGAAGGCAGCCTTTGTGCCGCCGATGATTTCCTTGCGTTTCTCGCGCGGGAGATTAATCTTCTGATTTACCACGAGGCTTGTCAATTCCTGGCGGTCCTGATCGCGGTACATTAACTTCTTCTGCCCATCCTTCAGTGGCTTGATCGAAAACCCCTCACCTTTGACGATTCGCTCCTGGAGATTCCTGACCTTTCGCAACCGCCTTCCACCCGACGCCGACATGTCGTCGACATATCGCGTGTATGTGAAGCGATGCTGTTTCGCGACCCCCAGTTGGCGCCGGTCCAGATTCGCCAATACTAAGTCTGCAATCCTTGGGCTTGTCGGGGGGCCTTGGGGAAGTTGAAATTTCCAGGTAGTTAGCTTTGTAACAATTGACAGAGCATGGCCAGAAAAGCCAAGCTCCTCGAAAACTTTGCATACCTTCTCGACAGTAATGCTGGGAAAGCATTTCCTGATATCCATAGTTGAAAGAACGGGCTTCCCCATATGGTGCCTCGCATTTGTGATTATGGAGCACTTCCGCACCCCACCCTGAACACAAGCCGAAAGAGGAACCTTCGCTAGAATCTCCGTCTTGATCTTGTCTTGCAAGGGGCGCAACGGAGGGCGGGGAATCCATAGGGTCCGTTTCGAGCCGTCCTCTTTAGTGCGATCCTTGCGATAGTAAAGCGCCTTCAATCGAGAAAGCACCCACTCGACCTGCTTGGTCTCTGTCCCAAGCAAGGAGGCCAGCTCATCAGCAGTGGATACCGAAAACCGAGTTGGATTAGGCGGCGTTTTCATCTTCTACGTCAAGATTGCGAAGGTACATTGCTTGGATTCGCGTTAGCAGGTCTCTCAATTCCACCATGTTTTGTGTCTTCAGAGCTGGGTCGTCCGTGTCTTGCCATAGAAAAAACAGACCCAAGGGGACTCCGAGTTCTCTTGCAAGCTTCCGCAAGAAACCGACACTCGGCTCTCGACGGTCCTTCTCGACGAGTGAAATGTAGTTCGGAGAAACCTCCAATCGCGTTGCGAGCGCGATCTGCTTTACTCCCCTCGCAGTACGGATCAGCTTGATTGCGTTTCCTAAAGTCACACAACACCTCAAAATGAGAATCACCGACACATTAGTCGCGCAGCTTAAGGGTTTCCTTCAGGAGCCGGATGTAAACCTTCTGATGCAGGGACCAAAACTGCCTTTCTGCCCCTGGGACATCTGCGAGTTCTTCCAGCCTCTTCAGGTAACGCTCAAACGTTGCCACCGATGTGTCGGTGTTGGGTTGATACGAGCCGCTGGACTTTGCGATGCTCTTGAAACGCCGCACTGCCTGATCCAGCAAGCCGACTGCTTGGAGTTGCTTACGTCGTACTTTGCTCATTTAGCCTCCTCTTTGAGTGGAGTCGCGATGGTCGCCTCACGGCGACCCCCGGCTCTCCCGCGAAGCGCCGGCCGGGCTGGGCTTCGCGACGCTCGTCAATCCATCTCGCAACAAATCGACGGCGTGGCTCGGGTCGAACAGCGACACGAGCCTACGTCCCAAGGTGAGGACAACGGCTACACATGGCTTGGAGCGCAGATCGCGCGCCCAGGTTTTTGTGTTCACCGGCAGAGGCTATATTGAGCGATTCGCAAGTTGTTCCCCGCAGTTCGCTCCACTCTTTTTCAAAGACCAAGGCCAAACCGGCCTCGATCCTGAATTGAGACTACATCAGCTTTTGGACAAAATGCAACGGAAAAAATAACTGCCAGTTATATAAATAACCCTATGGGTCCGTATTCTACCAGCAACCTAAGTGGATTGGTCCCGATAAACGCACTTCCTGTCAGTTTGGTACGACTCTGAGGAACTGTCATCGGGGGTGGGTCATGCGGCTGTCGGTTCAGGCCTAAGACGGGCAAGCCCGCTTCCGAAGCCGCCCAGCGTCCCTAGCCGCTATGTCCCTTTTTCTTCACTCCCGGCTTCTTTCCCGCGGGAATCTCCCCCGCCTCATGCGTCACCGGAAGCGGCGCCATGTCAGGCCCAATGCGTTTCACCTGCGTATCGATCATGTCGTAATCAATCGTTCGCGGAGTCACCGGCCGCGTGATGCCCGTCGCCGCATCGGTCTTCACATCGTTGTTGCCGGCAATCTGAATGCTGAACGCGGGAAGGTTTCCCTTCGGAGTGCTTTGCGTGAATACGCGCACCGGCAAATAGCCCTGAATGGGATGCAGCCGAAAGCCCGTCTCGTAGCGGTGGTGCTTGATGCTCCATGTAAAAACGCGCACTTCGTCGTAGTCGAAGGGCAGTCCCGCTTTCAGCGGATCGAGCACGGTCAGATATTCAGGAACCTGGTGATCCGGCGTGTCGGAATCCGGGTCGGTCACTTTGGTCAGAACCCACGCGCCCACGATGCGCTTGTCTTCGGCGTATTGCCCAATCTCGTCAGGCACGTCCACATCCAGGCGGCTCGCGAGCAGCCAGCCCACACGGCCCTGCGCATCGCGCGCCAGCCACCAGTCCTCGACTAAAGGAGGCACTGGCGCTTCTGCTCCCGCGGCATTCGGCGGCGCTACGGCCGAAGCTGACTTTGGCTGAGCCGGCTTGCCCGGCTGCCCGAGTTTTGCGTTTTTTGCTGATGGGAGCAGTACAACCCGCGCCTCCGCCGGATTCTTCAAAGCCGACGCCCGCGCCAGCAGTTGCACCTTGGCATTGCCCGCGAGCAGATAAAAACGCGGTGTCTCGCGCCCCGGCAGCAGGTGCATGGCCAGGTCGTCGCGCAGCGTGGCCGTCGCTGCTATGGGATCGTCTTTGTGCAGTTTGCCGAGCTGAAAAAATCCATCGTAGGTCTGTTCGTCAATCACGGCGTGCTCTTCAATCCAGCCGGTTTCGTTCTTGTCGGTCTGGACTCTCAGAAAGCGCTTGGCGTGCTCCAGCACCTCGAGCGGTTGCCCGTTAACCACTTCGCACACGCGATTTGAAACCGGCGCCACGCGGTCGTGCAGATAAGTTGTGCGAACGGAAACGTACACCATCTCATGATGCTCATGCCGGAATCGCGCGCAACCGGAGGCGAGCATAAGACAACACAGGGCAAGACATGGCACAAGGGGACATGGCACAGGGGGCAAAGGCAGCGCCAGGACGCTTCTGAAGCGCCGGATTGATTGAACGGAAAGGATTGGCAGACGAGTGAGCACAGCTCGTGGCGTTCAAGTTGAGAATATCACCAATACGGAATGCAGTTATTGCCGGCCATCGACGACCGACTTCCGGCGTCTTTGAACTTCGGACCGAGAACTGTGAACTACGAACTGTCTTTACGGAAGCGCAGCGATGGCAAGCGCGCCGGTGGGATCGGTTCCCGTGGCAGAAGTAAGCGCGGCGGTGAGCGCGCCGGAGCTCATCGTATAGGCCTCAAGATCGGGATCGCCGCTGTTCGTGGTTCCGCCCGTTGACACTGCCAGCACAAAGTTACCGGTGCTGTCCTCTGCCAGGCCACTCGGCTGAATGCCGGTTGTAACCGTCTTTCCCGTGGCTATTGTGTAAGCGGTTCCAGTGGCCGTTATGGGAAACCATGCGATGTTGCCCGCAGAAGTGGCGCCAGTTCCGTTAGCGACATAAACATAATCGCCCGTTGCAATGGGCGAAATGGCATTCGGAGCAAGGCCGCCGCTGGCAATCGGCGAACCAGTGGCCTCGGTTAACGGGTTGCTGCCAAGCGAGCTGTAGTTGAACGCGCGCAATCCGCCGGAGGCCCCAACCGCTAATGTCTCACCGATGTAGAACAGCCGAGGCGTGGTGCCTGGATCGACCGCCACCGACAATGCAGAGCCACCGGTGTTCGCTACCGGAATCGTCGTTGCTGTGGCTCCCAGTGGATTAGCGGCGCCCGAGGCGAAGGGAACGACGATCGTCCCGCCCGCGCCAAGCGCAACCAGGAAATTGGCGCTGTCGGGCGATAGCACCATTTGTTTCACCACCGCGTTGGCGACGGTGAAAGTCTGACTCGGAGGTGCGCCATTTGAGCCTGCGTACGCTCCAGTCGACGCATCGATCGGAATCGCGTTCATCTGCACGCTGCCAGTTGAAATGTCGAATGCATCCACAAGCCATGATCCGCTGATCACCATCGCAGCCGGGATGTCGGAGGCGATCGTAGCTCCGTTATTGCCAATGCTTAAAGCGCCGCCAGACCCAATCGTGTAAAGGTAGATGCCATTGACAGTGCCGACATAGA
>Ga0208849_1000696_pt1 | contig 28757 bp, 30 predicted proteins | sample NGESurdeep072012_10_FD_184470 | JGI IMG/M metagenome (GOLD analysis project Ga0208849, IMG submission 184470) | Arctic peat soil microbial communities from Barrow, Alaska - NGEE Surface sample 53-3 deep-072012 (SPAdes) | ecosystem: Environmental > Terrestrial > Soil > Wetlands > Peat ... | reverse complement strand
CCCCCCCGCCGGTGAGCTGGCCGATGGCTTCCATCTTTTGCGTCTGGCGCAGTTGGTCTTCGAGGCGGCGGCGCTCGGTTACATCGCGGGCGCTGACGACGATGCGTCGCAGCGCACCCGGTTCCTGCGGGACCGGTGTCGCGATGGCCTCGACGCAGGACTGGCCCTGCACTCTTTCGTAGCGATGGGGAAGGCCCGAACGCAGGCAGGCGGTCAAATGCGCATCCAGTTCGCCCGCCGCTTCGGCACCGAACAATTCGTCCACCGTAAAGCCGACCACGTCCTGCCGCGCCATGTTATAAAGTTGCAAGGTGGCGGGATTGACTTCTTCATAGCGAAACCGGCCTTCGCCGGCCTCGACCATCACCGCATGACATTCCGGAGAGTGACGGAAGAAAGTTGCAATCAGGCCCTCGCTGGCGTGCAGCCGGGCGGTGCGATCCCGGACCGTCTCTTCCAGCGTCTCCGCAAAAGCCTGCAGCGCGGCCGTCGAGCGCTTGTGCTGCGTCACATCGACGATCACCCCGACCACGCGCCGCGGGGCGCCGTCTTCGCCATAGGCGACGATGTTGCGCGCTTCCAGCCATTTCAGTTCGCCGCTGTCTGCACCGACGATGCGATACTCCGCATGCCACTCGCGTCGTTTGTCCGCGAAAACACTATCCACGAGATGGGCGATGCGAACGCGGTCTTCGCGATGGATGCAGGACAGCCAGGATTCGTAGCGTCCGTCGAATGCGTCGAGCCCGTGGATGGCGAGATAGCGGGGGGACAAGGTGATGCGCGCCTGCGCAATGTCCCATTCAAAGAGGCCGAGGCCGCCCGCTTCCTGCGCGAGGTCCAGCAGTTCTTCGCTTCGCGAACGGGTCGGAGCGGTCATCTCTCAGCCGCCGAGAATGCGCTTGGCGTCCGTCATCGCCTTCAGCTTGCCGAACGCGGTTTGCTGCGGCAGATGATTGAAGCCGCAGGAACTGGTGACGATCGTCTGTTCCGGCGCCAGCCAGGAATGAACGCGAATCCGCTCGGCGACCGTTTCGCCGCTCTCGACCTTCGGATCCTGCACGTCGACGGCACCGACACCGAGTTGCTGGTTCTGCAACAGACCGCGATAATGCGGCGTCATGTCATGCTCGATCAAAAACGAGGAACACGCGATTCCGCAGATCAGATCCGCCTTGTAGCGGCCGGCATCGAAATAGCGGTGTCCGATCTGCGCGTCGTATTCCTTGCCGACCGCATAATTGCCCTGACAGACATGCACCGAAACGTGAACGTCATCGGGCAGGCCCTCGATGGCAAGATTGATGGCCTCGACCGCCGCCTCGACTTCATGCTCCTCCGCCACGGTGAAAAACGGCTCGTCGATCTGGATATGCTTGCAGCCGGCGTCCGCCAGCAGCCGGAAATTGTACCGCAGCAGCTTGGCCATGTCGGTCATCATGGCGACGGGATCGTGGTAGTGTTCGTCATAGGCGACCTTGGTCAGGAAGAATGGCCCGGTCATCGTGACCTTCACGGGTTTGCGCGCCAGCGCCGAAACCGATTTGAACTCCGCCACAAGTCCGAGGTCGATATTGTCGAAAATGCGCGTCCTGCAGGTCGCGGCGGGATGGAAGACGTTGGGATCATACACCGTTACCGGCTTGGGGCGCGTGGCGCCCTGAAAGGCGGGAATCTTCTGCCAGAAATAATTGAGCATGGCGTTCGGAGGCGAGTGCCGGTTATGCGTGCGCCGGTGCATCTCGCCACCCGTCACCACATCAATGCCGGCGATTTCCTGATCGAGAATCGCCGCCTGGCTGGCGCGATACTGGGCATCGCTCATCGACGTCATCGAAAGCTGGCCGACCGCGACCAGCCGGTCCAGCGCCTCGTACCAGTCGGGTACGCTGTAGGCGCCGATGACGGTCGTGGTGTATTTGGGATAGGGCCGCATGTCGTTTCCCGAAGCGGGCGCGCCGGAACACGCGCCGCAAGCCAAGCAATATCGCGCGGCCGAGCCCTGCGACCGTTGCCGGACAATGCCGTAATCCTTCGAGTCTGAAAAGAGCCGCGTGCCGGCTCTGCCGAAGTCTTTGCCTGCTGCGCCAAGGGCAAAAAAAGGCCGGCGATGGTGCCGGCCTTTTCTTCCAAACGTTTGCGGCAAATCAGAGCGGGCCGCTCTCCACCGTGGCTCCCGGCATTTGCCAGAGATCGCGCCGGGTCAAATCCGTGAAGAGGACATGATCGCCGGCGTCGTAACGCAGATCGCCCGGCCGCACCCACACCGAGACACGACGGTTGAGAGCGATCTCGACGCGCCGCGGCCTGCCATCCGGCGCCGTTTCGACATTCCGTACACGTCCGACCCAGCGGCCGTCGGGGCCTTCCACCGGCGCCTCGGACAGCTGTTGCGAGGGCTCTGCAATCAGATAAAGCCTTCTCAAGCCGCGATTGTCGCCATAGCGATATTCGATGCTGGCCGGATACTGCCAGTCGTAGGTCGCCCGGTCGTACGCGCGCAGATCGGCGCCGTACTGGGCGTTGTTCATATTATATTGCTGCTTTTGATCCCGGTATTGCTGCTGCTGTTGCCCGTATTGCTGCATCTGGGAATCATATTGCTGCTGTTGCGCCGAAGGTTGGTTGTAGGGACCGGATTGCTCGTCATACGGCCCGTTCGGACCCGCCGGCTGGTTCTGATAGCGTGGATCGTTCGGTGCGCCATAGGCTTGGCTTTCGGATTGGGCTTCGTATCCCGTCGCCTGAGGATCGCCATAAGCCGCGCCATTCAGGGCGGCGGGCGATTGGTCGGTCCCCCGAACGGCCTGCTGATTAAGCTGTTCGGTTTGCTCCTGTTCTGCGGGCGTCGAAACTTGTCCCGGATTGCGATAACTGCCGTAATCATTGCTGCCTTGCTGCGCGAAGCCGGGGGTGGCCAACGCCAGCACGCCCGAAACCGCGCACGCCGCAGCGCCGCCCCGCAAAAGGGTCATGGTTTTCATGTCTTGGGTCTCCTTGTCGTGCGCATCCGTCACGAAACGTCGCGCCTCTCCATGGGATAAAACGCCGGTACAGCGGTCGCCGTTCCTCTCTTCGTCCTTACCGGGGTCCCGGCGAGGGTGACGTCGGATAGGTTGTGGTGGGGGGCGTGCCCATGGCTGGCGTGCATCCCAAGCCCGCGGCACTCCCGCCTGCGCCCGGTGCGGCACAATTGTTCATTTTTCCCGTCGCAGGATTATTCGGCGAATTTCCCGCCGGCGTTGGTGTCGTGCCGGAAAGGGCGCCGGTTCCCGAGGTCGACGGATCGGGCAGTCCGGTCCCTGTCGCCGGAGCACCGTTCATTCCGCCTGTCGCCGTTCCGGCGCCCGGAGTCGTCGCTGTCGGGCCGGCCATTCCGGCCATACCCGGTGTGGCAGTCATTCCGCTGGCGGCCGTACCACCCCCTGTAGCTCCTCCAGCGCCGCCCGCAGCACCGCCGCCACCCGCCTGCGCGAAGGCCGCGCCCGCCGTAAGAGCCAATGACAGAACCGCAGCCGACGCTGCCCGGGTGCCGCAGTGTCCGAAGATGGTTTGGCGCCTCATGGTCCTTTTCCTTTCGCTGTCCGCCCGCTTACGCTGTCGTGGTTCGACAACGTACGCAGGCGCACCCGGTTGCCGGTGCGCCGGTCAGGGAATTTCAGTGCGGGGATTGAAAAGACCGTGGAAATAACAGGCGGGCCAATCGACCCGCCTGCATTAAGCCTTGCATCACATAGTGCTCAGTTGCGCCGGTGTAAGCTCCGTCGACAACGCATTGTTCTGGGGCTGGTACTGCAGTTTATCGGCGTTGATCCAGACGGAGCGCTCGCCCATCCCCATCGCCGGATCGAGCTTTACCTCGACCTTGGTGGGCGTTCCGTTCGCATCGCTCTGCACCTGGCTCACGGTTCCGAGCGCTTGTCCGCCCGAGCCTTTGACTTTCGCGGACGCGAGCGTTTGCTGCGCATTTTGCACTTGGCTCACAGCCATTTCACCGTTCGCGGCCGGAGCCGAAACATTTTCGGTAGCGCCGGTGGGTCTCGTCATCGGGCTCGACACAGTATTTTCCGCCACCATTGACGACGACGTCTGGCCGGCATTGTTCGATTGCGGCCCCCCCGGTCCGCCCTGCTGCGACGGATTGCCGACGGTCGCCGCATTGGGATCCGGCTCATGGGTGGGACCCACATTGGTGTTCGTGTCGGCGGGGCGCGGCGGCGCTGCCTGCCCCTGCATCGCACCCGGGCCCATCGCGTTGGGCGGGTTCTGTCCCATCTGGCCCGGTTGTCCCATTTGGCCAGATGGGCCCGGCATTGTGGCCTTCCCCTGGTCAAGCTGCTGCTTGTTCAAATCGTCGGTGGCCTTGCGTTCGGAGCCGGATTCCGTCGCTGCCGTGCGCATGTGCCCGTGATGACGGGGGTGGTGCATTGCATGGTGGTGGTGCGATACTGCCGTCGTGGATGGGGCCGTCGCATCGCTATCCGGCGACGGCAAGGCGGGCTGCATCGATTGCGACGCCGGGGTGTTGGGTGTTTGTGCATTGGCGGAGATCAAAACCACCGTCGACGACAGCGCCAATAACGTTGCGCCGCCCAGCAGGATATTCCGGCATTTCATGGGGCATTCTCCTTGCTCACATCGTGTGCGGCGAGGCGCTCTGCCCCATCCGATACAAATGTGAACGCCGCCCTTCGCCAGCCGGTTCCTGTATTCCGGCCGGAAACCGTGCCCGCGGCTGCCCGGCAGGATGGCCGCACGGAACTTTGGGGCTGGGCGGAGAACCGGAACCGGCAGGGCTGCTTCAGCCGGTGGCGATGTAATCGCGCAGGGTTTCCGCTTCCCGCAGAGTTTCGGCTATTCTGGACTTCACGACATCGCCGATCGAAATGATTCCGCACAACCGATTGTCTTCGATAACGGGCACATGACGAAACCGGCCCCGTGTCATTTGCTCCATCAATTCTTCGACCGTATCGCTTTCCGAGCAGGTGGAAATGGAACGCGTCATGTGGGCGCTCACGCTTTGTCCCAGAGCGGCGACGCTGTCGTCGGCAATGGCGCGCACGATATCCCGCTCGGACAGGATGCCTGCAATGCTGCCCGCTTCATCGCGAACGATGACGGCACCGATACGGCGGCGCGTCAGCAGTCGCGCCGCCTCGCCAAGCGTGGCATCGCCGGCAATGGCGACAACTTCGCGGCCTTTTTCGCGCAGAATATATCTTACCTGCATAATTGGGTCCTCCGTTAAGAGGGGCATCGACACCCAACCGCGCGATCTCTTTCCACTGCGGCGCGCTGTGTCCGGGCACCGCCTTGGCCGGCTTATGCGGCGAGGCGCCTCAAAGCGACCCCACCGCCAAATGCTGCTCCGAACCCGAAGCCGGTGCAAGCATTCTTAAAAATGGGAACAGGAAAAGACATAAACGAACTCTGTCGAAGAATTTTCAAATTGCCGGCCGGTTCGGGCTCCAATCGTCCGGGCTTGTGAGACTTCACGTTCTCGGGCAAGAATTCGCTCCATTATGGTCGGGTCAAAAGTCGGAATGAAAATACATTAAAGTCAGAATTCCCCAACGGAGCTGTGGCCGAGAGGCTGAAGGCGGCGGTTTGCTAAACCGTTATACGGTCAAAAGCCGTATCGAGGGTTCGAATCCCTCCGGCTCCGCCACATTTAAGCCAGAGCGCGACATGCTGTCCGGCGACTCTCCTTTGCCCCGCCGCCTCATGCGACCATGAGACCGAGATGTTCCTCCATCGGCGCGAAATCGCGGTCATCGTGTAGCAACGAGTGCCGATGCTCGATGCAGAAGGTGCCGATGATGATGTCGGCCGTCTTGCGGACCGTGATGCCGAGTTCTCTCAGCTTGCGATAGTTCCGGGCGGCGCGAGGGGCAAGATCGGCATTCAGAAGCGGTACGAGTGCGTACCGGCGCAATCCCCGTTCAATGCTCGCAGCATGAGACTCATCGCGGGCGCCCTGAAGAATCTCGAGCAGGATGAGATCGCCGATCAGGAGCGGTTCGCGATCGGCGACGGCTTCCAGTTTGGCGGTTGCCGCCGTTCGATGGCCGCGCAGATGCGCGATCCAGACCGAGCTGTCGACGAGAATCACGACCGGCGCAGTGGGCGGCCCCGACGCATTTCGTCAAGATCACCTTCCCACCCCAATCCCTTGAGTTCCGCCAACGCCTTGACCTGCCTGCGCACCCGAACCAGCAGCCGCAAGCCCTCTTCCACTGTAGCTCGCTTGGTCGACGAGCCGGCCGCCGTCATGGCTTGAGACAACAGCTTGTCGTCGATTTCGATATTGGTCCGCATCGCAACCGGTCCATTAGATGTGTATGCATTATCAAGAATATACACATCTCAACGTCGATGCAATGTCGAACTGCTCCAACGCGGCAAAGCGTTCTTCAGCTGGATGCACCGCTTCTTCGAGATATGGCGGGGGGCGTTAGTGTTCGGCCTCACCTGCTACGTCGTATATTCTGGAACGCAAACCTAGCCTTCTGCACGCAGATTTGATGGACGCTTTATGGGTACAACGATTCGCTGGTTTTGGAATCAACTCGCGGTTTCAATTACTTAGATACTTAATCGGCGGACTCGTGCTCCGCCACACTTGCCGATTTGCGCGCCGGATCGTTTCCCTGTCTTTATGGCTGACTCCTCTGCCTCCACGGAATCGAGACACGGTAGCGAATGCTTCCCCACGAAATTGTGCTGCATTTCATCCAGTCGTCGCTTTCCACGCCGGGAATAGCGGTCTTCGCCATCATGCTGGGCGTCTTGATGCAGGAAGATGTCACCACCGTTGCGGTGGGGATGATGGCGGCCGACCACCGCATTCCCGTTCCCCTGGCGCTGGGCTCTCTGGTGATCGGCACCATCCTGAACGATTTCATGCTTTATGGCCTCGGCCGTTTCGCCATCACCCACCCCCGGCTGCGCGCCTGGGTTGCGCATGAAAAACGCATTCCGCTGCGCGAATGGCTGGGCAAGAGGCTGATTTCAACGGTCCTGACGACACAGTTCCTGCCGGGAATGCGGTTGCCGATCTTCGCCTCGTGCGGATTTTTCGCGCTTTCGTTCAGGCGGTACGCCCTGTCGGTCATTGCCGTGGTGCTGGTCTGGAGCCCTCTGGTCTTCGGCGTCGCCTACTTCTACGGCGTTTACGCCCTTGAATGGTTTGGCTTCTGGCGCTGGCCGATCGCGTTCGTTGCGTTGCTGCTGCTTGGTCTTGCGGCACGATCGTACTGGAAGAAAATGACGGCCGGTGAACGCGCGGTCGAGTCCGATTGATCGTCGCCTGACCGTCGCGGAAAATCAGCCTGCGAAAACCTCGGGCCTGACCCGCGCGATGGTACCCACCGTGGCGATCAGCAGCGAGGAAAGCGCCGCCATGTCGGCCGGCATTCCCGGCCGCCACACATCCAGCAACAGCGCCACGCGGACCCGGTCCGTCGCATTCAGGACTTCGTGCGGATAAGTATCGTCCCAAAGCAGCGTTTCGCCATCGGCCAGGCGGTGAGGAATACCGTCGATCCACAGCGTGGCGCCGAGTTCGCCCTTCTGGTCGCGGGGCATGGAAAGACCGAGGTGGAAGCGAAGGACGCCGCGGAAAGGTCCGCGGTGCAGCGGCACATGTTTGCCAGGCGCCAAATAGGAAAACGTGGCGGAAAGAACTTCCGGGTGCTCGTTCAACAGCGCCGCCAGGGTAGGACAGCGGCTGAGATTTGGTTGAACCGCCGTGCCGTAGGCCTTCATCACGAACATCCGCCAATCGCGGCCGTCATTGGCCGAAATTTCCGTTTGTTCGCGCATGATTTCGTGAAACCGGGGAATCTGATCGAACATTCCCGCGATGGCGAGGGACTCGTCGCGAAGGCTTTCCCACGCCGCCGCGAAGTCAGCACCCCCCGGAAAGATTTGGCCGGCATTCAGGACGGCAGGCGCAGCGATGCGGCGGTCGTAAATCCACCGCAGACCCGTTCCCGCAGCGCCGTACCAACTCCTCATCGATCCATTCTCCTCCATCGGCCGCCATCTACGAACGCGCGAATCATGCCGATGACCTGGCTCGTTCGAAAGATAAACTAATTCGATTCCCTTGGGGATCATAGCACGCACCGCCTTTTCAGGCATCCGCAGTGCTTTTCCGGGATCGTATCACCGACGATCCGGTTCGGTTTTCATTCGGGATCGTCAACCCATGTCATGCGGATCGCGCAAAACCCAGACCCCGCGCCGGCGCAGGAACAGAAAATAATAGGTCAGGGAAAGTCCCATTGCCGCAAAGGTTGCGATCAGGCTCCAGCGGCCCTGATCGGGATCGAGCCAGCTAAGATACAGGATATAGGCGAGCACCAGCAACGCCAGGATCGGCATCAGCGGAAACAACGGCATCCGATAGGCCGCGTGATTGCTGCGGTTTCGCCATCGACCGCAAAGCGCGGCGACGCTGAGCGCGACATAGGTGATCGAGATGCCGGCGCCCGTCAGCACCAGCAAAAGCTGGAGTCCGAGCGAACAGGCGAGGATCGCCAGGCCGCCCGCCACCAGCGTGCCGACCCAGGGCGAATGAAAGCGCGAATGCGTGCGGGTGAAGCGATCGTTGATCGACGCATGCCAGCACTTGTCTCGTCCGGTGCTGAAGAAGAACCGCCCGTTCTGCAATACCGTGGCGAGAACGGCATTGACGATCGCCAGCGCGATCGACAGGCTCACCGCGATGTTGAACCAGCGACCGCCATATGTCAGCACGAAATCGCCGAACGGATTGTTCGATCCGAGCAGTGCCTTGAGGTTCGGAGCGCCAAGCAGAACCGCGGTCACCGGAATGAACTCCGTCGCGATCGTGATGACAAGCGCCCAGAGAATGGTGCGCGCGACGAGCTTTGGCGCTTCGTGCATTTCCTCTGCGAAATAGACCGCGGCGCCGTAACCATTATAGGCGAAGATGGCAACCGAGGTGGCGACGCCGATCATCGCCAATGGCGAGGCTTGCAGCGCATGGCCGCTCAGAACGACCGGATGCAGCGCCAGATCCGTCACGGGCCTCGCGATGTGCAGGAACCCGAGGGCCGCCAGGGCAGCGAGCGCAAGCAGCTCGAGGAACAGAAATATGCCCGTAACCCAGGCATTGGTGCGAATATGCAATATGCCGGCAATCGTGGTCGAAACAATGATGACGATCGCGATGATGATCGGATTGAGTCCGGGCAGAACGACCGCAAGATACGGGGTGGCGCCAAGCGACAGAACCGCGGGCGCCAGCATGTTGCCGAAAGCCGTCAGGCCGAGGATGGCAAATCCGGACGCAGGCCCGATCCCGCGCCCAACCAGGGAATATTCGCCGCCGGCAATAGGAAAGGCCGAAGAAAGCTCGGCATAGACAAAAGCGATCGGGACCGCCAGCAGCGCCGCTGCCGCCATGCTGATGAAGGCGCCCGTGCCGGCCTGGGCGATAACGCCCGGAACGATGACGAAGACCGACGAGGCGGGCGTAACAGACGAGAGCGTCAGCAACAGCGCGCCGACGACGCGCATGCTGCGCTTGAGCGCCCGCGGTTGACCGCTGTCCGGGATCGCCACGGTCATCGACTGAGCCCCAATGATCTTACCGCGCCATCCGCCGGCGAGTTCTCATTTCACCCGAGCGGTCCGGCAGCAAGCAATGATTTCGAGCGGATTGCCGGCGTTATTGGTTCGGTTGAATGTGAAAACCAAGCACGACGCGCTTCTGGCCCTTCTCGGGGGGAGAGAATGTTGCACTGCTGGTGCCGCCTCCCTGCTGGCCGGTCAGGGTGGCGTTCACCTTGTAATGGCCGGGTCCGAGCTTGAAGAGCACCCACGGCCCCGCGCAATCGAGGGCCGCCAGCGGTTGCCCCGATGCGGTGGAAAGCTCGACATGGGCGCCGGACAAATACTGCGCTCCTCCGTTCGAGAATTCGATGCGGACGGGATAGGCGAGCCAGCGCGGATCATGCTGTGCGTCATCGCCGATGCCGGTGCAGACGGTATCGACCGCGCCGATCGTTACGGGCTGGTCCATGGCGATGGAGCCCTGTGCGAATGCCGGCAATGCCGCCAGCGCCAGCAACGAAGCGCCTCCCAGAGCCGCAGGGACGTATTTCATGTCGTTCCTCCCTCAACATCGATCAAGCCAGCCTCGCCGGACTCTGTGGCAACGCTGTGGCGGCGCGAGCCGGCTGCGCGCTCGCGCAGAGCCGAATCGGGCACATTGTCGCCGATTTGCAGGCGACTCCCAAATGACCGGTATTTGCCAGGGTCCCCAAGGCTCGATTCCTTTTCCCGCCCGATTGAGCAGCACGCGACCGACACCGGCCTTTTCCTTGCCTTTGGATACCGCGCGCCGTTGTATCCGAAGGTGAGAGACGAGCACCGCGAGCCAATCGATTTGCTGGACGACGATGCCCTGCGGCGCGATCTGACGGCGCTCGCACGTACCGAAAGCGATTCCGCGGCCCTGCAGAAAGCCGCGCTTGCGCACATCAGGGCTGATTTTCAGCGGGCCCGTAAGCGCATAACCGATCACGTGGTAAGCGGCAGCTCGTCGGGGCTTGTCGCAGCGCGCGCGCTGTCGGACCTGCAGGACCTGCTCATCCAGGTACTCTATGATTTTGCGACCAGGCACTTCTACTACGCGCAAAATCCAACCGAGTCCGAACGCGTGGCGATTGTGGCCACCGGCGGCTACGGTCGCGGTCAGCTGGCGCCGGCGTCCGATATCGATCTGTTGTTCGTGCGGCCTTTCAAGCAGACCGCCTGGGGCGAAAGCGTCATCGAATTCATCCTGCACATGCTGTGGGACCTCGGCCTCAAGGTTGGCAACGCCACGCGCTCGCTCGCCGAATGCACGCGGCTTGCAAAACAGGATCTGACGATCCGCACCGCGCTCCTCGAGGCGAGGTTTCTTTGTGGCGACCGGAGGCTCTACGACGAACTGCGCAAGCGTTTCCGGGCTGAAGTGGCAAAAGGCCCGGGGCGCGATTATGTCGAGGCCAAGCTTGCGGAGCGGGACGATCGCCATCGCCGCCAGGGCGAAAGCCGCTATCTCGTCGAGCCCAACGTCAAGGACGGCAAAGGGAGCTTGCGCGATCTGCAGACGTTCTACTGGATCGGAAAATATCTTTACCAAGTGGAAGATCCGGCCGATCTCGTGAGCCACAACGTCTTCACGAAAGACGAATACAGTCTCTTCCAGAAATCGGAAGCCTTCCTGTGGGATGTCCGGTTCCGTCTGCACTCTCTCGTCGGCCGTGCCGAGGAACGGCTTTCCTTCGACGTGCAGCCCGAATTGGCGCGCCTCATGGGTTTTGCGGACCCCGACCCGCGGCGTGCCGTCGAACGGTTCATGCACGGGTATTTTCTTGTGACCAAGGACGTGGGCGATCTCACGCGTATTTTCTGCGCCGCGCTAGAAGAGCAGAACAGGAAGAGACGGCCTTCGCTTTCCAGCCTTCTACCGGGATTCCTGAAGCCTCTCACGGGCGACGAGGATTTGTATGTGGAGAACGGCCGTCTCAACGCGCGGCCGAATGCGTTTGCGCACGATCCCGTCAATCTCATCCGCATTTTTCATCTGGCGGATGCAAAACGGGTTGATGTGCATCCCCATGCCCTGCGCACGATCACCCGTTCCCTCGACCTCATCACGGACGATCTGCGCAACGATGCCGTCGCCAACAGGTTGTTTCTCGAAATCCTGACCTCGCCGCGCGATCCCGAACGGACGCTGCGCCGGCTCAACGAAGCCGGCGTGCTGGCGCGCTTCATTCCCGCCTTCGCGCATGCGGTCGCCCTGATGCAATTCAACATGTATCACCACTACACGGTCGACGAGCATTTGATCCGCGCGGTGGGAATCGTCGCCGCCATCGAACGCGGCGAGCTGAAGGCCGAACATCCTCTGGCGAGCGAAATCGTCAAGCGCATCAAATCGCGCGAGGCGCTTTATTGTGCGATTTTCCTGCACGACATCGCCAAGGGCCTTCCCGGCAATCATTCGCTGATCGGCGCCGCGCTGGCCGAGAGCCTGTGTCCCCGGCTGGGTCTTTCGCCGGAAGACACGGCGTCCGTGTCATGGTTGGTGAAAAATCATCTCGTCATGAGCGACACGGCGCAGCGGCGCGACATTGCCGATCCCAAGACCGTGCATGATTTTGTAGGCATCGTGCAGACGCCGGAAATGCTGCGCCTGCTGCTCGTGCTGACGGTTGCGGATATAAGGGCGGTGGGTCCCGGGGTATGGAACGGCTGGAAGGGGCAACTCTTGCGCGAGCTCTACTTCGAAGCAGAAGCGCTGATCGCCGGAGGCGACACGACGTCCGCCCGCGCCATGCGCGTCGAACAGGCGAAGTTTGGTCTGGCGGCACGCATTGCCGATTTGCCCGTGACTTCGCGCGAACGGGCGCTTGGACGCCACCATGACGGCTACTGGCTTGCTTTCGACGAAGCGGCACACGAGCGCCATGCCCGAATGACAGCAGATGCGGATGCAAGAGGCGAACTGCTGGCGTTCCACGGTGAAGATCGCGCCGAGCGCTCGGTGACGGAAATCGTGATTCACACCTCCGACCAACCGGGACTTTTCTCGCGGCTTGCCGGTGCCATCGCGGTTTCGGGCGGCTCCATCGTCGATGCCAAGGCATTTACGACCGCAGACGGTTTTGCGCTCGATGTTTTTTCGGTGCAGGACGCGATCGGGGACTCATTCGGGGATCCGGCGCGCGTCGAACGGCTGCGCCGGACCATCGCAAATACGCTCTCCGGCGAAATCGAGCCGCGTGCCGTCATGGCGCGGCGCCAACCCAAAAGACGGCAGGAATCCTTTCGCGTTCGCGGCCGAGTGCATGTCGACAATGAGGCTTCGGCCACGGCGACCGTTCTGGAAATCGACGGTGCCGACCGGGCCGGCCTGCTCTACGATCTTGCCCAGGCAATCTTCGAAGCGGGACTTTCCATCTCGTCGGCCATGGTGGCGACCTATGGAGAACGCGCCGTGGATGTTTTTTATGTTCGCGACGGCTATGGCCACAAGATTACGCATCCCGAGCGGCTCGCCTCCGTGCGCGAGCGTCTGCTGCGAGCGCTGACAGGCGAATAGCGCGATGGCGTCGGCCGCAGGTGCCGCAAAAAGGCTCGTGCGCATGGGCCGCGATGCCCCTTGAAGCATGCTCACGGCTCGGCGATAAGGCGCGCTCGTTTCTTTCCCGTCTTCCGGCAGGTTTCACCATGAGCACCCACTCTCCCCTTGTCTTTTCGGGCATGCAGCCGACCGGCGGCCTGCATCTGGGCAATTATCTGGGTGCGCTGCGAAATTGGGTCCGCCTGCAGGACGAGATGCCGTGCCTGTACTGTGTCGTAGACCTGCATGCGCTCACCGTCTGGGTCGATCCGGCGGAGCTGGCGCGCGCGACGCGGGAGGTCGCTGCCGCCTACATCGCCTGCGGCGTGGATCCGTCGCGCTCCATCCTCTTCAACCAGAGCCAGGTACATGAGCACGCGGAACTGGCCTGGATTTTCAGTTGTGTGGCACGGATGGGATGGCTCAACCGCATGACGCAGTACAAGGAGAAAGCGGGCAAGAACCGCGAGAATTCCAGCGTTGGGCTGTTCATCTATCCCAACCTGATGGCCGCCGACATTCTCGCCTACAAGGCAACGCATGTCCCCGTCGGCGAGGATCAGAAGCAGCATCTCGAGCTTGCCCGCGATATCGCGCAGAAATTCAACAATGATTTCGGCGCGCCGGATTTCTTTCCGCTGCCCGAACCCGTGATTACCGGCCCCGCAACGCGTGTGATGTCGCTTCGCGACGGCACAAAAAAAATGTCGAAAAGCGATGAATCGGATTACTCGCGTATCGCCCTGACGGACGATGCGGATGCGATCGCACAGAAGATCCGCAAGGCAAAAACCGATGCCGAACCGCTGCCCGACACGGAGAAGGGATTCGAAGGGCGTCCCGAAGCCGACAATCTCGTCAACATCTACGCCGCTTTGAGCGACGACCTATCGCGCGAGCAGACCATTGCGCGCTTTGCAGGCCGGCAATTCTCCGGTTTCAAGAACGAACTGGCCGAACTCGCCGTTTCAAGGCTCGTGCCCATCGCGGCGGAAATGCGACGGCTCCTTTCGGACCCCGCCGAGATCGACCGGATTCTAAGGCGCGGCGCCGAGGCGGCCTCCGAAAAGGCCGCGCCGGTGTTGAAGGAGGTGAAGCGCCTGGCGGGGTTGATAGGCTGACAAAGACGGGACGCGCCAAATCCTTTAGGCTTTCCCGATGAGCCGTCTTTCCAAAACCGTTCTCGTAACCGGCGCCGCAAAGCGGCTCGGCCGCGCCATTGCGCTCGATCTGGCGGGCGCGGGATACGACGTGGCGCTGCACTACAGCACCTCGGAGATCGAGGCCGGGGAAACGGCCGACGCCATTCGCAGTCTCAACCGACGTGTTGTGCTGTTGCGCGCCGATCTTGCACAGGAAGACGAGGCGGCCGGGCTGGTGGCGCGCGCGGTTGCCGCAATCGGGCCGCTCGGAGCGCTCGTCAACAGCGCATCGCTGTTCGAAAACGACGACTGGGCCGACGCCACGCGGCAATCCTGGGACCGGCACATGGCGGTGAACCTGCGCGCGCCGTTCTTGCTGTCGCAGCATTTCGCGCGCCAATTGCCGCAGGAGGCAAATGGCGCGATCGTCAATATTGTCGATCAGCGCGTCCTGAAGCCGACGCCGCAATTCCTCTCATACAGTCTCAGCAAAGCGGGACTGTTCTGGCTGACCATCACGCTGGCGCAGGCGCTCGCGCCGCGCATCCGGGTCAATGCGGTGGCGCCCGGCCCCACCGTCATCAATGCGCGGCAGAGCGAATCGGATTTCCGCCGCCAGCGCGAGGCGACCCTGCTCGGGAACGGCGCCGAGCCCGGCGACGTGTGCGCCGCAGTGCGTTACCTTCTGGAGGCGAGGGCGGTGACCGGCGAGATGCTCGCGGTGGACGGCGGCCAGCATCTCATCTGGAAGACGGCCGACGTGGACGCGACGGAGTGACATGAGCAAGCCGCCTTTGCCCATCGCCGATGCAAAGCGCGCCATCCGCCATGTGTTCGTGCGCAATCTCGAATTGCCGGCGCATATCGGCGTCTATGGGCATGAGCACGGCAAGCCGCAGCCGATCCGCATCAATCTCGATCTGGCGGTGAAGGAATCCGCCGAAATGCGCGATCGCCTTGAGACAGTGGTGGATTACGGTGTGATCGTCGAAAAAATTCACGCCATCGTGGCCAGCGGTCATATCAATCTTGCGGAGACGCTTGCCGAACGGATCGCTTGCGCCTGCTTCGCAGACGACCGCGTGGTGAGCGCGCGGGTGCGCGTCGAGAAGCTCCATGCCGTTCCGGGCGCCGAATCCGCCGGCGTCGAGATCGAAAGACTGGCGCCGGAAAAATAACCGCGTTGCGCTGCCGTCAGGTTTTCAGGGAGCGCGACGCCGGGGTTCACAGCATCTATATTCCCCTCCATGAACGACAGTGCCGCAGCACAGGAAACGCCGCTCAAGGGCCCCGAACGTATCCAGGCCTATGTGAAGACCCTTCCGGATTCGCCGGGCGTCTATCGCATGCTCGATGCAAAGGGCGACGTGCTCTATGTCGGCAAAGCCAAAAGCCTCAAGAAGCGCGTCGCGTCCTATATAAAGACGGGAGGCCTCACCGACCGCATCGCGCGGGTCGTGGCGGATACGGCCGAGATGCTGTTCGTCACCACGGCATCGGAAACCGAGGCGTTGCTGCTCGAATCCAACCTGATCAAGCGGCTTAAGCCGCGTTACAACGTCTCCTATCGCGACGACAAATCCTTTCCCAACATCCTGCTGCGCGAGGATCATGCATTCCCACAGCTATTGAAGCACCGCGGCGCAAAATCCACCAGGGGAGTCTATTTCGGTCCGTTTGCCTCCGCCGGCGCCGTCAACCGGACGCTCAACGCGCTGCAGCGTGCGTTTCTTCTGCGGTCGTGTTCCGACTCGGTGTTTGAATCGCGCACCCGGCCCTGTCTGCTGTTTCAGATCAAACGGTGCAGCGCACCCTGCGTCGGCCGCGTCGAGCAGGGAGATTACGCCACACTGGTGGCGGAAGCCGAAGCCTTCCTCGCCGGCAAGAGCCGCGCCGTCCAGGCGGAACTTGTTTCCGAGATGAACGCCGCGTCCCAGGCGCTGGATTTCGAGCGCGCGGCACGATTTCGCGATCGCCTCAAGGCCATGAGTCACGTGCAATCGCACCAGGGCATCAACCCTTCCACGTTCAACGAAGCCGATGTGTTTGCCGCCCATTGCCAGGGCGGCGCGGTTTGCATTCAGGTATTCTTTTTCCGCGCCGGACAGAATTGGGGAAACCGGCCCTATTTTCCGCGCGCCACCGGCGATCTCTCCCCGGCAGAGGTTCTGGAGGCGTTCATCGGCCAGTTTTACGACGAACGCACGGCACCTGCCCTGGTGCTGACATCGGAGCTTCTGGCGGGCAGGGAGCTGCTGGCGGAAGCATTGTCGCTGCGCGCCGAACGCAGGGTGGAAATCGCGGTGCCGCAGCGCGGCGAGAAGCGCGAGATCATGGCCATGGCGCTGCAAAACGCGCGCGAGCAACTCGGCCGGCGCCTGGCAGAGAACAGCGCCCAGCGCGAGCTGCTCGAAGGCGTGGCAGTAAAGTTCGGGCTCGAATCGCCGCCCCGGCGAATCGAGGTCTACGATAATTCCCATATCATGGGGACCAACGCCGTCGGCGCGATGATCGTGGCCGGAGCGGACGGTTTCGAAAAAGGCGAATACCGCAAATACAACATCAAATCGCCCGATCTTTCGCCCGGCGACGATTACGGCATGATGCGCGAAGTGCTGACACGGCGCTTTTCGCGCCTGATCAGGGAGGACGAGGTGGATGAAGTCAAAGCCAAATGGCCCGATCTCGTGCTGATCGATGGCGGACCGGGCCAGCTCGCGGTGGCACAGAGCGTGCTCGAAGATCTGGGCGTGGAAGATGTGACCCTGGTGGGTGTGGCCAAAGGACCCGACCGCGACGCGGGGCGCGAGCATTTTCACATGAACGCCCGCGAACCCTTCCGGCTCGACCTGAAGAGTCCCGTTCTCTACTATCTGCAAAGGCTGCGCGACGAAGCGCACCGCTTTGCGATCGGCAGCCACAGAAAGAAGCGCGCCAAATCCATCGGCGCCAATCCGCTCGACGAAATCGCCGGCGTCGGCGCCGCCCGCAAGCGCGCATTGCTACAGCATTTCGGATCGGCGCGCGCGGTGGCCGCCGCAAGCCTGAACGATCTGGAATCCATCGACGGTGTCAGTGCGGCGCTGGCGCGGAAAATATTCGATTTCTTTCACCCCGGCGGTTAGCAGCCGGTGCTAGGGTCATCCGATGTTTCGCCTCCCCAACACATTGACCATCCTGCGCATTCTCCTGGTACCGGTATTTGCCATTGCTTTCGCGCTTCCCGGCACGACCGCGCGGCTGGTTGCCTTCGGCATATTTTGTCTCGCAGGCCTCAGCGACGCGCTCGACGGGTTCGCCGCCCGAAAGCTCAAGGCGAGCTCGGATTTCGGCCGGATGCTGGATCCGATCGCCGACAAGGTGCTGGTCGCGGTCGCCCTGATGATGCTGGTGGCCGAAGGCAATATCCGCCAGTTCAACCTGGCGCACGGCCTGCGCAGCCTTCTGTTGCTGGTGCCGGCGCTGGTCATTCTGACGCGCGAGATCCTGGTTTCCGGCTTGCGGGAATTTTTGGCCGGCGCGGCCGTCAGCGTTCCCGTCACGCGCATCGCCAAGGCCAAGACGACCATCCAGATGGTTGCGATCGGCGCCATGATTCTCGAGCCACTTGCGCGGCGCCTGCTAGCCGGGCCGCTGGGTCTTACCTACAGCATGATCGCCTATGTCGGCCTGTGGGTAGCCGCGGGACTGACGGTCTATACGGGCTATGTCTATTTTCGCGCCGGTGTGGTGCATGTGCGGCCCAATCGCGCGACCGAAACGTCGACCGGGAGTGGCGCGTGAAACTGCTCTACTTTGCCTGGGTGCGGCAGAAGATCGGACGCGGCGACGAAGAGATGAAACGCGCCCCCGGCGTGACAACGATTGCCGGGCTGATGTCGAGCTTGCGCGAACGCGGCGGCGGTTATGCGGAAGCCTTTGCCGAACCGGCGAGATTGCGCGCCGCGCGCAACCGCGAACACGTGCCGTTCGATACGCCGGTTTGCGATGACGACGAGATCGCATTCTTTCCTCCGGTGACGGGAGGATGAATCTGCGCATCCAGATCGAAGATTTCGACATCGGCACCGAATGTGACGCGCTGGCGGGATCGGGTGGCCATGTCGGCGCGATCGCCACATTCGTCGGCCTCGTGCGCGGCGACGACGCGCTGATCGCGCTCAGCCTGGAGCATTATCCCGGAATGACCGAACGCGAAATCGGCCGTCACGTCCAGGAAGCGCAGATGCGTTGGCCGCTGCTCGGCGTCACGATTATTCATCGCATCGGGCGGCTGTTGCCCGGCGCCAGGATCGTCTTTGTTGGAGTTGCCGCATCGCACCGCGGCGCCGCTTTCGAGGCTTGCGAATTCCTCATGGATTATCTCAAAACCCGCGCTCCGTTCTGGAAACAGGAAGAGCGCCCGCAGGGAATCGCATGGGTGGAGGCACGTGTTTCCGACGACAATGCAGCGCAGCGCTGGCGACAGTGAGGAAATGGATCAACGCGACTACAGCGTCACCGCCGAAACCGGCCGGCGCACGTCCTGGGCGTAATCGTTCATCATCGCTTCGCTGATTTGTCCCGGCGTGAATCGATGCGCCCCGATCTCGCCCACCGGCGTCACTTCGGCGGCGGAGCCGGTCAGGAAGCATTCGCTGAATTCTTCCAGCTCTTTCGGCTCGATGTGGCGCTCTACAACGGGAATCTGCCGCGCCCGCGCCAGCGCCATGACGGATCGGCGCGTAATGCCGTCGAGAAAACAATCCGGAATCGGCGTGTGCAACTGGTTGTCCTTCACGAAAAAGATATTGGCACCGGTCGCCTCGGCGACGAAGCCGCGGTAATCATACATCAGGGCGTCGGCGTAGCCCTCGTCTTCGGCGGCGTGCTTGGAAAGCGTGGCAATCATATAGAGGCCCGCCGCCTTGGCTTTGGTCGGCGCGGTATCGGGCGCGGGACGGCGCCATGGCGCCACCGTCATGCGGATGCCCGTCTTCTTCAGTGCCGGATCGAAATAGGACGGCCATGGCCATACGGCGATGGCGATATGGGTTTTGGTGCCCTGGGCCGCGACCGACATTTTTTCGCTGCCGCGGAAGACCACGGGACGGACATAGCCATCCTGCAATCCCTGAACCCGCGCGGCTTCCATGCAGGCCTCACTGATCTCGTCTTCGCTGTAGGGAATCTTCATGCCCATGATGCGGGCGGATTCGAACAGCCGCGCCGTATGATCCTTCAGCCGGTAAATGCGGCCCGAATAGAGGCGCTCGCCTTCGAAGACGGAAGAGGCGTAGTGCAGCCCATGCGTGAGTACGTGCGTCTTCGCATCGCGCCAGGGCACGAGTCCGCCATCGTACCAGATCGAGCCGTCGCGGTCGTCGAAGGGAATGATATTCATCGGGAGTCCTTGTTTTCGGGGCTTGCCATGCGCGCGTTCGCCGGACAGGCTGGAGCGCATGGCCGACATTCATCATGCCGGTATCCGGCCTGGACGCTCTCCCTTATATCTTCGCGGCGAAGAGGTGAAGGAGGCCGCCGGCCTTTTGTTTTTTGGCCGGTCCCGCGGTCCAATCCGGTTCGCATGGAAAAACCGGCCTGGGACGCCTGAAAAAAACCCATGAATACACCCGGCAGCCTCGAAGATGGGCACCTTCTCGTCGTCGACGATGACGACCGCCTGCGCGCGCTGCTGCAGAAATATCTGTCTTCCAACGGCTTTCGCGTCAGTGCGGCGGCGAACGCGGCGGAAGCCCGCGCGCTGGTGAAAAGCATCGCCTTCGATCTTCTCATTGTCGATGTGATGATGCCCGGCGAATCCGGGCTGGAACTGACGCGGTTCCTGCGTGCGCAATCGCAGATTCCGGTCCTGATCCTGACGGCGCGCGGCGAGGCGGAAGACCGCATTGCGGGCCTTGAGCACGGCGCCGACGACTACCTCGCCAAGCCCTTCGAGCCGCGCGAACTGCTGCTGCGCTGCGGCGCCCTTCTGCGCCGTGCAACACCGCCGCAGCGCTCGCCGCACCGCGCCGTGAAAATGGGCGCAGCGGTGTTCGATCCCGAGCGCGGCGAGTTGCGGCGTAAAGGCAGACCTGTCCGGCTGACCGGCTCCGAAGCCGCGCTGCTGCGGCTGTTCGCGGCCAATGCCGGACGGCCGTTTTCGCGGCTCGATCTGTGCGCGCGGCTCGGGGTTTCGCTCGAGCGCTCGATCGACGTGCAGGTGACGCGGCTGCGCCGCAAAATCGAGGAAGACCCCAAGCTGCCGCTCTACATCCAGACCGTGCGCGGCATCGGCTACGTTCTCGTGCCCGATCGGGTCACGTGAGGATCTTCCGGCCATTGCGACTGCTGAAAGCGCTGCTGCCGCGCGGGCTTTTCGGCCGTTCGCTGATCATCATCGTGGCGCCGATGGTGATGTTGCAGGGCATCGTCACCTATGCGTTTTTCGAACGCCATTACGACATCGTCACGCGGCATATGGCGCAGGGCGTGGCCGCCGATGTGGCCTATCTCATCGCCCTCAAGGAAGAGCGGCCTGCCGACAGCAAACACGCGGCCATGCTCGCCATGGCGGCGCGGACATTCGGCTACCGGCTCGCCTTTTCGCCGGGTGGAAAGCTGACCGGGCCCTCTGTCCGTTTCACGTCGGTTTTCAACAGTGCGATCAACGCCGTCTTTGCCCACCAGTTCGACGAAACCTACCGCTTCACCTCGCAGCATATCGACCGCTATGTCGATCTCAAGGTGCAATTGCGGGACGGCGTGCTGCGGATCGCGATTCCGCACGACCGGCTGATCGCCTCGAATGCCGACATTTTCATTCTGTGGATGGTGGGCTCCTCGCTGGTGCTGATCGCCGTCGCCATTCTGTTTCTGCGCAATCAGGTCAAGCCGATCGAACGGCTCGCCTACGCCGCGGAAGCCTTCGGCAAGGGACAATCCGTGCCCGGCTTCAAACCCTACGGCGCCACCGAAGTGCGCCGCGCCGCGCAGGCGTTTCTCACCATGCGCGAACGCATCGAACGCTATCTGCAACAGCGTACGGAAATGCTGGCCGGCGTCAGTCACGATCTGAAGACGCCGCTGACGCGGCTGAAGCTGCAGCTTGCGATGCCGTTCGACGGCACGGACACGGCGGCGCTGCGCGAGGATCTGGCCGAGATGGAGCACATGCTCGACGAATATCTCGAATTCGCGCGCGGCGAAGGCGGCGAAGACGCACAGGCCGCCGATGTGTCCGAGATCGTGAAAGATGCAGCCGCCGCAGCGATTCGCGGCCGCGCAGGGCGCGAGGGGCGGCTGAGCGTCGCCGTGCCGGACGGCGTCATCCTGTCGATCAAGCGCAACGCGCTCAAACGCTGCGCCACCAATCTGATCGACAACGCGCTCAAGCACGGCGCCCATGTGAGCGTCACCCTGGAGCGCAACAGCCACTTTGTCGAAATCCGCGTCGATGATGACGGCCCGGGCATTGCTCCGGAGCGCCGCGAGGAAGCGTTCCGGCCGTTTCACCGTCTCGATCAGGGCCGCAATCTGCAGACGGGCGGCGTCGGTCTCGGACTTGCGATCGCCCGCGACATTGCCCGCGCACATGGCGGCGACCTCACCCTCGACACCAGCGCGATGGGCGGCCTGCGCGCCACCATCCATTTGCCGGTATGACAATCGCTGCTATCAGCGATTCTTTCAGCGATGTTGGCGCGCGCGTCTGCGATTACACCCGTTTTTTTTCAATTCCGACAGACACTTGGCCGGTTTGTCCGCCCCGCGGGCAGCGAATCGAGCAGCGAAGAAGCGCGCAAACCGCAGCGCCGCGCCGCCGGCGTTGCTTCCTCGCATCGAGCCGCATTATTTTTTTTCCGGCAAGATCAGTCCGGCATTCCTCGACTGCGTGGTGAGCGCGCATGACATGGGCGAGTTCCCTCGCCTCCGTTTTATGGATCGCGATGATCGGCGCGTTCCTGTTCGCAGCCGCCGGCTACCGCATCCTTCCCGGGGTGTGGTGAGGCGCAGCACGCAAAAGGCGCGCGCCGGACAAAGCGCGGATCTTATGCGGAAGCTGATGTCTCGAAACGTTTGACCTTCAACTTGCCCGCACGCCGGCGCGCATTCCAGAGGTCGTAGCTCATCTGCATTCGTAGCCAGTGGTCGGCCGTGCTCCAGCCTGCCTTTTCCAGCCGGATCGCCATTTCCGGCGAAACACCGCTATGCCCATTCAACAATTCCGAAAACGCCTTGCGGGTGACGCCCAGACCGGCCGCCGCTTCGGTAACCGAGAGCTCAAGCGGATCGAGGCAAAGGCCGCGGATCACTTCGCCGGGGTGTGGTGGATTGTGCATCTCCATTTCTTCTCCTTTTCGACGGTCAGTGATAATCAACCAAATCGAGGTTGGTCGCACTTTCGCCGTCGAACTCAAAAACAAGCCGCCAGTGGCCTGACACGCAGACCGCCCACTGCCCTTTCCGCTTGCCCTTCAGGGGATGAAGCCGCGCACCGGGCAGATTCATTTCTTCCGGGCGTCTTGCGTCATTAAGAGCGCCCAGCAGCAACCGCAATTTTGGCGCGAACTGCGGATTGATCCCGCGCGTATCACCGTCACGAAAAAATCGCTCCAGCCCTTTATGGTGAAATCTCGCAATCATAATAACCTGTCACGTATCAGGTGTCAATTATCAACTAACATAAGTGTACAATCTCTTTTCCGTCTCGGCTTTTTCGTCGCCCGGCCGACGTTTCGCGGACAGCAGGTCGTGAGCACCGGACGCGCGCCATTACAGGATTCACAATGTCAAAGAGCGCGAACATACTACGCGCAATTCGCTCTGCCGGAAAGCGGCAGCGCGTGTGACGCGCGCGCGTCGCGAAACCGGAACAGCGAACTTTTTCCCTGATGACGAGCTGCGTGCGTTGCCGCTTTGCATCGCATCGCAATGTTTTTTACCCGGCGCATGAAACGCGGTGAAAAAGAGTGCCGATTCGCGAGCCGGCGGCCGGTGTGCCATAGTGCAGACTGCGAACGGATCGTAGGGGGAAACAAATGTCGGATCGGGTGTCGTTGGGAATTCGCGCGAGCATCGCTTTGGCCGGGCTCGTGCTCGCGGCGGGTGTGTCATGCGCGCCGGCGCTGGCGGCGGTGAAGGTTTCGGCCGACGCGACCCGGAACATGACCTGCTCGGGCGGCATCTGCAGCCCCACCGCCAGCGATGCGGTGCTCAATACCGGCGATCTCGAAGCCCTGCTCGCCGCGGGCGACGTCACGGTGACGACGATCGGCTCCGGCGTCCAGGCCAACACGCTCGACGTTGCGGCCGCGTTTGCTTGGAGCGCCTCGAACACGCTGACCCTCGACGCCCTGCGCTCGATCGTGATTCGCGCCACGATTTCCGACGGCGGCACGGGCGGCATGATCCTGACGGCGAACAATGGCGGCAAAACCGGCAAGCTCGACTTCGCAGGCGGCAACATCACGTTTGCCAACACCGCGAGCCCGCTGACGATCAACGGCAAAAGCTACGCGCTGGAGAGTTCCATCGCCCAGCTCGCCGCAGCCATCGCGGCAAAACCCAGGGGCAGATACGCTCTCGCCAATCCCTACGACGCCAGCGGCGACGGCACCTATGCGCATCCGCCCATACCGACGACGTTCTTGGGAACGTTCGAAGGTTTGGGAAACGCGATTTCGAATTTCAGCATCACCGACACGACAGATGAGCTCGTAGGGTTGTTTGCCGAGTTGGGCGAGCGCGGCACGATTCGCGATATCGGTCTTCCGCAAGCCAGCATCAATGTCTCAAACAGCACAACTCAAGTTGCGCGGGCCGGTGCTCTTGCCGGCGTAAGCGTCGGAAACATCGAAGCTGCGTCAGCAAGTGGCACGAACATCGGAACGGGACGCACCTATGGTTTCCAGGGAGGTCTTGTCGGTGAAAATGCGGGCACCATTGTTGATTCCTTTTCGACAGCAAAAATTCAATCGAATGGGGCTGGGGGCGGACTGGTGGGGGTCAATGATGCAACCATCCGAGACTCCCACGCTGCCGGCGACGTGACGAGCGGTTCTCCGAACATACGGGAGTTGGGCGGTCTGGTTGGGGACAATAACCTTAACGGCTTTATCGAGCACTCATACGCTACGGGCGCCGTGACCGAGAAAGTGAATAACGACGATTCGTTTTACGAAACTCCGATAGGCGGGTTTGCCGGGGAAAACGACGGCTGGATAGATGCCTCAAACGCCTCCGGCGCAGTGATCGCGGAAATCAAGTCCAAATCCACGGGGGCCGACGCCGGAGGTTTTGCCGGACTGAACACCGGGGCGATCACGCTATCCTTCGCAACCGGCGCTGTCGGCGCCGGCGGAACCTCTTCCTTCGTCGGGGGCATGGTTGGAGGTAACGAATCCACGGTGGTCGATTGCTATGCGTCGGGTGCGGCAACCGGCGGCAGCGATGCCAGCGCCGGCGGATTGATCGGCAATCAGGTGAACGACCAACAGTACAGCGGCACCACCGCCAGTTCTTATTCCACGGGCATTCCATCGGCGAAGATAGGCGGACAGGGAAGCCACGTCGGTGGTTCTATGGGTCAGGACCAATCGTCGGACGGTACAATGGATTCCTACTGGGACACGACCACGAGCGGAAAGACACGAGGCACCGGCAATCGCGGCAACGAGCCGGGGCTGAAGGGCCTTTCGACGACGCAATTGCAGGCGGGCCTGCCGAGCGGTTTCGATACCGCGGTCTGGGCCGAAAATCCCGACATCAACGGCGGCAAGCCCTACCTCATCGCCAATCCGCCGACGTGATCGCGACTGCGCGAGGTCTTCCACGATCCATCACCTGCACGTGACTGTTGCGGTTTCGTGCGCTGGCGGATCATCCTCGCTGTCGCGCCTGCCGCGCGCGGCGCGGGCGCGCAAGGGGGAAGCAGCAGATGCGCATTGCGGGCCTGGGGCGTTTTCTGTTTGCGGCGAGTTTCGCCGTGCTTGGCGCTCTCAGTCTTGCAAGCGCGGATTTCGCGCTGAACTGGCAGCCGGTGCCGCATTGGGTTCCCTTGCGCGATAGCCTCGCCTGCTTCTCCGGCGCGGTCTTGCTGGCGTGCGGCGTCGGCCTGCCGGTGGCGCGCTTGGCGCGGCCCGCCGCGCTCATGCTGACGGGGTTTCTCTGCCTGTGGGTGGTGTTGCTGCAGCTCCCGCGCGTGGCGGTGCATCCGCTGGCCGAAAACATGTGGCTGGGGCTGTGTGAAACCCTCGCGCTGGCCGCGGGCGGATGGACGATCTTTTCGCTGCTGGCGCCGCGACCGCGTCAACCCTTCGCCCATCTCAGCGGCAATGTGGAGCTGGGGCAGATCGTCTTCGCCGCGGCGCTGCCGCTGATCGGGCTTTCGCATATCATCTACGCGCCGGAGACCGCCTCGATCGTTCCCGCGTGGCTGCCCGCGCCTGTCGCGCTCGCCTGGTTCACCGGCCTCGCGCATATCGCCGCCGGCGGCGGCATTCTGCTGCGCGTCGTGCCGCGGCTGGCGGCAACGCTCGAAGCGGTGATGACAAGCGGCTTCACCGTGCTGATCTGGCTGCCGATGACCGCGCGCACGCCCGCCAGCCGTTTCGACTGGACGGCGTTGTGTGTTTCGACCGCAATCGCCGCCGCCGCCTGGGCGGTCGCGGAATCCTTCGGCGAAGCTTCCCCGCGCTTTGCATCGCGGCCGCGCGTCTGAGCGAAGTGTTGTTCCAACCGGATTGTCATGGCCTGGATGTCGTTCCTTAGAAATGCTCACGCGGAGACAAGAAGAACGCGGAGCATTGCCCGGATGGACAAAGCATCAGACGGGATTACCGGCGAGATCGTGGATGCGGGCGTGTTTCTCGTTGACCATGTGCGCCATTCGGCGCGCCTGAGCGAGATATTGTTCCAACCGGATTGTCATGGCCCGCGAAATGCGGGCCACCCAGTTCGTATCGCGCATTCCATTGTCATGACCCACCACGTCTCTATCGGATCCCAAACGCGTCAACCGGTATCACCTGGGTGGCCCGCCGTCGCGGGCCATGACAGGTGAAAGGAAGTTTGGCGAAGGTGACACACGCAGCGCGGCGCCCGTGGCATGATCGGGCATGGGCTTTGCGATTCTGTTTCTGGCGTCGCTGTGGGCGGGGGCGCAAAATGCGCTGGCGGGCGGCGGCTCGTTCATCACCCTGCCGGCGCTGATGTTCACCGGCATGGATGCGCGCGCCGCCAACATCACCTCCACCATCGCGCTGTTTCCCGCCCAGATCGCCACCGGCTGGACCGGGCGGGACAACATTGCCGGCGCGGCAGGGCTTTCGCTGCGGGTGCTGGTCGGCATCAGTCTCGTCGGCGGCGCGCTCGGCGCGCTGCTGCTGCTGGTGACGCCGCCCTCTTTTTTCGCCCGCCTGGTGCCCTGGCTTGTCCTGTTCGCCACCGCCGTGTTCGCCTGGGGCAGCTTCGGCCCGAAACGGAACGGCGCCCCCGCCCTCAACCGCTGGAGCGCGATGGCGGGGCAGTTCTTCATTGCGATCTATGGCGGTTATTTCGGCGGCGGCATCGGCTTTCTCATGCTGGCGGCGCTGACGGCCGCCGGTCTCGCGGTGCGCAATGCCGGCGCAACCAAGAACATGCTGGCCGCGGTGATGAACGCGTCCGCGGTAGCGATCTTTCTTTTCTCCGCCGACGTGCGGTGGCTGCAGGCCGCGATTTCCGCCGCCGGCGCCGTGGGTGGCGGCGTAATGGGCGCGCTGCTGCTCAACCGCGTCAACGAAAGCCTGCTGCGCGTGGTGGTGGTGCTGATCGGCATCGCGCTCACCATCGGGCTGTTTCTGCGCGCGGCGTAAGGACGTTTCAAAACAGCCATTTCGCGCGGGTAAGCGCGGCATCGAGCTTTGCCATGGTCTTTGTCATCTCCGCATCGTCGTCGAGCCAGACGGGAATGGCGCGCACCAGAATCGCTGCCAACGCCGCGGCCCGCACGGACACCGCGCGGCCCGCATCGGCTTCGGCCAGCGCCAGCAGCCATTCGGCGGCAGCGAGAAATTCCGCGCGCGCCGCAAGAAGCGCCAGCGGATCGCGCCGCAAGCCCTCGAACAGCGCCCGCAACGCGGGTTTGCGCGCATTGAGGACTTCGAACCAGGTCAGCGCGACATCGAAGATGCGTTCGCGGCCGCCTTCGGATTGCCGGTCGGGCTTGTAGCGCCGCGCGGTTTCCGCGCAGGCGCGCGCCAGCATCAGCCCGATCAGCGCCGGCTTCGAGGGCGCCAGCGACTGCAGCACGGCGAGCGGCACCTTCGCGGCGCGCGCCACAGACGCGAGCGTCAGTTCGTTCCAGCCCTGCCGCGCCAGCAAACGGAACGCGGCATCCGCCAGCCGCGTCTGAGGGGTTGCTGCTTTTGCCATTACATGGACCTCAATAAATGGGCGGATGTTCCTGGGACCGCGGCCATCCTGGCCGCTTTTCCGGTGCTCTACCACCATGCGCGCAGGATGCGCGCGGTCCCGGGAAGGCACGGTCGCCATCCTCAACCGCTCAAGTCCGCCGCGCGGCGGCAGGCGGCGGCGACGGCGCGGGCGACCAGCTTCGGCATCCCCTTCAGCAGAACACCCAACGCCGCTTCGGTGGTGCCGCCGGGGCTGGTGACGTCGCGGCGCAGCTCCGAAGCCGCGCGCGGCTCCGCTTCGAGCAATGCGCCGGCGCCGATGATCGTGGCGCGCGCCAGGCGTTGCGCGCTGTCGCGCGAAAGCCCCTGCGCCTCGCCCGCAGCCGCGAGGCACTCGGCCAGCAGAAACACGTAAGCGGGGCCCGAGCCGGAGACCGCAGTGGCGATATCGATCTCGTGCTCGCTGTCGACCCACACGGTTTCGCCCAGGCCCGCCAGCAAGGCTTCCGCGCGGTGGCGCTCCGACGCCGCGATTCCGCGCGGCGCATAAAGCGCGGAGATTCCCTTGCCGATCGCGCCGGGCGTGTTCGGCATCGCCCGCACGATGCGCGCGCGCCTACCCCACGCGGTGCGCAGCGAAGCGATTCGCGTTCCCGCGGCGATCGAAAGCATCAGCGCGCCGCGCTCCGCGACCGGCTTCAGCCGCGGCGCTTCGCTCGGCAGCATTTGCGGCTTCAGCGCCACCACGCAAGCGGCGATGCGCAAATCGGCTGCCTGTTCTATGGCAGCGAACAGCGCGATGTTGTTGACGCGGGCAAATTTCGCGAGCGCCGGCGACGGATGCGGCTCGACGGCGAGCAATGGCGCCAGACCATGCGCCACCCAGCCCTTCAAAAGCGCGCTCCCCATCCGCCCCGCGCCGATGAGCAAGATTGCGGGCTTAAGCGCGTGCATGGCTCGCGACCGACGCTCCGGTTGAGGCTGCGCATTCACAGAATTGCAGCGCCACACAGGCTCCTCCCCCACGAAGCGAAGCGCAGTGGGGCGAGGGGGACCATGCGCAGCATGGTGGAGGGGGCGGGCCCA
>Ga0208849_1000695_pt1 | contig 28770 bp, 27 predicted proteins | sample NGESurdeep072012_10_FD_184470 | JGI IMG/M metagenome (GOLD analysis project Ga0208849, IMG submission 184470) | Arctic peat soil microbial communities from Barrow, Alaska - NGEE Surface sample 53-3 deep-072012 (SPAdes) | ecosystem: Environmental > Terrestrial > Soil > Wetlands > Peat ... | reverse complement strand
TGCGAGACCGGCATACGTGCCGCGCAGGTCTTCTCGGACCTCCGCGTTGCGCGTCGTGAAGCCCTTGACGTGAGTCTCGTAGATCACGGTCTCGTGCCACGGGATCTCGAGGCGACGGTCGTCCTCCCAGTCGAAGGTCTCGTCGACGACCACGCACTTCGGGATCGCGGCCGCGTCGTCCTCGTCGTCCGGGTCCAGGTCGCCGTCCTCGCCGGGTAGCACGTTGGCGAGGTCGTAGGCGACGGGGCCCTCGATCGCTTTCGCGTACGGGTCGATCAGGAGCTTTCGCGGATTGAAGCGGTGCCCGGCGGTGGGCTCGTAGGGCCCGTCGACGCGGTAGGCATATCGCTGCCCGGGGCCGACCCCCGGCAGGTATCCGTGCCACGTGAAGGCGGTGCAGTCGCGCAGCTCGACGCGGGTCTCCCGGTCGTCCTCGTCGAAGAGGCACAGCTCCACGTGGCGGGCATGCTCGGAGAAGAGCGAGAAGTTCGTCCCATGTCCGTCCCAGGTCGCGCCCAACGGAAACGGCCGCCCGGGCCAGGTCTCGTTCGTCATTCGGCCGGCACGAGCCAGACGACCGCGAGCGGCGGAAGGGTGAGCTCGGCCGAGAACGGCTGCTCGTGCCAGGGGCGCTCCTCGGCTTCCACCCTGTCGTTCCCGATCCCCGAGCCGCCGTAGCGGGTCGCATCGGTGTTCAGCAGCTCACGCCATGCACCGCCGGCCGGGAGGCCGACTCGATACCCCGGGCGGGGCACCGGCGAGAAGTTGCACGCGCAGACGAGCCGGCGCGACCGGTCGCGGGAGATCCGCGCGAACACGACGACGTTCGCGTCTGCGTCGTTCAGCTCGAGCCAGCGAAACCCGTCGGGCGTGAAGTCGAGCTCCCACAGCGCCGGCTCGCCGCGGTAGGCGCGGTTGAGGTCGCCGACAAGGGTGTGCACCCCTTCGTGCTCGGGCAGCTCACGCAGGTGCCAGTCGAGACTCGCGTCGTGGTTCCACTCGCGCTCCTGCGCGAGCTCGCCGCCCATGAAGAGGAGCTTCTTGCCGGGGTGCGCCCACATGTAGCCGTAGAGCGCCCGGAGGTTGGCGAGCTGCTGCCACCGGTCTCCGGGCATCTTCGCGAGCAGCGACCCCTTGCCGTGCACGACCTCGTCGTGCGAGAGCGGCAACACGAAGCTCTCCGTGAAGGCGTAGACGAGGCTGAAGGTCAGCTCGTTGTGGTGGTGCCGCCGGTGGACCGGATCGAGCTTGAAGTACTCGAGCGTGTCGTGCATCCAACCCATGTTCCACTTGAAGTCGAAGCCGAGGCCGCCCGTCTCGACCGGCGCCGAGACGCCCGGCCAGGCCGTCGACTCCTCGGCGGCCATGGCCACGCCGGGCTCGTGCTGGTGGGTGACCGCGTTCAGCTCGCGCAGGAAGGCAACCGCCTCGAGGTTCTCCCTGCCGCCGTACCGGTTCGGGAGCCACTCGCCCTCGCGGCGCGAGTAGTCGAGGTAGAGCATCGATGCGACGGCGTCGACGCGCAGCCCATCGGCGTGGTACTCGTCGAGCCAGAAGAGCGCGTTCGCGAGCAGGAAGTTCCGCACCTCGTTGCGCCCGTAGTTGAAGACGAGCGTTCCCCAGTCCGGATGCGCGCCGCGGCGAGGGTCCTCGTGCTCGTAGAGGGCGGTGCCGTCGAAGCGGGCGAGCGCGAAGTCGTCTCGCGGAAAGTGGGCGGGGACCCAGTCGAGGATCACTCCGACTCCGGAGGCGTGCAGGCGGTCGACGAAGGCGCGCAGGTCGTCGGGCGAGCCGAACGCCGGTGCGGGCGCGAAGTAGCCGGTCACCTGGTAGCCCCACGAGCCGGCGAAGGGGTGGTGCATGACGGGAAGCAGCTCGACGTGCGTGAAGCCGAGGCCGACGACGTACTCGGCTAGCTCGTCCGCGAGCTCGAGATAGGAGAGCGGATGGTCGTCTCCGTGTGCGTGCCGCCGCCATGAGCCGAGGTGCACCTCGTAGATCGACAACGGGATCCCGTGGATTCCCGCGCGGCCGCGGCGCTCGAGCCAGTCGTCGTCGCGCCAGTGGTGCCTCGACCGAAACACGATCGAGGCGGTGCCGGGTGGCTCCTCCGCCCGGAACGCGAACGGGTCGGCGCGAAGCTGCACCGAGCCGTCCGGAACGCGGATCTCGTACTTGTAGACGTCCCCTGAACCGACGTCCGGGACGAACAGCTCCCAGATGCCGGAGGCGCCGAGGGAGCGCATCTGGTGCACGCGACCGTCCCAGCGGTTGAAGTCCCCGACCACGGACACCGAGCGCGCGGAGGGAGCCCAGACGGCGAACGCGGTTCCGTCGACGTCGTCGACGGCGCGAACCTGCGCGCCGAGGCGCCGGTAGAGCTCCTCGTGGCGGCCCTCGCCCACCAGGTGCAGGTCGAGCGCGCCGAGCGTCGGCGAGAAGGAGTACGGGTCCCGTTGCGAGACCGCATGGCCGTCCGGGTACGCGACCTCCACGCGGTAGGAGAGCGGCAGTTCCGCACCTGCGACCGTCCCCTCGTAGACGCCGGAAGGATGGACGCGCTTCAACCTGACCGAGCCGGAGCCGTCGGGACGCACGCGCACGGACGCGGCGCCGGGCCTGAACGCGCGCACGACCACGCCGCCGTCGGCGAGGTGCGCGCCGAGCACGGAGTGCGGGTCGTGATGGTCGCGCCTCGCGATCCGCTCGATGTCCGCGGGCGAGGTCACGGAACGCCGGCGCCGAGCAGACGCTCGATGCCCGCTACCGGGATCCCGACCCAGTCGGGACGGTTGTCCAGCTCGTAGCGCAGCTCGTAGACCGCCTTCTCGAGCTCGAACACCGCGAGCAAACGCTCGATCGCGTGCTCGTCCGAGGGCAGGAGGCTCGTGTCCACTGTCCCCAGGTATCCGGCCAGGAAGCCCTCACGCAGGCGGCTCTCGAAATCCACGGGCACCTCGACTCCGCGCAACATCGGCGCGGCCTGGCTCACGTACGCGAACGACCGCAGCATGCCCGCGACGTCGCGGAGCGGCGAGCGCTTCTGGCGGCGTTCGGAGAACGATCGTGCCGGCTCGCCCTCGAAGTCGACGACGAGCCAGTCGTCGCCGGTCCACAGCACCTGGCCGAGGTGGTAGTCGCCGTGATGCCGGATGATGCGTCCGGGCGAGCCGACGCGGGAGAGCATGCGCAGCTGATCGCGCACCTCCTCGCCCCGACCCGCGATCGAATCGAGGGCCTCGACGTCGCCGGGCAGGTCGAGGAAGACGCGCTCGATCTCCTCGTCGACCGAGGCGACGAGCAGCCCGAGCGACTCGACGCTCGGCTCTTCCGGCGCGAAGTTCGCGTCGCTCGGATCGGAGGCGAGCACGATGTGCATCGCGCCCGTGACCTCGCCGAGACGCCGCGCATGCGCGACGAACTCGTCGGGGACCGAAGCGAGCGCGTCGAGTGCGAACTCCCAGCCGTCGTTCTCGCAGCGCGCGTAGTCCTGGAGGATGCCGAGGGTCGCGTCGAGCGGCGGGCCGGTGTACTCGTACCAGCCGCGGAGCGCCGCGATGTTCGCGAACCCGTGCACGGTGAGGAACCGGAGCAGCTCGAGCTCGGGGTTCATCCCCGCCTCGAGCCGGCGGTAGACCTTGAGGATGAGGGCATCGTCGAAGACGACCGACGAGTTCGATTGCTCCGCGCTGACCGCGAGCGCTTCCAGCGGCGCCTGTTCGAGCGGAGCGATGCCTTCGACGAGTCGCAGGTCGATCGTCCCCTCCGCGCCCGACACTTTCGCGCCCGCCTTCATCAGTTCGACGAGCTCGCGCGCGATCGCGGGATCGGCGAGGCCCTCGTAGAACGTCGTGCCACCGGCCTCGTCGATCGTCGTGCCGGGCGACCGTTCCCCCGAGGGCCGCGCGCCGAGGATCACCTGGTAGATCTCGTGCGTGCCCGGCTGGAAGCGAACCTCGACGAGCGCGACCGAGCTGCGCGGCGGCGCCGTCGTCAGCGGCACGGTCGTGACGAGGTTCGCGTGGACGATCTCCCGCGACTTCGACCGGTACCACCGCTGCGCGGTGATGAAGTCGACGAGAGCCGGCTCGCTCGGCGCGTCGATCGGGGTCTCAGCCATCGGCCCCCTTCAACTCGAACCAGAAGAACCCACGACTCCCAAGGGTCAGCAGGTACGGCAGCGTCCCGATCGGCGGAAAGGACGACCGTCCGAGCATCTCCACGGGGACAAGGCCCTCGAACGCCGACAGGTCGAGCTCGACCGCCTGCGCGGCGCGCGAGAGGTTGTGCACGCAGAGGATAACGTCCTCCTCGTAGCGGCGGATGTGCGCGAAGATCCTCGGGTTCCCGGTGACGATCGGCTCGTACGTGCCGAGCCCGAAGCCCGGATGCTCTTTGCGCAGCGCGATGAAGCGCCGCATCCAGAGCAGCAACGACGTCGGCGTGCGCAGCTGCGCCTCGACGTTCACCGCCTGGAAGCCGGAGACCGGATCCATCAGGGGTGGGAGGTACAGCTGCGCGAAGTCGGCGCGCGAGAAGCCCGCGTTGCGATCCGCCGTCCAGTGCATCGGCGTGCGCACGCCGTCGCGATCGCCGAGATACACATTGTCGCCCATGCCGATCTCATCGCCGTAATAGAGGATCGGCGAGCCGTGGAGGGAGAACAGAATGGCGGTCATCAGCTCGATCTCGCGCCGTCCGTAGTCGAGTAGCGGTGCGAGCCGCCGGCGAATGCCGAGGTTCAGCTTCATCCTCGGGTCCTTCGCGTACTCGGAGTACATGTAGTCGCGCTCCTCGTCGGTGACCATCTCGAGCGTCAACTCGTCGTGGTTGCGCAGGAACAGCCCCCACTGGCAGTTGTCCGGGATCGGCGGGGTGTTGCGCAGGACCTCGATGATCGGCGTTGCGTCCTCGCGGCGGAGCGCCATGAACATGCGCGGCATGATCGGGAAGTGGAACGCCATGTGGCACTCGTTCCCGTTTCCGAAATATTCCACCACGTCGGCGGGCCACTGATTCGCCTCGGCGAGCAGGACGCGGTCGGGAAAGGAGGCGTCGACCTCGGCACGGACGCGCGCCAGGAAGGCGTGTGTCTCGGGCAGGTTCTCGCAGTTCGTGCCCTCGCGCTCGTACAGGTACGGCACCGCATCGAGGCGGAAGCCGTCGAGGCCGAGGTCGAGCCAGAACCGCAGCACCTCCAGCATCGCCTCCTGCACCTCGGGGTTGTCGTAGTTGAGGTCAGGCTGGTGCGCGAAGAAGCGATGCCAGTAATACGCACCTGCAACCGGATCCCACGTCCAGTTCGAGGTCTCCGTGTCGATGAAGATGATTCGCGCGTCGCTGTAGCGCGTGTCCTCGTCCGACCAGACGTACCAGTCCCGCTTCGGGGAGTCGGGGCTCGAGCGCGACTCCTGGAACCAGGCATGGTCCGACGAGGTGTGGTTCATGACGAGATCCGCGATCACGCGGATGCCGCGCCGGTGTGCGGCCTCGAGCAGCGCGCGGACATCGTCGATCGTCCCGTAGTCGGGATCGACCGAGTAGAAGTCGGCGATGTCGTAGCCGCCGTCGCGGAACGGCGATGCGTACATCGGCAGCAGCCAGATGCAATCGATGCCGAGCCACTGGAGGTAGTCGAGCTTCTCGGTCAGGCCGCGAAAGTCGCCCGAGCCGTCGTCGTTGCCGTCGAAGAAGCCGCGCAGGTGGATCTCGTAGAAGACAGCGCGCTTGAACCAGAGCGGGTCCCGCTCGAACCAGTTCCCCGGCTCGGATACCGTCGGCTCGAGTTCGCCGCTCATCGCGGCTCGACGACGAGCAGGTGGGACTTGCCGGGGTCGAGCGCTACGTAGTTGCGATCGGCCTTCCAGTCGAACGCCCGCCCCGAGAGGAGATCCGTGACACGAAAGGACTCCGGCAGTCCCACCCCGGCGGGGATCGAGACGAGACCTTTCTGGGAGGCGACTGGGTCGAGGTTGACGCACGCGACAACAGCATTCTCGCCCTCTCGCTTGGCGTAGGCGATCAACATCTCGTTCTCCGTCTCGAGCAGCGTGAGGTTGTCGAGCCGTCGCAGCGCGGCGTTCTCGCGGCGCGCGCGGTTCAGCAGCTGCACGAGCGGTAGCAGCGGCCCGTCGAGGGCACGCTCCTTGAGCTCGTACTTCTCCGAGTCGAGGTACTCCTCGCTGCCGCTCTTCACGGCCGTGTTCTCGACGTGCTCGTACCCGGAGTAGATGCCGTAGCTGGGCGAGAGCGTCGCCGCGAGCACGAGCCGCGCCTCGAAGGCCGGGCGGCCTCCGGTCTGAAGGTACTCGTGGAGGATATCCGGCGTGTTCACGAAGAAGTTCGGCCGGAAGAACTCCGGCATCGGCGAGCTCGTCAGCGCGAGCATGTACTCGCTCAGCTCGCTCTTCGTGTTCTTCCAGGTGAAGTACGTGTACGACTGCGAGAAGCCGGCCTTGGCGAGCGCCGCCATCGGCACCGGGCGCGTGAACGCCTCGGCGAGGAAGACGACGTCCGGATGCTCGGCGCGCACCTCGCCGATCAGCCACTGCCAGAAGGGCAGCGGCTTCGTGTGCGGGTTGTCGACCCGGAAGATGCGAACGCCTCGCGCGACCCAGAACAGTGCCACCTCCAGCAGCGCCTGCCAGAGCCCGCGCCAGTCGTCGGAGTCGAAGTTGACGTTGACGATGTCCTGGTAGCGCTTCGGCGGGTTCTCCGCGTACTTGACCGTGCCGTCGGGCCGGCGGTGGAACCAGTCGGGGTGCTCGCGAAGCCATGGATGGTCGGGCGAGCACTGCACGGCGAGGTCGATCGCGACTTCGACCCCGAGCTCGGCGCCGCGCACGACGAGCCGTTCGAAGTCGCCGAGCGTGCCGAGGTCGGGGTGCACGGCGGTGTGGCCCCCCGCCTCGGAGCCGATCGCCCACGGGCTGCCCGGGTCGGTGGGCGCGGCGACGAGCGCGTTGTTCCGGCCCTTCCGGCTCGTGTGCCCGATCGGATGGATCGGCGGCAGGTAGACGACGTCGAAGCCGAGCTCCGCCAGGCGCGGCAGCACCTTCTCGACGCCCCGGAAGCCGCCCCACGAGCGTGGAAAGAGCTCGTACCAGGCGCCGACGCGAGCACGGTCGCGGTCGACGTCGACCTCGAGCAGCGGGCCGGTCTCGACCTCGGAGCGATCGTCCGTCGCGTCGGCGAGACCCTCCTCGACCGTGAGCGAGGATACGCCGAGCAGCGCCGCTCCTTCGGCCAGCTCCCCCGACAGGTCGGCCTGTCCCGCCTCGACTTTTCGCGAAAGCTCGCGACGCCAGGACGCCGCGTGATCGACCCACGCCTCGACCGCGAACTCCCACCGCCCGAGCTCCGCCGGGCGGAAGACGGCGTTCCAGCGGTCGGCCGTCTCGTTCTCCATCGCCGTCCGCAGCCAGCGGCGGGCTCCCGCCGGCCGATACTTGACCTCGGCGCCGAGGATCTCGTGGCCGTCGCGGAAGATGTCGGCCCAGACCGCGACCGGCTGGCCGAGGCTCCGCTTGACCGGGTAGCGACCGCAGTCGAGCACGGGCCACAGGTTCTCGATCTGGGTTCGCGCCGGGCGCGACGAGCTTTTCGGCAACGGCATCGTCGGTCTCAACGAATATCAGGTAAGAAGCGCCTCGTGGACCTCCAGCGGTCGAGCGGCGTCCTGCTCCATCCGACGTCGCTACCCGGCGGGCGGCTCGGTGCGGAGGCGCGCCGGTTCATCGACTGGCTGGCGGAGGCCGGCCAGTCGTGGTGGCAGGTGCTGCCGCTCTCGCCGCCAGACGATCACGGCTCCCCCTACAGCTCGTCGTCCGCGTTCGCCTCTTCTGTCGCGCTGCTCGCCGATCCGGACGCGCCGGTGAGTGCCGCGGAGCTTGCTGCGTTCGAGGCTCGTACCGCGTACTGGATCGAGGACTACGCGCGCTTCGCGGGCCGAGACGCGGTCGTCGACCAGCTCCGGTTCGAGCGCGAATGGGGCGCGCTTCGCGTATACGGGAGCGCGCGCGGCGTTCGCGTGATCGGCGACGTGCCGATCTTCGTCTCCCGCGAGAGCATCGACGTCCGCACGCATCCGGCGTTCTTTCTGCGCGGCGTCGTCTCGGGCGCGCCGCCCGACGCGCTCAGCGCGACCGGACAGCTGTGGGGGAGCGCACTCTATGACTGGCCGGCGCTTCGCCGCACCGGCTACCGCTGGTGGATCGAGCGCTTCCGGCGCACGTTCGAGCTCTTCGACCTGGCGAGGATCGATCACTTCCGCGGCTTCGTCGCTTCGTGGGCGGTGCCGGACGGCGACGCGACGGCTGCGCGCGGGCGGTGGCGGCGCGGCCCGGGCGCCGCGCTCTTTCGCGCCGTCGAGTCCGAGCTCGGGCCGCTGCCGTTGTTCGCGGAGAACCTCGGCGTGATCACTCCTCCCGTCGAGCGCCTGCGGGAGGAGGTCGGCCTCCCCGGAATGCGCGTGCTCCAGTTCGGCCTGCGCGGCGGCGACGCGAACCCGCACCGGCCGGAACGCCACACCGAGTCGAGCGTCGTGTACACGGGCACGCACGACACCGACACGGCGCTCGGCTGGTGGGCGTCGCTGACCGACCGGCAGCGCGCGGCCAGCGGGCTCGACCCTCACGAGCCGAACTGGAGCATGATTTGCGCCGCCCTCTCGTCGCGCGCGCTGCTCGCGATCGTGCCCGCCCAGGATCTGCTCGGCCTCGGCAGTGAAGCCCGGATGAACACCCCGGGCCGCGCCGGCGGAAACTGGGGCTGGCGCCTCGAGCCGGGGCAGTTGAACGAGACGCTGGCGGCGCGGCTGCACCGGGAAACCGCGAGTGCCGGGCGTCTCGCGCACGGACTAGACAGGCGGCAACGCGACGGCTAGGTTAGCGGCCCAGTCTGGTTGTGGGTCGATGTTTCCTATCTGGACTCGTGCCTGAGGAGGGTGATGTCGGCAGTCACGCTGGACAAGGTCAGCAAGATCTACGCTGACGGGGTCCGAGCGGTGAACTCGCTCGACCTCGCGATCGAGGACGGCGAGTTCATGGTGCTCGTCGGCCCGTCGGGTTGCGGCAAGACGACCGCGCTGCGGATGGTCGCCGGCCTCGAGGAAATCTCCGAGGGCGTGATCCGGATCGGCGACCGGCCCGTCAACCGCGTGCCGTCGCGCGACCGTGACATCGCGATGGTGTTCCAGAGCTACGCGCTCTACCCGCACCTTTCCGTCTACGAGAACATCGCCTTCGGCCTCAAGATCAAGAAGGTGCCGAAGGCGGAGATCGAGCGGCGCGTGAACGATGCTGCGAAGATCCTCGGCCTCGAGCCCTTCCTGAAGCGGAAGCCGCGCGCGCTCTCCGGCGGCCAGCGGCAGCGCGTTGCGATGGGCCGCGCCATCGTCCGCGAGCCTGCCGCGTTCCTCATGGACGAGCCGCTCTCGAATCTCGACGCGAAGCTCCGCGTGCAGATGCGGGCCGAGATCGCCGGCATCCAGCACAGCCTCGGCGTCACCACGATCTACGTCACGCACGACCAGGTCGAGGCGATGACGATGGGCGACCGGGTCGCCGTTATGCGCAAGGGTGAGCTCCAGCAGGTCGCCGACCCGCAGACGCTCTACGACCGCCCCGTGAACCTCTTCGTCGGCGGCTTCATCGGCAGTCCGTCGATGAACATGGTCGAGGCGACGCTCGAGGCGCGCGACGGCGGCTTCGCCGCGAAGGTCGGCGACCAGGCGATTGCAATCGAAGCCGACGAGGTGAAAGCGCGCCCGGGCCTTGCCGGGTACGTGGGCCGGCAGATCGTCCTCGGCATCCGCCCCGAGGATCTCGAAGACGTTGCGCTCGCGGCGAGCACGCCGGACGAGCAGCGGCTGCGCGGCACGACCACCCTCACCGAGGCGCTCGGCTCCGAGATCATGGTGCACTTCTCGATCAAGGGCCGGCCCGCGATGACAGAGGACGTCCGCGAGCTCGCTCAGGACGTCGGCGACGAGCGCGCGATGGATCAGGCCGCCCACAGCGACACCGCCGCGCTCGTCGGGCGCTTCGGCGCCCGCTCGCGCGTACGCGCGGGCGAGGCGGTCGAGATCGCTGTCGACACTCGCTCGCTGCACTTCTTCGATCCGGAGACGGGTCTCGGAATCTACAACGGAACTCCCACGAAAGGAGCCGCATGACCCGCGCACGCATCGCGGTTGTCCTCGCCGCAGCAGTCGCGACCGCGCTGCTGGTCGCCGGGCTCGCAGGCGCCCGCACGAGCACCCCCGCAACGGCGCACCAGAACCTCGCCGTCAAGGGGACGATCACATTCGACGGAATCTGGACAGCGTCTTCGGGCCAGAAGCAGTTCGCCGACGTGATTGCTGCGTTCAACAAGACCTATCCGAACGTGCATGTCAACTACAAGCCGGTCGGCAACAACCTGCCGACGGTACTCGCGACGTCGGTCGCGGGCGGGCACCCGCCCGACATGGCGGACATCGCGCAACCGGGAACGGTGGCGCAGCTCGCCAAGCAAGGGAAGCTGAAGCCGATCACGTACGCGAAGTCGGTGATCGCCGCCAACTTCGCGCCGGCGTGGCGGCAGCTCGGCACGTACAGCGGCAAGCTGTACGCGCTCGTCTTCAAGGCGGCCAACAAGTCGGTCGTCTGGTACAACGTCCCGGCCTTCAAGGCTGCGGGTGTTACGCCTCCGAAGACGTTCTCGCAGCTTCTCACCGATGCGAAGACGATCAAGGCGAGCGGAACGCCCGCGTACTCGATCGGGGGCGCCGACGGCTGGACGCTCACCGACATGTTCGAGAACATCTACCTCCGCACGTTCGGCGCAGCGAAGTACGACGCGCTGAGCCAGCACAAGATCAAGTGGACGGACCCGTCGGTGAAGACCGCGCTCACGACGATGGCGAAGGTCGTCGGTGATACGAGCAACGTCGCAGGCGGGACGAGCGGAGCACTCCAGTACGGGTTCAACGATTCCGTCACGAATGCGTTCGGCACACCGCCGAAGGCGGCGATGGTGTTCGAGGCCGACTTCGTCGGCGGCGTGATCACCTCCTCGACGAAGGCGAAGGCGGGGACGGGCTTCAACACGTTCACGTGGCCGGCGATCACCCCCGGGCCCGACGCGGGCGCGGTCGAGATCGGCGGCGACCTGTTCGTCACCTTCCGTGACAATCCGGCGATCGAGGCGTTCGTGAAGTTCCTCGCGACCGCGCCGGCTGCCGAGGCGTGGGCGAAGCAGGGCGGCTTCGGGACGGGCAACAAGAACGTCCCGTCGACCATCTATCCGGATGCGATCACGCGGGCGACCGAGGCTCCGATCGGCACTGCGAAGTCCGTCGTGTTCGACATGTCGGACGAGCAGCCGCCGGCGTTCGGCGCCACCACCGGTCAGGGCGAATGGGGCATCTTCCAGACCTTCCTGAAGAGTCCCAGCAACGTGGCCGGGATCCAGAAGCAGCTCGAGACCGCCGCGGCGGCGGCGTACAAGTAGCAACGTGACTGCTGGGGGGATCACTGCGGAGCCGCCGGTTGCGGCGGCTCCGCCCCCCTCCGGCGAGCCGGGACGGCTCGGCCGGTATCTGACGAGCGCGATCTTCCTCGCGCCCGCGCTCTTCATGCTCGGCGTGTGGATGGTCTATCCCGCCGTCTACACGATCATCCGGAGCTTTTTCGGGGAGACCGGCTTTCTCGGCCACTGGGTCGGGATCGACAACTACAAGACGCTGTTCACGACGTCGACGCTGACGACGGCGATCAAGAACAACGCGATCTGGGTCGCAGTCGTGCCGGCGTTCGTGACCGCGCTCGGCCTGATCTTCGCGGTGCTCACCGAGCGCGTGCGCTGGGCGGTCGCCTTCAAGACGGTCGTCTTCCTGCCGATGGCGATCTCGGCGTTCGCCACCGGCGTGACGTGGCGGATCATGGACCAGCAGGATCCGGGCCTCGGCGCCATCAACGCGCTCGGCAAGACGATCTCCGGCGTGTTCAGTCCGGCAGGAGTGCTCTCGACCGCGTCCCCGTCGACTTCCGTGTTGCAGTCCTCGGGCGGCGCGCTCGTGCTCAAGACCCCGACGCATCCCGGTGGCATCGCTCTGCTCGGATTGACGGGTATCGCACCGGACCAGGTACCGAAGAGCAGCGCGCAGGCGGTGACTCCCCCGCCGAAGCCCGGTGATATCGAGGGCGTCGTCTGGCGCGACTTCAAGCCGGGCGGCGGCAAGGTCGGCGTCGTCGAGAAGGGCGAGCTGGGGCTCCCGGGCGTCACGGTCGAGCTTCGCAACGCAGCGGGGAAGACGGTGAAGACCACGAAGTCGAAACCCGACGGCTCATTCGACTTCTCGAACGTTCCGGCGGGGACGTATCACGCCGCGATCGGAGCGCAGACATTCGCGAAGCCGTTCGGCGGCTTCGCGTGGCTCGGCCCGAGCCTGATCGTCCCCTCGCTCCTGATCGCGTACATCTGGATCTGGGCGGGCTTCGCGATGGTGGTGATCGGCGCCGGGCTCGCGTCGATGCCGCGCGACGTGCTCGAGGCGGCGCGCACCGACGGCGCAACCGAATGGCAGACGTTTCGGCGTGTGACCGTGCCGCTGCTCGCGCCGGTGCTGAGCGTCGTCTTCATCACGATGATCATCAACGTCCTCAAGGTGTTCGACATCGTGTTCGCGCTCGCGCCGGAGTCGGAGTACGCGAGGGCGAACGTGATCGCACTCGCGATGTACCTCACCGCGTTCCAGGGCGGAGAGAACTTCGGCGTCGGCTCGGCGATCGCGGTCTTCCTGTTCCTGCTCGTCATCCCGGTCCTGGCGCTCAACATCCGACGCTTTCGGAGGGAGAGCTGATGGCCGCCGCCGCGCCCGCGATGGAGTTGCCCGCGCCGCGCGAGTCCGTCGCCCTGAAGATCGTCCGCGCCGTCGCGCGGGGGCCGCTTCATCTCGTGCTCATCGCGATCGGGGGACTGTGGCTCGTCCCGACGATCGGGCTGTTCATCACCTCGATCCTGCCGGCGTCGGCCCTCGCGTCCAAGGGCTGGTGGCAGGTGTTCTCCCACCCGAGCGTCGCCACGTGGTCGAACTACGACGCGCTCTTCCACAACGCCGGCCTGATCCAGGCCCTGAAGACGACGGCGTATATCGCGGTCGGCAACACGCTCGTCGTCGTCATCCTCGGCGCGATGGCCGGCTATGCGTTCGCGTGGCTCGACTTCCCGGGCCGCGACTGGATCTTCGTCGGCGTGATCGGGCTGCTCGTCGTGCCGCTGCAGATGGCGCTGATCCCGATGTTCAAGCTCTACGACGCGACGCACCTGTTCGACACGTGGGAGGGAATCGCACTCTTCCACGTTGCCTTCGGCCTGCCCTTCGCGATCTTCTTGCTGCGGAACTTCTTCGTCGGATTGCCGAAGGACATCCTCGAGTCGGCGCGGATCGACGGCGCCAGCGAGATCGTGATCTTCCTGCGCCTCATCCTGCCGCTCGGACTTCCGGCGATCGCGTCGCTCGCGATTTTCCAGTTCCTGTGGACATGGAACGACCTCCTCGTCGCACTGACCTTCGGGCAGAACACGACGCCGATCACCGTGTGGATCGCGGGTCAGCTGCGCGAGTTCGGGACGAGCATCGACATCATCGCCCCGGCGTCCTTCATCTCGCTCGTCGTGCCGCTGTGCGTGTTCTTCGCCTTCCAGCGCTACTTCGTCCAGGGGTTGCTGGCGGGCTCGGTGAAGTAATGAGCGTCGCGGTAGTGGGGTCCGGCCTCGCCGGATTCACTGCGTACCAGGCGCTGCGGAGGGGTGGACTCGCGCCTGAGGAGATCGCCGTCTTCGGCACCGAGGACGACCCCGCGGGAGCGTTCAGGCGGCGGGCGGCGGCGATCCGGCAGCGCCGGATGCGGTCCGAGAGCGACGGGCACTGCCTGCCGGCGACGTTTCCGGGGCTCGCGGCGCGGTCGGCGCTCGGCCGCCGCTCGCCGGCGCCGCTCGTGGCGTCTGCGCTCGACCGCTACCACCCGACGCTCGAGGAGTTCCTCTCCCACGTCGAGCGGGTGCGGGAGCGCAGCGGCTGGGAACGCAGCCTTCACAGCGGCCGGATCGAGCGGGTGCGTGCGGTCGACGGCGGCTTCGAGCTCGATGGGAACGGCCCCTTCCCGCACGTGCTGCTCGCGCCCGGGCAACCCGGCCTGAACGTGCCGGAGGAGCTGCGCGCCGACCCGCGCGTCGTGCACGCGTACGAGCAGCACGAGTACGCGCGGACCGTCACGGTGATCGGCGCCGGCCTCGCCGCGGCGACCGAGTGGCTGAATGCGCTCGAGGCGGGGGCCGAGGTCGTTTCCGTGCGCCGGCGTGAGCCGATCCGGCGCACGCTGAACGTGCCTCGCGAGTACTTCTCCCGCCGCGGGCTCGCGGAGTTCCACCGACTCGGGGCCGACGAGCGCGCGGCGCGGCTGCGCACGCTGCTCGCCCCCTCGTACCCGCGGGGCGCGGCGTGGGACGAGCCACTGCGGCGGGCGGCCGCGGAGGGACGCTTCCGCGTCGAGTCCTCGCTGAACGGATGCGAGCAGGTGATCTGCGCGACCGGATTCCTGTGCGGGTTCCGTCACGATGCTCCGCTGGCGCGCCTCGTGGACGACCACGGGCTCGAGACCGTCGACACGTGGATCGTCGTCGCCGCGGACGGGACGGTGCCGGCGCTCACCGACGCGACGCGCACGCTCGCGCTCGCGGGAGCGCCGGCGCAGTGGGCTTTTCCGGCGGCGGACACGCTCGCCGGCGCGCGCTACGTCGGGCACGGATTCCTCCGGAGGATCAAAGCGTGTCGTACACGCTGAGAGGGCGCATCGAGTCGCGGCTCGCCGCGCTCCTGCCGGTCGTGGCCGTGGCGTGCGTGCTGATGGCCGTCATGCACCGCTGGTGGCCGGTCCAGGCGGCCGGCCTGATGCTCGCGGCAGGGCTGGCGCTCGACGTGCTCGTCTACGACCGGGTGCTGCGCTACCAGCCCGCGTGGGCTTCGCTCCCCCTCGGCGCGCTAGAGCTCGGCATCCTGCTCGGCTTGATGCGCGTGCTCGGCGCGATGGCGCCGCTCTGGGCGGCGCTCGGGCTCTTCGCCGGTGGCTGGCTGCTCGCGCAGCTGCTCGGACAGGCTGGGTTCCCGCTGCTGCGGCTCGGCTATGCGGAAGAGGGCGGCGAGCTCGGACGCGTAGGCCTCGTGGCCGCGCTCGCCGTCGCGGTCGCGCTGACGGGCGCGGGTGCCACCGCCTACGCCGGCCGCGCGCCGGTTGTCTACCTCGCCGCAGGCGTGCACCAGGGTCCGCTCGTGATCACACGGCAGGAGATCCTCGTCGGCGATCCCGGGGCGATCGTCCGCGGTGGCATCGTCGTCCGCGCGAACGACGTGACGATCAGGGGCGTCACCGTCGTCGGCGGCGACAACGGGATCACCGTCGAGGGCGTCCGCGGCACCGTGCTCGACGGCGTGTCCGTCTCCGGCGCCAAGCTCGACGGGATCGAGGTGCAGGGGGCCGGGATCATGATCAAGGACTGCACTGTCGACATGCACGGCAACTCGCTCGGGAAGGGAATCGAGATCTCGTACAACATGGGCATGGGCATGAGCATGGTCGAGGGCTGCACGGTCGTCGGTGGGATGGAGGGGATCACCACGCACTCGTCGATGACAGACATCGTCCACGACCGTGTCAGCGGCACCGAGATGCGCGGGATCTCGGTGACCGAGATGTCGATGGGCACGGTGATGGACAGCGAAGTGAGCAACGCCCTCGGCATCGGGATCTACTGCAACGACCGCTCGATGTGCATGATCGAGCACAACACCGTCGTCGGCACCCGGCCAGACGTCGCTTCGGGTAACCCCACTCGCCGCGGGTTCGCGGTGCTCGCGAGCTTCCAGTCCGAGGCCGACCTGCGCGACAACCAGCTCGACTCGAACCCGGTTCCGATGGGGGCCGTGATCAACTCGCGGATCGCCGCGACGCACTGAGCCGCACCGGGGCGGGCGCGGCCGCCGAGGCGCGCACGATCAGCTCGCCCGGGAGGACGACGGTGCGTCCACGCTCGCTCACGTTGCCGGCGAGCCGGTCGAGCAGCAGCTGCATCGCGACCGTTCCGAACGTCTCGGCGGGTTGTGCGAGAACGGTCAAGAACGGATCGAGACGCGCGGCGTGTTCGATGTCGTCGAAGCAGACGAGCCCCAGATCGTCGGGGATGGTGAGGCCGCGCTCGCGGGCGGCCTCGGCGACGCCGACGGCGGCGATGTTGTTGAGGGCGAAGATGGCCGTGGGCGGCTCCGGGAGGTCGAGGAGCCGCAGGGTGGCGTCGCGTGCCATCTCCGGGTGGATGGCGCTCGACTCGGCGATGAGCTCGGGCCGAAGCTCGATCCCGGCCGCTTCGAGCGCCTCCTGATAGCCCCGGACGCGGTCGCGCGCGGTCGAGACGTCGGTCGGCTCGCTGATCATGGCGATGCGGCGGTGTCCGAGTCCGATCAGATGGTCGACGAGCACGCGGGCGCCGGCGACGCTGTCGCCCTGTACGAGGTCGCCGTGGAAGCCTGTGATCGAGCGGTCGATCAGTACGAACGGGAGCTGGTTCTTGGTGAGCGCGCGGAGGAACGGAGCGGAGCGGTCGCTCACGGGGGCGATCAGCACGCCGTCGACCCGGAAGGCGAGCATGTCGTCGACGTGTCCGCGCTCGCGTTCGAGGTCGGTCTGGGTGTTGCAGAGGATCACGTGGTAGCCGGCGCGCCAGGCTACGTCCTCTGCTCCGCGGACGACGAGCGTGAAGAACGGGTTCGCGATGTCGGGGACGATCACGCCGATCGTCTTCGTCTTGCGGCGGATCAGTCCCCGCGCGAGTCCGTTGGGGATGTAGCCGAGCTCGGCCACCGCCGCCTCGACTCGACGGCGCTTCTCGTCACTGACTCGCGGCTGTCCGTTGATCACGCGTGACACCGTCATGGCGGAGACACCGGCCAGGCGCGCGACGTCGCGGATCGTGGCTCGCATCGAATGTTACGGTACCACAGGCCGGGAGCTCGATGTTACGCTTGTGTAAGCCATAGTGGCTCGGGGTTGACGGCGCTGCCGTCAGTCGTACCATTGAAGTAATGGTATCGCTATCATCAAGTACCACATCGGCATCATTCGGCAACGAGGAGAAGCAATGACCGTGTACTGGAATCTGCTGCGGGCGCTCGTCGGCCTCGAGGCCGGCTGTACGTGCCGCTGCTGTGGCGAATCGATCCTGCCCAACGACCCGTTCGGGATGAGTGAGAGCGTCTGCCGGCCCTGCCGGCAGCCGACCGCGTAGCCGACCGCGCGGAACTACGGTTCGCGCATGCCGCCGCTCTTCGTGCTCGCCGCCGCGGCGCTCGTCGGGCCTCTCGCGGTATCGGTCCCGGGCGGCGAGATCAACGGGGTGCCGGTGCTCGGTGCGACCGTGACGCAGGTGGAGGCGGCGCTTGGTGCGCCGTCGTCCGTCGAGACGTTCCCTGACCGGCGCGATCTCGCCTACAAGGGCCGGATCGAGGTGATCTTTCACGGGCCGGCGGCCGACCAGGGCGGGCAGACCGCCTGGGCCGTGCTCGTCGTTGACCCGCGCGTGACCGCGCCGGGGCTCGGTCGGCCCCTGGCCGTTCCGCCGCGCAGCCTCGAGCAGCGACTGCTGGCCACCGGTCTGCGCCGAGAGCGGCGGTACCACTGCGACCCGCGCGGCTGCTTCGGCACGTTCTTCGGAGCCGGCGGTACGCGCAGGATCATCTACGGACTGCACAACGGCGGCCGCTACCTCGGCGTGCAGATGTGGCCCAACCCTTGAGACACGGCTAACGTTCCGTGGACTCGACACGACACGCGAAAAGGAGCCGGAAGCGGACGATGACCGACATGAACGAGTGGAACCAGAAGATCATCGACGAGTTCAGGGCGAACGACGGCAAGGTCGGCGGAGACTTCGAGCGGTTGCCGCTGCTCCTCCTCCACCACACCGGTGCGAAGAGCGGCATCGAGCGTGTGAATCCGCTCGCGTATCAACGGGTCGGCGACTCGGTGGCGGTGTTCGCGTCGAAGGCGGGCGCGCCGACCAACCCGGACTGGTTCCACAACCTCGTCGCGAACCCGGACGCCAGCATCGAGATCGGGGCGGAGAGCTACCCGGTGAAGGCGCGGGTCGCGGCGGATGAGGAGCGCGACCGGATCTGGAACGCGCAGAAGGAGGTGTTCCCGAACTTCGCGGAGTACGAGAAGACCGCGGGCAAACGGCGGATCCCCGTCGTCGTCCTGGATCGGGCGTGACGCGCTGACAGGCGCACCTGGGATCGAACGGCCGCGATCTACGTGTTGCGGCGGACGTTGAGGCGGGCGCGTCTTAGGCAGCTTCGAACGCGCCCAGTCCGTAGACCGCGTTCAGGTATGTCCCGCGCGCGATGTCAGCCGCGCAGCGAGCGCGTTGATCTGATCCTGGAGCGACTGCTCGACGTTGGAGTTGCGCAAACCAGGTCGTCGCCAGCGAGCCGCCAAGTCTGGAGTGAGGGTCGCAACTCGGCGACGATCAGGGAAGATCACGCTCGCACGGACGAGCGACATCCGGTTCGAGAAGGCATTAGCGGCCGGGAACGTGCGTGGGTTTACGAGCTCGCGTTCGCTCAGGAGGGTGCGTCGGTGAAGGCCCAGCGGGCGATCGGGCGTGGTGTTCGTGTGGTGAGGTTGGCCAGCCAGATTGTTTCGATGCCGCTCTTGAGCAGGCGGCAGGGTCTTCCCTGGCCGGGCGGCGGACAGTCGACGCGGCTGCTGGTGATCTGTCGCGACGCCCAAGTCACCCGGTTCGATGTCGCGTCGATCACGCCGCTCTGCTCGACCGGAGCGGCAAAGCGTGCAAGTGGGTACACCCGGCCGGTCAGGTCGGCGAGTACAAGCTCGGTCGCCCCGCTGGCTTCGGCAGTCTCGGTCACGATACGGTCGCCGATCAGGCGGAGTGCCGGGCCCGCCAGCGGGAGGGCGACCCTGAGCTTGAGCCGGTGGAGGGCTGCCGTGTCGGGCGTCCGCCAGGCGAGCGTGACGCGCCCGTCGCTGGTGGGGCCGAGCAAGAGCGCGAGCTTGCCGTCGGCCTGGACATCGAAGGCGAGGATCGGCTCTTCCGGCGGCGCTCCGGCCCGGTAGGCGAGCCGGTGCGTGCGCAGGTCGAGCACGTCGACGGCGCTTCCGCTCCGCCAGGCGAGATAGCTGCCGCCGAGTGAGACATCGCAGCACGACACCGCGTGACGTTCGAACAGAACGAGGGAACCGTCGCGGACGATCACCGTCTCGCCCGAGCCGTCGCAGCGAAGCTCGAGCAAGGCAACCAGCGCTCCGGAGACGGCGAGGCGTCTGCCCGGGCCACCGGCCACACACCGCTCCGGCACACCTAGGGGCCGCAGCGACCCTCGCGGCGGGCCGGCCAATGTCTGTGTTTCGACCGGGCAGACAACGCCGGGCTGGCCTGGGCAGCCGTCGTAGCTGCGCGAGAACGCAACCAGCGGCGCTGCGCCGGCGAGCGGGCCTGCAAACCAGCTCGTCGCGCTCTGCCAGAGAGGCGATGAATCAGGCCAAGCTCGGAGCACGCTCAGCGTGTCTTGCTGCTCGCCCCAGACGACACGATCACCTGCGAGCGCCGGACCCGCGACAAGCAGACGCGGCGCCGGGGTAGGAGGCGCTAGTAGGACACCTGCGGTGAGCAGCGATGCGAGCAAACCGACCATCTACCCTTTGTACGTCGCCGGAGCAGGTTCTGTCACACATATCCGGTTTTCCAGGTCAGGCCCGGGACATGTCCGGCGTGCGTCGAGGTCGCGGTGATTGCACCAACCGCAGCCGCGACTGACATGCGCAGGCGCGGCTCAACAACGGCTCGCCGGCAGCAGACGAACCGATCGAAGCCGGATTTCGATCGGGAGTGGGCGCACCTGGGATCGAACCAGGGACCTCTCGCGTGTGAAGCGAGCGCTCTCCCGCTGAGCTATGCGCCCGGGAGGTGACAGCTTACCGGCGGTGAAGGCCCCGTTAGGCTCTCGCGCATGCAGAGATTCGAGGGTCGCCACATCGTCGTCACCGGCGCGGGGCGCGGCATCGGCAAGGCGATTGCGCTCCGGCTCGCGTCCGAGGGTGCGCGCCTCAGCCTGCTCGCCCGCGGCGCCGACGCGCTGCGCGCCACGGCGGAGGAGGCCGGCGGCGCGTTCGTGCGGCAGCTCGACATCCGCGACGCCGAGCAGGTGGAGAACGCCTTCGCCGCCGCGGCTGACGCGAACGGGCCGGTGCACGCGCTCGTCGCGAACAGCGGCATCGGCGGCCCGAACGTGCCGGGGCCGACCGACCGCTTTCTCGACCTCGTCGCGACAAACCTGATCGGCACGTATTCGTGCGTCCGCGCCGCGCAGCGGCGCCTCGCCGCCGGGCCGGAGCGGCGCGACGTCGTCGTGGTCGCGTCAATCCTCGCGCGCATCGGCGTTCCGGGCTACACGGGCTACTGCGCCTCGAAGTCCGGCCTGCTCGGTCTCGTGCGCTCGCTGGCCGCCGAGCTCGCGTCCGACAACGTGCAGGTGAACGCGATCTGCCCGGGGTGGGTGGACACCGCCATGGCGTGGGAGGGGATCGAGCTGCTCGCCGCGGCGACCGGCTCGACGCGCGACGGCGCCTATGCGCACGCGATGCGCGACGTGCCGCTCGGCCGCATGAGCGCGCCCGACGACATCGCCGGCACGGTCGGCTGGCTACTCTCGGCCGACGCCCGCGGCGTCACCGGACAGGCGATCGACCAGAACGGCGGCGCCTTCATGATCTGAGCTCGCGCGCGCGAGCGCGAGCGCGAGTACGCAGATCGCCGCGCCGATCACGAACGGAATCCAGTCGGAGGTCGCCCCCGCGAGCGCGCCGCCGGCCGCCGGGCCGACCACGGCTCCGATTGCCCAGGCGGCGTTCATCAGCCCGAACGCGATCCCCTGTGACAGTCCGGCCGCGCCGGCGCCGTCCGCGAGCAACGCGAACGCCGGTGTGAACAGCGCGCCGAAGGAGAGGCTCGCGAGCACGATCAGCGGCACGTAGTACAGCGGGCGGCCGTCCGCCGCGAGCCCGAGCGAGGTGAGGGCGGCGCAGGCGAGCGCGACACGGACGGCGACGAGCCGGCCGCGGCGGTCGATCCACCGCCCGACGAGCGGCGCCTGGACGGCCTCGAAGCCGGCGCCCGTCAGCCATACGCCGCCGATCGCCGCCGCGCCCCAGCCGGCCGCGGCGAGATGGAGTGGGGCGAGTACCGACAGGATCCCGAACAGCAGCGCGGGCAGGACCATCGCAAGCATGCCGCCGACGAACTGCCGGTTCCGAAACGCGCGCAGGAGCGCCGCGCCCGACGGCGCCTCGCCGCGCCCCGGCGGCTCGAACCGCAACGACCACACGCCGAGCACGGCCATCAGTCCGGCGAGTGCGACGAACACGCTTGCGCGTCCCGCCAGCGCGGCGGCGGTGCCGATCACCGGACCCAGCAGCGCCCCGAACACCGCGGCTCCGAGCGCGGTTCCGAGCAGCTCGCCGCGGCGCTCCCGCGGCGCCGCTGCGAGCAGCCACGCGAGCGCCCCGGCCCAGGTGAACGAGCTGCCGGCTCCCTGGAGGACGCGCGCGGCGAACAGCGTCCAGAAGCTGCCGGCAAAGGCGAAGCCGAGGCTCGCCAGCCCCACGAGCGTCAGACCGAGGAGGACCGCCTGCCTCGCGCCGGCCCGCGCCGTCGTGAAGCCGCCGGGTCCCGCGCCTGCGAGACCGCCTGCCGCATAGGCGGCGACGAGCACCCCCGCGCGCGTCTTGGAGAGGCCGAACTCGTGCGCGAAATGCGGCAGCAGCGGCGTCAGCGCCGCGTACAGCATCGTGTCCACGAACACGAGCACGGCCACCAGCAGGAGCAGACGGCGCACCCGGCCACGCTACCAAGGCTCATCAACCTCGACCTTCGTGCCGATATGGCTCCACATGAGGCGCACCCTCGGATTGCCGCTCGTGCTCGTGTCGCTCGCGATCGGCGGCTACATCTTCATGTCGAACTCGAAGTCCGACGGGCCGACCTCCCCGGCGATCACGCAGGCCGAGAGCCAGGCCGAGGCGGCGACCGCCGGCACGAACTTCACTGCGGTCGACCAGGTGATGCAGGGCTGGTTCCTCAACTACAACACGTACGTCGGCGCGACGCTGCCGCCCGGCTCGGGCGTCACGCTCGTCCGCGCCGACGCAACGTCGTACTGCGTCCAGGGCGTCGTCGGCACCGCGGTCGAGCACGAGGCCGGCCCGGGGGGTCAGGCCCAGCCAGGCCCCTGCTGAGGGATGTGGAGTCCGTGGCCGGCCGGCCGATACACGCACACGTGGCCCCGGCGCTCCGCTTCACCCTTCTGCTCGCCCTGATCGCGCTCGTCGCGGCCCTCGTCGCTGTCCGCGAGCGGCCGCAGTCCCAGCGGTCGGGCAGCCCCGTTCCGGTCGCTCTACGCTGACGATGTGACGATCGGCGGCCCCGGCGCCGTAGGTCCGGGCGTGAACGCGGTTTCGACCTCGCTCGACGCCCCGGCTGCGCTCTCCGCGCGTCCAGGCTTCGCCGACGTGGCGGCCGAGCATCTCGACGCGGTCTACCGCTACCTCGTCTATCTCACCGGTGACCGTTCCGCCGCCGAGGATCTCGCCGCGGAAACGTTCGAGAAGGCGTTCCGCACCTGGCGCCGCTTCGACCCGCGGCGCGGCACGCCGCGCACGTGGCTCTGCCGGATCGCCCGCACGGTCGCGATCGACTGGTTCCGCGCGGAGTCGCGGCGCCGGCGGCGCGAGGAGACCTATTCGCGCGAGCTTGTGCTGTCGCCCGACGAGGCGCTCTTCGGCAGCGACCTCTCGGCGGCGCTCGAGCAGGCGCTGCGCGAGCTGTCCCCGGCCGAGCGCGAAGTGGTTGCGCTGCGCGTCCTGCTCGAGTTCGACGGCCCCAGCGCCGCGCGCGTGCTCGGGATCAGCCAGACCGCGTGCTCGACCCGTCTGAGCCGCGCGCTGCAACGACTGGAGGAGAGGATCGGCGATGTCGGCGACTGACGTGATCGGGATCGAGCGGCTCGAGGCCCTGGTGCGCGGCGATGCGCCGCGCACGGACGGAGAGCGAGCGCGCGGCGCGCTGCTGGCCGAGCTCCGCGGCGCGACGTTGCGCGCGCCGGAGGCGCTGCGCGCACGCGTGGCCGCAGTCGAGCCCGTGCGCCGGCATGTCCCGCTGCGGAAGCCGTCGCGGCGGCTCGCCTTCGTGGTGGTTCCCGCGGCGCTCGCGCTTGCGGTCGCCGCCGCGATCGCGCACGGGCTTCTCGGCTCGGGCGGAGCGAAGACGGTGCAGCATGGCGTCGCCGATCAGGCGCTGTCAGGCGTGAGAGCACCGAAGACCCCGGTCTTCGGTGTGGCGAGCGGGTCCGCCGCAGCTGTTCCGGCGACGCCGAGCCTGCAAACACAGCTCGCGCCCACGGTCGGCAGCGGCACCCGTCTCCAGCGCACCGAGGCGTCACTCCAGGTGCGCGTTCCCGACGTGAGCGGCCTCTCCGCCGCGACGAGCGCCGCGACGCGGATCGCGACATCGCTCGGCGGCTACGCGCAGTCGGTCGTGTACCGGACGCCCGCAGGCGGTGGCGGCGCCTCCTATATCGAGCTGCGCGTCCCCGCGCAGAACGTCCGCACCGCCATCGCGAAGCTCGCGGCGCTCGGCAGCCTCGTCTCGCAGCAGGTGTCGGTGCAGGACCTCCAGCACGACTTCGCGGTCGAGTCCGCGCAGATCGCCCAGCTCCGGCGCACCGCTGCCGCGCTCGCGAAGGCGCTGCGCAACCCGGCGCTGCCCGACGCCCAGCGCATCCTGCTCCAGATCCGCCTCGCCGAGACGAAGCGCGCGCTCTCGCAGCGGCTGCACGCGCGTACGGGGACGGTCACCTCGGGCACGACTGCCCGCATCTCGCTCGTCCTCAGCACGGAGAAGTCGATCGTCCCGGTCACCCACCATCGCGGCAAGCTTGGGCGGATGCTCCATTCGGCCGTCGGCTTCCTCGGGCTCGAAGGGACGATCGTCCTCTACGCGCTGATCGTGCTCAGCCCGCTCGCCGCCGTCGCCGCCCTCGTCTGGGGTCTCCTGCGGGTTCGGCGGCGCCGCGACGAGCACCGCCTCCTGACCGCCTGACGATCTGATGAAATAGCACCGTGCTGCTCGCGGGGCTGACCACCGGACACAAGATCGGGCTTGCCGTCGTCGGCGCCTGCTTCATCTCGTTCGCGCTGGCCTCGTCGTTCCTCGCGCCGCGCCGGCGCCCGGACTTCCCGGGCAAGAACGGCATTGGCGTGTTCGCGATCGCGTGCTTCGCGTTCTTCATCGCGATGCTCGCCGCCGTCGAGATCTTCGGAGTGGACAGTGTGGCGAAGGGCGCCGGGAACGCCGCGGCGCAGCCGAGCGGGCCCGCCGCAACCGTGCAGGTGCGCGAGTCGGAGTTCAAGATCGTGCCTGCGCCGGCGGCCCTGCCTGCGGCGGGCAAGGTCACGTTCGTCGTCAGGAACGCCGGCAAGATCGCGCACGACCTCGCGCTCCAGGGCCCGGGCGTTTCCGCCTCGTCGAAGACGCCCTTGATCAACGCCGGCGGCAGCGCGACGCTCACCGTCTCGCTCAAGGCCGGCACGTACACGCTCTACTGCACTGTGCCTGGCCATCGCGCCGCGGGCATGGTCGCGAAGCTCCTGGTCAAGTAGAGCTCGTTCCGGCTGTCGAGCTCGGGGCAAAGGAAAGCCCGCCGTGGATGGCCGCAGCGGGCTCGAGTGAGGATGCCGGCAAGGGGGAGGGGACCGGCACAGGGATCTTTCATCTTCGCGCCCCCGCCGTCCTCCCGAGAAAGGGTGATTTGCGGTGCGGTATCGTGCCGTCTCCCCTGGAGAAGTGGCCGAGTGGCTGAAGGCGGCGCCCTGCTAAGGCGTTAGGTGGATGAATGTCTGCCTCGAGGGTTCGAATCCCTCCTTCTCCGTCAATGCATCCGGCGCGGTGCGCGCGTTTCGGCGACGCGACTCGGCTACGATGCACGGCCGCGGAGGGGTGGCAGAGCGGTCGAATGCGGCGGTCTCGAAAACCGTTATCCGTCGTAAGGCGGATCGGGAGTTCGAATCTCCCCCCCTCCGTCCCACTTTCGGCCCGGCGCCGTGCCGCACCCGTGCAAGGTCTGTGCAAAACGCTCCCTCGGACGAGGGTTGCTCGGGCCGTCATCGGTGACGATGCCCCGAAGCAAGATCGTGTTTCCGGCAACCAAGGTGGCCCCGTGCTCTACGCCCCACCCGTTGCTGCGGCCCCCGTTCGTGTCGACGCTCCGCCGAACAGCGGACCGGCTCTTCGTTTTGGCGACCTGACGCTCGATCCGCGCACGCGCGACGTGCGTCGCGGCGATCGCGAGATCCAGCTCACGCCGCTCGAGTTCACGCTGCTCCACCTCTTCCTTTCGCATCCCCGGCACGTGTTGACGCGCTCTTTCATCTTCACGCGCGTGTGGGGGTTCGATTTCGGCGCGATGTCGAACTCGCTCAACGTGTATGTCGGTTATCTGCGCCGGAAGATCGAGCGGGACGGCGAGTACCGGCTGATCCACACCGTGCGCGGCGTCGGCTACGTCCTGCGAGAGCCGTAGCGGAGGCATTCCTATGCGAACTCTTCGCGGTCTTACACCCCAGTCGTGAGGGCTCGCCGCTCGAGGCCGAAGGTGGTTTGACAGGCAACGGCGATTCCGCGACGGCGATCGCTTCTTCTACGCGAAACGACCCCGAGCTCGACGACATCCAGCGCGCGTACGGCATCACGTACAAGGTCACGCTCTCCCGGCTGATCAAGCTCGACTCGAGCGTTCAGCTCCAGGCGAACGTGTTCAAGCTGGCCGACATGTCGCAGCCGTCGCGGCACGACCAGCGCCTGCACGGGCGCAAGCGGCCCCATCCGCCGTACGGGTATGGGCCTCCCGGGAGGCATTGAGGGGGCTACGATCGAGCGACGCGGAGAGGTGTCCGAGTGGTCTAAGGAGCGCGACTGGAAATCGCGTACGTGCTGCAAGGTGCGTCGCGGGTTCAAATCCCGCCCTCTCCGCTTCGCACAGGCGACCGGCTCTCGAGCCGGTCGCTTTGTTCTGGGCTAGTCGTGCACGCGGGCGATCAGCTCGCGCCTGCGCACGACCTTCACGTCGGTGCCGCCGAGGCGGACGTCGTAGCCCGCGTCCTTCGGGAAAAGCACCTTGTCGCCCGGCGTGACGCCCTCGACGTCCGGGCCGACGGCGGTGACGATGCCGCTGCGGCACTCGGCCTCCGCGTTGGCCGGGATGATCAGGCCGGCGCGGGTCTCCGCCTCCTCGTCGGTCGGCTCGACCACGACGACGTCGTCGAGCGGCTCCAGCGAAAGACGGATCGCGTGCGGATCCTCGAGCACGATTTGACCATACTGCCGAAATGGCCTCCCCGTTCGTCGAGCTGGAGATCGCCGGCCGGACCGTGAAGGTCACGAACCCGGACAAGGTGTACTTCCCGGCGCGCGGCGAGACGAAGCTCGATCTCGTGCAGTACTTCGTCGCCGTGGGCGACGGGATCGTCCGGGCGCTCTACGAGCGGCCGTGCCAGCTGAAGCGACAGCCGGAAGGCGTCGGCGGCGAGGTGATCTGGCAGAAGCGCGTTCCCGAACGGCGGCCCGAGTGGATCGAGACCGTGCGCGTGACGTTTCCGTCGGGCCGGCACGCCGACGAGCTCTGCGTGACCGACGTCGCCGCGGTCGTCTGGGCCGCAAACCTCGCAACGCTGGAGTTCGGCGCGTGGCCGTCCAGGCGCAGCGATCCGGAGCGGCCGGACGAGCTGCGCGTCGACATCGATCCGCAGCCCGGCACCGGCTTCGCCGAAGCGAAGCGCGTCGCCGCGATCGTGCGCGAGGTGCTCGCCGAGATCGGCTACGCCGGCTGGCCGAAGACGAGCGGCAACCGCGGCGTCCACGTCTACTGCCGCATCGAGCCGAGCTGGGAGTTCGGCGTCGTGCGCCGCTGCGCACTCGCGCTCGCGCGCGAGATCGAGCGCCGCGCACCCGATCTGATCACGACGGCGTGGTGGAAAGAGGAGCGTGGCGAGCGCGTGTTCGTCGACTACAACCAGAACGCGCGTGACCGGACGATCCTCTCCGCGTACTCCGTGCGCGGGCGCCCCGACGCGACCGTGTCCGCACCCGTCGGCTGGGACGAGCTTCCCGACGTCGAGATGGAGGACTTCACGATCGCGACGATGCCGGCCCGCTTTGCGCGCCTCGGCGATCTCCACGCGGGCATCGACGAGGCGGTGTGCGACCTGCGTGTGCTGCTCGAGTGGGTCGAGCGCGAGGAAGCACAGGGGGTGGGCGAGGCGCCGTACCCGCCGAACTTCCCGAAGATGCCGGGCGAGCCCAAGCGCGTGCAGCCCTCGCGCGCGAAGAAGCCGGACCCCGAGGACTAGCCGAGCAGGTCTTCGACGGCGAGGTCGTCCGGGCGGCGCGGCGGACGCACCTCGCGCCACGTGCATTGCGCCGGATCCTTGTCAGCGCGGAAACGGAGCAGGCGCGTACCGTGGCGGAAGCGGTGCTTCTCCAGCTTGTCGTAGCGCACCTCGACGACAAGCTCCGGTCGCACGGGCGTCTCCTCGAGCTCGCCGGCGCCCCAACGGTTCGGCTCGGAGAACCGCCGCTCGTTCTTCTCGTCGAGCAGCGGCAGCACGAGCGCGGCGATCTCGTCGTGGCGCTTGGCCCCGACGGCGCACGAGCCGACGTAGGCGATCTCGCCGTCGTCGCCGTAGAGGCCGAGCAGCAGCGTCGCGATCGTGTTGTGGCCGCCGGCCTTCCAGCGCACTCCGACGACGACGCAGTCCGCGGCCTTGTGCGGTTTCACCTTCACGACGCCGTCGCGCGAGCCGGGAAGGTACGGCAGGCCCAGCCGCTTCGCGACCACGCCGTCGAACCCGGCGGCCTGAAGCGTCTGAAGCCAGTCCCGCCCCTGCTCGACGTCGGCGGAGGTCGGTGAGAGCGAAAAGCTGCTCCCGACCCGCTCCAGCTCGGCGCGCCGTTGCTCGATCGGTCGCTCGTGCACCGGCTTGCCCTCCCAGAGCAGGAGGTCGAAGGCGACGAACGTGGCCGGGATCTCGGCGGCGAGCTTGCGCACACGGCTTTCCGCCGGGTGCAGCCGCGACTGCATCGCGTCGAAGTCGAGCTTCCCGTCTCGCGCGATCACGATCTCGCCGTCGAGCGCCGAGTGGGGCGGCAGCAGCTCGCCGAGATCGCGCAGCTCCGGGAAGTAGCGGAGCAGCGGTCGCCCGTTGCGCGACCAGAGCGCGAGCTCGCCGCCGTCGTTCTCGAGCACGCCGCGGAACCCGTCCCATTTCGGCTCGTAGCGCCAGCCGTCCTGCGCCGGCAGCTCCGAGACGAGCTCGGCCTCCATCGGCGGGAACGGAACATCCGGACCGGGCGAATCGGGCACGACGCGAGCCTAACCGCGGACGGTGACCGCACATCGGCCGCAACCGGCCCGGGGAGTCCCCGTCTAAGGTTGACGAGTGCGGAGGGTGGTGGTCACAGGTCTCGGCGCGGTGACGCCGATCGGAAACGACGCGCAGGCGACGTGGCGTGCCGCCGTCGCGGGCGAAAGCGGCGTCGACTTCATCCGCGCCTTCGACGCGAGCGGGTTCCCGGTGCGGATCGCCGCGGAGGTCAAGGATTTCGACG
>Ga0208849_1000694_pt1 | contig 28771 bp, 25 predicted proteins | sample NGESurdeep072012_10_FD_184470 | JGI IMG/M metagenome (GOLD analysis project Ga0208849, IMG submission 184470) | Arctic peat soil microbial communities from Barrow, Alaska - NGEE Surface sample 53-3 deep-072012 (SPAdes) | ecosystem: Environmental > Terrestrial > Soil > Wetlands > Peat ... | reverse complement strand
GGCGGTCGGCATGGTCAACGATCATCTCACCAGTTGCCACCGGCATGCCGCGGTGGCGAAACTCGCCAGACGCAAATGACCAAGCTCGCGCGACCAACTGCGCCGCGTGCCTGGCAGCGCATGCTGTCGGGGCGGCGGCTCGATCTCCTCGATCCGTCCGCGCTCGATATCGAGGTCGAGGATATCGCGCACGGGCTTGCGCGCGTCGCGCGCTGGAATGGGCAGACGTCGGGCTCCCATATCTATTCGGTGGCACAGCATTGCTGTCTGGTCGAAGCGCTGGCGCGCGAAAAATCGCCGCGGCTCAACCGCGCCGGCCGGCTCGCCGTTTTGCTGCACGATGCCCCCGAATACGTGATCGGCGACATGATCTCGCCGTTCAAGGCGGTGATCGGCGACAGCTACAAGGCGGTCGAGCGACGGCTGCTGGCGGCGATCCATCGCCGCTTCGGTCTGCCGGCACAATCCGCGCCCGAGCTTGAACGTCTGATCAAGCTGGCCGACCACCAATCCGCCTTTCTGGAAGCGACCCGGCTCGCCGGTTTTTCGACGGCGGAAGCTCGGCGCTTCTTCGGCCGCCCGCCGCGCATCGCGCCGTCGATGGAGCGCGATTATCTGAAACCCTGGCCGGCCGAGACCGCGCAGGCGCGTTATTTGGAGCGTTTCAGCAAACTCGCAGGAGAATAGACACCATATTTTGCCGGCATTCGCGCGGTACGCTGAATTCCGCTAATGTGGGTTGAATTGCCAATGCGGGGCAGCAATGGATTTCATTGTCATCATTGTTTTGATCGCACTGGCGTTTCCGGTCATCGCCATCGTGGCGCTGGTTCAGGCGTCGTCGATCGGCGGGGTCGTCCGCCGCCTTGAGCTGAGAGTCATAACGTTGGAACGCACTGTCGCGGCCTCGGCCGCCGGTGCCGCAACACGGCCGCCGGCGGCAGCGCCTGTGGCGGCGCACGTTCCTACACCGCCACGACCAGCACCAGCCGTCACGCCGATTGAGCCAGCGCCTCCGCCGCCCGTGCCGCCGGCTGCACAGCCGGCGAGCGCCGTTCCGCGCGCGCCGGCGCAGACGCCGTCATCGCCGCCGCCGATCAGTTTTGAGGAGCGCTTCGGCACCCGTTGGCTGGTCTGGGTCGGCGGCGTGGCGCTGGCGCTCGGCGGCATCTTTCTGGTGCGCTACACGATTCAGCAAGGCCTGATCGGTCCGGGCGTGCGCATCATGCTCGGCGCACTGCTGGCGCTCGTACTGGTCGCGACCGGCGAGTGGACGCGGCGCAAGGAAAATCTCTCCGGGCTGCCGGGCCTGCCCACGGCGCACATTCCAGGCATTCTCACCGCTGCCGGCACCACGGTGGCCTACGCCACCGTCTACGCGGCCTACGCGCTTTACAGCTTTCTGCCGCCGGGGCTCGCGTTCGTTCTGATGGGTATTGTGGCGCTGCTGACGCTCACGGCGGCGCTGCTGCACGGCCCCGCGCTCGCCGGGCTCGGCGTCATCGGCGCGTATGTGGCGCCGCTCCTGGTCAGCACCGCGCAACCGGATTACTGGGCGCTCTACATCTATATCGCCGTCGTCACCGCGGCGTCGTTCGCGTTGGCGCGCTTGCGGATGTGGCGCTGGCTGGCGCTCGCCGCCATCGTGCTGAGCGCCGCCTGGACGCTGCCCGGCATGGAGCCGAGCGCGGTCGCGGCGGTTGGCGCCCACGCGTTCAACACGCTTGCCGGCTTTGCGCTCGCCGCGGTCTTCCTGGTGTGCGGATTGCTGTACGGCCCGCAGGTCAAGCCAGGCGAAGTTGACCGCGTATCGGTGTTCGCACTCTCGGTTTATTTGCTTGCGGCGGCGCTCCTCGTGCTCGCAAGCCGGCACGACGCTACCGCGCTCACCGTCTTCGTGGTGCTCACCGTGGCGACGGTCGCCGTCGCCTGGCGCGCGGAAGCCGCAAGCGGCGCAGTGCCGGTGGCCGCAATCCTCGCCATGGCGGTGATGGCGCACTGGGCAGTGCAGATGAATCTCGACTTTCTGAAATGGCCCGCAGGCCCGGCCACACCCGCCATCGCCGAACCGCAACGCTACGACTACGGCTCGCACCTTATGCTGGCCGCAGCCTGGGCGGCGTTGTTCGGTATTTGCGGATTCCTCGCGCAAGGCCGCTCGATCCGAGCGCTGGCGCCGACGCTGTGGAGCGCATCGAGCGTGTTCGCGCCGCTCGCCATGCTGATCGCGCTGTACTACCGCATCGCCAACGTCGATCGATCGTTGCCGTTCGCCGCCTTGGCGCTGCTGCTCGCCGCAATCTTCGGCATCGCCACCGAAACGCTGCTTCAGCGAGACAGACGGCCGGGCATCGGCACGGCAAGCGCGCTCTATGCCACGGGCGCCCTCGCCGCGCTGGCATTGGCGCTGACCTTCGCACTGGAAAAAGGCTGGCTCACCGTTGCCCTTGCGTTGATGGCGCCAGCGGCCGCCTGGATCGCGGAAAAGCGACCGCTGCCATGGCTGCGTTCGCTTGCTGCGATCGTGGCCGCGCTGGTGACGGCGCGCGTCGCCTATGATCCGCGCATCGTCGGCGATGCGCTGGGTTCTGCGCCGATCTTCAACTGGCTGCTTTACGGTTACGGCGTTCCGGCTGCGTCGTTCTGGCTCGCGGGCACCATGCTGCGGCGTCGGGGGGACGATTTGCCGGCGCGTACGGTCGACGCCGCCGCCATTCTGTTCACGGTGTTGCTGGTCACCCTCGAAATCCGCCATTATGTCAGCGGCGGCAACATCTATCAGTTTGATCTGCGCCCGAATATCGTCGGCGGAGATTTCTATCATCCGATGAACGGCATCCTGGAGATTGCGCTCGATGTGAATGCTTGGCTGGCGTTGACCATCGGACTCGAGCGCGTGCGCGGCCGAACCGAAAGCATTGTACACAACACCGCGGCGGTCATCATGGCTGGACTATCGCTGTGCGCGATCGTCTTCGAGCTGTTCATCGCGCTGGATCCAGGCGCCAGTCATCTTCCGCTTGCCGGCGGCTCATTCTTCAACACACTCCTGCTCGCCTATGGCATCCCGGCGGTACTCGCGATCACGCTGGCGCTCATCGCCCGCACGACGCGGCCGATGCCGTATCGCGTTGTCGCTGCTATCACCGCGATGACGCTTGCGCTGTTCTATCTGACGCTGGAAGTGCGGCGCTTGTTTCACGGCCCAATTCTATGGGGGCCTATCAGCGACGTGGAGCAATACACCTATTCGACGGTCTGGCTCATGTTCGGCATCATCGTTCTGGCGGTCGGTTTTTTCCTGCGCTCGCAGCCGGCCCGGCTGTTGGCGCTCGGCGTGATCGCGCTGACGGTCGCCAAGGTGTTCATCATCGACACCGCCAGCATCGGCGGCATCTTCCGCGCGCTGTCGGTCATCGGCCTCGGCGTCGTGCTGCTCGGCATCGGCTGGCTGTATCAGCGCCTGCTCTATCCGCGCGCACCCGTCCCGCCGGCGCCGGCCGCGGCCGGCTGATTGTCTTACCGGCGCCATCCGCGATTCCTATATAACTAGCTCGCGAAGCAGCATTGTTTGATCCGATGATTCACGTTTGCCCCTTGGCGCTTCTGCAAGACACGGTCGAGGAGACCGGCGCTCGCCATGTGGTGTCGCTGCTCGACGAGCAATTCCGCGTCGAACGACCGCGCGGCATCGCGCCGGAGAATCATCTCTGGCTGCGGCTGAACGATATTTCCTCGCCGCTCGACGGCTATGTGCTGCCGGACGAGGAACACGTCGCTGAACTGCTGGAATTCGTGCGCGGCTGGGACCAAAACGCGCCGCTGGTGGTCCACTGCTTCGCCGGCATCAGCCGCTCGACCGCAAGCGCGTATGCCAGCGTCTGCGCGCTCAATCCGCATCGCGATGAAGCCAGCATCGCGCAGGCATTGCGCCGCGCCTCGCCGACAGCGACGCCGAACATCCGCATCGTGACACTCGCAGACCGGCTGCTCGGCCGCGACGGCCGCATGACCGCGGCGATCCAAACCATCGGCCGCGGCGTTGCCGCGGAAGCGGGCACGCCGTTCCGGCTGGACCTGGAGTGATCGATCTGCGACGGCTTAAGCGTTACCGCGTCGGCTGCATGGTCGCGAACGCCGTCGACGGCGGCCGAACTGTCGCCGCCGCACGTGCTGGTTCGCGTCTGGTCAGCGCGGCACGCGCGTTACGCTGGTGGAAGTTGCAATAGGCAAAGCCCAACCCGGAGACCGAGCCGCGGAAAGTATGATAGTCGATCCGCTCTACCCGGAAGCAGGGCTGGATCGGCATACCCGCCAAGTGCGCGCACACCGCGGTCGATGTCACCCGGATAGTGCCTGGCGGCAGCGTCGCAAAGCGCACCGTGGGGCTGCCGGACGGGCGGATAGTGCCTACGACCGAACCATCGCGCATGATGCGCCCGATCCCGGTCGTGCCGTCGAAGCAGTCATAGGAGAACAGCTTGCCGGCAATAAAAGCGCGCGCCTGTTCCGGCGACAAGTCCTCGGCGAAAGCCGAACTCACACCCAGAGCACATACACACGCAACAACAACGCGGAGCAGCATCTGCAACCCCCTCACGGACGTGCGCTCAACATTAACGAAAGTTCTTAACCGTCCCCTTACCATAGTGCCCTGCATCGTGATGCGATTTCGTAGCCGAATTATGGACTCCTTTTACCGAATTTTCACCACGATCCGGCCCCGCACCTGACCCTCGACGATCCGTCGCCCGGCCTCGATGACCTCGTCCAACCCGATTTCGCTGGTCATCGCCGCGATTTTGCCCCGATCGAGGTCGGTTTCGAGCCGTTTCCACGCCTGTTGCCGCATCGGCAGCGGGCACATCACCGAATCGATCCCGACGAGCGACACCCCACGCAAAATGAACGGCGCAACTGTGACGGGCAAGTCCATTCCGCCCGCAAGCCCACAAGCGGCGACGGTTCCGCCGTACCGTGTCATTGAAAGCACATTGGCAAGCGTGGTCGAGCCGACCGCGTCGATGCCGCCGGCCCAGCGCTCGCGGGCGAGCGGCCGCGGCGTGCCGGAAAGTTCCTTGCGCTCGATGACTTCGGTCGCGCCAAGTCCCTTGAGATAATCCGCTTCGACCGGCCGGCCGGTCGAGGCGGTCACTGCGTAGCCGAGCTTGGCGAGTAACGCCACCGCTACCGAGCCGACGCCACCGGCGGCGCCGGTCACAATCACCGGGCCGCGCGCCGGCGTCAGGCCCGCGCGCTCGAGCGCCATCACCGACAGCATGGCGGTATAGCCCGCGGTACCGATTGCCATGGCGTCACGCGCGCTCATGCTCCCCGGCAACCGCACCAACCAGTCGCCCTTGACGCGCGCCCTCGCGCCGAAGGCGCCGAGATGCGTCTCGCCCAGACCCCAACCATTGAGAATCACCTTGTCGCCGGCTTTCCAGGCCGGATGGGACGAGGACTCGACGGTGCCGGCAAAATCGACGCCTGCGATCATCGGAAAGCGGCGCACCACCGGGGCCTTGCCGGTGACCGCAAGCCCGTCCTTGTAGTTCACCGTCGACCATTCCACCGCGACGGTGACGTCCCCGTCCATCAGATCCTTGTCGTCGAAATCGGTGAGCCGCACCGTCTGGCCGCTCTCGGCCTTGTCGATGACGATTGCCTTGAATGTTGCCACGTCCCCTCCCCTCTACAGCATTTTCCGGAAAAGTGGTCGCCGGTTTTCCGCAGAAAATGCGACCAAATAATAAAGCTAGAGCGCTTCCCGATTCAACGTAATCGGCTAACGCTTTAGGCCGCGACGGCGGCAACGCGCGGCACCGGCTTTTCCACGATCGGCATATTGATCAGCGCCGACAGAACTCCAAACAGGATGGCGAGCCACCACACCGGACCATACGAACCGTAGCGGTCGAACACGAGGCCGCCAAGCCAGACGCCGAGGAAGCCGCCGACCTGATGACTGAAGAAGGCGAAGCCTGCGAGCGTCGCCAGCCAGCGCGTGCCGAACATGACGGCGATAATGCCGTTGGTTGGGGGAACCGTCGACAGCCACATCAAGCCCATGACCGCGCCGAACACGATGCACGAGAACGTCGTGACCGGAAACGAGATGAAGCCGAGAATCGCCGCGGCACGGATGAAATAGATCGCGGAGAGCAGATAACGCTTGGGCACCCGGTCGCCAAGCCAGCCGGACGTGACCGAGCCGACAACGTTGAACAGGCCGATGGTTGCCAGCGTCCAGCCGCCGACTTGCGCCGACAGGCCCTTGTCCACCAAATAAGACGGCAGGTGCACGGTGATGAAGGCGAGCTGGAAACCGCAGGTGAAATAGCCAAGCACCAACAGCAAGTAGGAGCGGTGCGCGAAAGCCTCGCTCACGGCTGACCGCAGCGATTGCGGGGCGGCTTCCTTGCTTCGGTTGGCGCCGGGCGTGACAAGCGCACTCGACAACGGCAGCACGAAGAGCAGAGCGGCGGCAAAGACGAGCAGCGTCTGCTGCCAGCCGATCCTGTCCATCAGCGCAACGGCGACGGGCGAATAGAGAAACTGCCCGAACGAACCGGCCGCAGTGCCGAAGCCAAAGGCGCGCGAGCGCCACTCCCGCGGCAGCAGTTTGCCGAAGGCCGCGAGCAGCACCATGAACGAACAGCCGGAGAGTCCGAAGCCAACCAGCAAGCCGGCCGATGCATCGAGCAGTGGCGCGCTGTCGGCGTGCGACATCAGCACCAGACCGCAGGCATACATGAAGGCGCCGCCGCACAAAACGCGCGCGGTGCCGAAGCGATCGGCGATGAAGCCCGCGACCGGCTGGCCGACGCCCCACAGCAGATTCTGCAGCGCGATCGCGAAGGCGAAGACATCGCGGCCCCAGTGATTGGCGTTCGACAGCGGCGAGAGAAAAAAACCGAGCGAAGATCGCGGGCCGAACGACATCATGCCGATCAGGCAGCCGAAGCCGACGATCAGCACTGGTGTGCGCCAAGTGGCAAGCGTGCGCGCAGGTGCAGTGGAAGTGAGTCGGTCACTGATGATGGTCATTGTCGCCCGGCGGCAGTTCAATTTGCGAACGCGACCTAGCATAATGACGCCTCGTCGGCCACCCAAACGAAAATGACCCTGTCCGGCGCCGCCCGCCGCATGGCTGGCCCGCCCGCTGGCGCATGGGTTTCCGCAATGCTATCGAAACCGTGCGGTTTTACGCGATCCCGAATAAGTCTCACGCGCGCGCCAACCCCTCACACACCGATACGTGGATACACCCATGTTGCTGTTCGATCCGTCGCTGCTGCGGTCCGATGCCTTTATCTCCCCGCTCGAAATCGAAGCGGCGGTAACACGCGCGCTGGAAGAGGATTTGGGCCGCGCCGGCGACATCACCTCGATCGCGACAGTGCCGGCCGACACGCGCGGCCGCGCCATGGTCGTGGCGCGCAGGCCGGGTGTTGTGTCCGGCCTGCCGCTGGTCGAGGCATCGTTTCGCCGGCTGTCGCCCACGATCGAGATCGCGGCGAGTTCGCGCGACGGCGCGGCGATCGCTGCCGGCGCCAAGCTGATGACGATCGAGGGCAATGCGCGCGTTATTCTCAGCGCCGAGCGCGCGGCGCTCAATTTCATCGGTCACCTGTCGGGCATCGCCACCGCGACAGCGGAATTCGTCAAGCGCATCGCCCACACCAAGGCGCGCGTTATTTGCACGCGCAAGACGACACCTGGGCTGCGGGCCCTTGAAAAATACGCCATCCGCTGCGGCGGCGGCTTCAATCACCGCTTCGGCCTTGATGACGCGATGCTGATCAAGGACAATCACATCGCGGTCGCGGGCGGCATTACCGCCGTGCTCAAGCGCGCCCGCGAATCCGCAGGCCATCTTGTGAAGATCGAGATCGAAGTGGATTCGCTGTCTCAGCTCGAAGAAGTGCTCGCCACCGGACGCGCCGACGTGGTGCTGATCGACAATTTCGATCCTCCCACGATGCGACGCGCCGTCGAGATGGTGGCCGGACGGCTCGTCATCGAGGCTTCCGGCGGCATCACGCTCGCCTCCGCCGCCGCGATCGCCGAAACCGGCGTCGATTATCTGTCATCCGGTTCACTGACACACTCGGTGCAGAATCTGGATATCGGGCTTGATATCGAGATGTGAGCTGTTTCCCTCACCGTGAGGTGCCCGCGCTAGCGCGAGCACCTCAGGATGAGGACAGACGCTTGCATCTACGACGTCGGGGCAGCCTTCGGATCCGCGCTCGATGTATTCGGCGGTGTGCCCCAGACCGGCTCATACTCGCCTTTGCCCCAGGCGCGCGGCCGGTAGAACGTGTGCACGCCGAGTTTGTCGAGCTTGGTCATCTCATGCACCCAGCTCGGATGCACCCAGTAGGCGTGATAGTGCGTGGCGTGGCCGATATCGCTGAGCCAGATCCTGCCGTCGAGTTCATCCCTGGCGATGTGCTTGGCCTGCGCCCACATGTCGGGTTCTTCGATGCGGGAAAGATCCTTGTGCTCGCACGCGAAGGTGAACTGGCAGGCCAGATAATGGCTGGCGTTCTGAAACACCACGCCGCAGACATTGTTTGGATAATAACCGGAGAACACGCGGTTCATCACGACTTGCGCCACGGCCTGCTGGCCACGCAGCGGCTCGCCGCGCGCCTCGAAATAGACTGCCTCGGTGAGGCATTTTTCGGCCTTGACGCGCGCATTGCCGATCAGACCAAGGCGCTGCGCCGGGCTTTTCGGATTTGGCGCGTCGCCCACGGTTGAATCGCGGACATCGTCTGGGCCGATTTGCTCCAGCGCGGCGAGCTTCACGCCGCCGTCAAATGATGGCGTGGCCAACACCGGCTCGGCGCCGGGAGCCCAAGCCTCGAGCCCGCTTGGCACGTCCGTCATGCCGGCGCCAAAATAGATTTCGGCACGGCGGCTTTGTTCCTCGTCATCGGTCGGCGCGAGCGAAGCCGTGGTCAGTTCAGGCGCCTCCTCGATCGGCCCAGATGCGGGGACCTCGGCAGCGGCCGTCGAGGTGATTGGCGGTGAAACGGTCGACGCGATTGTTACGAGCGGTTCGCCGATCTCAGCTTTGTGTTCGACCACGGGCGCAACGGCGGGTGCCTGTGCATGCGGCGCCATCGGCGGGATGACAGGCAGCGCTGGTGCCCTGGGCGACTGCACCGTCGTTGGCGCAGAGATCGGCTGCAATTGCGGCAAAGGTGGCGGGTCCACCGGAGCGGCCGCCGGATGCGCGATCGGCAGACGATCGCCCTTCCGCTCGCGATTGACCTTCGGATAATTGAACTCGGCGGACCGCTGCCGCACGCGCACGGGCCGGTCGAGCGACCACACCTGGGCTTTTCCTGCCCGCGGATCGAAATTGATCAGCTGGATCGCCGGCGGCCGCGGGATCGCCGTGCCGATCGGACGAACCCCATAGCTGAAAGTCGCTGGCTCGATGGTGCCGAACGGCGATGCCAGCAGATGCCGGTGGGAATGCTGCGGGGAGCTGGCGTGGCGCGAGGTCAGCGCCGCAATGTCCTGAGAGCCGATCGAGGCCGGCATCAAGGCGACACACAGCACGCTCAGCCAAAAGCGCGTCGAGCCGTAGCCCGAAAGCGCCAAAGTACGCGACGCCATTGTCCTCACCCCAAACGCAACACACACGCTACGCCGCCGCGGTTAAGTCGCCGTGGCGCAAATGCGACAGCTATGGTTTTTGCGAATTAACCTTGCGATCGCGTTAATGGAGCAGGTTCCGACCCGGCGCGCACGCCAAATAAACGCTGTTTCCCGGATGCGGCGCAGCGTGAAACGCTAGCCGTCGGCGCCCGCGTCCTTGCCGAGCGCGGCCTGCGCGGCGGCAAGCCGCGCGATCGGCACGCGGAACGGCGAGCACGACACGTAGTCGAGCGCGATCTCGTGGCAGAACGCGACCGAGGCCGGGTCGCCGCCATGTTCGCCGCAGATGCCGAGCTTGATGGTCTTGCGCACCTTGCGTCCGCGCTCCACGGCGATGCGCATGAGTTCGCCGACGCCGTCGCGGTCGATCGACACGAACGGGTCGCAAGGCAGGATGCCTTTCGACGTGTAGACGCCGAGAAAGCTCGCCGCATCGTCGCGGCTGATGCCGAAAGCGGTTTGCGTCAGATCGTTGGTGCCGAACGAGAAGAACTCGGCGGTCTCGGCAATCTCGCCGGCTTTGAGCGCCGCGCGTGGCAGCTCGATCATGGTGCCGACCTGATATTTGACCGGGCTCTTTGTTTCCGCGGCGACCATCTTCGCCACCGCGTCGATGCGCTCCTTCACCACGTCGAGCTCCGCCTTGGTGGCGATGAGCGGCACCATGATTTCCGGCACCACCGGCTTGCCGATCTTTTTCGAGGCCTCCACCGCGGCCTCGAAGATGGCGCGCGCCTGCATCTCGGCGATTTCCGGATAGGCGATGGCGAGCCGGCAGCCGCGGAAGCCGAGCATCGGATTGAATTCGTGCAGCTCCCTGGCGCGATCCTCAAGCACCTTCGGATCGGCGCCCATCGCCTTCGCGACTTCGGCGATTTCTTCCTCGCCATGCGGCAGGAACTCATGCAGCGGCGGGTCGAGCAGGCGGATAGTGACCGGCAGCGCGCCCATGATCTCGAACAGCTCGGCAAAATCCTTGCGCTGCATCGGCAGCAGTTTGGCGAGCGCCACGCGGCGCGCGGCCTCGTCGCCGGCAAGAATCATTTCGCGCACGGCACGGATGCGGTCCTCGTCAAAAAACATGTGCTCGGTCCGGCACAGTCCGATGCCCTCGGCGCCGAATTTCACCGCCGCGCGGGCGTCAGCCGGCGTATCGGCATTGGCGCGCACTTTCAGTTTGCGCGCCGCATCGGCCCATTGCATCAGCGTGGCGAACTCGCCGGCGAGCGCCGGCTGCGTCATCGGCACCTTGCCGACCAGCACCTGGCCGGTCGAGCCGTCGATCGTCAGTATTTCGCCTTTCTTCAAGGTCGTGCCGCCGGCCGTCATGGTCTGCGCGCGGTAGTCGACACGCAAGCTCCCGGCGCCGGAGACGCATGGCTTGCCCATGCCGCGCGCCACCACAGCGGCGTGCGAGGTCATGCCGCCGCGCGTGGTCAAAATACCTTCGGCGGCGTGCATGCCGTGAATGTCTTCGGGGGAGGTTTCGACCCGCACCAGAATGACCTTATGCCCCTGGCTTTTCAGAAGCTCAGCCTCATCGGGCGAGAACACGATCTCGCCGCAGGCGGCGCCGGGCGATGCCGGCAAGCCGGTGGCGAATATCTTGCGCTCGGCTGCCGGATCGATGGTCGGATGCAAGAGCTGATCGAGCGAACCCGGCTCGATGCGTGTCACCGCTTCCTGTTTGCTGATCAGCTTTTCGTTGGCAAGTTCGACCGCGATGCGCAAGGCCGCCTTGGCGGTGCGCTTGCCGTTTCGCGTCTGCAGCATCCACAGCTTGCCCTGCTCGACCGTGAATTCCAGGTCCTGCATATCGCGGTAGTGTTTTTCCAGCGCGGCATGGATGCGTTTGAGCTCGGCGAATGCCTCCGGCATCGCCTTTTCCATCGACGGCTTGTCGGAGCCGGATTCGCGGCGCGCCTCCTCGGTGATCTCCTGCGGGGTGCGGATGCCGGCGACCACATCCTCGCCCTGGGCGTTGATCAAAAACTCGCCGTAGAGTTTTTTCTCGCCGGTCGAAGGATTACGCGTGAAGGCAACGCCGGTCGCGGACGTCTCGCCCATGTTGCCGAACACCATGGCCTGCACGTTGACCGCGGTGCCCCAGCTTTCCGGAATGTTGTGCAGGCGCCGATAGGTGATGGCGCGCTGATTCATCCACGAGCCGAACACGGCGCCGATCGCGCCCCACAACTGGTCGTGCGGGTCCTGCGGAAACGGCTTGCCGCTTTCCTCCTCGACGCGCTCCTTGTAGCGCACGATGATCTGGGCCCAGTCATCCGCATTGAGATCGGTATCGAGCGAATAGCCGTGGCGGTCTTTGTGATCGTCGAGGATTTCCTCGAAATGGTGGTGGCCGATGCCCAAAACCACGTCGGAATACATGGTGATGAAGCGCCGGTAGCTGTCCTGCGCGAAGCGGCGGTCGCCGGATTTTTCCGCCACCGCCTCGACCGTCACGTCGTTGAGGCCGAGATTGAGCACCGTGTCCATCATGCCCGGCATCGAGGCGCGCGCGCCCGAGCGCACCGACACCAGCAGCGGATTTTGCGTGTCGCCGAATTTTTTCCCGGTGATGCGGCCGACCGCGGCCAGCGCGGCCTCGACCTGGGGCTTCAAGTCTTTCGGATAGGTTTTGTCGTGGGCGTAGAAATAGGTGCAAACCTCGGTGGTGATGGTGAAGCCTGGCGGCACCGGCAGGCCGAGATGCGCCATTTCGGCTAGCCCCGCGCCCTTACCGCCGAGCAGGTTGCGCATCAAGGCGCGCCCTTCGGCCTTGCCGCCGCCGAAGGCGTAAACCCACCGGCCCTTACGGGCCGCCGGAGCGGCAGGTTTGCGCGTAACGGCTTTGACCCTGCGCGGCTTGGCGCCGCGGCGCGCGGCGGGCGCGGATTTTCTCACCGGCTGACGTGAATTTTTGGAGCGCGATTTGGCCATGGCTGAATTGGCTTTTGTGACTTGGCCTTAAAATAATGAGGCTAGCGATTAAACGTGCAACCACGACAGCATTTGGGCGACGGATACGGCGTGCGTGGCGTGCGTATCCATGCCGAAATGGACCCAATGATGGGTCTGATTGAGCCCAACGAGACCGATGAAAATCAGATACAGCGCCACAATGTAGTTGAGCAGTCGCGGGATGATGAGAATCAGGATTCCGGCCACGATCGCAACAAGCGGCGTGATCTGCGTAGCGGTGAGGACCATCGGATTTTCCTTAGGTTTGAACAGGATGCGTGATGAAAGGGGCGCGGCAATCGCGGCGGGGGACGTACCCATAACGCACAACCCGCCGTTCGGTTCTAGCATCTTCCGAACGAATGGGAACGACCTCGGTCACTTTCCCGACAAGCTGCGCAAGCGCATCCATTTTTGCCCTCTCCCCTTGCGGGAGAGGGCAACGCAGAGCATCACGCCGGCACGGTCGGGTGAGGGGTCGCGGCCCAACCCCTCACCCATTCTTTGTGTTGAACAGCCGAGCAGCCCTCTCCCGCAAGGGGAGAGGGCACAATTTCGCCGGCCCTCGCTCCTCCACGTCAACCCTCGATCTTGGAGAAGTCGGCGACGGTGCGGGTGGCGGCGCGGATTTCGTTGAGCAGCTTGAGGCGATTCTCGCGGAGCGCCTTGTCGTCGACGTTGACCGTCACCTTATCGAAGAAGGCATCGACGTAAGGCCGCAGCTTCGCCATGGCGCGCATGGCGGCTTCGAAATCCTCGGCCGCCACGGCGCGCTCGGCCTCAGACTTTGCCTCGGTGATCGCTTGCGCTAGGGCCTTCTCTTCGTCCTGCTTGTAAAGCCCGGGCTCCGGCGCGCCGGTATATCCGCGGCCGTCCTTTTTCTCTTCGATACGGATGATGTTCGCGGCACGCTTATAGCCAGCGAACAAATTCTTGCCGTCCACGGTGTCGAGGAATTTTCCCAACGCCTCCACACGGCGGACAACCAAGAGAAGGTCATCCTGACCTTCGAGCGCAAACACCGCATCAACCAGATCGTGTCGCGCACCCTGCTCGCGAAGTTGGACTTTTAGGCGGTCAGCGAAAAAATCGAGAAGACTGTCCGGAACTATGGAGGGGTTCCCAAGTGAATAGGATTCACGTTCGATGACGGCATAATTTACCTGATTTCCTTTCACGGAGAGAAAGTGAAAACGCAAATCGTCGGTGCCAATGGAGCCTCGGTAATGCCTAAATTCGAATTGAGTGGGTAGACTCCAGCCCTCTGGATCTATTTCAACGTTGCCATCCTCGTCGGAATGGGACCAGTCAACAGCATCCTCCCACGTTGGAAGGTACAAAAATCGGTTGTCCAGGGCATCTCGAATTATCAGCCGGAATGTATTACGCTCTTGGCGCAGATGCACATCGTGAGATTTCACGATTATTGGCTTCAACCTGATCCTAATCTCGCTGTCCAACACGATCCTAATCACACCCAGCGCCGCCCTTCGCAACGCATACGGGTCTTTACTGCCAGTCGGTCTTTCATCGATGGCCCAAAAGCCAACCAGCGTATCAACCTTATCCGCCAGCGCGACCGCGACCGACACCGGATCAGACGGCACCAGATCGTCCGGCCCTTTCGGCCTGTAGTGATCCTCACAGGCGTGCGCGACGGCTTCGTCCTCGCCCTGGGCCTCCGCGTAGTATTTCCCCATCGTGCCTTGCAGTTCGGGGAACTCGCCGACCATTTCGGTGAGCAGATCAGCCTTGCACAGCCGCGCCGCGCGCTTGGCCTTCGCCACATCGGCGCCCACCAGCGGCGCCAGCTCGACGGCTAATCGTTCAATTCTTTCAATTCGCTCGGCCTGGGTGCCCAGCTTCTCGTGGAAGATGATGTCCTTGAATTTTGGCAGCCGGTCTTCAAGCTTGGTCTTTAAATCGGTCTCGTAGAAAAACTTAGCATCCGACAGCCGAGCGCGGATGACGCGCTCGTTGCCGGCGACGATTTCCTTGCCGCCGTCCACGGCCTCCATGTTGGAGACCAGCAGGAACTTATCGGTGAGCTTGGCGTGCGCGGCGTCGCGGAGCACAAAGCATTTCTGGTTGTTGCGGATGGTGGCGCGGATCACTTCCTCGGGGAGGCGCAAAAACGTGTCGTCGAACGAGCCCATCAGCACGACCGGCCATTCGACGAGACCCGCAACTTCGGCCAACAGCCCCTCGTCCTCGACCAGTTCGAGTCCTTGCGCAAAGGCAAGCTGCTTGGCTTCGGTGATGATGATATCGCGCCGCCGCTCGGCATCGAGCACGACCTTGGCCTTGCCGAGCTTGTCCATATAGTCGGCCAGCCGCCGCACGGTGAACGGCTCGGGCGCGAGGAAGCGGTGTCCGCGCGTCTCGTTGCTGGCGGCGATGCCGTCGACGTTGAATGGCACGATGTCCGGATCCTCGGTCTCCGGTCCGAAAGTGGCGACGATGGAATGCAGCGGCCGCACCCAGGTCAGCGCGCCGGGCTCCTTCGATTGCGCGCCCCAGCGCATCGATTTGGGCCACGGGAAATGCCTGATAACGTCGGGCAGAATTTCGCCGATGACGTCGAGCGCGGGACGGCCCGGCTTCTCGATCACCGCCACGTAAAAATCGCCCTTCTTGTCGGGCTGCACCTTGGCGTCGCCAATCGACTTGAGACCCGCCGCCTTGAGGAATCCCGCAATGGCGTTGTCGGGCGCGCCGACGCGCGGGCCTTTCTTTTCCTCGCGCACGTCGGGCTGGCGCGCCGGCACGCCGTGCACCGAGAGCGCCAGCCGCCGCGGCGTCACGAACGCCTTGGCGCCGTCGTAAGTCAGCCCGGCCGCGACCAGCCGGTCGGTGACCGCTTTGCGCAAATCCTCCGCCGCCCGCGCCTGCATGCGCGCCGGAATTTCTTCGGAGAAAAGTTCGAACAGGAGATCGGGCATGATTTATGGCGCGCGCTTTTTCCCCTCCCCCTTGTGGGGAGGGGTAGGGGTGGGGGTCGCGAGGATGAAACTCTGAATCACCTCAAGCACACCGTCGATGTTTGCATCACGTCGTTATTCCAGAAACGCAATACGCGATAACCTTCTCTTTCAAGGAACCTCGTTCGCTTTGCGTCGAGCTCAGTTCGTTCCGCGTGCTGACCGCCATCGAGCTCAATCACGAGCTTTAGGCCATGGCTGGCAAAATCGACAATGTAGTGTCCAAGCCGGACTTGGCGGCGAAAGTAAGAAGCAGGCAATGCCAACCGATGACGCAAGTTCCACCAAAGTTTTCGCTCGGCTTCGGTTGGCTCGATACGCATCGCGCGGGCGCGGATTTCATTCGGCGATTTGATGCCGCGATCACGCCGCGCCCAGGTGCGCAGATCGGCCGAGGATTGCTTTTCCACCATTGGCTACCTCGCGACCCCCACCCCTACCCCTCCCCACAAGGGGGAGCGGAAAATTCGCCCCTACGCCGGCAGTGCCTTATGGCTGCCGTCGCAGAGCGGCTGGTGCTGCGAGCGCTTGCAGGCACAGAACCAAACCTCCTCATTCGCGGTGGCCTTCCACTCCTGCGGGCGGAATTCGGTGCCCTTGTGGGAGCCATCGCAGAACGGCTGCGACTTCGAGCGTCCACAGGCGCACCACCAATAGCTCCCGCCGGCAACGACGTTGATCGGCAACGGCCGCCGGCCCCCGATTTGAGGTTCACTCATTTGCTTTTCCCTCCGCCTTCCGTTGCCAGCCACGCCTCGCCGCAGGCCTTGGCGAGTTCGCGCACGCGCAGAATATAGCTTTGCCGTTCGGTCACGGAAATCACGCCGCGCGCGTCGAGCAGATTGAACACATGGCTCGCCTTGATGCACTGGTCGTAGGCCGGCAGCGCCATCACGTGGTGACCGCGGTTGTTCGCCCCCTCCTTACCCTCCCCCGCATGCGGGGGAGGGTAAGAAGGAGCCTGCCATCCGGCTTCCAGGTATTTTTTGCAGGCGGTTTCGGCCATGCGAAACTGCTCGAACAGCATGTCGGTATCGGCGTACTCGAAATTGTGCCGCGAATATTCCTGCTCGGCCTGCAGAAAGATGTCGCCGTAGCTGACCTTCTGCGCGCCGTCGCGGCCGTTGAAATTCAGCTCGTAAACGTTCTCGACGCCCTGCACATACATCGCCAGCCGCTCGAGGCCGTAGGTCAGTTCACCGGCGACCGGCGCGCATTCGAAACCGGCGACCTGCTGAAAATAGGTGAACTGCGACACTTCCATGCCATCGCACCAGCACTCCCAGCCCAGCCCCCAGGCGCCGAGCGTCGGGCTCTCCCAGTCATCCTCAACGAAGCGAATGTCGTGCAGCTTCGGGTCGATGCCGATGGCGTAGAGCGATTTCAGATAAAGGTCCTGCAAATCGTCCGGCGACGGTTTGAGGATCACCTGCATCTGATAGTAATGCTGCAGGCGATTGGGGTTCTCGCCGTAGCGGCCGTCCTTGGGCCGGCGCGACGGCTGCACGTAAGCCGCGTTCCAAGGCTTGGGGCCGAGCGAGCGCAGAGTCGTCGCCGGGTGAAAGGTGCCGGCGCCAACCTCCATGTCATAGGGCTGCAAAATGACGCAGCCCCAATCCGCCCAATAGCGCTGTAATGCCAGGATCAGCCCCTGGAAGGAGCGCTGCGGGCGCATATGCGGCGGTAAATCTTCGGCCATGGACCACGTTGTTGGTGAAAGGCCCGGCGCAGGTCAAGTCGCCCGAATTTCACGCTGCGAGGGCTCCGGGGCTTGATCGCCAATTCCCGATACCCGATACCTGCTACCCAATATCCGGGGCCGAATACAGAAACACCCGACACGGGAGGACATTGTGCATAGGATTCGCGTTGTGCTCGCCAGCTTGGCAGCGCTGTTGCTTCTGCTCGGCCCGCAATTCGCCAAGGCGCAGGACTTTCCAACCCGGCCGGTCCGCATCGTCGTGGCATTTCCGCCGGGCGGCCCGACCGATTTCGTCGGCCGCCTGGTTGCCGACAAGATGACGAAGCTCTTGGGCCAGCGCGTCTATATCGACAACAAACCGGGCGCCAACGGCACGCTCGGCGGCGGTGACGTCGCCAAGTCCGATCCCGATGGCTATTCGCTGTTTCTCACGACGTCTGGCGCGGTGACGGTGTCGCCGCACATGATGGCGAAAATGCCATTCGACACGTTCCGCGATTTCGCGCCGGTCGCCCTGGTGACGACGGTCAACGAGGTGCTCGTCGTTTCGCCAAAGCTCGGCGTCAAAAACGTCAAGGAGTTGGTCGAGCTTGCCAAGAAGAAGCCGGGCGGCGTCACCTTCGCGTCGACCGGCGTCGGCTCGCCGCCGCACCTCGCCCAGTTGCTGCTCGCTGCCGCGGCCGGCGTGAAATTCCTGCATGTCCCTTATCGCGGGGCGGCGCCCGCGCTGACCGATATGCTGGGGGGCCAGGTGCAGGTAGTCGCGCTCGACATTCCGGTCGTGCTCTCTCAGATCCAGGCCGGCACATTGCTGCCGATAGGGATCGCGGGCGACAAGCGCGACGCGGTTCTCCCTAACGTTCCAACGCTCGCCGAACAGGGCTATGCCAACACCGACGCCGCGAACTGGTATGCGCTGCTGGCGCCGGCGAAGACGCCGAAGGCTGTGATCGACAAGCTCAACAAGGCGATGGACGCCGCGCTCGCCGACCCGGTTCTGCATGACAAGCTGGTCAAGACCGGCGCGACGCCGGTCGGCGGCACGCCGGAAGCGCTCGGCACTTTCATGAAGGCGCAATACGACAAGTGGGGCCGCGTCATTAAGGCGAACGGCATCAAGATGGAATAATTCCGTCATTCCGGATTGCCGCGAAGCGGCAAGTCCGGACCAGACTCAGCCCGGCCGGTATTCGCCAGTGCGCGGATCGCGCCGCAATGTCGGCAGTCTGTTGCGGTCAACCGGCTCGACGGTCGCGGTAGCGCGAATACCGTCAAGCTCGGCGTTCACGCGCTGCATTTCCTTAACGCACCAGCGCGCCAGCGCCGCCACACCCATCAATCCCAGCGTTACCGCGATCACCGGAGGCATCGCCGATCTCCCTTACAGTCCATAGCGGGCCCATAGCGCACGGGCTTCCAACGCCGAAATCAAATCCTCGGCAAGTCCTGTGGCAAATCCTGCTCCAATTTGCGGCAACTCGCCGCGCCCCAAGCCCACGCCGGGAACGCGCCGTCCCAGCCAGCCGCGCTCGGCGCCGATCAGGGGAGTAACGACCTTGTCGCCAAATCGTTCGCGCAGCACGGCGCGCAAGTCGCCGATCGCATCGACAAGACCGAGTTCCAGCGCCCGCTGGCCGGCCCAGTATTCGCCGGAGAACAAATCGTCTTCCGGCCCGCTGAGCTTGGCCCCGCGCCGCGACTTCACCAGCGCGATGAAACTGTCGTGGATCTCCCGCTGCAGCTTTTTCAGACGCGCCACGTCATCGGGATTTTCCGGCAGGAATGGATCGAGCGTCGCCTTGTGCTCGCCCGATGTGTAAAGCCGCCGCTCGATGCCGATCTTGGCGATAGCCTTGTCGAAGCCGAAAGAACCGCCCACCACGCCGATCGAGCCGACAATGGAATGCGGATCGGCGATGATCTCGTCCGCCGCGCAGGCGATCATATAGCCGCCGGAGGCAGCCACATCTTCGACGAACGCAATGACGCGCCGGTTGTTCTCGGCCGCCAGTTCGCGAATGCGGCGGAAGATCAAATGCGACTGCACCGGCGATCCGCCCGGTGAATTGATCGCAAGTGCAACGGCGGGAGCGTTGCGGACGGCAAACGCACGGTCGAGTGCGCGGGCGATGCCGGCAAGCGTGAGACCCGGCCGCAACGGTGATGAAATGCCGATGACGCCGGTGAGCCGCACCACCGGCACGCGCGGCCGATCGGCGCGAAAGCGTCCCGGCACAAGCCAGCGCACAGGCGCAAGGGCCCGTAGGCTGAGATCACGAACGCGCGCGCCAGTCCCGGGCTCGGTCATACCGATGACATAGGATACGTGCGGCGGGGGCTCAAGTGACCGTCCGGAAGGTCAGATTTCGCCCAACGGCAGCGCGGCGCCACCGCGCAGCACCGCCTCGGCCGCGTCTGTCGGCCTGCCCTCCGAGTCGGCGAGCAGCAGGCCAGGACTCAGCGTCAGCGGCGCGCGACTGCCCTTGATGGCACGCGCCAGAATGCGGATCGCGGGCGCGCCAGGCTTGCCGTAGACCGGTAAAAGCGACAGCGCGCCGAAATCGGACGCCAATGCCGCCAGCACCTCGGCGAGGCCGTCGGCGCGCCAGATCAGCGTCAACGCTCCGGCCGGACGAAGGAGCCGCGCGGCGGTGCGCACCCATTGCCGAATGGCACCGCATGACGCCGTGTGCGCGCGGCGGCGAGCCGGCTCTGGCGATGGATTATCGGCGGCATTGAAGGGCGGATTCATCAGCACGCCATCCGCCGCCTCCGCCACGAGGCCGGCAGCTACAAAAGCCGCTTCAGGCGCCGCCACATCAAGACAAACGGAGCGCACAAATTCGGCAAGTCCGTTGCGCTCGGCATTGCCGCGCGCGAGCTCCGCCAGCGCTGGGTCGACGTCCACAAGCGCAACGGTGAGACCCGCGACGCGCTGCGCCAGCGCCAGCCCCGCCGCGCCCACGCCGGCGCCAAGCTCGACGGCATGATCACCGGCAGATGCAGAGGTCGCCGCCGCCAGCAGGATAGCGTCGTGACCGAAGCGATGGCCGCGCAGCGGCTGCCGCAGCACAAGCCGTCCGCCGAGCACGGCGTCTTCGCTCGTTTCAGTCGAACCGCTTTGGTTGCCTGTGCGCGCGTTCATTCTATAAACTTGGATTCTACACTCCATTGCCAAGCTGGTGGCGAGGAATTTCCGCGAGCCATGACCGGATTATCGCGCCTTGGGCGGGCGGCCAGGCTGGGCGACTCGACACAACCGTTCGATCGGCTGGTGAAGTTCAACTGGGGCGGCCAGTTCATCTTCATGTTTGCGCTCATGCTGGCGTCTTTCCTCGTCGCCGGCTTCTGGTACCCGTATTGGCGCGTCGCCGATATGGATTTCCCCATCGTCTACAACGCGCTCTTGCTCAACGATCATCTCCCGCAGGAGATGTTCGATCATCCGGGCTATCTGCCGATTCTGCTGTTGAGTTATTGGCTGCGCGCGCTGCACGGCATTGGCCTGATCCAGGTCGATGCGCTGTCCGGCCTGCCGCCGGTCAGTGATGTTCCGGCTTTCAGCGCGGTCTGGACAACTCTCACCCAAGCGGGGCGCGTGCTCTCACTGCTGCTCGCAATGGGACTCGTCACGGCGTTCACGTACCTGCTTCGCGCCCTCACACGCGACTGGCGTATCGCCGCGCTGGGCGGTTTCCTGCTTGCCTTCTCGGGCGGCATGGCGATGCAGATGCGGACCATGCGGACGGAACTCCTATCGGCTGGACTGTGCACGATCGCGGTCCTCATGCTGCTCGTCTTGGCAAGACGTGGACCGTGGCCGTGGCGTCCCGCGGTCGTCGGTATCGCCAGCGCGCTGTTCGCACTCGCCATGCAGAGCAAGGTGCAAGCGTTGTTTTTGATCTGCGCCCTGCCAGTGCTGTTGCTGCCGTTCGGTCCAACCCAAGTGCAACCGTCACCGCACGGATTTTGGCAGAAGCCCTGGATGGGGTGGCCGGCGCTCGCGGCTGCGGCGGCGATTGCGCTAGTCACGGCGTATCTCGCCAAGGACATCATCACGATAGGGCTGGCCGCAACCAGTGCCGGCGTGCCGCTGAAATCGCTTGGGATCAGCGCCTCAATGTATTGGACCGCCCTCGCCATCTGGCTCTTGCTCGGCATGATCGCTTACGCGATCGTGTGGCGCATTGCCACTCTCGAGGCGTTGACTGCCATGTTCGCGGTCGTCGCCGGCTGCATGATCGGTTTGTTGACGCTCGACATTCGCTTCCAGGCCAACGATGCGATCGTTGTGCTTCACCCCCTGGAAACGATGTATGCGTGGGGAGCGGCCGCCAATCCACAACTGTCGGCTGGCGGGTCGCTCTTCGGCGCCGCAGGGGTTCAATTTCTGCTGCAAGCCATCGCCGGCGTGATCGCGCGGCGCACCTTCATCCTGCAATCTTCGCCGCGTCCGGCCATCTTCCTCGAATGGTTCGTTATCGCAGCGTTCGTCATCGCGGTCCGCCGGCGCGAGTGGCGTCTCGTCGCCGAGGTCACCGCCCTGATGCTGACCGATTGGAGCATCGATCTGCTCGGTATGGGCCGGCATTTGGAACAGGCGTATTTCCTCTACACCGATCCACTGGCGATCGTCGCCGCCGCATTATTGATCGCACGGCTGACGGACCTGCAGCAGCATCGCTGGACTTACCCGCTCGGTGTGACGCTGATCGCCGCGACACTCATTGTGAGCCAGGCGGAGCCGGTCAAACATATATTCAAGCGCGCCGGGCCTGAAGTGCTTTGCCAGGGAGGGCTGCAATACTATTATCACCGGCTCGGCGTTCTTCCGTTCTGCCAGCCGCAGCCGGCGCCACCAAAATAACATGGCCCATTCGCGCTGTGGCGCGGTGTCCGCTCGATCGCTCAGAGATCGCCCTGGCGCAACTCTTTCTCAAAGCCGGCTTCGGTGAGCAAACGGCGCGCTGCCGCCAGTTCGTCCTCACCGACCAGAATGCGGCGCGGGAAAATACCGATGGAGCCTTCCAGAACGCTCATGTTTTGATCGACGACCAGATGCGCGATGCCCGCGCCATCAAGCAGCGCCTCGATCGCCGAGATCAGCACAGCATCATTGGTCCGCACCAGTTCACGCAAGGTTTTGGCTCCGCCGCCATTGTCATCGACACACACAGCGCCGGAGACCCAGCCCGCCGCCCGTGGCAGCAGCCTATAACACAATTTCGCGCCACCCAATTGGAGCGGACTCGCATGGGATAGGGTTGCCCGGAAAGCGCGGCAATTCGGGCTTCCGCGAGATTATCGCCGCCGCTCCTCGCCGGGCGCGCGCAGCGCCAGATAAGCGATCAGCTTCGCCTCGCGGCGGCCGCGCGTGACGGTATCGAGAATAAGGCCGCAGGCGATCGACAGGAACGCGAGCAGCATCAGGCCGGTGGAGAGCACAGCAGTAGGCAGCCGCGGCACCAGCCCTTCCTGCACGTAGGTGATGAAGACCGGGATTGCGAGGCCGATCGACATGATCGCGAGCGCGATGCCGAATGCGCCGAATAGCGACAGCGGCCGTTCGGCGCGATAGAGTTTCAACACCGTCCACAAGATGCGAAATCCGTCGTGCCAGGTCGAAAGCTTCGAGGCCGAGCCGCTTGGCCGCGCATAATACGGCGTCGCCACCTCGCCGACCGGCAATTCAAGCTCAAGCGCATGCACGGTCAATTCCGTTTCGATTTCGAAGCCGCCCGACAGGATCGGAAACGATTTGACAAAGCGCCGCGAGAACACTCGGTAGCCCGAAAGAATATCGGTGAAAGCGTGGCCGAAGATGTGAGCGACAAATCCGGTCAGCAGCAGATTGCCGGCGCGATGACCACGCCGGTAGGCGCTGGCCTCATGGTCGACGCGAGTTGCCACCACCATGTCGAGCCGATCCGCCAACAGCTTGGCGATCATCTGCTGCGCGCCTGGCGCATCGTAGGTCGCATCGCCGTCGACCAGAACGTAGATGTCGGCTTCGATGTCGTTGAACATGCGGCGGACCACATAGCCCTTGCCCTGATGGCGCTCGCGGCGCACCACCGCGCCAGCGGCCTTGGCGGCGGCAACGGTATTGTCACTTGAATTGTTGTCGTAGACGTAGACAACGGCTTCGGGCAGCGCGGCGCGGAAATCCGCCACGACCTTGGCGATGGCGCGCTCTTCGTTGTAGCAGGGTACCAGTATTGCCACCTCATGCCAGCTCGCGGCCGTAGTCTCGGTGAGATTTTGGTTGCTTGACATTGCTCCTCTGCGCCGCCACGTGCATATCATGATTGGCGGGTCGCGATCGCGACACGCCACCTCGCTTTGGCTGCAGCAGGGATAGTACACTTGCCGCCTCGCCAGAGCGTTTCTATGGTCGCGGTTTCCTGTGGAGAAAGCTTAAGTGGCCGTTATCCTGCCGTTTGAGAGCCCACGCGAACTGTCGATCGATGCCCTCGTCGATCTCGTTTCCGGCGACATGGGGCGCGTCAACGCCACCATTCTGGCCCGGACCGGCTCTGAAGTGTCCATGATTCCGGAAGTCGCAAAGCACCTGATCGATTCAGGCGGCAAGCGGCTGCGGCCGATGCTGACGCTCGCCTTGGCGCAGCTCGTCGGCTATGCGGACGACGGTCACATCAAGCTCGCAGCCGCGGTGGAGTTCATGCACACCGCCACGCTGCTGCACGACGACGTTGTCGACGAGAGCGAGATGCGGCGCGGACGGCTTGCGGCGCGCATGCTCTGGGGCAACGAGGCAAGCGTTCTGGTCGGCGATTTTCTGCTCGGCCAAGCATTCAAAATGATGGTCGAGGTCGGCAGCCTCAGAGCGCTGGAAATTCTCTCGTCGGCAGCTGCCGTGATTGCCGAGGGTGAGGTTATGCAGCTTGCCGCCGCCAAGAATACGGCGACGACCGAGGATGAGTATCTCGCCGTGATCCGCGCCAAGACCGCCGAACTGTTCGCCGCCGCCTGCGAGGTCGGTCCCGCAATTGCGGGTCGCGCCAAGGCCGAGCAGACCGCCTGCCGTTCGTTCGGCATGAATCTGGGAGTGGCGTTCCAGCTCGTCGACGACGCGCTCGACTATGGCGGCGCGGCGCAGAAATTAGGCAAGAATGTCGGCGACGATTTTCGCGAGGGTAAGATCACTTTGCCCGTCGTGCTCGCGTTCCGCCGCGGCGGCGATGCCGAGCGCGATTTCTGGCGCCGCACGATGGAACGCAGCGAAGCCACCGACACCGATCTCGAACATGCCATCGGCCTGATGACCAAGCACCGCGCGCTGGAAGACACGCTAGGCCGCGCCCAGCATTACGGCGCCATGGCGCGCGACGCACTCGCGCTGTTCCCCGACTCGCCGATGAAAGCCGCGCTCTCCGGCGCCGTCGATTTCTGCATCGCGCGCACGCACTGACGACTCAAGCCGCGCTATCGGCTACCTTCTCGATCACCATCATCATGCGAAAGCCCGCGAGCTTGCCGAGCATCGGCTCGACGGCGCGCTCGATCTGCAGCAGGCGGCGCGCCATGCCGGCGCTGACGAGACTCCAGGGCTGAAACCCGCCGCTGAGCGGATACGCGGCGAACGAAAACCAATCGACGCGCGCGATCCGCAAGCCGGGAAACAGCCGGTGGAAGCGCTCGCGGTCCCGCGTCGCCAGAAGCGTCGGGATCGCCTGGTTGGAATCGTAAGGATCGCGGCCGGCGGTCGGGCGGCCGTCGATCAGAACATCGGCCGAGGTGCGTACCGGCTCCTGGTGCAGCAAACGGTAAAACAGCGTGCTGCCCCAGGTGATGGCCGGCTCGACCATCAGCAGGCGCCCCCCGGGGCGCAACACCCGCTCGACCTCGTGGAAGAAGGCGACGGGAAACTCGACGTGATGCAGCACGTCCACCATGACGATGTTGGCGGCGCACGATGCGGCAAATGGCAGACGCTGCGCATCGGCCACGCAGTCGAGCCACGGCGCGAACTGAATGTCGGTCGCCACCACCTGGCCGAGACGTTCTTTCAGGTTGCCGATGCCGCCGCCGATCTCGATCGTCAGGCCGGGCAGACATGCGGCCGCGAGCCGGTCATAGAAATCGCCGTAGATGACGCGCAGCACGGGTTTGCGCTTCCACACATCCGCGTACTGCCCGAGCGGCGCGGTCGACTCCGCCATCACGACACCGCGACTGCGCCGCCGAGGCCGCCTGCCCGCACCCACCATTGCGGATGCCGGGCGCCGAGCGCCTGCGCCCCAAGGATCGCTTCGGCGGCGGTGGAGAATAGCGCAAAGCAGGTTGCACCCGAGCCGGACATGCGCGCCAGGCGGCAGCCGCCGAGCGCGCGCAACGCGGTCAGCGTTTCGGCGATTACCGGCGCGACGGCGATCGCCGGCTCTTCGAGGTCGTTGGCTTGCAGTCGGAGCAGCCGCAAGATCTGGTCGCGGTTCGCGATCTCACCAGCCACGTTCCAATCGAACAGCGACGCGGGCGTCGTGGCGGGACGCCACCTGGCAAAGACGTCCTTGGTCGCCACTGCAACGCCGGGATTGACCAGCACGGCCGGCAACGGCGGAAACGCCAGGGGCGCGGAGAGAATTTCACCGATGCCCCGCATGACGCGCACGCGGGGTTCGAGGCAGACCGGCACGTCGGCGCCTGTCGCACACGCCGCCTCGTAGAGCCGCACATCGTCGGCGCGCAATTCGTTGGCGCGCGCCAGGAGCCGCAAGGCCGCCGCTGCGTCGGCGGAACCACCGCCCAGCCCGGCGGCGACCGGCAGCACTTTCTCAAGCTCGAACGCGCCCAGACGCACGCCGACGATGCTGGCCGCAAGCGCACCCGCCGCCTTGAGCACCAGATTGTCGGCATCCGGACCGGCCTGCACGGCGTTCGGCCCGCGCACGCTCAGCGAAAGCTCGTCGCCCGGCGTCAGCCGCAACGTGTCGCCGATATCGGCGAACGCCACCAGGCTTTCGATGTCGTGATAGCCGTCGGAGCGCCGGCCCAGCACCCGGAGTGTCAGATTGACTTTGGCCGGCGCAGTCTCGACGAGCGGCGCGGTCGAGGTCACCACTCAGCCGCCGTTGCCCGCTTTCTTGGCCTTGGTCACATCTGCCGAAGGCAACGTGTCGGGCGGCAAGCCGTCCTTGAGCTTCTTCTCAAGCGTGGCGAGTTCGTCCGGCTCCGGCTTGAAATCCTTGGCCTGCGCCCACTGGAAATGCGCCTCCAGCGTGCGCCCGACGCGCCAATAGGCATCGCCGAGGTGATCGTTGATCGTCGGATCGTCGGGCTTGAGCAGCACCGCGCGCTCCAGTTCCTTCACCGCCTCGACGTAATTGCCGGTGCGGAAATAGGCCCAGCCGAGCGAATCGACGATGTAGCCGTCGTCCGGCCGCTGCTCGACCGCGTGGCGGATCATGTCCATGCCCTGGTCGAGGTGCATGCCTTTGTCGACCCACGAATAGCCGAGATAATTGAGCACCAGCGGCTGGTCGGGAAACAGCGCCAGCGCCTTTTGCATGTCGGCCTCGGCCTTCGGCCATTGATTGGAGCGCTCGTAACAAATGCCGCGGAAGTAGAACATCACCCAGTTCGACTTGGTGGGCGCAGGGATCGCATCGAGCGCCTTGCTGTAGGAGGCGCCGCAGGCGGCAAAATCCTTGCGCTCGCGCTCGATATTGCCGAGCGCCATCAGCGCCTCGGTGTCCTTCGGATGATCGGCAATAACGCGATCGAGCCGCGTCTTGGCCTCGTCGCTCTTGTTGAGCGCGTCGAGATCGAGCGCCGACTGGATCTCGGCGCTTTGATGCAGCGGCGACGACGCCGGGATCCGATCGTAGACCTTGATCGCCAGATCCGGCTTTTTCAGCGTCTCATAGAGATCGGCGAGCGACAACAGCGCCATGCCGTGCGACGGCTGCAGATAAAGCGCGAGCTGCAGATAGATCAGCGCCAAATCCTCGCCGCCGCGCCGGCCGATCGACGCACCGATGCCGTAGAGCGCTTCGGCGGCGCCGGCTTGCGCGGAATCGACCAGCGGCGGCAGCTTGTCGCCGTCGTTGATTCGCTTGACCTCGGCCGTCACCAGAGGATGATCCGGCAGCTGTTTGTTGAAATCCTCATAGACCTTCAGCGCCGCGGTCTTGCCGCCATTGCGCGACAGGTAGCGGCCATAGGCCTGCACCGTGCGCAGCGCCGTCGGATCGGACTTGTAGGCGCTCTCGTAGCGCTTGGCCGCGTCTTTCTTGTCGCCGTCGAGATCGAAGATCAGCCCGGCATGCAGATCGCGGAACACGCCGTACCAATCGGGACCGGCAAGCTTGTCCATTTCGTCGACCGCGGCGTGCGGATCGCCCGCGCCGTAGCGCGACCACGCGGTCAGCAACGCCGCCGCCAGATCGGTTACCGGCCCGTGCACCGATTGGGAAAAGTCCTGCCGGGCGAGCGTGTATTGCCGCTGCTTGAGCGCGCGCACGCCGAGCACCAGCCGCGCGATGCGGTCGTTCTTATCGATAACGAGCAGCTTGTCGGCGAGCTTGCTCGCCTGATCGATGTCGCCGGTGGTGAGGACCGACAAAAACGCCCGGCTGAGCAGATCGGCATTTTTCGGATCGGCCTTGAGCACGTTGAGGTAATAGCTCGCCGCCGACGTCGCATCGCGCTCGATGCCGGCGTGCCGCGCGGCCAGATAATTGCCCGCGGCGTTGTCGCGCAGGACATCCTGTTGGCTCGGTGTTTGCGCGGCTTTGGCCGGCGACACGCTGAGGGCCGACGACAGGCTTAAAGCAACGGCGGCGCCGATGACGGCGGCATGCCGGAACAGCAGCGAATGAATCACGACGGCTCCATAAGTGCATGAACGGATTGGCGGAACGGGAATCACGCGCCCGGCTTCGCCCGCGCAACCATGACCCTTTTGCCGCATCCCCGCAAGGGAAGCAAAATACGCGCCGGCCTCGACAAATCGCGGCCCGCGATAGCCTCGCTTAGCGTCGAACGGCGGCAAAATCGCGGCGGCGATCTTCATCCGCCCCCACGCAAGTGGGCGACGGGGACCACCTTGCGCAGCAAGGCGGTGGAGGGGGCGCGGGCGTCGACGAATCTCTTGCAACGAAAACGAAGCGGCTAAGTCAGACGCCCCTCCACCACGCTTCGCGTGGTCCCCCTCCCCCGCTATCGCGGGTGCGCACGCGCGCCATCATTCTCGCGATGCGTTTTTTGTTCGCACCCGAGCTATGAGGCACGCCATTCCCAAAAACGACGCCGCATTTTCGATCTTCGTCGGATGCCCCGGAGTGGAAAAAAGGCCGAAGCATCACAATCGAACGCGGCGCAAGCTGTAGCCCGGGTTGAGCGAAGCGAAATCCGGGGACGATCGTGCGGCTTTCACTGCCGCTCCCGCACTGCTGCTCCCGGGTTTCGCTTCGCTCAACCCGAG
>Ga0208849_1000692_pt1 | contig 28842 bp, 24 predicted proteins | sample NGESurdeep072012_10_FD_184470 | JGI IMG/M metagenome (GOLD analysis project Ga0208849, IMG submission 184470) | Arctic peat soil microbial communities from Barrow, Alaska - NGEE Surface sample 53-3 deep-072012 (SPAdes) | ecosystem: Environmental > Terrestrial > Soil > Wetlands > Peat ... | reverse complement strand
CACCGCTTGCCACACTTCGCCGCCAACATTCTCGAAGTAAACATCAATCCCATCGGGACATCCGGCGGCAAGCGCGGCGCGAAAATCGGGCGCGCGGTGATCGACCGCGGCATCGAAGTGCAGCTCCTTTTCGAGATAGGCACACTTCGCGGGGCCACCGGCAATCCCGACTGCGCGGGCTCCATCGATTTTGGCAAGCTGTCCGACGAGGGAACCGACGGGGCCGCAGGCGGCCGCAACCACAACGGTCTCGCCTTTTTGAGGCTTGCCGATCGCCTTCAATCCTGCGTAGGCCGTGAAGCCAGGCATGCCCAGAACGCCCAGCCGCGTTGTTACTGGAAGCGCGCCCGGATCAATCCTGCGGACTCCTTCTCCTCGTGAAATTGCATGCGTTCGCCATCCGGTGTGGGCGAGAACGACGTTTCCTTGAGAGAAGTCGGCATGGTTTGAAGCGATGATCGTGCCGATACTTTCTCCGGGCATGACTTCGCCGATTTTCGCCGGCTCCACATAGGACTTTCTATCGTCCATCCTTCCGCGCATGTACGGGTCGAGCGAAAGATAGTCGACCTTTACCAAGAACTCGCCCGGGCCTGGTTCAGGGGCCGAGAAATGTTCCAGACGAAAATCGTCAGGCTTCACCCTGCCTTGCGGGCGGGCGGCAAGAACGATCTGGAGTCCTTTTTCCGGGGTCACGGGCTTCCATTCTTCCCGATGCTCGATGGAGCAGGAAGTATTCCAGTAAGGCGAGCGATCATATCCGGTTAAAAACGGCCTGTCGAAAACCGCCTAAGGCCGCCACCCCCTGATGGGTGCGGCGGCCTTTCGGATCCTGCATCGAGATTCGTTGACGCGGGTTTTGCAATTGCTGCGGCGCCTGCGCGAAGCAGGAGCGGTTGTAGTTGCGTTCGTTAGAACGAATAATTCAACGAGAATTGAATCAACCTAGGGTTTGTGCTCATCGCAGTAATGTACCCAAAAGAGGATGCTGTCGGAGTGTAGCCCAAGCCCGGCACGCCAAAGTTGGGGTGGTTGAAGGCGTTGAAGAAGTCTGTCCGGAAGGCTACCTTGGCGCCTTCCCTCGGGAATGGCACTGCAAAAGATTTGGCGAGCGAGATATCGGCAACGACCTGGTCAGGCGTACGCAGTATACCGTTGGGGGTGTTGCCAAAACCTAAAGCTGTACCGTTAGCGACAGCTGCCGGGGTTGTGAGGCAAGCTGTGTTGACCCAGCCGTTCAACGCTCGATAGCCGTCCGATCCCTTCGTTGGCAGATTCTTTGCCGTGCAGCCCGCGGCAAAGCTCGGTCGATCGACGTTTATGCCATACGCGCTATTGGTGTTGGTGTAGCCAATGCCGACCTGGTGGCCGTCCTGGATCACGGTAGAGGTTGCAACCGTCCAGCCACCGACCGACTCTGCAAGAAAATGATGAGCAGGCGATGGGCTGGGAAAGCTATAGAACAACGCCAATACGAACCGCAGCGGGCGGATGTTTTGGTCGGGTCCGTATCCCGCGCGAAGATTGTTCTGGTCGCCGGATGGTCCAACAGTGTTCGTGCCGGTGGTGAAGTCAGGGACTGGCGAGAGCAATCGTGCCCAGGTAAAGGAAGCCTGATATTGCAACTTATGCTTCCATTGCTGCGAGAGGGAAGCCTGCAGAGAGTTGTACCAAGCCTCATTACCGGTCCGCCATTGGTACATCGAGCCCGTTGCCCACCCCAGATAAGGTTTGCGAGCATTAATATTCGCAGCCGTAGCAGTATTTGTGGTAACGCCGCGAATCGGATTTCCGGGAGAGGCCAGCGCCGCCTGGTTTGCCGTGATGCCCACGATGAGGTGGAGTTCACGCGCTCCGGAGTACGTGACGTCGAGTATGGCGCCGCCCGGGAGCTTGGATTGCAGGCCAAGGCTGAAGTGGTAGATTGTCGGGGGACGCCAGTTCTGGGCAAATGAAGCCATGGTGAATCCGCTGTCGACATTGCCAGTGGGGTTGCCGTTGGCATCCACGGCGCCTGTGTAAGGGATCCATTGCGGAAAAGCTCCGGGATTCGGCATGGGAGCGGCATCGCTTGCAGCTGCGTTACCCGTTCCTACAGTGAAACCCCATTGACCGAACGGCTCTGACGCGCACATTTGCAGATTCATCTGGCCAGTGGGCGTAGTGTGATATGCGCCCGCGCCCCCGCGCAGCAGGAACCGGTCAGTGCCGGGCAGCAGCCACGCGAAACCTAGCCGCGGATTCCATACGTTCTGGAGGTCGCCGTTGTATCCGAATGTGTTCTTGATCTGCTCCACTCCTGTTGGAATAGGCTTGGGGCCGGCGTAGTTGGACGCCACGATGAAGCCCTGGAGGCTGCCACCCGCGGGTGGGGTGGGGTTCAGATGGGACACATCGACGTTGCCGCCAAGTCCGTTCGCAACTCCGAGGTCGCCTATGTGCTCATAGCGCACACCCATGTTGAACGTGAGCCGCCTGGTGATTTTGTAATCGTCCTGAATGTAGCCGTCGGCACTCTTGTAGCGCCAGTCCCGTGCGAAGTTCCCAAGGCCTTGCAGAGACTCGTAGATGTTGCTGTATCCAGATCCGTAGATGTTCGACTGCCCAAGCAGGAAATCCGCCCAGGTGAGCGGAATCATATAAGCCTCGAAGATGAATTTTGACATGTCGTCGCGCCCATAGGCGAAGGCTCCGCCGAAGGTGAACTGGTGCTTTCCCTTTGACCAGGACAATGCGTCGGAGATGTTGTACTCATCCTCTCCAAAATTCGTCGCCGAAGTGGTGCCCGTCCCGAAACCGTCGTAAGCGATGTCGATAAGCGGGTACGCGTCCTCTTCGGCCGGAACCGCCATACCCAGGCTCGAGAAGGTGAAAGCGTTGTGGTAAGACATCTGGAAGGCCGACCGATGGAAACCAACTAAGAACTGGTTCACCATGCTGGGCGTCAGGACCAAGGTATCTCCGAGCGAAGCCACATCGAACCGCGACGGAATGAACAGAGGATTTCCGAGAGTTGAATATAAAACGGTCTGATCGATGACACCGCTTTCACCGAAATAACGAAGCGCGATTTTATTGCGGTCCGACACAATGTAATCGGCATTCGTCATCCATTGGTTTTCGTTGAAAGTGCCGGGGTCGCTCAGGGAAGTAAGACCCTGGACCTCGAGCCCTTTAGACGGGTTGATAGTTTGCGGATTGGGGATCATGTATTGACCGTTGGCCAACTTGACATTGAACAGCGCCAGGGCCTGGGGAGCGATATTGGAGCCGTCAGGCGCGACTGTGCCGCCGAATGCGCCGAGATAGCCGACATCGCCGCCGAAGACCTTACCCAATCCCGCCGCCGACCGGTCGTTGGTAAGGGCAGGGAGCTGCACAATCTTATGGGTCGACGCATCGATGCCATTGAGCTGCTTGGTGCCCTGCCAGGAACCGAAGAGCTCGAACTTGTTTTTGACGATCGGGCCACTTGCGGTAAATCCGTATTGATTCTGCCGCAGAATTCCTCGCGGCGCGCCTGCGTTCTTGGTGAACCAGTCATTGGCGTTAAGAGCTTCGTTCCGGAAATACTCGAAGAGGGTTGCGTGGTATTGGTTTGTGCCGCTTTTCGAGATCAGATCGACGTCGGCCCCGGCATTGCGGCCGGTAGTGGCGTCATACTGCGACGTCTGTACCTTGAATTCCTGGATGGTGTCGGGGTTGGGAATGGGGAATCCCGCCGAATAAAACATGGAGCTCTGCATGTCGTTGACAGAGAGGCCGTTCATCTCGAAGTTGTTATCGGAAGAGGTGGATCCCTGGGTCATGATGCTTCCGCCTCCGGGCAGCCCTGCTTGCGAGCCGCCGCCTCTCCCCAGATTGCTTGCGTTCGTGGCTTCTTGCGCTACGCCAGGATTCAAGCCGACGATCTGGGTGTAATTACGTGCAACCAGAGGCAGATTTTCAATCATCTGGGCATCTGTCACGCGTCCCAACTCACTCGATTCAGTCTCTAATTGCACGCTTGAACTCGACACGGAAATGCTTTCCGTCACCGTTCCCGTTGCCAACGGGATATTCAATACCGCCGTTTCCGCGACGGTCACCTGCACGTCCTGCGACGAGGCTACCTTGAATCCTTCTTTCGTGACCTCGATCGCGTATTGACCGGGCTGAAGCAGCGGGGCCAGATAGAGTCCGCGGTCGTTGGATTGCAAGGTTCGGCTTTCGCCCGTGGCCATGTTCGTAACCCTGACCTGAGCGCCCACGACCATTTCCCCGGTGGGGTCCGTAATCACACCGCTTATCGCGCCCGTTGCTCCGGTCTGTGCACATAGGTGCCCCCATGGCGCAAAAAGTGCGCATACGACGAACATCGCAAATGCGCGGCGGGAAAGAGAGACAACCCGATTGCGAAGGGGTTGGACCTGTTGTGATTGCTGCATGCTGTATGGCCTCCTCGATTGACCTCTCCGAACTTGTCCCCGAAAAGAATTGACGTATCGTAGGAAATTAAACGCAGGACGCGACAGGTCCCGACCGGACAGTTTCATGTCATCTACCGACACCCACACTTTCAAGCCGAAAATCCGAGCCGACTTTCAAGCAAGATCGAGCCGGCCGGTGGCGCGTCTGCTTCACTCGATGAGAAAAGGCGGGTCGTTCTTTCTACCGGGACGATCGAAACTGGCTGCGGCGCACTTTCTTGTCTTTTGCGCAACCAGAAAGTGGGGGTATAAAACCATTCCGCGATGTTCGAAGGCGACATAAAAAAGTCCGGTCGGGACCTGTCGCGTCTTGCATGCCACCCATTACCATTCGCAGATCATTGTTCCAACCGAGAATGACAATGGCGAAGAGCAATCGCAAAATCATAATTTCCTGCGCTATTACTGGCTCAGTCCACACTCCAACTATGTCGGAGTATCTTCCCATCACTCCGTCGCAGATCGTTGAAAGTGCCGTTGAGGCCGGCGAGGCAGGAGCTGCGATTCTGCATATCCACGCCAGAAACGGCGAGGACGGAAGCCCTTCGGGAGATCCGGCACGCTACCGGGAAATTTGTCCTGTTTTGGCAGAGCGCACAAAATCGATCATCAATATCACGACGGGCGGCAGTTCCGATATGACGATCGAACAGAGGCTCGCCTATCCCACCCAGGCCCAACCCGAGATGTGTTCGCTGAATATGGGATCGATGAACTTCTCCATTCATCCCGTAGCCGAGCGGATCACAAAATGGCGTTATGAATGGGAGAAGCCGAAGATCGACGGCATGAAGAGCGGCGTCTTCAAGAATACCTTCGCCGACATTGAATACATTCTTGGAAATCTTGGAGAAAGCGGCACTCGATTCGAACTGGAGTGCTACGACGTGGGGCACCTCTACAATCTCGCCTACTTCGTCGATCGCAACATCATAAAGCCGCCGCTCTTTATTCAGGCCATTTTCGGAATCCTCGGCGGGCTAGGTCCTGACCCGGAAAACCTCTTTATCATGAGGTCAACAGCGGACCGCTTATTCGGGCGAGATTCCTATCAACTTTCGATACTGGGCGCAGGACGGCACCAGATGTCCCTTGTGACCATGGGAGCCATCCTGGGCGCGAATGTGCGCGTGGGGCTGGAAGACAATCTCTATCTCGGCCCAGGCATCAAGGCGACGAGTAACGCCGAGCAGGTGAGGAAGATCCGCCGCATTCTTGAGGAACTCTCCTTTGAAATCGCCACGCCAGCGGAAGTGAGAGAAATCTTGCAACTGAAAGGCGTGGAGAATGTCCATTTCGCCTGAATGCCATGGATGGTATAGCGTCATCGCAAAGAAATTTAATGAGAGGTGAATCAAGAATGACGTTCCAGGATCGACTTTATCCTCCACAGGGATTGCGGGTTTTGGTGACTGCTGGCGCCTCCGGCATTGGAGCCGCCATTGCTACCGCATTCGCAGAAACGGGCGCCAAAATCCACGTCTGCGATATCGACGACGTTGCCTTGGCCGCATTTGAGAAGCGCTCCCCATCCTGCCACGCGACTCACGCCGATGTGGCCGATGAGACGCAGGTCGCAGCGCTTTTCGAGGCACAGCGGGCCAAATTCGAGGGCCTCGATGTACTGATTAATTGCGCAGGCATCGCGGGCCCGACTGCTGGAGTGGACAAGATCACAGAGCAAGAATGGAAACGCACAATCGATGTAAACCTGAACGGACAGTACCGCTGTCTGCACCATGCTGTGCCGATGCTGCGGGAGTCGAAGGCCGCCAACATTATTTGCATTTCGTCCGTGGCCGGCCGAGCGGGCATCCCGTGGCGCACGCCGTACGCGGCGACAAAATGGGCCATTGTAGGAATAGCTAAATCGCTTGCCATCGAACTTGGTCCAGACAACATCAGGGTGAACGCAGTGCTGCCCGGCATTGTGGAAGGCCCAAGGATGGATGGTGTCATCAGTGCTCGCGCCAAGTTGGAAGGCGTGGAAGAGACGGCGATGCGGGCAGAATACCTGAAGAGAATTTCGTTACGGCGCATGGTAACCGCAGACGACGTGGCACTCACGTGCCTCTTCCTATGTTCGCCTGCAGGTAGAAATATTTCGGGGCAGGCGATCGGCGTGGATGGCAATGCCGAGTTTCTGTAGATCCCGATTCAAGGAAAGAACGTGAGATTTTGGCTAAAGGTCTCTCGCCAACGGGCAGAAGTAGAGAGGAACTTGTGGCTGGATGCGCGGATGTTTCGGACCGGCGAAATGAAATGAAGCTGGGCTACGGCTTTTTCCAAAGCGAGGTCGAATTGAAAAAGACAGGCTCAAGACGTGCCTGACAAGGGCCGCGACGCCGTCATTGTTTCCGTAGCGCGGACACCAATCGGCCGTGCATACAAGGGTGCATTCAACGCTACCCCTGCGCCAACCTTGACCGCTCGTGCCATTCGCGCCGTACTCGCGCGTGCAAGAGTCGAGCCCGATGAGATAGAGGACTGCATCGTTGGATCGGCGTTGCCCCAGGGTCAGCAGCATACGATTGGGCGGACCGCTGCATTAACCGCGGGGTTGCCGGAATCAGTCGCCGGGCAGACCGTTGATAGACAGTGTTCATCGGGTCTGATGAGCATCTCCATGGCGTCGAAGCAGGTCGTTATGGACCGAATGGACATCGTCGTGGCTGGTGGCATGGATTCCATTTCAATGGTGCAGACGGCTGAGTTGCGAATTGAACCCGATCCGGAACTCCTCGCGCGTCATCCGGACATTTACATGCCCATGATCGACACCGCCGAAGTTGTCGCTCGCCGGTACGACGTTTCGCGCGAACAGCAGGATGAGTACGCATTCCAGTCGCAGTACCGAACGGCGGATGCTCAGGCAGCCGGCCGGTTCGATGCGGAAATCATTCCGGTTAAAACGACCAAGTCAGTGACCGACAAGACCACGGGCGAGACCTCGCTGCTGGAAGTGGTGTTGACGCGCGACGAAGGCAACCGGCCTGACACGACCCTGGAAGGTCTCGCCGCGCTCAAGCCGGTGCGGCAAGATGGTTTTATTACCGCGGGCAACGCGAGCCAGCTATCCGATGGCGCCTCGGCCTGCGTAGTGATGGAGGCAAAGCTGGCGGCCGCCCGCGGACTTGAGGCCCTTGGCCGCTATTGCGGCATGGCCGTGGTGGGCACTGAGCCTGACGAGATGGGGATTGGTCCGGTCTTCGCTGTGCCCAAACTCCTGAAACGCTTCGAGCTCAAAATGGACGACATCGGGCTCTGGGAGCTGAACGAAGCCTTCGCGGTGCAAGTGGTCTATTGCCGCGACAAGCTCGGTATCCCCAATGATCGGTTCAACGTGGACGGCGGCGCGATTTCCATCGGGCATCCGTATGGCATGTCGGGCAACCGCCTGGCCGCGCACGCGCTGATTGAAGGACGTCGACGGGGAGTCCGATACGCGGTTGTGACCATGTGTGTAGGCGGCGGTATGGGCGCGGCCGCCCTGTTTGAGGTTTTCCGATGAAGGGCAGGTGAGCATGGCAACGCACACATCCGGATCGCCGATGGGATCGCAGATTGGACCGCACGGACAGGCCGGCGAGCTGTCAAAGCCGCAATCTGCTCCGCCCGGAGCGCGAGCCTGGATCGCGCTCGGAATGCTGATCCTTGTGTATGTGCTGAATTTTCTATCGCGGCAATTACCGGGCATTCTCGCCAAGCCGATCCAGGACAGCCTGCACATCACAGATGGTCAACTGGGCCGGGTTGGCGGCCTCTATTTTGCGCTGTTTTATTGCTGCATCTCGATTCCGGTGGGGTGGCTCGCCGACAAGACGAGCAGGTCGAAGGTTCTCGCCGTGGCGTGTGCGATTTGGAGCGTGGCAACCATGTTGTGCGGCGGCGCTGCCAGTTATTTGCAATTTGCCCTCGCGTACATGACGGTCGGCTTTGGCGAAGCCGGAGGTGTCCCTCCCTCCTACTCGATCATCTCCGACTATTTTCCGTCCGGTCGTCGTGGGAGAGCGCTGGGACTTTACAATATCGGACCGCCGATTGGCGCGGCGCTGGGAATCGCCTTCGGCGCTTCCATTGCCGCTGCTTTCAGTTGGCGCTATGCATTTGTCTGGCTTGGCGCCGCCGGTCTTTTCGCGGTGATCGGCATCCTCTTTCTGGTGCCTGAGCCCCGTCGCGGCGGTCTGGATCGCGTTTCGGATCAAGGGCCTGCGAGTGAAGCAGGATTCCGGCAGACTTTGGCGATGTTTATTTCGCGGCCTTCTCTTATGCTAGCCGCACTGGCCAGCGGCGCCACGCAATTCGTTACGTACGGTCTGATCAACTTCGCGGTCCTTTTTCTCATGCGTGAAAAACGGATAACGCTCAAGCAGGTTGCCATCTGGTACGCATTGGTTGTTGCCATCGGAATGGGCGGGAGCATGCTCGCCTCCGGACGGGCGATCGATCGGTTCACGCGGCGCTCAAAACAGGCCTATGCCCTGGTGCCTGCGGCCTCGCTTATTCTTGCGCTTCCTTTTTATCTCGGATTTGTCTGGGCTCCAAGCTGGCGTCTGGCGTTGCTCTTTCTCACCGGCACAATGTTTCTGAATTATTTTTATCTGACGTCGGCAGTCACTCTGGTGCAGGAAGAAGTTCGGCCCGACCAGCGCGTCATGTCTGGCGCGCTGCTTTTGCTGATCATGAATCTGATCGGCCTGGGCCTTGGTCCCACCTTTGTAGGCGCGGCCAGCGATTTTTTCCACGCCGGCCATCCGCATCAATCTTTGCAAATCGCACTTTACCTGCTCGCGTCGTTCTACGTCGTGGCTGTATTGCTGTTCCTGGCGCTGGCGCGCGTGCTCAGAAACGAAAGCCGCACCCTTGGAGAAAAAACCTAATGATCTCACTTCCTCGATTGCTTGTCTCGATCACGGCGGCCGTTTGCATGATTCTGCCGCCTTCGACTTTCGCTCAACAGGACAAACCGATGCCTGCTCCATCCGACAACAATAACGGTCCCATCGTTAAGGCTCCTTCAGGCGCAGTAGAGGGACTGATGCAAGGCGATTTGCGCGTCTTCAAAGGCATACCGTACGCGCTGCCCCCGGTCGGCTCGCGGCGCTGGAGACCGCCTAGCCCGATGCCGCGGTGGGCCGGCGTCAGGCAAGCCACCGAGTTCGGGCCAATTTGCTTCCAGCCTGTGAGCCAATCGCCAAGTGTCTACTCCTGGACTCCCGCGCCTATGAGCGAGGACTGCCTGACGCTGAATATCTGGGCTCCGACTGGAGCACGCAAGACGCCCGTATTTTTCTGGATACATGGGGGCGCACTCACTACGGGATCAAGCAGGGACTCTTTGTATGGCGGCACAAAGCTCGCCGAACGAGGCATCGTAGTGGTCTCGCTAAACTTTCGCCTGGGTGTTCTCGGCTGGCTGGCGCATCCAGAGCTGAGCAAGGAGTCGCCTGACGGAATCTCGGGCAACTACGCATTGCTGGATTTGATCCAGGGACTCAAATGGGTTCAGCAGAACATCGCCTCATTCGGCGGCAATCCCTCAAATGTAACTATCGCCGGCGAATCTTCGGGCGGGTTGAGTGTGATGTACCTGATGGCATCACCTCCGGCTCGCGGCTTGTTCGCGAAAGCTATTGCCGAGAGCGCATATATGATCACAACTCCGGAGTTAAAAAAAGCTGCCTTCGGGTTGCCATCAGCCGAGGAAAGTGGAGTGAAACTTGCCGCCGCCCTCCATGCGCCGGACATTGCGGCGATGAGAGCGATGGATGCGAGCACGCTCAGCGTCGCCGCTCCCAAGGCCGGCTATGCGCCCTGGGGCTCGATTGATGGGCGCCTGCTGCCCCGCCAACTGGTGGATGTATTCGACCGCGGCGAGCAAGCGCCAGTGCCGCTGCTCGCCGGCTTCAACAGTGGCGAAATTCGCTCACTAAGGATTCTGGCGCCGCGCCCGCCGGCAACTCAGGCTGACTACGAGAAGATCATTCGCGACCGGTATCTCGATCTGGCCGACGAATTCCTGCAACACTATCCTGCCACCAATATGGAGGAGAGCATCCTGGCAACCACGTGCGATGCTCTCTACGGATGGACGGCAGTGCGGCTCATGAAGAAGCAGGCTGCAAAGGGACTGTCGTCTTTCCTCTACTTTTTTGATCACGGCTATCCCGCAGAAGATGCCGCCGGTCTGCACGGCTTTCATGCGAGTGAGCTACCGTACGTTTTCGGAACCTCAGGCGGCACGCCGCCACTGTGGCCGAAAATCCCGGACACCGACGAAGAGAAGGGACTCTCCGACGCGATGATTGGATATTGGACGTCGTTTGCTCGCTCCGGCCGTCCGACTGCTAAAGATGAGCCCGCTTGGCCGGCATACGGGTCAACGGGCGCATATATGGATATAAAGGATGCGCCGATCCCGTCAAGTCACCTCTTGCCAGGGATGTACGAGTTCAATGAAGAAGTGGTTTGCCAGCGCCGCGCGGTCAGGGACATCCCGTGGAATTGGAATGTCGGCTTATATTCACCCAAAAACCCGCCTCCGCAGCCGCAATGTAAACAGCCGGAGTAGCCCGCAGCAGAATTGCGATCGGACTCAACGGCGGCTGGTGCCTTGAAGGTAAAGGTGATTGGCCGTCGAGTGAGCGCTTCAAACAACCACGGAGGAAAAAATGCCGAAAGCAACGTTAAGCAACACCCTCGCCACGGCTGTCCTGTTCGGTTTGGCAGTTGCGGCGCTGGCCGCCCAAAATCAGACCGCCGTTACCGAATCGCAAGGCAGGCTGGCAGGTGCGGTCGATGCCGATGGCGTGCGGTCATTCAAGGGCATCCCTTACGCCGAACCGCCGGTCGGCGATAAGCGCTGGACCGCTCCGGTCGCCGCCGGACCATGGAAGGGTGTGCGCGACGCGCACGATTTTGGCGCCAGTTGCTACGAGACGTCTTACTCACCGCAGAGCCTCTTTTACATCCCGCAGCCGAAGCTGAGCGAGGACTGCCTGTTCCTGAACGTGTGGACGCCGCCGCACGCGAAAAAAGCGCCGGTGATCGTCTGGATTCATGGCGGCGGATACGTGAGAGGCGGCAGCTGGGAACCGCAGTATGAAGGCACGCACTTCGCGGAACACGGCGTCGTCTTCGTGTCAATCAATTACCGGCTCGGTCCGCTCGGCTGGCTGGCATTGCCCGAGCTAAGTGCGGAATCGCCGCACGGCGTCTCTGGCAATTACGGCCAGCTCGATCAAATCGAAGCCGTCAAATGGGTGAAGAAGAACATTGCGGCGTTCGGCGGTGATCCAGGCAACGTAACCATCGATGGTGAGTCTGCCGGCGGGGTAAGCATGGCGCTAATGATGGTGAGCCCCTTGGCGCGCGGTCTGTTTCAAAAAGTCATTGCCGAAAGCCTCGGCATCCAATCGGGCGCGGAACTGAAGCAGCGGAACCATGGTCTGCCTTCCGCCGAAGAGAACGGGACGGCTTTCGAAAAGGCGCTGGGCGCAGCAGACCTTCAGGCATTACGCGCGATCGATCCCAAGACTGTAACGGAACACGCCGGCTTTCGCGGCGGGCCTAACGTAGATGGCTGGGTAGTGCCGGCTCAGATCGTCGATGTCTTCGACCGCAAGCAAGAGGCGGTTGTGCCTGTACTGATGGGCTTCAATCGCAATGAGATTTATCCCGTCCTGATCGGATTCCTCCCGCGCAGTCTACCGGATTCGAGTGCCGTTTATGAATCCGATATCCAAAAACGCTTCGGCGATCTGACTGCGGAATTCCTGCGCCTTTATCCAGGCAGCGACATCAGGGACAGCATCTTGGCGGCGCGGCGCGATGCGGTTTTCGGCTGGAGCGCCATGCGGATTGTCCGCGATGAGGCAAAGGCGGGTATGCCATCCTACCTCTATTTCTTCGATCATGCTTATCCTGCGGCCGAGGCGAGGGGCTTCCACGCTTTCCATGGAAGTGAAATGCCCTACACCTTTGGGCACGTGGGCAAGGGCGCAGTGTTGCCGCCGAACTGGCCGCTTCCGGATGGGCCCAAAGAGACTGCCCTTTCGGATGCGATGATTTCTTATTGGACCTCGTTCGCACGCACCGGAGTTCCCAAGGCGCCGGGGCAGCCGGATTGGCCAACCTATGCTCCGAACAAGAGCTACATGGATTTCGCGGAGACGCCTGTACCCTCGACCGATCTCATGCCGGGCATGTTCGAACTCCAGGAATCGATCGTCGAGCGCTCAAGGCGTGCCGGCGATCAGCCTTGGGTCGGCGCCGTCGGCCCAGAAGCTCCCACACTTTCGCGTGAAGCGCCGTCACACTAATAGCGCGGTCCACTGCACGTTCCGGATATTTGCGCGAGCACGATATTCGCCTGCGCCGAGTTGTGGGCACAAAACGCAATTGCGATTCCTTTGCGACGAGTAATGTTTGCCACAGCGTTTGCTGGTTATTCGCGAGCTCGAAAACCGCGACCGGCAGGGGCTGCTAGACCTGCAGGATTGGATCGGGCGCACCGCCATCGGTCTGAGCACAGTTGATTCCAGATCAACAAACGCGGTTGGCCCCCGTGATTCCGGAGGCAGAGAGTTAGGCAACGCACATTGCTCAGACCCGGAGTCGGACGCGCCCATCTATTAACCGAAGGGTTGTAGGTTCGAGTCCCGCCCGCGTAATTGCGATGAGTCTGCGCAGGTTCAAAAGCGCCCCAGCCATCACAGGATTTTGTACTACTTTGTACTACATCTTACGAAAAACCACCTGAAAATTTCCCATTGATACTAGATTTTCGAAAATCGTTCATCCGTTCGCAACCTCTTGACTGAGAGCAGTTTTTCCATTAATGATGAGAAATTCAGGACGGGCGAGAAACGATTCCCGGTAGCGCTACCAATATTTTCCATCCCTTTGATTCCAGAAAGTCTAGCCTGCCACCATCGCCCGTTGTACTACTTTGGCACTACATTTCGGCGTTCGCTGCGTCGATTGCGCTGCACGAGTTGCCCGGAAATTCAGTATTGAATCTCCGGGACAAGATGCGGCGGGAGATTAGTGTCACCATCTACGAGAGTGTAAGGTACGGCGAAGGTTAGCTCCGCCAAAGAGTCGTCACTCCGCCTCCCAAGGCGAACGGAACTCTGTATCTGAAAAACGATCGCCAGGTCGTTTTTCAACTCTCCTGGTACGAAGACCGCGCAAAGCACTGGCCAGAGGCACTCGGCCTCCGCAACAATCGTCAATATTATATTTCTCAAATACACGAACCGCAGCGGGATTCTCGGTTGCAATGTCGCGAACCATCTGTGTTGTTGTGGCCATGGAAGATCTTCTTCGATATTGAAGGTAGAGGAAGCGAGATTCGGGCCGCAAGGACTTTAGTCACAGAGCGGCGATCGAAAGAAAAGAACCGGTGGCAAATCGAATCAGAGTTCAGAACAGCCCAGAGGCGGGGAATGATTGGACGCGACCCGCACTGACCACTCGCGAACAACGAACATTTGTCATGCAGATCAGTACGGTTAGTTCATTGCAGGCAAGTCCCCGATAACCTCATATGAGATAGGAGCGTCCTTCTTGGGAGCACGCGCAAGTTAGCCGCGAGAGAGAGGATATGATGACGCCTGCCCCATGCGAAAGTTGGTTTCTGAACGCCGTGATCGCTCCCCGGTTTACCTGGCGATTGATTTGCCTCAGGATGCCTTCGGCGGGGCATGGAAAGTCAATACTGTGAGCGGGAACATCGCCATCATCGAAGTCCTTCTTGGTACCTTGATCGCATCTGAAAAGATGGTTCCGTTTGCAGCCGGACTGGTCTTTCTAGGGAGCTTGATATCGAGAAGCCGGGCGTTTTCTTTCCATTTGTCGCGCATTTTGCTGAACCGCCGGAGACGACCATTATGTTCATCGCCTCGGCGATTCTGATGTGCTCTTCTTTGATCGCAAAGTTCGTTAAGCGTCTTTCGGCCCATCACCAAGTTGAACTTCTTAGCAAGAATGAGCGATCAAAGGCCGATGTGGACCTGTTCAATGAGAATGTTGAGATTACGATCAGGATTGATGATCGCGGCTTCGACATTGCGCGAATGCCCCGATGCGTCGTGACAATGCATCTTCCAAAGGAAGATGCTCACGATCTAGGACAGTGGATCGGGAATGCCTCGGACGGCGATGAGAGGCGTTACAAAGAGCAAGATCACAAATTGCCGTTCTGGATCGAGTGACGATCGAGGTTTCTCTGGTGCAGTGAAGGGCGAGGGAACGTGTGATGGGAAAAGAGGCCAACATTTCACAGACAGCCGCAGCCGAAGAGCCTCGTATTCGTGCGGAGCGGCAAAGCCAGACTCTGATTGAGGCGTTTGTGGCGAGTGGCCTGTTTTTCATGCTATTGCCCGGTACCTTTCTCGGTGTCTGGAACCTGATTGGGATTTCGCGACGCCAGGCGCTTACTGCTCTTTCTCCTGCATGGCTTCAGGCCCATGGTCAGGCGCAGGTCTTCGGGTGGGTCGGGTCCTTCATCCTGGGGATCGGCTTTTATTCGTTGACCAAGATGCAGAGCACCCGTACGTTCCCAGTACGCCGGGGATGGACGGCGTGGTTCCTTTGGACAGCAGGAGTTGCGCTCCGCTGGCTGGGCGGAGTAACCGGCTGGGAGTGGCGAGTCGTTCTGCCATTGTCCAGTTTGCTCGAACTCGGCGGGTTTCTGCTCTTCTTCCTCACAGTGCGTCGGCATCGTCCCGGTAGAGGTCAATCGGCGAAAGCGACGTGGATGGTCCTGGTAATTCTCTCCACCGTTGTCTTCCTTCTTACGCTCGTTATCAACGCCGTCGCACTCTTTCAGCTGGCGCTCACGGGTAGTACCCCGGCCCTGCCGCACCGCCTCGATCTACAACTTGTGACGATGGCTATCTGGGGCGTTCTTGTGCCCACGATCTGGGGATTCAATGCGCGTTGGCTACCGATTTTTGCTGGCTTTGAGCAGCCTCGAACTCGCTGGCTGATGACGGCGTTCGGCCTCAGCGTGGCCGGCATCGCGCTGGTCTTCCTGAACCACTGGGGATCGTCCGCGTTGGTATTCGTGGTCTCTTCCCTGGCGGCGATTCAGGGATTGCGGGTTTGGCGTCCAGCCGTTCAGACGGCAAAAGTGCAGAACATTCATCCGAGCTTCCCGCATTTTCTCCGAATTGCCTATGGGTGGCTGGTGGTTGCGTCGCTGCTCGGCTGCTTGGCAGCACTCGAAGACCATTCCGGGGGATTGTGGGGTGCCAGCCGCCATGCCCTAACGGTAGGTTTTGTGGCAATGATGGTATTCACGATCGGCCAGCGCGTACTGCCAGCCTTCTGCGGGATGCGCGTGCTTTGGAGCAAGGAGCTGATGTTCTGGTCGCTTGCACTACTCAATCTCGGCTGCCTGCTACGCGTCAGCATGGAGCCGCTGGCCTACGAGGGGGACTGGCAGATTGCCTGGAGACTGCTTCCGGTTTCCGCGGTGATCGAGTTGACGGCCGTGACTCTCTTTGCCCTGAATCTCGTGGGCACCCTTATGCAGCGACCTGCGCACATACACCAGCCCGCGGATTCGGCCTCAAATTTGGGAGGCGCAACGTGAGCAACCTGCTTAGAGAAGAGAGGGGCGCAAAACAATGACTGAGAAGATTCAGCTTAAGCGTGTTTATGACCCGCTGGCGAAAGAAGACGGAGCCAGTTTTCTCGTGGAGCGGTTGTGGCCGAGAGGCATAAAGAAATCCGCGCTCCCGGATACGGAATGGATCAAGGAGGTTGCGCCAAGCGCGGAACTGCGCAAGTGGTTTCATCACGACCCGCAGCTTTGGGCTGAATTCCGCGGGCGATACTTCGCGGAATTGAAGAGCCGAGGGGATGGTTTGTCTCCGATCCTGGAGGCTGCGCACAGCGGCACGGTGACGCTCCTCTACAGTTCCCACGACACGGAACACAACAATGCCGTCGCGTTGGGGGAGTTCCTCCAACATGCGCTACACCCCATGGATCCGGCTTCGTGCCTCTGTTTGCAGTAGCACAGTTAGGGTGCTACACCAAGCCGCGGCAAGTACAAGTGTCTCTGCATAGATGACGTCCAGACTATTTCAGGGGTCGTGCCGGCGGCATAATCTCAAAATGATTGTTGCCAGGAGTTGCAAGGATGTTCCGGCAATGCGTCGCCACAAGAGCCAGAGATGAATTCTTCAGGAGTGAATTTCCATGAGCAAGCAGCGAACAACTCTCACGCGTCTCCCTGAGCTCGCGGAGCAGATCATCCGGCACAACATCGGTGCAGAGCTTGAAAAGCTGAAGGAAGCGCCGTCATGGCAGCGTGAATCGGGCCGCAGCTCCGAGACGCTTGTCAAATACAAGGAATTCCGCATCGTGCTGGTGCGTATGAAAAATGGAAGCTATATGAGTCACCATCGTGCGGAGGGGCCTATCTCTATTCAAGCCATTCAAGGGAAGATCCGGGTGCATCTTCCGGAAGACCGTCTGGAGAATCTGAACCCAGGTGACCTTCTGACGCTTGAGCGCTGTCTTGAACACGATGTGGAAGCGCTCGATGAGAGCGCCTTTCTGCTGACCATAGCGTGGCCAGAAACCTGAGCGCAGAGCAAATCTGACGGGCCTCCAGGTGATGCGAACCGCAGCTGTCAGATGAAGCGTGTCCGTGGGAGGCAGTGACTCAGCATCGAATGATCGTTTTGTGCGTAAGGCTATTTGGTATGAAGATAGAACGCAAGCAGAAGATCGGCATAGTTGGCGCAGGCAGCGTCGAGCGACCATATGCGTATTCCTGCATGGTTGGGGGAGTGGGAAAGCACATCGGTCTTTTCGATGTCGCCACGCCAAAACTCAACGCAGAGGTACTGGATCTAGATCGCGGTCTGATATTCGTGCCCGAGGTTGAAGAGCACGCACACAACACCCACCAAGAGGCAGCCCCACCTGATCGGCGACACGACCACAATTTATGATGCATGTCCGTAGAATCCTCTTTCCGATTGCATTTTCCGAAGCGGTCGCTGTCATGGCTCCCTCGGTCCTCGGAGAGCATAAGCAAGAGGTCGGCCTCTGGGAGCCGCAATAGCCCACAAATACGAGAAAGACTCGCGAAAGGGAGCCATGGCGATACAGATTGGTGCAAAGCCAGACAGTGGATTCGATGATCCGATTGGCATGCTCAAGGACTGCCACCGGAGGATTGAAAGTTTCCTCGGCATCCTCTGTGTGGCAGTTGATCGCGCACAGGGCCGGAGTCTGACTGGCGAGGAGCACGATGCGGTCCTGGCTGCATTGCAATACTTTCGCACTGGCGGACAACGCCATACGGCGGATGAGGAGGAATCGCTTTTTCCACGACTGCGCAAGTCCGACGCAACGTCCTTCGCGGAGATCGATCGTCTTGAGGGCGACCATCGCGAGGCGAACGATTTGCACAGTTCGGTTGAGCGGCTTTACTCAGTCTGGATTGAATCAGGCGGTTTAGGTGCGGTGGATACGCGGCTCTTGCTTTCCGAAACCGCGCGCCTCAAGCAACTGTATTCCGACCACATTCAGGTAGAGGAAGCAGTTGTATTTGCTCGTGCGATTGAGACGCTGGATCAGCAGACAATCGCGGCGATCGGGACGGAATTTCGATTCCGGCGGAAATAGCCTGGCGCAGTGAAGGCGTCGCAAGTGCTGGTTCCGTAAGGCATCCCGCCATTGTGCCGCTATAGGCTTCCTATTTCATGAGCGCCCTCTGCTTACAAGCCCGGATGACTGGTCTCTCTCGTATGGAAACCAGGTCCGCATAAATTCCAGGGGGAAGGTTGGTTCGCGAGTGCCCCGATACCTCCGGCGCGGGATTAGTTGTACGCCCAACAACGAGCCTTTCTGCGCCTGCGACAAAAGTCATAGCTCGCGCCCAGCCTTTTCACTACTTTCAGATATCGAATCAGCCAAGTTCGCCGACCGGAAGGACGATCCCCCGGCCAGCATCTACGTTCTCGAATTCCTGGGCAAACACGCCGACGTGGCGGCTAAGAGCGTTGACCGGCGCATCCACAACCTAACCGGTTGGCGTGCCCCCGGAAAACTTGCGCCCACGGTGTGTCCCAATCAGAATTTGTACCAGGCGATGCGCAATCACTTCGTGGAGCGTGAGTAGCTCTCTATTTGCCTCGAAGATCTCCTGCGCATTGTTGGTACCGGATGTTTGCGGCGCAGACTTCAGAGCCTCAGTTGCTTCATGAATGATCGGATCTGCGAGTGCTTCTCCGGCCATTTCCCAAAGTGTGATGAATCGATCAACGGCAGTCGGAAAGCTGACTTTGAAGACGCCCCAGTTGCTCGTCGTGCGTGGCGGCTTGAAATCATAATTAAATGGTCCGTTATAGCCGTGAGAGCGAAGCAATATCAAGACATTCAGCCAGTCGAGTGGATTGACGAGGCCCACGGGCAGATCGACATCGTGCTTCAGGCGGTACCCGTCGTTCACATCGAAGTGCCAGAGTTTGCCGGCGACGAGCGCGCGTGCCAGTGAGGCACGCGGCGCCCCACCCCACATCAGCTCATGCAGGTATTCCGGATTGACGCCGACCATTTCCGGATGGGTTAAAAGCCCAGATTGGATGAATCCAAGCATGGCGTCTGTCGTCGGAAGGATGATCTCAGCCTGCGGCTCGAAAGGTTTAGCCTCAAGGCAATGCTTCAACGTGGGCTGGTTGGTTTTATTCGCAATCAGTATGTCCTCATCACACGCAGAATTGAGCACCTCGGCAAACCACTTGAGAGTTTGCGGCTCATCAATTACACCCTGCATCAGGTAGCCCAGGGTACCCGGCCAATAAACTGTGAATTGGGCGCCGAGTTCGTGACATATGCGGACTACATTTTTCACGCGTTCCGCAGCATAAGACCGTACTTCGGGAGATTCGGCCGCCGGGCCTGCACTCCAAACTGCATGAAAGAAGGTTTCACAGGTCACCATCGAGCAACGCAGTCCATTTTCCGAGAGGGACTTCTTCAGGCCGGCGAGGATCTCCGTCTGGCGGTCGGTCATCAGATCTTCCGTCCGAATTATGTTTGTATCGTGGGTTGCCCAATATCCGATACCAATATCGGCAAAGTGATGCATTACCTCAGCAGGAGATACCGGTTCGCGAGTTGGAGCATAAAAGAGAGCTTCTCCCTGGTAGGATGCGGCCCATTGAGGTCCGGTGATGTAGTACTTCCTTCGAGTTTCCGGTGGGTAGCTTCCACCACATGCCTCCAACAATCGCTGGACAAGGGATTGCTGGCAATTGTTCTGTTCTACAATTTTGTTGGTCATAAGTTCTTATCTCCTAAACAACGGTCAAGAAATGGCTCAGCGAAAAATACTTTCATGAGCTGGATGGTCTGCAGACACCTGCGCGCCTGAACGCAACGCTGCGGTCAAATCTCACGCTATCAATTTGCTCATTCCAAACCCGTCATTGAAATAGTTCATCCGTACTCGTGTTTAAACAAGCGTCATGTAGAGAAAAGAAAAATGGCTTGGGTAGACTGTGTTTGCAGGGTTGGACGCGAGGCGACCGCAACGAGGCAGGAGAAGAGGTGATGTACCGCACCATTTTGAGATCTCTATCGTGTACAACCTGAGTTCTAGGATGATGTGGCATGCCTGATGGCTTCTGACCCTCGATTCTATCATCCCTCCGGCGTTCAGTATTCCGGAAGAAAGTGGTCGTCCCGGTTCGTCGGGCGGTTTCATTGCGAGTAAATACCCTGGAGGTGTTCAATGATAAGTACCCAAGTAAAAGAACGGCTGACAACAAAGATCCTGGTAGACGGGGGTGACCCGGAGGAAACTCGGAGAATGAAATCCGTGTTGGGGTTTGTCGATGGACAAACAACGAATCCGAGCCTAGTTGCCAAAAACCCGGAAGTTCAGCATCGAATAGTGTCTGGCCAAAGGTTCAGCCTGGAGGAGCAGCAACAAGAGTACAAGAGAATCGTTCAGCAGATATCTCCCCTGGTGGGAGACGCGGGGGTCTCGATTGAAGTGTTCGCGGAACTCAAAACTACATCTGAACAAATGCTAGCGCAAGGTCAGGATATGTTCTCCTGGATTCCTAACGCTTACATCAAATATCCGTGCACGCACGAAGGCCTGCTTGCAGCCCAGATTTCCGTGAGTCAGGGGATTCGAGTCAATATCACGCTCTGTTTTTCGCAGGAGCAGGCAGCCGGCGTTTATGCTGCTACGAAAAATACCAAAGCACCGGCCTATGTTTCACCTTTTATTGGACGGCTCGATGACCGTGGTAAAAACGGTATGGATTTAATCAAGAACATTCAGAAAATGTACAGAGCGGGCGATGGTCATGTGCATGTTCTAGCCGCAAGCATTCGCAGCGTTGATCAATTGCTGGCTTGTTTCGCCTTGGGCGTTGAACTCGTGACGGTTCCTACAAAGGTCCTTGAAGCGTGGGCTGCAAAGGGGTTCCCAATGCCGGGTCATGACTTCGTCTACAAAGGAGTCGACATGGCCGGCAACACTCTGAGGCCTATTCCATATAGAAACATCAACTTGAACCAGCCGTTGGATGCCTTTGACCTCAGACATGACCTAACAAAAAAGGGTATCGAAAAATTTGTCGAGGATTTTAAAGGTACCATCTATCAATCTGTAAGTGCGCGCTAGCAAACGAGCTGAAAGGAGCCTTCGCTATGGAAGAGCCAATGTGCCCTGCCCCCTCGAAAGATATTGCGAAAAGGCGCGAGGAGCTTGCTCCTGAAATTCTAAAGACCTTTCGAGCCTTCAGTCAGCAGGTCTTTGTCGATGGTGCGCTGCCCTCCAAAACAAAAGAACTTATTGCGGTTGCGGTGGCCCACGTGACGCAGTGTCCTTATTGCATTCGCAGCCATACCAGGAGCGCACAATTGAAAGGTGCCACGGGCAAGGAGATCATGGAAGCCATTTGGGTCGCCGCCGAGATGCGGGCTGGAGGCGCAATCGCACATTCCGCACTCGCCATCGATGTGATGAAGGAGAAAAATACCACGTCGAAGTAATCCGGCTATCTTGCTGCCCCTCCCGAGGCCCTGAAGCAGCACGTATTCGGCAGTTTTTCGTTCAACACCCGTCAGCTTCAAGAGCATCTGAGTAATTGCCAAATTGTCCAGACACTCCAATTGCTCCAAGATCGAATTGGCCTGTAGCGGCCCCTTGCGACAACTCCAACAAGTTCTTCCCGTTGCGGTATGATTCCTACAACTCTGCATTTGGCCTCGGATCGAAGGTTCCGCCTTGTTTGATCCTGGTTGTGGACCAGAGAAGGCAGCTTATGGCTTCGCTCTCAGAGGACAGAGAGGCCCCCTTCTCTGCGGTACCGGGATGGGTCCGCAGAGACGCTTGCTGAGGATTTAAAAATGCTTGAAGCGGAATTGTTTGCCTTTCTCGAGAATACGTTGGATCCGGTCTTCGCTGCCCGGGAGTCCGGTGAGATTTGCTTTTGGAATCATGCGGCCGAAGCTCTGTTTGGCTATCCGGCAGAAGAGGTGCTCGGCAGGACTTGCTCGATGGTTCTCCACGGCGTAGAGGCCTTGGGCACGGAGGTCTGCAGTGAACACTGCTTGAAGATGCAATGGGGCGAGCAGGCGACCAAATTACCTAATTTCGACCTGAATGTAACAACTCAAAGTGGAGAGCGAGTATGGGTGAATATTTCCTTTATCTCCTATTTCAACCGGCGGACGGGCAGTACGCTCCTGGTTCATCTTGCACGTGACATCAGTGCCCAAAAAAAGAGAGAGGAAGTATTTCGCCGTATGAGTGACATATCCAGGGAGGTTTCTGCTCTGGAGGACACGATTGCGGGTGCCGCGCCTGTTGCCCCACTCTCGTTTCATGAGCTCGAGATCCTCAGGAAGTTCGCGATAGGAGGCAGCGCTCCGCGGATTGCAAAGGAGCTTGGAATCAGTCCGCAGACCTTACGCAATCATCTCCACCACATCAATCAAAAGCTGAGAACGCATAATCGACTCGAGGCAGTCACGCATGCCCAGCAGCGCCACCTCATCTGACCCCAAATCGTTGGATACAGGATTAGCCGTCCTGCTTCACTGGTCAGTCATCTCTTTTCCGAGGCGAGCAGTGGCCCCGGTCTGACAATCACAGTTCCTTTCATGCCGGCACCTTCATGCACGGTACAGACATAATGATAGGTCCCTGGCTTGTCGAACACATGATAGAAGCTTGTGCCCGGCTGGAGCAGGCTCGAAGCAAACGGCACGCTCCCCGACGGAGAACTGACATCCACACGGCGCAGTGCTCTCGTTGGATCGTCCACCACGTTGTGGTAGTAGGGCGAGGTGTTCTTCCAGACAACTTGCTCCCCAGCGTTGATCACGATTGTTGCAGGCGAAAACGACATCGAACCCATGGTCACTACTCCACCAACCACCGCATCAGGTGGCGCCAGCGCCTTCTTCAGATCGGCAATCGTCGTCTTTGATGAGCAATTTGGCATGACTGCTTCAACCGTATCGACGACGTAGCTCGGAACATTAGGATCTTCAAGGGTAAGGACACTTCCAAAATGGCCAGTTACATGAACCAGCCTGTCGGCATTTTGTGAGAACAAAAACGGTTGCGCTTCCATCCTATAGATCTTCTGCGAATGAAATAGCTTGAGCATCGTCTTGCCATCATTCTCGTTTGTCAGACAGCCGATGAGCCCCCCTAGAGATTTTAGGGTGAACGGCGGTGCCGGAGGAGGCATGGAAGCCATGTCACTCACGCCGCCAACCGGCTCCGCAACCGCAAGGTCCGCGGAAGATACCTTGATGTGGTCCACCTCATCTACATCTGCCGCAGTGACTCCGCTAATCTCGTGCACTCCCCCAGTCGTTGATGTCGGGCCCGCATGCATCAGGGCAGTGTTTTCCGGGCCTTTTACATCGAGTATGGCCATGTTGCCCTTCTCCATTCTGGACATCGCATGATCCATCAAGGTGAATTGTCCAGGCATGCTGGCCTTGAGTTCGACGATTGCAGCGGCGCCCGGAGGGATGCTTGTTGTCTGAACCCCTGTCATCGGCGGCGAAGTCAGTGAGCCAAGTGCGTAATACCGGGTAAAGATCTCTCCCACCATATGCAGGGAAGAAGTGGCGTTCGGGCCGGCATTGCCGAAAAAGATGCGTACCGTCTCGCCTTCATTGGCCTGCAGAGGATACTCGCGCACAATGGAGTCAACGGCGCCATTGAAGATATAGTACTGAGCATTCTCCTGCATCAGGTTTTCGACGCTGAATTCCTGCAGGCCGGACTTTCCTTTCGCTGCCGTCGTGTAGATTTCGCCCTGCATGATGTAGTACTCGCGGTCGACGTGCGTCAGCCCTCCCGGTGGTTCAACAAGGATCAGTCCATACATGCCATTCGCGATGTGCTGGGCAATCATGGGGCTGCCGCAGTGGTAGACAAATAGCCCTGGGGTAGTGGCTTGGAACGTAAATGTCTTCGACTGGCCCGGCGGAACTTGCGTCAAGGCGGCGCCCCCGCCAGGCCCGATCGCCGCATGAAAGTCGAGCGAGTGCACCATCTGGCTGTCTTTGGAGTTTTGGAGTGTTACTTCAACCGTGTCTCCCTGCCGGACGCGAATGAATGGCCCCGGCACTTTGCCGTTGAAGGTCCAATAGCGATAGGTCGTGCCGCTCGCCGGGTCGAGCGCGCCCACGAGTTCCTTGGAAGTGAGAGTCACCTTCACAACTGCCGGGGCGCGATCTCCGATGGGCGGCGGTAGGTCGCTGGGGTCGCGAACGATGTCCGCGGCCTTGATCACTTGAGCCACGCTATCTGTACGCGTGGAACGGCTTTGAGCCAGTGCTGGAGCTGCAGCTGCTGCGACTAACCATGCAAAGTACAGTGCCCCAATTCCCAGAATCAGTGTTGGCAATCTTCGATAAGTGCTGGTAATCATGACGCGCCTCTTTCGGCTGTAGCGCGTTTTCTGCGTTTTCAGCCAACTTAATGGTCGGCTCATGTGACGCTTCATCTCAATGAACCGCCCATACTGCTGAGTAAACAGTTGTCACTGTAGTGAGATTTTTGCGGGATAGATCGCGCCGTCTTCCTTTACGTTTCGAAAGATATCGGAGATGGAGAAGCGGAACTATTCTTGGCCGCGCCGATCTTGAGAGGTATCGTCGAGAAGCGACGGCCAAGATTCGCGAGGGCTGATACGGGCGACGCGATGCCGTCAGCACACGAAGGAGTCCGCAGCAGGAGCAGGGTCGGTTGAGGGCGGATCGCTCGCAGGAAACGAATCTGCAATCGACTTGTCTGGCATCTTTTCACGAACTTGATTCAGATCGTGCTCATCGATCGCGCGGTCCTCGGGATTGCGCAGGTCAGAATCTGAGAAACAGTAGAACGCGTCTATTACGGCCGCCTCCGTAAGCGGCTCATGACTGAAGTGAGACGATCCGCTCCGACCGTATTCCGACGATCGAGATCGCGCCAAGATGCTCTCTATACTTGCGGAAGATTCTCCGCATCGCAAGGATCCGCTGGCGGAGAAGGGAATCCCTGGCCACATTGAATGCAATTCTCAGGCATCCGACAATACCTTCATCCTGCAACATGCGCCGGGGTTCGAGCAGCTCCAAATCCGCTTCACCGCACCAGATCACTTTGAGCCCAAATTGCTCAAACAACTCTCTCCACTCACTGCGACTGAGCGGTTGCACGCCAACATGAATCTCCTTCGACATCTCCGCCTCGATCTCCCGGCGCTTCTGGACCGAGATGTCGTCAGGCCGAAAACATATCTCATGAATTCCGTACCTCCCGTCGGCGGCAAGAAGGCGTCGTGCTTCAGAAAGGATGCGTTTCTTTTGTTCGAAAGTTTGCATGCTGAGCATTGCCTCTCCATAGACCACATTGGCGCATGTGCTGGGAAGTCCCGAATGCTCAGCCTGAGCTTGAATAATCTGAACTGTGCCTTTGGGCAAACGTGTTTTGAGCCGAGTTGCCGCCGCCGGATTGCGTTCTACGCCCCAGTATTGTGCTGGCTTTTTGCTTAAAACCATTTGTGCGGTGGTCCCCATTCCGGGTGCAAATTCGACCACACGGTCATCTTGCGAGATTGACAGCGCATCGATCATTTGTCGCGTGAGAGCCAGACCGCCAGGTCTCAGCACGCGTTTGCCGGCCCGTGCCAACAACCAGTGCCCCTGCATCTTTTCGAGGCGTTGACCTTCACCAGACAACAGGGAACGGGTGTCACTTCCCTTACACTGATCGCCGCATGCATCAAAGGTTTCTGCCATGATCTGCTCCTAGTTGTTCAACGCTCAACTTGAAGGCTAGCCTGAAGACTCGATATGTGATGACCTCATCGCACACAATCGTGGCTCTGTCCACTCGCGCGAGAAGAGCCCTGTGCGAAGCTCCCGTTTTCAGAACAAATCCCGCGTAATGCGACCGTGGTCATGTTCGATTCCTTCCAGTCTCACAGGTTCTTCCCGCATGAGAGCTTCATCAATGGGCTGGATGTACTGTCGCTTCTCACATTTGTCATCTATCCGGTGTTCGCGAGTTCAAGCACATTGGAAGGAGATCAAGTTGTGATGGGATCACGAGATGAGTGGCGACGCAGAACTCCTTCTCGTAAGGTGAAAGAATGATCGCTTTTGGCGCCGAGCATCGGGTCGTCCACTATCCTGAGGATCGCCGTTTTCGAATCTGGATCAGGCCATCCATTGTGACGTGGATGATTGTGGTAGTTGCGTCGTTGGTTGTGGCGGCATGGGTTGAATTGGCAATTGCGGAACTGCCGCGAATTCCGCCCGTTCCCGTTGTGTATCTCAACAACTTTTCCGGCCCTCACGGATTTCCGCTTTGGGTCCGTTATTGCCATTTCTTCAATTTCCTGTTCGTGACCTTCCTGATCCGAAGCGGTCTTTCGATCCTGGTGGACCACCCGCGACTCTATTTCAATGACGATTGCACCCCAGGAAGTGAATGGATCCGATTTACGCCAATAAAAGTTCCGCGTGATCGAATCTGGACGGCAAAAGACGACGCTCGCTATTTGTCTCCGATGATTGGAACACCCGGATACCGGCATACGATCGGCATCGCACGCGTCTGGCACTTCATCAACGTGCACGGATTCATTCTCTGCGGGCTGTATTTTGTTGCGATGCTCTTTGCGACGGACCAGTGGAAAAGGCTGGTACCCACATCACATACGGTAGTTCTCCAGGCATGGAATACCTGGGTTCACTATGCGACATTTCATCTGCCGGCAGAACCAAACGGATTCTACGGATATAACGCGCTACAGCAAATCGCCTATTTCACCGTCGTCTTCGTGTTTGGTCCACTTGCGATTTTGACCGGCATAGCGATGTCGCCGGCGGTGGTTAATCATTTTACGTGGTATGCACGGATCTTTGGCGGACGGCAGTCGGCGCGATCGATTCACTTCCTGACGATGCTCAGTTTCCTGGCGTTTCTGGTAGTACACATCACGCTTGTCGTGATGACGGGATTCGCACGCAACATGAACCATATCGTTATGGGGAGCGATGACGGAAGCCATCTGGGGATATGGCTCGGATTTGTGGGCATCGGCGTGGTCATTCTTTGCTGGATCGCCGCACACTACCTCTCGTGGTATAAACCGCGCGCGTTGCAGCACGCGCTGAAAGCCGTGACCTACCCCATGCAGTTGCTCACGCTGAACCGGCTGGCCCCAAAGCAGACGTATTCGGACAAAGATATTTCGCCCTACTTCTGGCCGAATGGGAAGATGCCGGTGCGGGAGGATTGGAAGCGACTGTCTGAGGGTGGGTTCCGCGAGTTCAAGCTAAAGGTCGGCGGTCTCGTCGAAAACCCCGTCGAACTCTCGCTGGAGGACCTGCGCAAACTGGGCGAGTCGGACCATATCTCCATGCACCATTGCATCCAGGGGTGGAGCGGTATCGCCAAGTGGGGCGGGATCCCCATGAAGAGACTCATCGAACTCGTGCGCCCAAAACCGGAGGCACACACTGTGGCGTTTTTTTCCTTCGGCCCAGCGCTGTACGGCGGTCCCTACTACGACACGCAGAGCCTTGATAGCGTTCTGAAGCCGCAATGCCTGCTTGCGTCGGAGATGAACGGCCAGCCACTTCCCGCGGTGTATGGGGCGCCTCTGCGGCTCCGTGTTGAGAATCAACTTGGCTACAAGATGGTGAAGTGGATCGAGCGCATCGAATTTGTCCGATCCGAGAAGGAGTTGGGCAAGGGGGAAGGCGGCAAGAACGAAGACGACGAGTATTTCGACTTGTTACCGAACATTTAACCGAAGAGGGGCGAAACAGCGCCTGGGAGAAAATCATGATAGCCACAACACAAACCGTTCGTGAGATTGCACAAACACAGCCGTCATCCATACGCGTATTCGAACAGTTCGGAATCGAGTACTGCTGTGGGGGAGGTAAACCGCTTGCCGACGCGTGCGCAGCGAAGCACGTTAACGTCGAGACGGTGATCGCTGCGCTCGAAGCGGCTTCTCACAACGAGAATTCCCAAACGAAAGACTGGACAAAAGAAAACCTGACGCATCTCACCGAGCACATTGTTGCGACTCATCACGCCTATTGCAAGGGAGAGCTCCCGCGGCTGTCTGGCTTAGCGGCGAAAGTGGTTAACCGGCATGGTGGAGCAAACCCCGAACTGGCGGCGATTCAAGCGAAGCTGGCCCAGCTCGCTGAGGAGCTAACAGGCCACTTGGCGGAAGAAGAAGCTGTTGTATTTCCAATGATCGTGAAGCTCGACCGGAGAAGGGCAAGCGCTGACGCTGAGCGAAGGGAATCTCGAGTCTTCATCGAGAAACCCCTGGCACTGCTCATCCAAGAGCACGATAATGCGGGAGTCCTCCTCGCCGAGATCCGTAGTCTGAGCGGCGATTTCATCGCGCCCGAATATGCTTGTACGACGTACCACGCTTTCTTCGACGGACTCAGAGAATTTGAGCAAGACCTGCATAGGCACGTCCATCTCGAAAACAACATTCTCTTTCCGCGTGCAATCGAGCTTGAAGCGTCATGCAGCTAAGAGCGTATCTGCGCCGCGCGGTCCTGCATTCCCTCCGGACGCGCAATCTCTCCAGTCGCTGGATATCGTTCGCGGAGGGAGCCCGCGTCGTGGTCGGTGCGGGCTGGTGTGATTCGCGGGCTCCAAAATCTGGACCCGGGCACCGGATGTGGTGGTGAGGTTGCTTCGCTAAGGTCCGGAGGTGAAGGTCGGGCACTTCCGGCGCGCTTAATCAGGAGCCCGAAGGCCCCTGAATTCTCCGGTTGATTATTTTTCGATGGGGGCTCCGACGATACTGCCGTATTCGGTCCAACTCCCGTC
>Ga0208849_1000690_pt1 | contig 28911 bp, 23 predicted proteins | sample NGESurdeep072012_10_FD_184470 | JGI IMG/M metagenome (GOLD analysis project Ga0208849, IMG submission 184470) | Arctic peat soil microbial communities from Barrow, Alaska - NGEE Surface sample 53-3 deep-072012 (SPAdes) | ecosystem: Environmental > Terrestrial > Soil > Wetlands > Peat ... | reverse complement strand
TAGACACGCGATTGCGGCGCCCGCCTGCTTCGACTAGAAGAGCGCCACCTTTTCCTCACCCCAATTCTGGTGTCTCGCCGCTCGGTCTGGCGGAGCCCACGGAGTCACGATGGCACGGCAATTCATCTATCACATGGACGGGCTGACCAAGGCCTACACCGGTGGCAAGAAAGTCATCGAGAACATGCGCCTGCAGTTCTACCCGGACGCCAAGATCGGCGTGCTGGGGCCAAACGGCTCGGGCAAGTCGACGCTGCTCCGCATCATGGCCGGCCTCGATAAGGAATACATCGGCGAGGCGTGGCTGGCCGATGGCGCCACCGTCGGCTACCTGCCGCAGGAACCGCAACTCGATGCCACCAAAGATGTCGTCGGCAACGTCATGGAGGGCGTCGCCGCCAAGAAGGCGATTCTCGACCGCTACAACGAACTGATGATGAACTACTCCGACGAGACCGCCGACGAGGCGACCAAGCTGCAGGAGCAGATCGACGCACAGAACCTGTGGGACCTCGACTCGCAGGTCGAGCAGGCGATGGACGCGCTCGGCTGCCCGCCCAACGACTCGCCGATCGAGAATCTCTCCGGCGGCGAGAAGCGCCGCGTCGCGCTTTGCCAGTTGCTGCTCCGCCAGCCCGACCTGCTGCTTCTCGACGAACCCACCAACCATCTCGACGCCGAGACGGTGCAATGGCTGGAGAAGCACCTCCGCGAATATCCGGGCGCGATCCTGATCGTCACCCACGACCGCTACTTCCTCGACAATGTCACTGGCTGGATCCTCGAGTTGGATCGCGGTCGCGGCATTCCCTACGAGGGCAACTACTCCGCCTATCTCGAGAAGAAGGCCAAGCGCATGGCGCAGGAGAGCCGCGAGGATGCCGCCCGCGAGCGGGCTCTGTCGGCCGAGCGCGAATGGATCGCGGCATCGCCGCGCGCCCGCCAGACCAAGTCGAAAGCGCGTATTCGCGCCTATGACGAACTGCTGAAGCGCAACGAGGAACGCGCGCCCGGCACAGCGCAGATTCTGATCCCGCCCGGCGAGCGTCTCGGCGACAACGTCATCGACGTCGAGAACCTGTCGAAGGGCTACGGCGACAAGCTGCTCATCGAAAACCTCACCTTCAAGCTGCCGCCCGGCGGCATCGTCGGCATTATCGGCCCGAACGGCGCCGGCAAGACGACGCTGTTCCGCATGATAACCGGCGAGGAGAAACCGGATGCCGGTTCGATCACTCTCGGAGAGACCGTGCACCTCGGCTACGTCGACCAGAGCCGCGACGATCTATCCGCCAACAAGAACGTCTGGGAGGAAATCTCCGAGGGCGCCGACATCCTCAAGCTCGGAAAGCGCGAGATGAACTCGCGCGCCTATGTCGGCGCGTTCAACTTCAAGGGCGGCGACCAGCAGCAGAAGGTCGGCTCGCTTTCCGGCGGCCAGCGTAACCGCGTCCATCTCGCCAAGCTCCTGAAGAAGGGCACCAACGTCCTCCTCCTCGACGAGCCGACCAACGACCTCGACACCGAGACGCTATCGGCCCTGGAAGATGCGCTGGAGGATTACGCCGGCTGCGCCGTCATCATCAGCCACGACCGCATGTTCCTCGACCGGCTGGCGACGCACATTCTTGCCTTCGAGGGCGATGCCCACGTCGAATGGTTCGAGGGCAATTTCGCCGACTACGAAGCCGACAAACTCCGCCGTCTCGGCGCCGAAGCCGGCAGCCACAACCGGGTGAAGTACAAGCGGCTGACGCGGTAGCCGACTGCTCCTGCCAGTTACTGACGACCGGGCAGTCTATCATCGCGCTCATGTCGGAAACCCGTTACTGGATTGGCGTTGCCTCCCGCGACCACGTGATGCGCGGCGTTGCCGGCGGCTTCTGTCAGCTTTCCCACGGCAAGGCCGCGCCGGTGAAGCGGCTCGCGCCCGGCGACTGGCTCATCTACTACGCGCCGCGCGAACGGATGGGCGAGGGAGAGTCGGTTCAGGCTTTCGTCGCCATCGGCCGCATAAAGCCAGGGGCGCCATACCAGGGCGACATGGGCGCCGGCTCCCAGCCAATCCGGCGCGATGTCGCGTTCCTCGATGCGAAAGACGCGCCCATCCGCCCGCTGCTCGACACGCTCTCGTTCACCAAGGGCCAGGCGTCTTGGGGTTACGCCTTCCGGCGCGGCAGTTTCGCAATCCCCGAGGCCGACTTCCACGCCATAGCCAACGCGATGGGTGTTGCGGAGGAGATTGCCGAGGCCGAACGCCGGGATTAGAAAATCCCTGCAACACGCCGGGGATGCATGACCGAGATCAGCACTTTCGCAGTTTCCGCAGCTACCATCCCGCGACAGACGCTGCGGGGCCGGGTGGTCACGGTGATGGCGACGCCGGCCGGCGACGACCTGACCTCGTCGCCGGTTGACGAACTCCGCCTCGATCTCGGCGGCGTCTGCGGCGATCGCCATTTCGGCTTCACGCGCGAGGCCGGCGCGCGCGAACCGTGGTATCCACGCGGCACGGTCATCCGCAGCGGCCGGGAACTCTCCGTGGTGTCGGCTGAAGAACTGGCCGAAATGGCCCGCCGGATGGACCTCGCCCGGTTGCCGCCGGAGTGGATCGGCGCCAACCTGGTGCTTGAGGGCATCCCGCGCCTGTCCCGGTTGCCGGCCGGAACGCGGATCTTCTTCGCGGGCGATGCGTCCGTGGTCGTCGAGGCGATCAACGCGCCCTGCCGCGATGCGGGCCGGTCGATCGCGCGCCACGCCGGGTACCGCAAGGAGCTGGAGCTGCTCTTTCCGAAAGTCGCGCTGGGGCTGCGCGGCGTCGTCGCCTCGGTCGAGCGGGCAGGGACCATCCGGCCCGGCACCGAACTGACGGTGCGTGTTCCCGAACAATGCCTCTACTGATAGCGGCGCCCATCAGTCCGCAAGCAGCCGCACCAGTTTGTTGGTGTTGGCGAGCCGGGTCGCCAGCATCGCCGCCATCGCCTCGTGGAATTTGGCGGCGATGTCGGAATGGGTCGTGCGCAATTCCTCCATCGCATCGCGGCTGAGCCGCCAGACAACCATGCCGGTTTCCGCCACGACCGAGGCCGAGCGGGGAACATCAAGGTAGAACGCGATCTCGCCGACGATCGACCCCTGGCTCAGCGTCGCCAGCCGGATGGCTCCCCCGCGTTTGAGCTTCCCATCGGCGCTCCCACCCTTGCCGTTTGCGTCGGCATCGATCTCGACCCCGGCGCGGCCCGCCTCGATGAAGAAAATATCGTCCGAGGGCGCGCCCTGTTCGATCAGCACGGTGCCGTCGGCGACTTCCATGCGGGCAAAGGCGCCGAGCAGTATCTCCGCCGCGGCGCGTTCGCCGACCATCGCCGTCAGCCGGTCGATCACCGCCGCCGTCTCGGCCGCCGGTGTCGCGGCCGGCACTGTGGCCAACAGCCGGTCCTCGCACCATTCGAGGCCGCGGTCGAAGGTTGGCTCGAGGCGAACCGGCGTTCCGACGCCTTCGGCGAGCCCGCCGCGCAGCATTGTCGATCGAACGGCGTCGCTCATGCCCGTCAGCACGAGGGCGAAGCCCGATGCCTCCGCCGTCTGCGCCAGGCGGATGAAGCTGAGGACGGTCGAGGAGTCGAGCCCGGTGACCCGGCTGAAGTCGGTGAGCAGGAAGCGTACCCGGTTGCCGTCGTGCTCGGCGATGCGGCGATGCATGCGTTTGCGCAAGCGGTCGGCGGTACCGAAGAAGAGGAATCCCTGCAGCCGCACCATGAGGATGGCATCGCCGTGCCGGCGTAGCACCTCCAGCCTGTCTTCCGATGCGCCGTTGCCGCTCTGGTAGTCGCGTCCGGTCATCATGTAGCGGACGATGTCGACGCGCCCGTACTCCACGACGAAGAGCACGATCGCACCGGCAAGGCCGACCAGCAACCCCCATGCGAAGCCAGCGAAGACGATCACCGCGAAGATCAGCGCCACGACCAGGTATTCGCGGCGCGGCAGGCGCGCGTAGGAGCCGACCAGCCATTCCCAGATCAGTCCGGCGCCGATCCAGACCAGCATTGCGCCAAGCAGCGGCGTCGGCACCACGGAGAGCACCGCGCTGCCGAAGAGAAGCCCGGCAAGGCAGAACGCGGCGACGGTCAGGCCGACGGCGATATCGCGGGCACCCAATCGCGACGCCAGCAGCGTCAGCGAGACGCTGTGGTAGCCGGGCAGGCCGCCGCCGATCCCCGCCAGCAGATTGGCGTAGCCGACGGCGCGTAATTCGCGGTCGAGGTCGCCGTCGCGCCGTTCCTGCAGCTCGATCCCGGTCGCGTTCATGAGGAGCGCCAGCACGGTCAGGATCGCGACCGAGGGCATACTCAGGAGCCCGAAGACTATGGCGCGCCAGTCGATGAGGGCAAATTCTCCCGGAGCGATCGGCGGCCATAGCGTGCTTTTGGCGGGCAGTTGCAGAAGCCATCCGCCGTCGCGCAGGGTGTCGGCCGATATGGTCTCCAGGTACACGACAAAATTGAAAAGAATGAGTGCGCCGAGTACCGTAACCGGCATGACGAGGCGCGTCTTCGTGATGCGACCGAGCGCCGCTACCGCGACGATGAACGCTACCGCAAGCCCCGCCTTCGGCAAGAGCGACGGCTCTTCCAGCACCGCAATCGGATTCTGCAACACGCTCTGGCCCGCGATCAGGTCGAGGCCGCCGTGCAGGATCAGCCAGCCCGAGCCGGCGAGGAAGCCGCCGATGACCGGGAAGGGCGCAAAGCGGATGAAACGGCCCAGGTGAAGCGATCCTAGCGCCAATGACGTGAGCCCGATGAATATCGTGGTCAGCGCCGTGGCGACGACTAGCGTGGCAAACCGTACCGCGTCCGGCTCTCCGGTGAGGTGTGCCGCAACGGGCCCCAATACGCTCGCCAGCGCGACGACCGGTACGCCCTGCGTCACCGCGATCACGCCGCGCGTCGAGCTGAGCAGCGGCGTCACCACCGCCATAACTGTCGAGGCGAGCAGCGCCATGCCGATCGAGATGGCGGCGAACGACGGCCCGCCGGCGGGAAGCAGGAGGCTGCCGTAGCTGATCGACTGCACGATTGCCAGTAGTCCGCAGACGGCGCCGATGGCGACCGCGTGGACAAGACGGAAACTGCTGGTGGTGCGGCTGACCGTCTGGTGCATCAGGATAGAATGCCTCGGGGAAGCGCGCCGCCTCAAGAAATGCGCCGCTTTCGATTATGACGCCAAGATTGCACGTCTATGACAGCTGGGAAGCCTGCGGCGCCATGGCCCGCCGTGCGATCTTGTGGACGGTTTTACAGCTCATAGCCATGCGCTATTGCTGCCGCGTCGCCACCTCCAACCCGGCGCTCGCTGATGCCGACCGACACCTGGTCCGCCTCTCAATACCTGAAGTTCGAGGACGAGCGCACGCGTCCGGCGCGCGATCTTCTCGCGGCCGTGCCGTTGGCCTCCGCGGCTGCGGCCGTCGACATCGGTTGCGGCCCCGGCAATTCGACCGAGTTGATCGCGGCGCGTTATCCGGGCGCACGCCTGACGGGTCTCGACAGCTCGCCGGACATGCTTGCCGCCGCGCTGCAGCGGCTGCCGCAGGCCGATTTCATCGAGGCGGACGTGGCGACGTGGACGCCGCCGGCGCCAGTCGACCTGATGTTCGCCAATGCAGTTTTCCAGTGGGTTCCGGATCATCTGGCCGTCGTCGACCGCCTCATTCGCAGCCTCACCCACGGCGGCGTCATCGCGTTTCAGGTGCCCGATAATCTCGGCGAGCCGTCGCATGTGCTGATGCGCGAGGTCGCGGCGCGCGGCTATTTCGCCGCGAAGTTCCGCACGCCGATGGCCCGCGACGAAATTCCGTCGGTGGAAACCTACTACGATCGCCTGCGCCCGCACGCAGCCCGCGTCGAGATCTGGCGGACGATCTATCACCACGCGCTTGCCGATGCCGACGCCATCGTCGAGTGGGTGAAGGCCACCGGCCTCCGCCCCTTCCTCGACCGGCTCACCACCGACGAGCGGCCGGATTTCCTCTCCGAATACCGGGAGGCCCTGCGGGAGGCCTACCCGCGGCGCACCGACGGCCGCGTGCTCTTCCGGTTTCCACGGCTTTTCGTCATCGCCGTCGGACAATGATCTGCCGTGAGGTTCCGTCAACGCGGCGCGGTGCCGCGCGTCCAATCGCCGTGCGTGACGTGCAGCGCACTTATGTTACATTTGGTTACGGAGTGAGCAGGGAGTAGGCGGCTCCATGGAACTTGACGCAGTCCTGCTGTCGCGATTGCAGTTCGCTTTCACGATCGCGTTCCACATCATCTTCCCGACCTTCACCATTGGCCTGTCGGCCTATATCGCCACGCTGCTGGTGATCTGGCGGCGCACGGGCAAGGAACGCTACCGGACTCTCGCCCGCTTCTGGACGCGCATCTTCGCCGTCTCCTTCGCGATGGGTGTCGTCTCCGGCATCGTTCTATCCTACCAGTTCGGCACCAACTGGAGCCGCTTCTCGGTGGTCGTCGGCAACGTCGTCAGCCCGCTCATCGGCTACGAGGTGCTTACCGCCTTCTTTCTCGAGGCGACCTTCCTCGGCATCATGCTGTTCGGGTGGAAGCGCGTGCCGCCGTGGCTGCACGTTCTCTCGGCCATTCTCGTCGCCATCGGCACCTGTACCTCCGCGTTCTGGATCATCTCGGCGAACTCGTGGATGCAGGTGCCGTCCGGTTTCACGCTCCGCGACGGCATCGCCTATCCGGCGGACTGGCTGAAAGTCGTGTTCAGCCCGACATTCCCGGTCCGTCTTATCCACATGGTGACCGCCGCCTATCTCACCACGGCCTTCGTCGTGCTCGCCGTCGGCGCGCGCTTCTACCTGGCGGGCCGCTACCTCGATCACGCCCGCACCATGCTCAAGATGGGCATCGCCATGGCGGCGGTCATGGCGCCGCTGCAGTTGTTCATCGGCGACCAGCACGGCCTGCAGGTGGCGGCATACCAGCCGGCCAAGCTCGCCGCGATCGAGGGTCATTGGGAGGACGACGGCCCGGCGCCGCTGGTCCTGTTCGCCGTGCCCAATCCCGCCGCCGAGCGTAACGACCTCGAGGTGTCGATCCCACACGGTGCCAGCGTCATCGTCACCCATTCCCTCGATGGACGTTTCAAGGGGCTCAAGGATTTCCCGCCGGCGGATCGGCCCTCATCGATCTATCCCTTCTTCGCCTTCCGCATCATGGTCGGCATCGGCTTCGCCATGATCGGGATGGGCCTCTGGGGCGCGTGGCTGTGGTGGAGCCGGCGGCTGGAAACCGCGACCTTCTTCCTCCGTATTGCCTCGCTGTCGTGGCCGTTCGGCTTCATTGCCATCCTGGCGGGGTGGACGGTTGCCGAGACCGGCCGACAGCCGTGGATCGCCACCGGCATCCTGCGCACGCTCGATGCGGCTTCGCCGATTCCCGCCGCCGCCGTCGCCACCACGCTGGCGCTCTTCCTGGTCACCTACTGCGTGGTGTTCGCCGCCGGTCTCGTCTACATGAACCGCCTCATCAACCGCGGCCCGGCGGGCGACGACGCGCCAGTGGAAGGTGTTCCCAATCGGCCGCTCACCGCGGCCGCCGGCGCCGACGTTCTCGGCGGAGGCAAGTAGGCGATGCTCGCCACCTATCTCCCGGTCATCTGGTCCATTCTCATCGCAGCGGCCGTCGGTCTCTATGTCGTGCTCGACGGTTTCGACCTCGGCATCGGCATCCTCTTCCCGACGACGCGCGTCGAGAAAGAGCGCGACCAGATGATGAATTCCATCGCTCCGTTCTGGGACGGCAACGAGACCTGGCTGGTGCTTGGCGGCGGCGGGTTGTGGGTAGCGTTTCCGCGCGCCTATGCGGTCATCATGCCGGCGTTCTACCTGCCGGTCATCGTCATGCTGCTGGCGCTTATCTTTCGCGGCGTCTCGTTCGAGTTCCGCCATGTCTCCAAGCCCGGCCACCGCGCCTGGGATTTTGCCTTCTGGGCGGGCTCGACCATCGCGGCGTTTGCGCAGGGCTTGATCCTCGCCGGCCTGATCCAGGGCATCACCGTCGTCGACGGCGTCTTCGCCGGCGGACCGTTCGATTGGGCGACACCGTTCGGCCTGCTCTGCGGCGTCGGGCTTGTTCTTGGTTATGCACTCCTCGGTGCCACCTGGCTCATCGCAAAGGTCGACGGACCGGTGCAGGCGCGCGCCCGGGGACAGGCGCGCGTGCTGCTCATCGCGGTTCTTGCCTTCATCCTCGCGGTCAGCCTGTGGACGCCGATCGCGCTGCCGCGCATCTGGGAGCGGTGGTTCGTCCTCCCCAACATCCTCTATCTGTCCCCGGTGCCGGTCGTGACAGCCGTCATCGGCTGGGTTGTCTGGCGTGGCATTGGCAGGACGAACGACTACACGCCGTTCATCGGTGTCATCGGGCTGTTCCTGCTGGCGTTCCTCGGCCTCGCCATCTCGACGTTTCCCTACCTCGTGCCGCCAACCCTGACGATTTGGGACACCGCTGCCGTGCCCGACAGCCAGATTTTCACGCTCATCGGCACGCTCGTCCTGCTGCCGATCATCCTCGGCTACTTCGTCTTCGTGTTCTGGACCTTCCGCGGCAAGGTCGGCCTCGACCACGAGGGCGGCTATCACTAGCTCCTTATGCCCCCGGTCAGGGGGGCGCCGGGACGAGCACCCTTGTTTCGTTGCAGGAAGTGGTGCGCTATCACACGCTTGCCATGCGCATCGACATCTCCGAAATCTCGCCCGCCTTTCCGGATTTCCGCGTCGCTGCCGTCGTTTCCAGCGGTCTCGCCATCCCGCCGACGCGACCGGCGGAACTTGCCGCGCTGATCAGCGAGCGCGAAAGCGCGTGCCGGGCACGCTGGCAGGGGACCGAGCTGTCGGAGATTCCCGGCGTCGCCGTCTGGCGCGCCGCCTATCGCGCCTTTGGTATCAAAAAGACCAGCTACCGCTGCTCGGTCGAGCGTCTGGTCAAGAACGTGCTTGCCGATCGCCCGCTACCGGAGATCAACGCCTTCGTCGATGCCTACAACGCCGTCTCGCTCACCCACGTCATGCCCGCCGGCGCCGACGACTTTGCCTATATCGTCGGCGACATCGCGTTTCGTTATGCGCGACCCGGCGACACCTTCCTCGACATGGCAGGCGAGGGCGGGCCGGTTTCCGACCCGCCCAAGGACGGGGAGGTGGTCTACGCCGACGCGGAAAAGGTGCTCTGCCGGCGCTGGAATTGGCGGCAGGACGCGCGCTCTCTGGTGAGGCCGGCGACGACCCGCGCGGTGGTAACGGTGCAAGCCAACGGCAGCGGCGACCTCGACGCGGCCGTGGCCGACCTGACCGATCTTGTGCGCCGCTTCTGCGGCGGCTCGGTCGTAGTCGCGATCGCGGACGGGGCCTCACCGGTGACCGATATCGGCTGAAATCCGCCGGCTTTTGATGGGCGATTGCGATCCATTGACATAAGGTATAAGTATATCTTTATGTCTTTGCGGAGTCGCCCATGCCGCTGACCCGGATCGCGATGGATACCGTCATTGCCGCCCTGAAGGCTGCGGGCGAGGTCACGCGCCTGCGCATCCTGGCACTCCTCGGCCAGGCGGAACTGACGGTAAAGGATCTCACCGCCATCCTCGGGCAGTCGCAGCCGCGCATCTCGCGTCATCTGAAACTGCTGGCCGAGGCCGGGCTCATCGATCGCTACCCCGAAGGCGCCTGGGTATTCTACCGCCTCACCGACAGCGGCGCCGCGCGCCGGCTTGTCGATGAGGTTTTCTCCCTCATCGACACTGGCGATCCCGTGCTATCGCGCGATCGCGAGCGTCTCGCCGAGGTGAAGCGCGAGCACGCCGAGGCTGCCGGACGCTATTTCGCTGAGAACGCCGCCGGGTGGGATACCATCCGTGCGCTCCATGTCGCCGATGCCGCCGTCGAAGCGGCGATGGTCGAGGCGCTGGGCGATCGCCGGTTCGACAGCCTGCTCGATCTCGGTACCGGCACCGGCCGCCTGCTCGAGCTGCTGGCGCCGCTCTATGCCCGCGCCACCGGCGTCGATGCCTCGGCCGACATGCTGGCCATCGCCCGCGCCAGCCTCGATCGCGCCGGCCGCGTCAATGCCCAGGTGCGCCTCGGCGACATCCAGCATCTGCCGTTCGTGCGCAATTCCTTCGACGTCGTCACCATCCATCAGGTGCTGCACTACCTCGACGAGCCCGAGCGCGCGGTTGCGGAGGCGGCGCGTGTGCTGCGGCCCGGCGGGCGCCTGCTGATCGTCGACTTCGCCCCGCACGATCTTGAGTTCCTGCGCCAGCATCACGCCCATCGTCGCCTGGGCTTCGCGCGTAACGCCATCCGTCCGTGGATCGAGACCGCCGGCCTGGCGCTGGAGTCTGCGCGCGACTTGCCGGCCGGCGAGGGCGGCAAACTTACCGTCACGCTCTGGCTCGCCCGCGACCGCCGCGTCGCCGTCGCCGGCACGCGCGAGGTGGCGTAGATGGAAGCCCATCGCCACAGCCGCATGGTGGGCAGCGAACAGCGCCTGCGCGTCTCGTTCGAGTTCTTCCCGCCGAAGAGCGAGCAGATGGAGGAAACGCTATGGCGCTCGATCGAGCGTCTGGCGCCGCTGTCGCCCGCGTTTGTGTCGGTCACCTACGGCGCCGGCGGCTCGACCCGCGAGCGCACGCACGGCACGGTCAAGCGCATCCTCGCGGAAACTTCTCTGCGGCCGGCCGCCCATCTCACCTGCGTCGGCGCCAGCCTTGCCGAAGTCGATGCGGTGGTCGACGGCTACGTCGATCTCGGCGTTCGCCATATCGTGGCGCTGCGCGGCGATCCGCTCGCCGGTCTGGGTACGCCGTACATCCCGCACGCGGAAGGCTACCATCGCGCCGCCGACCTCGTCGCCGGCATCAAGCGTCGCCATCCCTCCGTCGAGGTGTCGGTGTCGGCTTACGTCGAGCGCCATCCCGAAAGCCGCGACTGGATCGCCGAGATCGACAACCTCCGCCGCAAGGTCGATGCGGGCGCCGATCGCATCATCACGCAGTTCTTTTTCGACAACGATCTCTTTGATCGCTTCCGCGAGCGGACCGCCGCCGCCGGCATAAGCATCCCGATTGTTCCCGGCATCGTGCCGGTGCTGAATTTCTCACAGACCGCGAAGTTCGCCGCGAAGGTCGGCGCGACGGTGCCGGCATGGCTCGCCGCCCGCTTCGAAGGTCTGGAAGGAGACGCCGTCACGCGCCAGCTGGTCGCCGCCGCCGTCTGCGCCGAGCAGGTGCTCGACCTGGTCGATCGCGGCGTCACCAGTTTCCATTTCTACACCATGAACCGCGCCGACCTCGTCTACGCCATCTGCTACCTGTTGGGCCTGCGCCCGGCGAAGGCGGCGGCGAGCGTTGCCGCGGCCTGAGGAAGTGCCATGAGCGTCACCCGCACCGATGCCGAATCCCGCCTGCGCGCCGCCGCCGCGAGGCGCGTGCTGGTCATCGACGGCGCCATGGGTACGCAGATCCAGGGCCTGCGCCTGTCCGAGGCGGAGTTCCGGGGCGACCGCTTCAAGGACTGGCCGCGCGATCTCCGCGGTAACAACGACCTGCTCATCCTGACGTGGCCCGACGCCATCCTCGGCTTTCATCTCGATTATCTCCGCGCCGGCGCCGATATCGTCGAAACCAACACCTTCGCCTCGACCTCGATCGCGCAGGCCGACTACGGCATGGAGAGCCTTGCCTACGAACTGAATCTTGAGGGCGCACGCCTCGCGCGGGGGGCCGCCGACATCGTCACGGCCGAGACTCCCGACCGGGCGCGCTTTGTCGCTGGCGCCATCGGCCCGACCAACCGCTCGGCCTCGATCTCGCCCGACGTCAACAACCCCGGCTTCCGCAACGTCTCCTTCGACGATTTGGTCAAGGCTTATGGCGAGGCGGCGCGCGGCCTCATCGACGGTGGCGCCGATCTCATCCTGTTCGAGACGGTGTTCGATACGTTGAACGCCAAGGCCGGCATCGTCGCGGTCGAGGAAATCTTCGCCGAGAGAGGTGTCCGCCTGCCGCTGATGATCTCCGGCACGATCACCGACCTGTCGGGCCGCACGCTCTCCGGCCAGACGCCGACGGCGTTGTGGTACTCCGTCCGCCACAGCCACCCGTTCACCGTAGGGCTGAACTGCGCGCTCGGCGCCAAGGAAATGCGGGCTCACATCGCCGAAATTGCCCGCATCGCAGACACGCTGGTCTGCGCTTACCCGAATGCCGGCCTGCCCAACGAATTCGGCGAGTACGACGAGAGTCCTGCGGCGATGGCGTCGATGCTCAGCGAGTTCGCCCGCGCCGGTCTCGTCAACGTCGTCGGCGGCTGCTGCGGCACGACGCCGGAGCACATCGCGGCGATCGCCGCTGCCGTCGCGGGGGTCGCCCCGCGCACCATGCCGGAAGTCGAGACCAAACTGCGCCTGTCCGGTCTCGAGCCTTTTGAAACCGCCGCGTGACAAAGCCTCGGTATGAGTAAAGCCACCGCAACCTTCGTCAATATCGGCGAGCGGACGAACATCACCGGTTCGGCCAAATTCCGCAAGCTGATCACGGCCGGTGACTACGCCGCCGCGCTTGACGTGGCGCGCGAGCAGGTCGCCAACGGTGCGCAGGTGCTCGACGTCAACATGGACGAGGGCCTGCTCGATTCCGAGAAGGCGATGGTGACCTTCCTCAACCTGATCGCCGCCGAGCCCGACATCGCCCGCGTGCCGATCATGATCGACTCGTCGAAGTGGTCGGTGATCGAGGCGGGCCTGAAGTGCGTGCAGGGCAAGAGTATCGTCAACTCGATCTCGATGAAGGAAGGCGTGGCCGAGTTCCGCCAGCGCGCCGAGTTGCTCCGCCGCTACGGCGCCGCCGTCGTCGTCATGGCCTTCGACGAGAAGGGCCAGGCCGATACCTTCGAACGCAAGACGCAGATTTCCGCGCGGGCCTACAAGATCCTGACAGAAGAAATCGGCTTCCCGCCGGAAGACATCATCTTCGATCCGAACATATTCGCCATCGCCACCGGCATGAGCGAGCACAACAACTACGGCGTCGATTTCATCGAGGCGACGCGCTGGATCAAGCAGAACCTGCCGCACGCGCACGTCTCGGGCGGCGTCTCGAATCTCTCGTTTTCCTTCCGCGGCAACGAGAGTCTGCGCGCCGCGATGCACTCCGTTTTCCTCTATCACGCGATCGCGGCGGGCATGGATATGGGCATCGTCAACGCCGGTGCTCTGCCGGTTTACGACGACATCGACCCGGAACTCCGCGGTCTTTGCGAGGACGTGATCCTCAACCGGCGGCCCGACGCTTCCGCCCGGCTCCTGGAGGCGGCAACGCGCCACAAGGGCGACGGCACGGATGGCAAGAAGGGTCCGGACCTCGCCTGGCGCGAGCTTCCGGTCACCAAGCGCTTGGAACATGCGCTGGTCGCCGGTATCACAGAATTCATCGAGGCCGACACCGAGGAAGCCCGCAGGGAAGCTCTGCGTCCGCTCGACGTAATCGAGGGGCCGCTGATGGCCGGCATGAACGTCGTCGGCGATCTGTTCGGCTCCGGCAAGATGTTCCTGCCGCAGGTGGTGAAGTCCGCCCGCGTCATGAAGCAGGCGGTGGCCTACCTGCTGCCGTTCATGGAGGAGGAGAAACGCCGCACCGGCGTCGAGCAGAGCAACGCGCCGCGCATCCTGCTCGCCACCGTCAAGGGCGACGTCCACGACATCGGCAAGAACATCGTCGGCGTCGTGCTCGCCTGCAACAACTACGACGTCATCGACCTCGGCGTTATGGTGCCGGCGGCGAGGATTCTCGCCGCCGCCCGCGAGCACAAGGTCGATATCATCGGTCTTTCCGGTCTCATCACGCCGTCGCTCGACGAGATGTGCCACGTCGCGGCAGAGCTGGAGCGCGAAGGTTTCGACCTGCCGCTGCTGATCGGCGGGGCGACCACCAGCCGCGTCCATACAGCGGTGAAGATCAACCCGAACTACAAGCGCGGCCAGACCGTGCATGTCCTCGATGCCAGCCGCGCCGTCGGCGTTGCGTCCAGCCTGCTCGGCGACAGCAAGATCGCCACCATCGACAGGATCCGCCGCGAGTACCGCGAGGTGGCCGTCGGCCACGCCCGCGGCATGGCCGACAAGAAGCGTATCACGCTCGCCGCCGCCCGCGCCGATCGCTTCGCCATTGACTGGTCGGGCTACGCACCGCCGCGGCCGACTTTCCTCGGCACGCGCGCCTTCCGTAATTATTCGGTCGCCGAGCTGGTGCCGTACATCGACTGGACGCCGTTCTTCGCCACCTGGGAGATGACCGGCACCTATCCGTTGATCCTGGAGGACGAGAAGGTCGGTCCGGCGGCGACCGCGCTCTACAACGATGCGCTGGCGATGCTCCGCCAGATGGTCGATGAAAACTGGCTGACCGCCAACGGCGTCATCGGCTTCTGGCCGGCCAACGCCGAGGGCGACGATGTAGTCGTCTATGACGAAGCGGGCAAGACCGAGCGCGCCCGTCTCCATACGCTGCGCCAGCAGATCGCGCGCTCCTCCGGCAACAAACGCGCCCACACCGCACTTGCCGATTTCGTGGCCCCGCGTTCCGTGGGCGTCCTCGATTATGTCGGCGGTTTTGCCGTCACCGCCGGGATCGGCGAAGAAGCCATCGCTGAGCGCTTCTCGCGCGCCAACGACGACTACTCCAAGATTCTCTCGCAGGCGCTTGCCGACCGCCTCGCCGAAGCCTTTGCCGAACGCCTGCACCAGCGCGTGCGCCGCGAGTTCTGGGGCTATGCCGCCGATGAGACGCTGACGCCGGAAGACCTCATCCGCGAGCGCTACGCGGGTATCCGCCCGGCGCCCGGCTACCCGGCGCAGCCAGATCACACCGAGAAGGCGACACTCTTCGCGCTGCTCGATGGCGAGAACGCCACGGGCATCAAGCTCACCGAAAGCTACGCCATGTGGCCGGGCTCCTCCGTCTCCGGCCTCTACTTCTCCCATCCGGAATCGCATTACTTCGGCGTGGGCCGCATTGAGCGCGACCAGGCCGAAGACTACGCCCGCCGCAAGGGCTGGTCGCTGGCCGAGTCGGAACGCTGGCTGGCGCCCATCCTCAACTACGAACCAGAAGGCATGGCGGCGGCGGAGTAGGTCGGGTTTGATTCGGTCCCGCGTTCAGTTCGTCTTTCTGCCGGGTTTGGCCGTTCGAACGCAGCGTGTAGTCTGCGCGCGTGCTCAGCTTCTCCGCCACCCTCATCGCGACGTTGCTTGCGTCGGCGACGATCCCCGTCATTCCCGTCAACATCATCGACGGGAAGGATGATCGCGGTGCGCTGGCGACGCTCGGGCCGAAACTCGGCCTTTCTGCCGCCGAGATGGCGCGTATCCGCGCCGTCTCCGGTCACGTCGCCTGCCTCAAGCCAAAACCGGCCATTGGCTCCGGCGCGCTCTTCCTCACCGACGGACAGATTCTGACTGCGGCGCATATGTTCTTCGACGGCGCCTCGCATCAGTCGGATTGCTTTTTCCGGCCGCAGACCGCGGGCAGCCAATGGGTGCCGTTGCTTGCCGACAGCGCCAACGCGCGCTTCGGCGCTGTGCCGCCCAAGCCCGGCTCCAACAACGACTGGGCCGTCGTCCGTCTCGCCAAGCGGCTCGCCGGCGCCGTGCCGTTCCCGCTTGATCCGGGTGCCCCGGCCGTCGGCGAAAAGCTGATCGTACTGAGCGCACATCCGGCGGGCTTCGACTCCGCCGATCCCGCCATGCCGATCGTCGAGGGCTGCACGGTGCGCCGCGCGCCGAAATCTTTGGCCGCGACCACGTTCTACCGCACTGACTGCGATGCTTCGCCCGGCGCCTCGGGCGGTATGCATCTCTTTCGCGAACCGGACGGCACGCTGGTATTTCGCGGCATCACGATCTCGACCGGCCCCAGTGAAGACAAAGGTCTGGCCGGCGCGCCCTATAACGAACAGGCAGGCAGCGTCACCACCGCGCTCGGCACCAACGCCGCGATCCTCGCGGCCGGCCGGGACCTCGCAGGGAAATAGTTTCATGGCGAAGGCCAAACGCACCGCGCTCGTCACCGGCGCCGGCCAGGGCATCGGTCTCGAAGTCTGCCGGCAGCTTGCGGCAGGTGGCCTCGACATCATCCTCACCAGCCGCGACGAGAAGGTCGGCCGCGCTGCTGCGGACAGACTCGGCGTCGCCTACCACCGCCTCGATGTGACCAAACCGGGCGACATTGCCGCGCTCGTCGAGGACCTCCGCAAGGAGGGCAAGGCGGTCGACATCCTCGTCAACAACGCCGCTGTCTCGCTGGACGGCTTCAACAGCGAGGTCGTGGAGAAGACGCTGGCCGCCAATTTCTTCGGCGCGCTGGCGGTGACCGAGGGGCTGCTGTCCCTCATTCCCGATGGCGGCACCATCGTGATGGTGTCGAGCGGCATGGCCGAGCTGCACGCCTATTCGCCGGAGATCCGTGCCCGCTTCGCCGATCCGCGTTTGACCACGACGAAGCTCGTGGCGCTGGTCAACGAATTTGCCGCGGCGGTCGCCGCCGGCCAGCACACCGCGAAGGGCTGGCCGTCCTCCGCCTACCGTGTTTCCAAGGCGGCGCTCGTGGCGCTCACCCGCGTGCTGGCGCGCGACCTCGCTCCGCGCCGCATCCGCGTCAACGCCGCCTGTCCGGGTTGGGTGCACACGCGCATGGGCGGGAAGTCGGCGCCGCGAACGGTGGAGCAGGGCGCGGCGTCCATCGTGCGGACCGCGCTTGTCGACGCCACCACCACCGGCGGGTTCTTCCGCGATGGCAAGCCTGCTACCTGGGAATGAGGCCCGAAAAAAGCCGGGCGGGCGCTGCTGGTGCCTCCCGGCCGTGAGTTCCGCGGCTTGCCGCCGCCTCGCCTAGATAAGGCCCATCACGATGGCGCCGACGAACAGGAATGCCGCAAAGATCATGACAACGTGGAACGGTCGAGCAACGCTCATGGTCTGTCTCCCGTCAACGATGTACCAACCATAACCATATCGCGAAACACGTCCGTCACGAAGTGCAAAATATGACAGTCGCCGCCACGCCCGGACAGCCTGCGGGAAAACCATTGCGCTCCAAGCCCTTGCCTGTGGAGAAGCTGCGCGGTCCAAGCCCCGCTGCGCCGCATCGATTCGGAAGGACCGCCGCCTGATGGAGCGCTTTGCCACCGCCCGCGATGCCGCCCACGAGCTGCGGCCCGACGTTCCGGTTTATTGCTTCCGGCCGAACGTGTTGACCGCCGATGCACGCACCTTCGCCAATGCCTTCCCCGGCCGCACCGCCTACGCGGTGAAGACCAACGGCGAGCCGATCGTGCTGGAGACGCTGACCGCCGCCGGCATCGACTGTTTCGATGTCGCTTCGCCCGGCGAGTTCGCGGCCGTGCGCGCCGTTGCTCCGCATGCCGAGATGCTCTACATGCACCCGGTCAAGGCGCAGTCAGATATCCGCCTGGCGCTGGAGACCTACCGCATCCGCGCGATGGCGCTGGATCATGAGGACGAGGTCGCCAAGATCCTGCGCATCGTGCGCGGCCTCGATCTCGACCCGAAGGACATCACGCTTTACGTCCGCCTCGCCGCGCGCGGTTCCGCCGCCTACGAATTGTCGAAGAAATTTGGCGCCGCCCCGGCGCACGCCGTCGAGCTCGTCCAGCGCATCGCCAATGTCGGGTTCAAGGTCGGCCTCTGCTTCCATGTCGGCAGCCAGATGGAGGACGCCGGCACCTACGAGCGCGCGCTCGCCACCGCCGCCTGGGTGCGCGGCCGCTCGTCCGTGCCGATCGTGGCGCTCGACATCGGCGGCGGCTTCCCGGCCGCCTATGGTTCTGATCCCCGCCGCGGCGCGCTCGCCCAGCCCGATACCGGCGCGCTCATCGCCGACATCATGCGCGAGATCGACGCGTGGGGCCTCGCCGACCTGCCGCTGACCGCCGAGCCGGGCAGGGTGATCGTCGCCCGCTCGCTGTCGGTCATCGTGCGCGTGCTGCTCCGCAAGGGCCGGCGCATCTACATCAACGACGGCATCTGGGCGTCGCTCTCCGACTCGTGGACCGGCAAGATCACGCTGCCCGCCCGCCTGCTGCCCGACCCGGCGCATCGCGGCAAGCGCCCCGGCAACCCGGACAGGCTGATGCCCTTCCGCGTCTGCGGTGCCACCTGCGATTCCGTCGATATCCTGTCGCGCCCGTTCTACCTGCCGGAGACGGTCGACACCGGCGACTGGATCGAGATCGGCCACATCGGCGCCTACTCGCTGGCGCTGCGCACGCGCTTCAACGGCTTCTACCCCGACACCTTCGTCGAGGTGACCACGCCTTTCGAAGCTGCCGGCCCGGCCGAGTCCTTCGCCACGGTCGAGACGATGGCGGCGGAGTAGGGGTCGCCCCGAAAATCCCTGCAACTGCGTCGCACTTCCCCAGTTCACGGTTGTCCCGTCCGCCCGCGCGCCCTACAACCCCGCACGAGATGCCGGAAGCCGCGCTGCCCGCCATGATGAGGACGAATACGCTCGCGGCGGTTTCCGTCGCGGTCGGCGTCGCCGTGCTCGCGCTGAAGTTCGCCGCCTGGTATCTCACCGGCTCGGTCGCGCTCTATTCCGACGCACTGGAGAGCCTTGTCAACGTCGCCACCGCGCTCGCCGCCGTCGCCGCAATCCGCTATGGCGCGCTGCCGCCCGATGCCAACCACCCCTATGGCCACGGCAAGGCGGAATATTTCTCGGTCGTGCTGGAAGGCGTCTTCATCGTCATCGCCGCGGTGTCGATCTTCCGCACCGCATGGCTCGGCTTCCTGGCGCCGGAGGTGCTGCAAAATCCCGCCGCCGGCCTCGCCGTCAACGTGCTGGCGAGCCTCGTCAACGGCGCGTGGGGCTTCGTGCTGGTGCGCGAGGGGCGCCGCCGGCGCTCGCCGGCGCTCGCCGCCGATGGCTACCACCTCTACACCGACGTGTTCACCTCCGCCGGCGTCGTCGTCGGTTTGATCCTCGCGCTGGTCACCGGCTGGTTGGTGCTGGATGCGATCCTCGCCGCGGTCGTCGCGGTCAATATCCTGTGGGCCGGCTGGCGGATCATCCGCATGTCGATCGGCGGGCTGATGGACGAGGCGGTGGCGCCCGAGACGCTGGAGCGCATCCGCGCCCTCATCTCGGAAAACGCCGACGGCGCCATCGAGGCCCACGACATCCGCACGCGCCGGGCCGGCCGGATGACCTTCGTCGAGTTCCATCTGGTCGTGCCGGGCGCGATGGCGGTCTCGGTCTCGCACGACATCTGCGACCGCATCGAGCGGGCGCTGCGCTCCGAAGTCTCCGACGCCTCGATCACCATCCACGTCGAGCCGGAGGAGAAGGCGAAGCACACCGGCGTCGTGGTGGTCTAGGGATGGCGCTGTGCGATTCGAGCGCCTCAAACTGGCGCGGTAGGAAAATGCAGTTCTTGGGCGTGCTTGCCCTTGCCTGCTCGGGGCAGGGAGGGCGATGTCGCGGTGTGGGTTTCGGCAGTTCCTGACGGCCGGGGCGACACCAGCAACAACTCAAGGATCGTGCCGGGCTATTGCGTGCCGCATCGGGAGGCGCCCGGCGCGGATTCTCGTTGCGAATGAGCCGTTTACGTCGACCGGTGCGACCCGACGGCGGTCCTCAACCGGGAACCTTCACGCCTCGAGGCCGCGGCCGTGTGCCAGATGATGCTCAACCCTTCCTTAACGGAATCCGGCGCATTTGAATCATCATGCTCCGTCGTGTTGCGTATCTGGCGGTTATCGGTGGTGTGTTGCTCGCGCTCACCGGCTGCGCCCTGTCTCTCTTCGGCTATGAACGCCGCGCCGCCTGGCGCGATGCGGAGGAGAAGACGTGCATGCGCGCCGGCTGGGTGCAGCAGTCGGCCTACGTCGAGCCGTCGTCGCTCGAGCGCAGCGGCGCCTGCGGCATGTACGAGCCGCTGAAGGTCTCGGCCATGGAAAACGGCGCCGTCACCCTCGGCCCCTCGGCCACCATCAACTGCCCGATGACCGCCACGGTCGAGGGCTGGCTCACCGAGGCCGTGCAGCCCGCGGCGCTCGCCTGGTTCGGCGAGCCGGTCGTCGAGTTGCGTCAGCTCGGCGCCTATGCCTGCCGGCCGATCGACAACATCGAGGGCAAGAGCCTCTCTGAGCACGCCTTCGGCAACGCCATCGACATCGCCGCCTTCCGCCTGCAGGACGGCAGCTTCGTCACCGTGAAGACCGACTGGTACGGCGGCGGCGATGCCACCCGCGGGTTCCTGCGTGAGATTTTCGCGGCCGCCTGCGAGCGCTTCAAGACCGTGCTCGGCCCCGGCGCCAAGTATCACGGCGACCACTTCCACCTCGACCTTGCCCACCACAACGACGAGGGCACCTCGCGCTACTGCAATCCGCGCCCCGACGGCCCGGCCCCGGTGCGCGCACCTTTCAGCGGTATGGTCGCCGGCACCCAGCGTCCGGTCCCCTACGACTGGAACCCGACCGGCTCGATTCGCGCCGCGCGCCCCACGCCGGGCCCGCTCCTCGTGGATCCACCCGCCGACGTCATCGGCAGCGAGATCAACGCCAGCACCGCGCAGATCGGAGCGGACTAGGGCTGTCGCTTTTTATCCCTCTTCGGCCGAAGGCCGGGGCGGGGGACCATGCGAAGCATGGTGGGTGGGGAATCTTTTCGCGGGAGCGCTGGCGAACCTACTTCGCCTTCCCATATCCGCCACCTGTCGGCGTAGTGACAATCACCGCGTCGCCGGGCTGCATGGTGGTCTGGTCGCAGCCTTCCAGCGTCTCGATCGTGCCGTCGGCGCGGCGCACGCGCGTTATGCCGAGTTCGCCCAGCGCGCCGCCCATGAGCCCGTGCGGCGGAATTTTGCGATGCGAGGAAAGGATGGCGCAGTCCATCTCCTCGAGGAAGCGCAGCGTCCGCTCGGTGCCGTCGCCCGCGCTCCACTTGCCTTTGCCGCCCGAGCCCGCGCGGATGTGGAAATCCTCGAGCAGGACGGGATAGCGGAACTCGAGGATCTCCGGGTCGGTGAGCCGCGAGTTGGTCATGTGGGTGTGGACTCCATCGGCGCCGTCGAAGCCGGTGCCGTCGTTGAATACGCCGGCCGGGGCGCCCGAGCAGATCGTCTCGTAGTACTGGTAGCGCGCGTTGCCGAAGGTGAGGTTGTTCATCGAGCCTTGCGCGGAGGCAAGCGCGCCCAGCGCCCCGAACAGGCAGTCGGTGACGTGCTGGCTGGTCTCGACATTGCCCGCCACCACGGCTGCCGGGTAGCGCGGCGACAGCATTGAGCCCGCGGGGATGACGATGTTGATCGGCCGCAGGCACCCGGCGTTCATCGGGATGTCGCCCTCGACCATCACGCGGAATGCATAAAGCACAGCCGCCCGCGTCACCGGCTCCGGCGCGTTGAAGTTGGTTGGCTGCTCGGCGCTGGTGCCGGTGAAGTCGACCGTCGCCTCGCGCTTCGCCTTGTCGACGGTGATCTTCACCCTGATCACCGCGCCTTGGTCGGTCGCCACCTCGAAGGAGGAGTCATGCAGCGCGTCGATCACCCGGCGCACGCTCTCGGCCGCGTTGTCCTGCACGTGGCCCATGTAGGCGCACACCACCTCCAGGCCGAAGTGCGCCACCATCTTGCGCAGTTCGTGCACGCCCTTCTCGTTGGCGGCGATCTGTGCCCTCAGGTCGGCGACATTCTGAGCCGGGTTGCGGCACGGATATTTGTGACCGGTCAGCGCCTGCATCAGTTCGGCTTCGCGGAAGCGCCCGCGCTCGACCAGCCGCAGGTTGTCGATGAAGATGCCTTCCTCCTCGACCGTGGTAGCCCGCGGCGTCATCGAGCCCGGTGCCGTGCCGCCCACGTCGGCGTGGTGCCCCCGCGACGCCACCCAGAACAGGATTTTTCTGCCCGCTTCATCGAACACCGGCGAGCACACCGTGATGTCGGGCAGATGGGTACCACCGTTGTAGGGTGCATTCAGCGCGAACACGTCGCCGGGATGGATGTCGCCGGCGTTCAGCCGGATGATCGTCTCGACCGAGCGATCCATCGAGCCAAGATGCACCGGCATGTGCGGGGCGTTGGCGACCAGCCGCCCGTCGCCGTCGAAGACCGCGCACGAGAAATCCAGCCGCTCCTTGATGTTCACCGAATAGGCGGTGTTCTGCAGCGTCACGCCCATCTGCTCGGCAATCGACATGAAGAGGTTGTTGAAGACCTCAAGCATCACCGGGTCGGCGTCGGTGCCGATCGCGCGCCGCTTGGGCAGCGCCACGGTTCGCGTCATCACGACATGGTTGCGCGCGGTGATCGCCGCCTGCCAGCCTGGTTCGACCACGATGGTCTGGTGCGGCTCAACAATCAGGGCAGGGCCAGCCACCACGTTGCCTGCCCTCAGGCTCTCGCGCCGGTGAACCGCCGCGTCATGCCACGAGCCAGCCGAATAGAATTCTGCCGTGGCGTCTTCGCTGGACGCCTTGTCGCCAGTCGCCGCTTCTGGTTCGTCGATGGCGGCGCCGCCGCCGACGGCCTCGACCTCGAGGCTCTCGACCACAATCGCCTTGCCCTCGAACACGAATCCGAACTGTTTCCGGTGCGCCGCCTCGAAGTCGGCGATCATTTTGGCAGGCGGCGAGAGAGCTCCGCCGTCGCCGCCATGTTCGAGAATGAGGATCGGGATGGGCGTATCGGTCCCATCGTAGCGAAGGTGCGCGCGGACAAAGATACGCACGCCGTCGGCTACGCCCTGTCCGGCAAGCTCCAGGACCGCTTCAGTCTGCAGTGCTGTCATCGTCTTGGTGAGCTGTCCTTCGACGCCCGCCTCCGCCTTCAGCATCACCGCGAGATTACGGGTGGCGCGAATGTCGGCGAGGCCCATGCCGTAAGCCGACAGAATCCCGGAAAACGGATGGATGAGGATCGTCTTCATGCCGAGCGTGTCGGCCACCATGCAGGCGTGCTGGCCGCCGGCGCCGCCGAAACAGTTCAGGGCGTATTCGGTGACGTCGTAGCCGCGGGCCACCGAGATTTTCTTGATCGCGTTCGCCATGTTCTCGACGGCGATGCGCAGGAAGCCGTCGGCAATTTCCTCCGGCGTGCGTCCATCGTCGATTTCCGTTGCGAGGCGCGCAAAGCCGGTGCGCACAGCTTCCGCGTCGAGCGACCGGTCAAGCTGCGGCCCAAAGATTTTCGGGAAATAGGCCGGCACGAGTTTGCCGACCATGACATTGGCATCGGTGACGGCGAGTGGCCCGCCTCGCCGGTAGCAAGTGGGCCCCGGGTCGGCGCCGGCGGATTCCGGTCCAACGCGGTACCGGCCCTGATCGTACTTCAGAATCGAGCCGCCGCCGGCCGCGACGGTGTGGATGCGCATCATTGGCGCACGCATGCGTACGCCGGCCACCTCCGTCTCGAAAGCACGTTCGTACTCGCCGTCGTAGTGGGAGACGTCGGTGGAGGTGCCGCCCATATCGAAGCCGATCACCTTGCCGAAGCCCGCGAGCTTTGCCGTCTCGATCGCCGCCACTACGCCGCCTGCCGGTCCGGAAAGGATCGCGTCCTTGCCCTGAAAGAGTTCGGCGGCCGTCAGTCCGCCGGAGGACTGCATGAACATCAGCCTCGGGCCGGTTCCCAGCTCGGCGGCAACTTCATCGACGTAGCGGCGCAGGATCGGCGAGAGGTAGGCATCGACCACCGTCGTGTCGCCGCGTCCGACCAGCTTGATCAGGGGTGACACTTCGTGGCTGACCGAGACCTGAGGAAATCCCATCTCGCGGGCGAGATCGGCGACCTGCTTCTCGTGTTCCGGATATTTCCAGGCGTGCATGAAGACGACGGCGACCGAGCGAAATCCGTCGTTCCACGCCGTTCGCAGTTCGCCGCGCACCGAGTCGAGATTGGGCGGCGCCTCGATGGTGCCGTCGGCCCGCACGCGTTCGGCTACCTCGGCAACACGCTCGTAGAGCAGCTCGGGCTTGACGATCTTCTTGGCGAAAATCTCGGGCCGTGCCTGGTAACCGATTTTCAGCGCGTCACGAAAGCCGCGCGTTATCAGGAGCAGCGTCCGGTCGCCTTTGCGTTCCAGGAGCGCGTTGGTGGCGACGGTGGTTCCCATTTTCACCGTGTCAATCACGCCGGAGGGGACGGGCGCATCTGCGGCGACGCCGAGCAGGGTGCGAATGCCGGCGATGGCGGCATCACGGTAGGCTCCGCGGTTCTCGGAAAGAAGCTTGGCCACGCGAATGGCGCCTGTCGGGTCGCGGGCGACGATGTCGGTAAAGGTGCCGCCCCGATCGATCCAGAAGTCCCACTTGCGGTTGTCTGTCGCGCTCATACGTTCTCCAATGCCGTCCGCATGAGTGGCATAGCGGGTGGCCGGCGCTCAAGCCGAAGGTTTCCCTGAAGCGATAGCGTCGCTAAGAAGGTGAACCCGCCTGCCTCGGAGTTGTCGGGAACCCAAATTGAAAGCATTGAGACCTGCAATGATCGGACGCCTTGCCGCCTTTTCCTTTTTGCTGATCCTGTCTGCCGGTCCGGCTGCAGCAGTCTGCCCGGGACTGGACGTGCTTTATCAGGACTCGTTCGATCAGTTGCAGCCGACCTGGGGGCAGCCCGGTGCCGCGGTCAAGGCAGAGGGCGGCGCGCTGACACTGTCGCCCCCGGTGGGCAGTTATGTCTGGGTCGTTAACAGCGCCGGCACTTACGACAACGTCGATATGTGCGTGAGCGTGACGACGATGTCGGGAAAAGACGCGACGCAGGCCAAGGCGGGTCCGATTTTCTGGTACCAGGACGTCAACAACTTCTACGTCTTCGAGCTTGCCCCCAACGGCAGAGCCTCTGTCTGGCGGCGCCAGCGCGGCAAATGGCTGGCTCAGGTGGACTGGCAGGATGTGGCGAGCGCCAACAAGGGCGACAAGGCCACCAACGAGATGCGCGTCACCACGGTTGGTGACGACGCGACATTTTACCTGAACGGCACCCAGTTTAAGAAGCTTTCCGGCTCCGCTCCTGACGGCGGCCAGCAGATCGGGCTCTTCGCCGGCTCGCCGGACAAGGACACCGCCGAGTTCTCCTTCGATGACCTGAAGGCGACGAAGCCCTAGGCGGCGGACATGGCTGCTCTGCCTCGCGCGGCTCCCGGGTTTCGCATAGGCTTTGCGCCATGAACATCTGGAAGCGCATCGGCGAGGTGGCTGGGCGGGGCGGCGGCGCGCTTTGGAGCGCTCTGGCATGGAGCGGTAGCCTTTTTGGTCGTGTCGCCGACCCGGTTGCCCGCCGCCAGGTTGCCTTCTCGGTCGCGCTTATCGCGCTTTCGGCGAAGATGGCGAAGGCCGACGGGGTCGTCACGCATTCGGAGGTGGTTGCCTTTCGGCGCATCTTCTCGGTGCCGGATTCGGAGCAGAGACATGTGGCCGGGCTTTTCGATCTTGCCCGGCGCGACGTGGCCGGCTTCGACGCCTACGCCGCCCGAGTGGCGAGCCTCTATGCGGATAGTCCGGAAGTTCTCGCCGATGTGCTGGATGGACTATTCATCATCGCCAAAGCAGACGGCGCCGTCCACGAGGCCGAGCTCGCCTATCTTGAGGCGGTTGCCGACATCTTTGGAATTCGGGGAGCGGCATTCGAGCGGATTGCCGTTCGCCACGTTGTCGGCCCCGAGGGCGATCCCTACCTGATCTTGGGCGTCGATCGCTCCTGGCCGCTCGCGGAGATTCGGGCGCAGTACCGCAAGCTCGCCGCGGAAAATCATCCCGACCGCTTCATTGCCCGCGGAATGCCGGAGGATTTTCTCGCCATTGTCACCGACCGGGCGGCGGCTATCAATCGAGCGTGGGAGGCGATCGAACGGGTTCACCGCCGCGCGCCCGAGGCTGCAACGGCCGAGCCGTGATCCGGATCGGGGAGCATCCCTCGCCGAATTTCGGGGAGCGCGCGCCCGGCAAGCCGGTCGACATGATCGTCCTGCATTACACCGGCCTGCCATCGGCCGCGGCCGCCCTTAACTGGCTGTCCGATCCCCGGTCGGAAGTTTCATCCCATTATCTTGTTTTCGAGGATGGCGGGATTCTGCGGTTGGTCGATGAGGGACATCGGGCGTGGCACGCCGGCAAGTCCTTCTGGGCCGGTGAGATCGACATCAATTCCCGCTCCATCGGGATCGAGATCGCCAATCCCGGCCACGAATACGGGTACCGGGCGTTTCCGGAACCGCAGATTGCGGCGGTGGTCGCTCTTTGCCGCGACATTGTCGTCCGTCATCCGGTGCCGCCGGAGCGGGTGCTTGCCCATTCGGACGTGGCGCCCTTCCGCAAGGATGACCCGGGCGAATTGTTTCCGTGGGATCTCCTGCATTCGGCTGGTGTCGGTAATTGGGTTCCGCCGGAGCCGATCACCAAGGGTCCTTTCCTCCAGCTTGGTGAACGCGGACGGCCGGTCGAAGCGCTTCGAAACGCGCTCCGAGCCTATGGGTACGACCTTGCCGAGGGCGACGAGTTCGACGCCGCCCTAGTAACCATCGTTCGGGCCTTCCAGCGCCATTTCCGGCCGGTTCTGATCGACGGAGTCGCCGATGCCTCGACGGTCGCGACCCTGGAGCGCCTAGCGGTCCAATTGCGGCGGAAATAATACGCTTTTTGAACGTTTTCTTACGGTTAAGAGACAGTAAGTGATTTCTGCGGCCCTATTTCCGCGCTGCTCCAATGGCATGCGGCTGGCCTCCCCAACCAACGAGAGAGACCTACTTCATGCGATCTGTTTTTCGCGTCGCGTCTGCGTTCATACTTGTTGCTCCCCTGATTATGTCGTCTGGACAAGTTATGGCCGGTTCACCCGAGCAATTTGCTGCTCTCATCGCGACCCATGCACGTGCCAACGGTGTACCCGTCGAACTGGCGAGCGCCGTGGTCCGCCACGAGAGCAACTACAATCCGCGGATAACCGGCCGAGCCGGGGAAATCGGTCTGATGCAGATCAAACTGCAGACGGCTCGCGGCATGGGTTATCGTGGTTCCCGGCGAGGGCTTTACGACCCGGCCACCAACATTGCGTGGGGCATGAAATATCTCGGCCAGGCGCGTCAGCTCGCCGGCGGCAACGAGTGCGGAACGCTCTCGCGTTACAACGGAGGCTTGTTCATCCGGCATCTGGTTCGCAGCTATTGCCGGCAAGTCATCGCCAAGAGCCAGTTTCGTGGGACCGGGTCGGTGCGGTTTGCGCGCAACCGTGGAGGTAATGCCACGGTTCGACCGGTTGACGTGGCTGTGATTATCAATCGCGGCGGCAGGAATGCCTTTGCCGATGATGTGCTTGCATCGCTGAACTAGGGTTTACCCTCACGGGAGTTCGCCGGCCTTGACCGAAGGCCGGCGGCCTGCCATTTCACGCCCCGTCAGCTGGCCGGACGGCCGCTCCAGCAAATGCCGAAAGGCCGCGGGAGAGGAAAGTCCGGGCTCCATGGAAACGCGGTGCCGGATAACGTCCGGCGGGGGCGACCCCAGGGAAAGTGCCACAGAAAGCAGACCGCCCGATCGGCGCAAGCCGAACGGGTAAGGGTGAAACGGCGGGGTAAGAGCCCACCGCGGGTCTGGTGACAGATCCGGCACGGCAAACCCCACCGGGAGCAATATCGAATAGGGACGGCGCGCGGCTCAAACCCGCAGGCCTGTTTCCGGGCCAGCCGTCCGGGTAGGTAGCGCGAGGCGTTCGGCGACGGGCGTCCAAGAAGAATGGCCGTCACGCGGCGGGCAACCGCCGCCGTACAGAACCCGGCTTACAGGCCAACTGGCATTACGATGAGGGGCCGTCGTCCGACAAGGGCGGCGGCCCCGCCGTTTCTGAGGCGTACTACCAGTCTTGTTGGGCATCTTCGCCGAACGTACTTGCCGGATTTAGTGATGGTCGCGTGGGCGAACCACCAATGGCGGTGTCGTTCATTTTGGGACGCGCCCGCGCTGCTGCTCCGCACGGAATCTTAAACCTAACCGTCTCTTATCGTCCCTACGCGCCGGGTTTGGTTCCTGCGTACCGGCGCGGTTTTCCCTTCGCAGGGGACGGGTTTCCATTGACGGCCCGGAAAATCCCATGATATCCCATGAAATCCCGGAGGCGGATCGGCAACCTTGCCGTTCCTCCGGCGGCCGCTCCAGCGCCGAAATGCGCCGCGGTCGCCGGTTCCGGCCCACGCTCCAACGTGGGCTTTCTCGGGATGCGGTGAGCACTGGCCCGATCGGGCCGCGCGGCGTCACGGGCGAGGATAATGGAAGACTTCGTTTCCACATTCACGAACCGGCTGGATGCGAAGGGACGGGTGTCGATCCCTGCATCGTTTCGGGCGGTGTTGGCGGTGGACGGCTTCGACGGCCTCTATTGCTGCCCCACGCTCGATCGGAACGCGGTCGATGCCGGTGGCAACCGCTTCCGTCGCACGATCGGCGTGAGCCTGCAGAACTTCGAACCGTTCTCGGAGGACCACGAATATCTTTCGACGACGCTCATTGGCGAGAGCGAGATTTTGAAGATCGACCAGGACGGCCGCGTCATTCTCTCGGACGCCATCAAGGTTCACACGGGAATTGGCGACCGGATCACATTCGTCGGACAAGGTTACAAGTTTCAGCTTTGGGAGCCGGACCGTTTCACCGCATACCGGGAAGAGGCCAAGAACCGGTTGCGGGATATCAGAAAACGGCTCGTCCCAAGCCATCGGGCGACAGGCGTGATTTCGAGGACGGAAAACTGATGGAGGGTCGCGGCACACCGGGCGGCGGTGTCGCTGGCGGACTGGCTCGCCATGTTCCGGTTCTCATCGAGGAGGCTTTGGG
>Ga0208849_1000689_pt1 | contig 28957 bp, 24 predicted proteins | sample NGESurdeep072012_10_FD_184470 | JGI IMG/M metagenome (GOLD analysis project Ga0208849, IMG submission 184470) | Arctic peat soil microbial communities from Barrow, Alaska - NGEE Surface sample 53-3 deep-072012 (SPAdes) | ecosystem: Environmental > Terrestrial > Soil > Wetlands > Peat ... | reverse complement strand
GAGCCCCAGGGCGGGTGCTCGTGGCTACCCCCCTCTCCAGCTCTCCCCCACAAGGGGGGAGAGAGCACGGTGTACCGCGTGGCGGCGAGCTCGAACGCCATGACCGCCATCGCCCCCACTGGCTTGCTGCGCATCGGCGCTTCCGAGCTGGAATATCGCATGATCGGCCCGGCGCCGGATCAGGCCCCGACCATTGTGATGCTGCATGAGGGCCTCGGATCGGCCGGGCTGTGGGGCGATTTTCCCGACCGGCTGCAGGCCGCCACCGGGGCCGGCGTGTTGGTGTATTCACGCGCCGGTTACGGCGCCTCGACCGCGGTGACGCTGCCGCGCCCGCTCGACTACATGCACGTCGAGGCGCTCGAAGTCCTGCCAGAACTGCTCGACCGCATCGGCTTTCGCCGCGGCCTGCTGCTCGGACATTCCGATGGCGCCTCGATCGCGGCCATCTATGCTGGCGGTCACCAGGATCATCGCGTGCAGGGAGTCGTGATGATCGCCCCGCATTTTGTGGTGGAAGACTCGGGGCTCGCTGCGATCGCCGAGACCCGGACCGCCTATGAGAGCGCCGGGCTCAAGGCAAAACTCGCGCGCTGGCATGACGATGTCGACAACGCGTTTTACGGCTGGAGCGACGCCTGGCTCGACCCCAAATTCCGCGGCTGGGATATCTCGGAATTCCTCGCCTATATCCGGGTGCCGGTGGCGATCCTGCAGGGCACCGACGATCAATATGGCACCATCCGGCAGATCGAGATCGCCCGCGAGGAGTGCTACTGCCCGGTCGAGGTAACGATGATCCCGGGCGCCGGCCATTCGCCGCAGCGGGACGTGCCGGGGCCGGTCGTGGACGCGATCGTGGCCTTTGCGGCCGCTGTTTTGTCCGGCGAGGAGGGCTCGCGAGGGCGGGCCGCATAGCACCACCGTGCGCGGAGCATGAAACAAAATGCATATTCCGCCGTTTAGAGCTGGACTTCGTCAAAAAGATGCACTATTGTGCATAGTGTTCATTCCAGCAGTTCAAGGATGGCCCGATGGCCGGTGAAGATCGCGTCCTCGCTGACGGCGCCAGCTACATCGATTTTCAGACCGAGCCGTCGCGCTACCGGCACTGGAAGCTCGCCGTCGACGGCGAGGTCGCCACCCTGACCATGGATGTCGACGAGGATGGCGGGCTGTTCGAAGGCTATCAGCTCAAGCTCAATTCCTACGATCTCGGGGTCGATATCGAACTCGCCGATGCGGTGCAGCGGCTGCGTTTCGAGCATCCCGGCGTCAAGGTGGTGCTGCTGCGCTCCGGCAAGAACCGGGTGTTCTGCGCCGGCGCCAATATCCGCATGCTGGCCGGTGCGACCCACGCCCACAAGGTCAATTTCTGCAAATTCACCAACGAGACCCGCAACGGGCTGGAGGATTCCAGCGAGAATTCCGGGCAGCGTTTTATCACCGTCGTCAACGGCACCGCGGCCGGCGGCGGCTATGAACTGGCGCTGGCGACCGATCACATCATGCTGGCCGACGATGGCGCGGCCTCAGTGGCGTTGCCGGAGGTGCCGCTGCTCGCGGTGCTGCCGGGCACCGGCGGGCTGACGCGCGTGGTCGACAAGCGCAAGGTGCGCCGCGACCACGCCGACTACTTCTGCACCATCGAGGAAGGCATCAAGGGCAAGCGCGCTGTCGCATGGCGGCTGGTCGACGAGATCGTGCCGAACAGCAAGCTGGAGGCGAGGGTCGCCGAGCGTGCAGAACAATTCGCCGCGGCCTCGAAGCGTAACGGCAGCGGAAAGGGCATTGCACTGACGCCGCTCGCCCGCAGCTTCGACGACAGCTGCATCCGCTATGGTCTCGTCAGCGTCGACATCAACCGTGCCGAGCGCATCGCCACGATTACGATCAAGGCGCCGGATGCCGCGCCGCCGGCCGATATCGACAGCATGATCGCGCAGGGCGCGTCATACTGGCCGCTGCAGGTGGCGCGCGAGCTCGATGACGCCGTTCTGCACCTGCGCATCAACGAGCTTCAGACCGCGATGCTGCTGTTCAAGTCGCATGGCGAGCGCGCCAATGTCGTTGCATGCGACGCATTTCTCGAGACCCACAAGGCGCACTGGCTGGTCAACGAGATCAGGCAGTACTGGAAACGCGTGCTGAAGCGCATCGACGTCACCTCGCGCACGCTGGTGACGCTGGTCGAGCCGGGCTCGTGCTTCGTCGGCACGCTGGCCGAACTGGTCTTTGTCGCCGACCGCTCTTACATGCTGATCGGCTCGAGGCAGGGCGACAACCGCGCGCCGCCGACCCTCGAACTCACCGCGATGAATTTCGGCGCGTACCCGATGAGCCACGGCCTGACCCGGCTGCAATCGCGCTTCCAGGCCGATCCGTCCGATCTCGATCGCGCCAAGGCGAAGATCGGCGAGGCGATCGACGCCGAGGAGGCCGAAGCGCTCGGCCTTGTGACTTTCGCGCTCGACGATATCGATTGGGACGACGAGATCAGGGTGTTCCTTGAGGAACGTACCAGTTTTTCACCGGATGGCCTCACCGGCATGGAGGCGAATCTGCGCTTCGTCGGGCCCGAGACCATGGAATCGAAAATCTTCTCGCGCCTGACGGCGTGGCAGAACTGGATCTTCCAGCGCCCCAACGCGGTCGGCGAAGACGGCGCCCTGCGCCGCTACGGCACCGGCCAGAAGGCGCAGTTCGACATGACGCGGGTGTAGAGATTTTGCTGCGTCATGGCCGGGCCGTCCCGGCCATCCACGTCTTTTCGCACAGGAAACGAAGACGTGGATGCCCGGCACAAGGCCGGGCATGACGGAAAATGAAGCCAGGGAGTACGGCCATGAACATCATGAACGTCGATTATTCGACCAAGATTCCCAACAATGTGAATCTCAGCGAGGATCGCCAGGTATTGAAGGCGCTGGAGGGCTGGCATCCCGGTTACATCGACTGGTGGAACGACATGGGGCCGGACGGCTTCCAGCAGTCGCTGGTTTATCTGCGTACCGCTTATTCGGTCGATCCGCGCGGCTGGGCCAAGTTCGACTATGTCAAGATGCCGGACTATCGCTGGGGCATCCTGCTGGCGCCGCAGGAGGACAATCGCGTGATTCCGTTCGGCGAGAATTACGGCAAGCCGGCCTGGCAGGAGGTGCCGGGCGAGCATCGCGCCACGCTGCGCCGCCTGATCGTGATTCAGGGCGACACCGAACCAGCATCGGTCGAGCAGCAGCGCCATCTCGGCAAGACCGCGCCCTCGCTGTACGACCTGCGCAACCTGTTCCAGGTCAATGTCGAGGAGGGCCGTCATCTCTGGGCCATGGTCTATCTGCTGCAGAAATATTTCGGCCGCGACGGCCGCGAGGAGGCCGACGAGTTGCTGCGGCGCCGCTCGGGCGATGCGGATTCGCCGCGCATGCTCGGCGCCTTCAACGAGGCGACGCCGGACTGGCTGTCGTTTTTCATGTTCACCTATTTCACCGACCGCGACGGCAAGATGCAGTTGCACTCGCTGGCGCAATCCGGCTTCGATCCGCTGTCGCGCACCTGCCGCTTCATGCTGACCGAAGAGGCGCACCACATGTTCGTCGGCGAGACCGGCATCAGCCGCGTGGTGCAGCGGACCTGCGAGGCGATGAAGGCCGCCGGCGTCGAGGATCCCGCGGACGTCGCCCGGGTCCGCGCGCTCGGCGTCATCGACCTTCCGACCATCCAGAAGAAGCTGAATCTGCATTATTCGCTGTCGCTCGACCTGTTCGGCTCCGAAGTGTCGACCAATGCGGCGAACGCCTTCAATGCCGGGATCAAGGGGCGCTATCGCGAAACCCAGATCGACGACGATCACCGGTTGCAGAACTCGACCTATCCGGTGCTGAAGCTGGTCGACGGCAAGATCAAGCGGGTCAACGAGCCGGCGCTCACCGCGCTCAACATGCGGCTGCGCGACGACTACACGCAGGATTGCGCCAAGGGCATGCTGCGCTGGAACAAGATCGTTTCGCTCGCCGGCTATGACGTCAAGCTGACGCTGCCCAACGTCGCGTTCCATCGCCAGATCGGCGAGTTCAAGGACGTGCACGCCACGCCGGACGGCGTGCTGATCGACGATGCCACCTGGAACAGCCGCAGGAACGAATGGCTGCCGTCCACCGAGGACGGCGATTTCATCGCCTCGCTGATGACCCCGGTGACCGAGACCGGCGAATTCGCCTCCTGGATATCGCCGCCCAAGGTCGGCATCGACAACAAGCCCGGCGATTTCGAATACGTGAAGATCGAGACCTAGCGCATATTGCGGCTGGGTCGAATCATGGCAGCCACCGAGGGCCTCGTGGTTCGAGACGCGCGGCATTGCCGCGCTCCTCACCATGAGGGTCTAACACCTCATCAGGGAAGAAGACCTCATCCTGAGGAGCCGCGCTTTGGCGCGGCGTCTCGAAGGATGATGCCACGGTGCTGAAAAACGCGCCAAGGCTTTTTCGCAGCGAGCCCGGGTGTCTTACGCCGCGTCGACGCGGCGAAAGCCATTCCACATCGCGGTGGCGGCGCCGGAGGTCAGCACCGGCAGAATGCGCGCATCCTGATAATTTCCGTTGAGCGAGACCCGCGGCAGCGCCGTCAGATGGTTCGCGTTCTCGGGAAAGATCATGCCCGGCCGGGTGGTCACGGCGGTTCGGTATCCGGCCGCCCGCGCCAGCGCGAATTCGCGAGCGCCGGCCGCACCCTTGTCGCCATAGGGATAGGCGAGATGGACGACGGGCCGTTGCAGTGCGCTTTCGATCCGGGTGCGGCCAAGGCTGATCTCATGGCCCGCGCTTTCCTCGGTCTGTCTGGCGAGGTTGCAATGGGTGATGGTGTGCGCGCCAATGGCGACCAACGGGTCGCCAGCCAGCGGCTTCAATTCGTCCCAGGACATGCAGAGATCCCTGCAGATCGCGGCTTCGTCTATGCCGTGACGCGCGCATAGCGCGCCGATCTCGCGCGCAAGATCATGCTCGCCCGGCAATCCGCGCAGCCAGTCATGCAGCCGGTCGAACGCGGCCTGTTTCGCCGTCGGAGTGTCGGTATCGATACGGGTGGCCGCGCCGCCGATCTCGACTTCGACCGAATGGGCCCTGGCGATCACCGCCTCGAGCGCGATCCACCACAGCCGGCCGGTCCCTTCAGCGAAATCGCTGGTGACGTAGACGGTAAAAGGTGCGTCGAATTCACGCAGCACCGGCAACGCGAAATCCCGGTTGTCGCGATAGCCGTCGTCGAGCGTGAAACAGGCGAACCGCCGCGAAAAGTTGCGTTCGACCAGCCGCCGGTGCACCTCGTCCATGGTAATGACGTCGATGCCCTGCGCCCGAAGGTGCGACAGCGTGGCATGCAGAAACTCGGGCGTGACCTCGAGGTGCCGGTTGGGCTGGAACTCGCCGCCACGGCCCGGCCGCACATGATGCAGCATGAAAATGGCGCCGATACCGGCGAAGATCGGCCGCAGCAGATAATGGGCGCCGGTGAAGTACAGCGCTTCCAGTCCGGCGCGGATGACGCTGTGGCGAAGCTGCTTCATCGGAAGTGGTTGGCCTTGGGCTGCGATAGCGAGAGTTAGCGGGCGACACTGAACAAACCGTTAGCCGGGCCGCTGTCCGCGGGTCGGACCATTCCGTGTTATTTCCAGTTTGACAGCCTCGCAAGGGTTTGTTTTCTCTCGGCTCCCAGATCCGCAGGACGTCGAATGCACGGTCTTTTCAGGTGGAGCAGCAAATGGTGGCCGGGCGTGATTCCGCTGGCTGTTTTCTGGGTGATTGCGGCCTGGATGAATACCGCATTGGTGGAATCCGACCTCGCCGCGCGCAGCACCGCGGCGCTGAAGGACACCGTGCTCGACAAGAGGCAGATCGAAGTCGCCGGCCGCGACGTCACCTTTGCGGCGGACGCCTTCTCGGAAGCAGGGCGCCGCAACGCGGTGGCGTCGGTGCAAGCCGTCCCGGGCGTGCGGCGGGTCAATGACGAAACGAGGCTCGTTCCGGAAGCCAAGCCGTTCGTCTGGTCGGCCGAGCGCGACGTGGTCAGGGTGACATTGGGTGGCAGTTCGCCGTTACCGGCGAGCAGGAACAAGCTGCTCGAAACGGCCCGCGCGGCTCTCGGCGGGGTCGAGGTCGTCGACCAGATGAATCTGGCGCGCGGCGCGCCGCCACGCTTCGATGCGGCGACGGCGCTGCTGGTCGATCAGATCGGAAAACTGAAGGACGGCAAGATCACGCTTTCCGACAACAAGGTCAGTCTGACCGGCATGGCGCGCGAGCTTGGTGGCCGCGAAGCGATCGCGGCTGCGCTCAAAAATCTGCCGGAGGGCTTTTCCGTCGCCACCAGCGATATCAAGGCGCCGCCCTATATCTTTCAGGCCAACAAGGATCCGGTTGCGGTGACGCTGAAGCTGACCGGCTATGTGCCGGACAACAGTGTCGATGCGGCGCTGGTGGCCGCTGCCGGCCGCAAATTCTTCAGCGAGAAGGTCGTCGACAATCTCAAGGCGAGCATCGGAGCGCCGTCCGGATTCGCCGCCGCCGTGGTGCCGGCGCTGGGCGCGCTGTCGCGGCTGTCGACCGGCACGCTGGTGGTCAGCGACCGCGAAGTGAAGCTTTCGGGCGATGCGTTCTACGACGCCGCCGCGGTGCAGATCCGAGCTGGTCTCGGCAAGGATTTCCCGCAAGGATGGCAGTTCAAGGCCGATATCTCGGTGAAGCCCGCGGCGGCGCCGGTGGATGCGACCGTGTGCCAGCAACTGTTTTCGGATCTGCTCAGCAAGGGCAGGATTCGCTTCGAGCCGGGCCGGGCGAGCATCGATCCGGATTCGGCCGGGCTGCTTGACCGGCTGATCGAAACCGCATTGCGCTGCCCGAACGCCAGGATCGAGATTGCCGGACATACCGACGCCGACGGCGAGGATGCCCTCAACCAGGCGTTGTCGGAAAAGCGCGCGCAGGCGGTGAGCGATTATCTGGTCAAGGCCGGCCTGCCCGCCGACCGTTTCACGGCGACGGGTTACGGCAGCACGCAGCCGATCGCCACCAACGATACCGACGAAGGCAAGGCGCAAAACCGCCGGATCGATTTCATGGTGAGGTAACGCAATGGTCTATCTGGCGGCATTTCACTGGGGCTGGCTGCTGGCGTCGCTGCTGCTGGGGCTGGCGATGGGCTGGATCGCGGTGGTGCATCGCGGTCCGGGCATCTCCAGGGTGACAGCGCGGTGGCTGGCGCTGCTGGCGGCGGCACTGGTGGCCGCGGCCTTGGCCCGTCTGGTTCCGGGCCGTCCCGGCTATTGGCTCGACCTCGGCCTCATGATGCTCGCATTATATCTGGCAGGCTGCGCCGTCGGATCGTGGTTGCGCGACCGGGTGATTTCGCGTTCAACACCGGTGGCCTGAGGCGCCGCTGTGTTTTCCATCGAAGTGGGTACCGAATGGGGCTGCCGAGGCACAAGGTCGCAGCCGCGGGCCAGCCTGGAGCGAATGCAGCAAAACTGTGCTTCCGCCGACATGGATTCCACCTAATATATTGACGGAGCGCGTTTTATTCACGCCAAGCGAATTCCACTCCGGCTCAAAACGCGCTACCACGTTCTGCCAGGGGAGCAAGCGTGACGCCGGCGGCGGCGAGGTTCGCCCCGGTCGACTGTCGTCGTAGGATCGCAATTCGAGGTCTAGATGCTTGAAGCAATACGCAGGGCGGCCTCGTTTCTGCGCCACAAGCAAATCCTGCATAAGCTGGGCGTCCTGATCAGCATCACGGTCATCGCGACCGCATTCTATGTGCTTTACCACATGCTGGTGGGTATCGACGTCGACGAGGTCGTCGAGGCCATCAAGGGAACCGAATCCCGCTCGATCGCGCTGGCCGGCCTGTTCGTGGCGGCGGGCTATTTCACCCTGACCTTCTACGATCTGTTCGCGGTTCGCGCCATCGGCCGCGTTGACATTCCCTACCGCATCAACGCGCTGGCCGCCTTCACCAGCTATTCGATCGGACACAATGTCGGCGCCAGCGTGTTCACCGGCGGTGCGGTCCGCTATCGGATCTATTCCGCTTGGGGATTGAATGCGATCGACGTCGCCAAGATCTGCTTTCTGGCCGGTCTGACATTCTGGCTCGGCAACGCCGCGGTGCTGGGGCTCGGCATCGCCTTTCATCCGGAAGCAGCAACCGCGATCGATCAGCTGGCGCCCTGGCTGAACCGGCTGGTCGCGTTTGGGATCATTCTGGGGCTGGTGGCCTATGTGGCCTGGGTCTCGACGCGGCCAAGGGGGGTCGGCCGCGGGCCCTGGACCGTCATCCTGCCCGGTGGCTCGCTGACGCTGTTGCAGATCGCGATCGGAATTGTCGATCTCAGTTTTTGTGCGCTGGCGATGTATGTGCTGGTGCCGGACGAGCCCAATCTCGGGTTTGTCGTGGTCGCCGTGATCTTTGTCTCGGCGACGCTGCTTGGCTTTGCCAGCCATTCTCCGGGCGGCCTTGGCGTGTTTGACGCCGCCATGCTGGTCGGGCTGTGGCAGATGGATCGGGAAGACCTTCTGGCGGGGATGCTGCTGTTTCGCGTGCTCTATTATATTACGCCCTTCGTCTTATCTGTAATCGTGCTGACGTTTCGAGAAGTTATCCTGGGAGCGCGGTTGAAGCGCCTGCGTCAGGCGAGGCGAGGACTCGATCCCGAGCCGCGCCGCGAAGCCGCCTACGTTCGAAAGCGTGGCGACACCGGCGTCTGACGATGCGGCCCCGAACCGGAAGAGCAGGCCCATGGCCATGGACGCCCCTTCTCCTTCCTTGCCTTCGCCGTGGTCGGACCGGTTGCGGCATTCGGCCATTATCCTTCTGGCCGCCGGCATTGCCCTGGCCGTCGTGGTCGCACTGGGCGAATTGCCGCTGTTGCGGGCCGCCGCGGTGTTCGTTTGCATCGCTGCCGCGGCGCTGGTGCCGTGGCGGCTGCACAATGCCGCCGTCTCGCGTGAGGATGTCCGCGGCGTCAACCCGGTCGAAACCGCTGCCGTCAGCGCCGTCGTTGCCAACATGCCGGACCCTGCCGTGCTGCTCGACCGTGCCGGCCGCGTCATCCACCTCAATGCCGCCGCGGCGCAGCTCGCGCCGGCGCTGCGCAAGAACGAGCTCGCCCAGTTCGCGTTGCGCTCGCCCGAGATCATCACTGCGCTGCGCGAAGCCATCGCGACCTCCGAAATGCGGCGCGCGACCTATCTCGATCACGTGCCGGTCGATCGCTGGATGGAATTGATCGTGACGCCGGTCCCGGTGCCGACCCTGTTCGGCGGCACGGATAAATGCATGCTGATGACGTTCCACGATCAAACGCCGCTGCGGCGGGTCGAGGAAATGCGCGCCGACTTCGTCGCCAATGCCAGCCATGAATTGCGGACGCCGCTGGCCGCACTGTCAGGCTTCATCGACACGCTGCAGGGACCTGCCAAGGACGACGCCGCGGCGCGCGAGCGATTTCTCGCCATCATGCATGTGCAGGCGACCCGGATGGCGCGGCTGATCGACGATCTGCTGTCGCTGTCGCGGGTCGAACTCTCCGCCCATGTCCGTCCCGACACGCTGGTGGATATCGTGCCGATCATTCGGCAGGTCGCCGACGGCCTCGAGCCGTTGGCGCGGGAACGCCAGGTGATCATTGATGTCGAACTGCCGGAGACGCCGGTCCTGATCGCCGGCGACCGCGAGGAATTGCTTCGGCTGTTCGAAAACCTGATCGAAAACGCGCTGAAATATGGCGCGTCGGGCGGCAGGGTGGTGGTCTCGCTGAACTCGGCCATGGCGGGCGAGGAGACCCCGGAGGTCCGCGTGATGGTGCGCGATTTCGGCCCCGGCATCGCGCCCGAGCATCTGCCGCGGCTGACCGAGCGGTTTTACCGGGTCGACGTCGGCGACAGCCGCGCGCAGGGCGGCACGGGCCTCGGATTATCGCTGGTGAAACATATTGTTAACCGGCATCGCGGTCGCTTGCTGATCGAAAGCGTGCCGAAAAACGGCGCCGCCTTCACCGCCTGTTTTCCCCAGGCGAAAACCCCGCCGTAGGCCTGAAACCAAGCGATTTCAACGGCTTGGTGCTGTCATCCGGCTGTCACCGAAGCTTCGTAAAAGCAGCGTTGACCGCTCCTAAACGGACCGGCGTGAGCGCAATCGGGCGCATCCGGCGCTTCGCTCACCAGATGGAGACCGCTATGAATTTCATGAAGGCTATCGTCGCTGCCGGCTTGGTCGCCGCATCGACGTCGGCGTTCGCCGCCGACATCACCGGCGCCGGCTCAACCTTTATCTTCCCGGTGCTGTCGAAATGGGCGGACGCCTACCAGAAGGAATCCGGCAACGGCGTCAACTACCAGTCGATCGGGTCGGGCGCCGGTATCAAGCAGATCCAGGCCAAGACCGTGACATTCGGCGCCACCGATGCACCGCTCAAGGTCGATCAACTCGAAAACGACGGTCTCGCGCAGTGGCCGATGATCATGGGCGCGATCGTTCCCGTGGTGAATATCGAAGGCGTGAAGGCCGGCGACATGGCGCTGGACGGCGAAACCCTTGCCAACATCTACGCCGGCAAGATCACCAAATGGGATGATCCGGCGATCAAGAAGCTCAATTCGAAGCTCACTTTGCCTTCGGCGGCGATCGCCGTCGTTCACCGCTCGGACGGATCGGGCACCACGTTCAACTTCACCGACTATCTTTCCAAGGTAAGCGCGGACTGGAAGTCGAAAACCGGATCCGGCACCACGGTCGAATGGCCGGCTGGCGTTGGCGCCAAGGGTAACGAAGGCGTCTCCGGCAACATCGGCCAGACCAGGAACTCCATCGGTTACGTCGAATACGCCTACGCCAAGCAAAACAAGCTGACCTATACCAGGTTGGTCAACAAGGCCGGCAAGACGGTGGAGCCCACCATGGAGGCCTTCCAGGCGGCTGCTTCCAATGCCGACTGGGCGCACGCGCCGGGTTACTACCTAATCCTCACCGACCAGCCCGGCGAAAAGTCCTGGCCGATCGTCGCCTCGACCTTCATCCTGATGCACAAGGAACCGGCCGACAAGGCGAACTCCGCCGAGGCTGTCAAGTTCTTCAACTGGTCGTTTGCCAACGGCAACAAGATGGCTGAAGATCTTGACTACATTCCGATGCCGGAGTCGGTGGTCAAGCTGATCGAGAAGACCTGGTCGTCGGATATCAAGAGCTGAAGCTGGGCGAGCAAACTCGCCCCATCGTTTCCGGCGCTGGCGCGTCGGAGTACGCAAATGCGCGGGCGGGTCCGCAAGGTCCCGCGCCGATCGGGTGCATTCCGGAGCTGCCGCGAAACGCTCCGGAGCGCCCGGCTTTCTGGTAGCTTTGAAGTCGACGGGGGATTGGCGTGGCAGACATGGCCGTTCAAAGCGATGCAATGGAAGCTGCCGGGCCTTACGATCGCGCCCGCGCGCTCAACGCCTTTAGAGTTGGCGACCTCACCTTTTATTGGATCACGCGTATCTCCGCGATTTCGGTGTTGCTGATCCTCGGCGGCATCATTGTCTCCCTGATCGTCGGCGCCTGGCCCGCCATCATGGCGTTTGGATTCTCGTTCCTGACGACGGCCCGCTGGGCGCCGTCAGCTGATCCGCCGGTTCTCGGCGCGCTTGGCCCGCTCTACGGCACGATGGTGACCTCGGTGATCGCGATGATCATCGCCATTCCCGTCGGCCTCGGCATCGCGATCTTCCTCACCGAGCTATGCCCGCAATGGCTGCGGCGGCCGATCGGCATCGCCATCGAGCTGCTCGCGGGCATCCCGTCGATCATCTACGGCATGTGGGGTTTCTTCGTGCTGGGTCCGTTCCTGGCCAATCACTTTCAACCGATGGTGATCGATACTTTCGCGAATATTCCGGTGCTCGGAACGATCTTCGCGGGCCCTCCGTCCTATCTCAGCCTGTTCAACGCGGCGCTGATCCTGGCCATCATGGTGCTGCCCTTCATCACCGCGATTTCGGTCGACGTGTTCAAGACCGTGCCGCCGGTGCTGAAGGAGGCCGCCTATGGCGTCGGCTGCACCACCTGGGAAGTCGTGCGCAACGTGGTGATTCCCTATACCCGGGTCGGCGTCATCGGCGGCATCATGCTGGCGCTCGGCCGCGCGCTCGGCGAAACCATGGCGGTGACCTTCATCATCGGCAACGCCTACCGCATCACCGGTTCGGTGTTTTCTCCGGGCACCACGATTTCGGCAGCGATTGCCTCCGAGTTCGCCGAAAGCGACGGACTGCATCAATCCGGCCTGATCCTGCTCGGCCTGTTGCTGTTCGTGCTGACCTTCTTCGTGCTTGCGGCGGCGCGGCTGATGCTTCTGCGGCTGGAAAAGAAGGCGGGGAAATAACCCATGAACCCGATTTACCGGCGCCGCCGCCGCAACGACATCGTCATCAGGCTGCTATGCCTGGGCGCTGCGATCTTCGGCGTCACCTGGTTGGCGCTGATCCTGTTCACGCTGTTCTATAATGGCGTGGCAGGCCTCAATCTGCAGATCTTTACCCAGAACACGCCGCCGCCGGGATCCAACCAGGGCGGCCTGCTCAATGCCATCGTCGGCTCTGTCCTCATGACCGTGATAGGCGTCGGCATCGGCGCGCCGCTCGGCATGTTCGCGGGCACCTATCTTGCCGAATACGGCAGGAACGATCGTCTTACCTCGGTGATCCGCTTCATCAACGACATTCTGCTCAGCGCGCCATCGATCATTATCGGCCTGTTCGTCTACGGCGCGGTGGTGGTGCCGATGGGCGGGTTCTCGGCTATCGCGGGCGCGCTGGCGCTGGCGGTGATCGTCATTCCGGTGGTACTGCGCACCACCGAAGACATGCTGCTCCTGGTACCCAATCCGCTGCGCGAGGCGGCGTCGGCGCTCGGCCTGCCGCGCTCGCTCGTGATCAAGCGCATCGCCTACCGCGCGGCGCGCTCCGGCCTGATCACCGGCGTCCTGCTGGCGACCGCGCGTGTCGCCGGCGAGACCGCGCCATTGCTGTTTACCGCGCTCTCTAACCAGTTCTTCAGCCTCGATCCGACCAAGACGATGGCCAACCTGCCGGTGACCATCAACAACTTCGTGCAAAGCCCCTATGAATACTGGAAGCAACTGGCCTGGAGCGGGGCCTTGCTGATCACCCTGACCGTACTTGCGCTGAACATTGGCGCGCGCGTGCTCGGCGCCGAGAGGACCGCAAAATGAGTGAAGTTTCCCTATCGATGAGCGCTGCCGGCGGATCCGTTCCCTCGGTGGCATTGCCCGAGGCGCCGGCGAAGGTCACCGCGCGTGGACTGAATTTTTACTACGGTGAGCATCACGCGTTGAAGAATATCAACCTCACGCTTGGCACCAACCGGGTCACCGCCTTCATCGGGCCTTCCGGCTGCGGCAAGTCGACATTGCTGCGGATTTTCAACCGGATGTACGATCTCTATCCGGGGCAACGCGCCACCGGCCAGCTGATGCTGGATTCCACCAACGTCCTCGACCCCAAGCTCGATCTCAATCTGCTGCGCGCCCGCGTCGGCATGGTGTTCCAGAAGCCGACGCCGTTTCCGATGACCATCTATGAGAACATCGCGTTCGGGATTCGCCTCTACGAGAAGATTTCCAGATCCGAGATGGACGGCCGTGTCGAGAAAGCGCTGCGCGGCGGCGCGCTGTGGAACGAGGTCAAGGACAAGCTGAACGCCAGCGGCCTCAGCCTGTCCGGCGGACAGCAGCAGCGGCTCTGCATCGCCCGCACCGTCGCGGTGCGGCCGGAGGTGATCCTGTTCGACGAGCCCTGCTCGGCGCTCGATCCGATTTCGACCGCCAAAATCGAGGAATTGATCCAGGAACTGGCGGAGGACTATACCATCGCCATCGTCACCCACAACATGCAGCAGGCCGCGCGCGTCTCCGACAAAACCGCCTTCATGTATCTCGGCGAGCTGATCGAGTTCGACGAGACCGACAGGATATTCACCTCGCCGAGCGATCGACGGACGCAAGACTACATCACCGGCCGGTTTGGCTAAGGAGAGCACATGATGGGTTCCGAACACACCGCCAAGGCGTTCGACAGCGATCTGCAGGAATTGACCCGCCTGGTCGCCGAGATGGGCGGTCTCACCGAACGCATGATCGTCGATTCCGTCGATGCATTGATCCGCCGCGATGTCGCGCTCGGCCAGCGTGTCGTCGCGGCCGACGCCGAGATTGACACCCTGCAGCACACGATCGAGGAGCGCGCGGTATTGACCATCGCGCGGCGCCAGCCGATGGCGATCGACCTGCGCGAAATCGTCGGCGCCATGCGGGTCGCGACCGATCTCGAACGGATCGGCGATCTTGCCAAGAACATGGGCAAGCGGGTCGCGGCGCTGGAGAGCGATTTCCAGCCGCTCAAGCTGATCCGCGGCCTCGAGCACATGACCGACCTCGTGCAGTCGCAGGTGAAATCCGTGCTCGACGCCTATGCGGCGCACGATTTGCCGGCGGCGATGACGGTCTGGAAGGGTGACGAGGAGGTCGACGCGATCTGCACCTCGCTGTTCCGCGAACTCCTGACCTACATGATGGAAGATCCCCGCAATATCAGCTTCTGCATCCATCTGATGTTCTGCGCCAAGAACATCGAACGGATCGGCGACCATGCCACCAATATCGCCGAGACAGTGTTCTACATGATCGAAGGCCAGCAGATCCTCGACAAGCGTCCGAAGGGCGACATGACGACGTTCGCCACCACCGTACCCGGAAACCAGGAGAAGGCCAGCCCATGAGCGCGCGCATTCTGGTAGTTGAAGACGAGGAAGCGCTCACCACGCTTCTGCGCTACAACCTCGATGCCGAAGGCTACGATGTCGAAACCGTCGGACGGGGCGATGACGCCGACACCAGGCTGAAGGAACGCGTACCGGACCTGATCGTGCTCGACTGGATGCTGCCGGGGCTGTCGGGAATCGAGCTGTGCCGCCGCTTAAGGGCGCGGCCGGAGACCCGGCAGCTTCCGATCATCATGCTGACCGCGCGCGGCGAGGAAAGCGAACGGGTCAGGGGGCTTGCGACCGGCGCCGATGACTACATCGTCAAGCCGTTTTCGGTGCCGGAATTGCTGGCGCGGGTAAAGGGCCTGCTGCGCCGCGCCAGCCCCGAGCGCCTTGCCACCATCCTCACCTATGGCGACATCGAACTCGATCGCGAGAAGCGCCGCGTCGCGCGGTCGGGACGGCCGGTCGATCTCGGCCCGACCGAATACCGACTGCTGGAATTTTTCCTGGAGCATCCGGGGCGGGTGTTCAGCCGCGAACAACTGCTCGACAGCGTCTGGGGCCGCGATATCTATATCGACGAGCGCACCGTGGATGTGCATATCGGCCGGCTGCGCAAGCTGCTTAATCCGGGCCACGAGCAGGATCCGATCCGCACCGTGCGCGGCGCCGGCTATGCGCTCGATGACCGCTTCGCCAAGGCGGAGCCATAGTAGGATAAGGCGCTCGCGCCGCTGTCGTAGCCCGGATGGAGCGCAGCGCAATCCGGGATCGCGATGCGGACGAGCAAGGCCCCGGATTGCGCTTCCGCTTCATCCGGGCTACGCGCAAGCGGCTCGTGCCGGCACCCTTCGATCTACCTTGCCGGTTTCGGCGGCTGGCGGCGGCGGTCGCTGGCGGGCTGGTAGGCGATGCGCGAATGGTGCGCGCAATAGGGCAGGCCGGTCAGCGCCTTGCCGCCGCAGAAGAAAAATTCCGGACTGGAGGGATCGCCGACCGGCCAGTGACAGGTCGCCTCGCTCAGTTCCAGCAGCGACAGGCGCTGGCTCATCGGCACCACATTGTCGTAGGCGATCGGGTCCGGTTCGACCTCGACGTCGAAAGCGTGAGCGAGCGCGGTATTGCCGCGCGAGACCGGACGCGAAACCCGCATCATGTGCTGGGCGGGGCGGGCCTTGCGCTGGCGCGGCGCTGCCGAGGACGGGCTCTTGGCGCGGCCGGAAAGCCCGAGCCGGTGGACTTTGCCGATCACGGCATTTCGCGTCACATTTCCGAGCTCCGCAGCGATCTGGCTGGCCGAAAGGCCGGCCTCCCAGAGTTTCTTCAATTGCTCGACGCGCTCGTCGGACCAGGTCAATACCGTCATCGCATGCCTTCCCTTCGGTCGCGCCGGCCGTTAACCAGGGCAGCGCTGCGATCTCAAATCTCTAAAATCCCCGTGGTCAGAATCCCTTAGCCCTCGCCGGGCGCGGCAGGCGCGCCCGAACGTGTACGCGGAACACTGGGGACCTCTGGGATCAGAACTGCCGCACGAGATGTCGTACCCAACGGCCGAGACGCTACAATATGGCGTAACTCGGGCGCAAGAGTCCGCGTCCGTGCGTCCACATGTTCCGTGATTTAGGCATAGCAATTGGATTTTTCCACCGCACCGGATGGCGGCGGAGATTCGGCGCCGGCCGGTCGCGGCCCGACCGCTTCGCGGCAGGTTGACACTTATCGCCGTGGGCCTAGAATGCTGCTCACGTGCCGCCCCGAAAAGGCGGCACGTTTCGTTTTCCGCCGGCCGGCTGTTGCTGCATCGCGCCAATGCGCGCACCGCAGCCGGCTCTAACCCTCAGTGATCGCCATGACCAAGAGCGCAACGTCGCATTTGCTTCCCGTATTCGCCAGGGTGGATCTCGGTTTCGAGCGCGGCGAAGGCGTCTGGCTGATCGCAACCAACGGCGAGCGCTACCTTGATTTCACCTCCGGCGTTGCGGTGAACGCGCTCGGCCATGCGCACCCCCATCTGGTCGCGGCGCTGCAGGATCAGGCCGCCAAACTCTGGCACATGTCGAACCTGTTCAAGAGTCCGGACGGCGAGCGGCTGGCGGCGAGATTGTGCGAAGCGAGTTTTGCCGACTTCGTGTTCTTTGCCAATTCCGGCGCCGAGGCGATGGAATGCGCGATCAAGATCACGCGCAAATATCACGCTGCCAAGGGTCATCCCGAGCGCTACCGCGTCATTACGTTCGAGGGTGCGTTTCACGGCCGGACGCTGGCGACGCTGGCTGCGACCGGCTCGGCAAAATATCTCGAGGGTTTTGGGCCGCCGATGGACGGTTTCGATCAGGTGCAACTCGGCGATCTCGATGCCGTCAGGAAAGCGGTTGGCCCGCACACCGCGGGCATCCTGATCGAGCCGGTGCAGGGCGAAGGCGGCGTGCGCGCCGCACCGCCCGCCTTCTTCAGGGCGCTGCGCCAGCTTTGCGACGACAACGGGCTGCTGTTGATCTTCGACGAGGTGCAGACCGGCATGGGCCGCACCGGCGAGCTGTTCGCCTACAAGCGCCTCGGCGTCACCCCGGACGTGATGCCGCTTGCCAAAGCGCTCGGCGGCGGCTTTCCGATCGGTGCCTGCCTCGCGACGGCGGAAGCCGCTGCCGGCATGACGCCCGGCTCGCATGGCTCGACTTTCGGCGGCAACCCGCTCGCGGTCGCCGCCGCGAACGCGGTGCTTGACGTCATGCTCAAGCCCGGATTTTTTCGGCATGTGCAGAAGATGTCGCTGCTGCTGAAGCAGAAGCTCGCTTCGGTGGTCGATCGCTATCCCGGCGTGCTCGCGGAAGTTCGCGGCGAGGGGCTCCTGGTCGGCGTAAAGGCGGTGGTGCCGTCGGGCGACCTGGTGACGGCGCTGCGCAATGAAAAGCTGCTCACGGTCGGCGCCGGCGACAATGTGGTGCGGTTTCTGCCGCCATTGATCGTTACCGAGGCCGAGATCGATGAATCGGTAGCCCGGCTCGAGCGCGCCTGTGCCGCCCTGGCCAGCCATCCATTGCAACAGGCGGCGGGGCAATGAGCAAGGCGCTACGTCACTTTCTCGATCTCAGCGAGCTTCCGACCAGGGAGCTGCGCAACATGCTGGCTGCCGGCGTCGCGATGAAGGCGAAGCTGAAGGCGCACGAGGCGGCGGCGAGGCCGCTTGAAGGCAAGACCCTGGCGATGATCTTCGAGAAGCCTTCGACCCGAACCCGGGTGTCGTTCGACGTCGGGATGCGGCAACTCGGCGGCGAATCGATCATGCTGACCGGCGCGGAAATGCAGCTCGGCCGCGGCGAGACCATCGCCGACACTGCGCGGGTGCTGTCGCGCTACGTCGACGCCATCATGATCCGCATCCTCAACCATGAGGCGCTGCTGGAGCTTGCTGCGCACGCCACTGTGCCCGTGATCAACGGGCTGACGCGGCGCTCGCACCCGTGCCAGGTGATGGCCGACCTGATGACGTTCGAGGAGCATCGCGGCCCGATCGAGGGCCGCACCATCGCCTGGACCGGCGACGACAACAACGTGCTGGCGTCGTGGGCACACGCGGCGGAACGGTTTCAATTCAAGCTGAACATCGCAACCCCGCCGCAGCTTGCGCCGAACAAGGCCATGAAGGAATGGATCAAGGCGACCCAGGCCCCGATCGCGCTCGGCAGCGATCCGGAAGCGGCGGTGCGCGGCGCCGATTGCGTGGTCACCGATACCTGGGTTTCGATGGGCGACAAGGACGGCGAGCACCGCCACAATTTGCTGAAGCCATACCAGGTCAACGCCAAGCTGATGTCGCTGGCCAAACCCGATGCGCTGTTCATGCATTGCCTGCCGGCGCATCGCGGCGATGAAGTTACCGACGAGGTGATCGACGGCCCGCAATCGGTGGTGTTCGACGAGGCCGAGAACCGTCTGCACGCGCAAAAGGGGATTCTGGCGTGGTGTTTTGAGTCGGTGGCGTAAGTCTCTCAGTCGTCCTTGCGAAAGCAAGAGGACCCACACCGCGTGATCTCTCGATTTTCGCAGTGTGGCAGACGTCGTTCGTAACAATGAAAGCCGGTGGTTATGGGTCCCTGCGTTCGCATTGCTTTCGCAGGGACGACTCGTGGAGATGGTCGCCGCCCTTGAACCCCTTCCACTTCGTTCCCTTCGACCCCAGATAAAGCGCCATGGTTTCAGAATCCTCCGACACGAAAATCACGGCCGAGGCGCCCGTTCGTGCGCCCTCGGCCGTTCCGGTCGACGACGCGGCGCTGCCGTTCGAAGTCGATGCGCTCGATCTGCGCGGCCGCCTGACCCGGCTCGGCCCCGCGCTCGACGACATCCTGACCAAGCACGATTATCCGCCGGCCGTCGGCAAGCTGCTCGGCGAGGCGATCGTGCTCACGACGCTGCTCGGCTTGTCGCTGAAATTCGACGGCCGTTTCATTCTGCAGACCCAGACCGATGGCCCGGTGTCGTTTTTGATCGTCGACTTCCAGGCGCCGGATCGCTTGCGCGCCTACGCGCGCTTTGACGCAAAGCGGCTCAAGCCTGGTCAGGACTCCGGTGCGTTGCTCGGCAAGGGCCATCTCGCGATGACCATCGATCAGGGACTGGACATGAGCCGATACCAGGGCCTGGTGGCGCTCGAAGGCGGCAGCCTGGAAGACGCCGCTCATGAATATTTTCTCCGCTCGGAGCAGATTCCGACCCGGGTACGGCTCGCGGTTGGCGAGGAATGGCGCGGCGGCGACGGGCCGAGACATCGCTGGCGCGCCGGCGGCATGCTGCTGCAATTTCTGCCCAAGGCCCCGGAGCGGGCGCGGCGGGCCGATCTTCATCCGGGCGATGCCCCCGAGGGCGTCGTCAGCCATGCCGTCGCGGAGGACGATGCATGGATCGAAGGCCAGTCATTGATCTCGACCGTCGAGGACGTCGAGCTGATCGATCCCGACCTTTCGGGCGAACGGCTGCTGTTCCGGCTGTTTCACGAACGCGGCGTTCGCGTGTTTCCACCATTGCCGCTGCGCGCCCAATGCTCCTGCTCGCGCGATGCGGTGTCGGCGATGCTCAAGAGCTTTGCGCCGAAGGATCGGGCCGAGATGGTGAAGGATGGCAAGGTGGTGGTGACCTGCGAATTCTGCAGTTCGGTCTATGAATTTACCCCCGAGGAAGCCGGCGTGGAGTAGTTGGGCGGTGGAGGAAGGTCGATAATTTAATGGCTTCATCCTTCGAGACGCATCGCTTCGCGCTGCTCCTCAGATGAGGTCTCAGACCGTCATGGTGAGGAGCGCGCCTCCGCGCGTCTCGAACCATGAGGCCTCGGGAGGAGAACAATGGATTCGCGTGAACCGCAAAACGCTTAGTTCAACCTCCGCCGGCTGTCGGGACTGTCGAGCGAGAAGGTCGGGACGTCGATTTCGAACGCTTCGCCGCTCTCGCTCACCATCTGGTAGCGGCCGGTCATGAATCCCGATGCGGTCGGCAGCGGGACGCCGCTGGTATATTCGAACCGTTCTCCCGGCGCGAGCACGGGCTGCTCGCCGACCACGCCCTCGCCGCGGATTTCCTGCTTGCGGCCCGAGGCGTCGGTGATGATCCAGTGCCGGGTCTGAAGCTGGACGGTCTCGTCCCCGTCGTTGGTGATGACAATGGTGTAAGACCAGAAATACTCCGATCGTTCGACCGATGAGCGTTCCGGCATGAAGTTGGGTTCGACGGTGACTTCGATCTGGTGGGTAACGGCGCGGTACATGCGGGCAACTTTCCGAAATCGGATGCCATCATATCGAAAACATCGGCCGGAACCAATCGCCCTGCGGCATGGGCGGTCATCCATCTTGCCATATTTTCATTCGCTGTTTCAACATGGTTCCAGTCTAAAAGCCCGTTCGCGCTGCCTCAAACCGCCGCAACTTGCCTGCGCGCCCGGGGCCGGTACTATCTGCCGACACGCTCTCAGGTGTCGTATAAGCCTGTAACGTCGATCTGTTCCAGACGGTGCCCGATGACATCCGTTGCCGACCGAATTGCCGAACCGCCCGTTGCGGATACAGCGGATGCGACCGGGCAAGATAACGGCCTGGCGCCGCCCGCTTCGCCGGCGGCGAGTTCGCTGGCGCGGGTCAGCGAGCGTGAGCTGCGGCTCGATTTGTTTCGCGGGCTGGCGCTATGGCTGATCTTCATCGACCATTTGCCACCCAATCTTCTGACCTGGCTTACGATCCGCAACTACGGGTTCAGCGACGCCACCGAAATATTCATCTTCATCTCGGGCTACACCGCGGCATTCGTCTACGGCCGGGCGATGCGGGAGGCCGGCTTTGTGGTGGCGACCGCGCGCATCCTGCGGCGGGTCTGGCAGATTTATGTCGCGCATGTGTTCCTGTTCACGATCTTTCTGGCGGAGATTTCCTATGTCGCCACCAGCTTCGAGAACCCGCTCTACAGCGAAGAAATGGGGATCATGGATTTTCTCAAGCAGCCGGACGTCACCATTATCCAGGCGCTACTGTTGAGATTTCGTCCGGTCAACATGGACGTGCTGCCGCTCTATATCGTGCTGATGCTGTTCCTGCCGTTGATCCTGTGGCTGTTGAAGTGGCGAACCGACGTCACGCTGGCGCTGTCGGTCCTGCTTTATGCCATTACCTGGCAGTACGATCTTTACCTGTCGGCGTATCCGAACGGCGTCTGGGCCTTTAACCCGTTCGCCTGGCAATTGCTGTTCGTGTTCGGCGCCTGGTGCGCGCACGGCGGCGCCAAACGAATGTCGCGGATCCTCGCATCGCGGATCACGCTTTGGATCGCTTTCGCCTATTTGTTGGCGGCGTTCTTCGTGACCCTGACCTGGTATTTGCCGCAGCTCAGCTACCTGATGCCGCGCTGGCTCGAGCAATGGATGTACCCCATCAACAAGACCGATCTCGATGTGCTCAGGTTTGCACATTTCCTGGCGCTGGCCGCCGTGACCGTGCGTTTCCTGCCGAAGGACTGGCCGGGGTTGAAGTCGCGCTGGCTGCGTCCGCTGATTCTGTGCGGGCAGCACTCGCTGGAGATTTTCTGTCTCGGCGTGTTCCTGGCATTCGCCGGACATTTCATCCTGGCCGAGGTCTCCGGCGGCGCCGGGCTGCATTTCGTCGTCAGTATTTCGGGAATCCTGATCATGTCCGGCGCGGCGTGGCTGTTTTCATGGTACAAATATTCCGCCGACAAGAGTGCCTCGCGGACAAGAAGCACCATTGGCAATGCCGATATGGCGGGGGGGAGTCTATGAGGTCCGGTTCGAGGGCCATTGTGGGATTGATGTCGCTGGCCGGCCTTTTCGCCGCCTCGCCGCTCTTTGCCGAGGATGCGGCGCCCCGCTGTGAGGTCCCGGCCTACCTGCTGACGAGCGAGAGCACGCTTCCCAAGGTCGCGGATGCCGTGAAAAACGGCGGCCCGCTGGATATTCTGGTGATAGGCAGCCGGTCCTCGACCATCCCCGCATCGGAGGCGAGCGCCTATCCAGCCCGCTTGCAGGCGATGCTGAAAGAGAAACTGCCTGCGCTCACGGTTAACGTAGCCGTGGAATTACAGGCCAAGAAGACGGCTGAGGACGTCGCCGCCGGCCTCGTCAAGCTCCTGGAAGGCAAAAAGCCGGTTTTGGTCGTTTGGCAAACCGGCACCGTCGATGCTATGCGATCCGTCGATCCCGATGATTTTCGCAGCGCGGTCGACGACGGCGTTGCTGCGCTGCAAAACGCCGGTGCCGACGTCGTATTGATGAATCCGCAATACAGCCCGCGCACGGAAACCATGATGACGCCAGAACCTTACCTGGACAACATGCGCGTGGTAGCACAGCAGCATGACGTTCCGCTGTTCGACCGGTTCGCCATCATGCGTCAATGGAATGATTCCGGGGAGTTCGACCTGTTCAGCGCGGCGCATGGAATCGACCTGGCCAAACGCGTCCACGATTGTCTAGGCCGCGCGTTGTCGACCTTTGTGATCGATGCAGCCCACATCAATCCGGCGCAGCAGAATTGAGGCTTGTATTAATGCGTTTTCACTGCCCTTTTTTCGCAACCTTATTGCTGGCTGCGGTCGCGGCGCTGACGCCCGCGATGACCGGACCCGCGCGCGCGCAGACCGCTCTCCAGGCAAATGCGGCGACGACCGACCGCGCCGCTCCGGCGCAGCAGAAGAGCCTCACCGCCAAGGCGATCGACAAGGTGAAGGAGGTCGCGAAATCGGCCAACGACATTTTCAGCCGCGTTCCCTGCCTGCCGCCGAAGGGAGCCAACCCGATAGGATCGTTACCGCATGTGGCCGGCAAGCTTGCTTCCGGCCAACCGGTGGTGATCGTCGCTTTCGGCTCGTCTTCGACCGCCGGTTTCGGCGTGACCTCGCCCGAGTTCACCTATCCCAACCGACTGGCGGCGCAGTTGCACCGGCAGTATCCGGGCGCCGACATCACCATCCTCAATCGCGGCAAGGGAGGCGAAGACGCGCCCGAAATGATGAACCGGCTGCAGACCTCGGTGATCGATGCGAAGCCGGATCTCGTGATCTGGCAGGTCGGCACCAACGCGGTGCTGCGCAACCTCGATCCCGCGGAAACCGCCAGGCAGGTGGAGCAGGGGGTTGCCCGGATCCAGGCCGCCGGCGCCGACCTCGTGCTGGTCGATCCGCAGTATTCTCCAAGAGTGACCGAGCGCGGCGAAAGCGCAAACCGGATGGTGCGCGTGCTCGGCAAGGTCGCCGAGCTTCGCCATGTCGGCCTTTTCCCGCGCTTCGAGGTGATGCGCGAGTGGCATGATCGGCAGGCGCTTCCGATTGACAGCTTTGTCATCGCCGACGGCCTGCACATGAACGACTGGGGCTACGCTTGCTTCGCCCAGTTGCTCGGCGACGACATCATCAAATCGGTCGGACAGATCAAGCTCGGCATCAACGTGCCGGCGAGCGTGCAGACCTATCGGCCGATGTGATTGTCCGTCATTAGCGAGGCGCGCTTGCGGCGAAGCAATCCAACACTGTCATTCCGGGATGCGCCTCTTGGCGCAGGCCCGGAATCCATAACCACGATCGGGAGTATGGATTCCGGGCTCGCGCCAAGAGGCGCGCCCCGGAATGACGAAGGAGTTGGAGTTGCGTCAAGTGCGCGAACCTCACACCATCTGCAGCGCGCCTTGCAAGTCCTCGATCAGATCGTCGCGGTGCTCGAGGCCGACGGAGAAGCGGATAAAGCCCTCGCTGATCCCAAGTTCGGCGCGGCCCTCCGGCGCCAGCCGCTGATGCGTCGTCGTCGCCGGATGGGTGACGAGGCTTTTGGCGTCGCCGAGGTTGTTGGAAATCCGCGCCAGCTTGAGCGCGTTGAGGCAGCGGAACGCTGCCGCCTTGCCGCCCTTGACCTCGAACCCGACCAGCGTCGATCCGGCGCGCATCTGCTTCTTGACCGTGGCTGCCTGCGGGTGGTCGGCGCGGCCCGGGTAGATCAGCCGCGAAACCTTCGGATGCAGCGCTAACACTTCCGCGATTGCGGCGGCGGTCTCGGTCTGCGCGCGTACCCGGATCGCCAGCGTTTCCAGCCCCTTGAGCAGGACCCAGGCGTTGAACGGCGACATCGATGGGCCGGTCTGGCGCATGAAAGTGTGGATCTGCTCGGTAATGAACGCTTGCGAGGCAAGGATGATGCCGCCGAGGCAGCGGCCCTGGCCGTCGATATGCTTGGTCGCCGAATACACCACGACATCGGCGCCGAGCGCGAGCGGGCTCTGCCAGATCGGCGTCGCAAATACGTTGTCGACGATCAGCCGCGCGCCGCCCTGATGGGCGATGTCGGCAATCGCGCCGATATCGAGCACGTCGAGCGTCGGGTTGGTCGGGCTCTCCAGAAAGCAGCTTCTGGTGTTCGGCCGCATCGCCTTGCGCCACTGGTCGAGATCGAGACCGTCCACTAGTGTCGACGCGATGCCATAGCGGGGCAGCAGATCCTCCACGACATAGCGGCACGAGCCGAACATCGCCTTCGAGGCCACCACATGGTCGCCGGCTTTCAGCGGCGCGAGGATGGCCGCGGTCACCGCGGCCATGCCGGTTGCGGTGGCCCGCGCCGCCTCGGCGCCTTCCAGCTCGATCATGCGGCGCTCGAACATCGCAACATTGGGATTGGAAAAGCGCGAATAGAGATATCCGGCCTCCTCGCCCTTGAAGCGCGCTTCGCATTGCTCGGCGCTGTCGTAGACGAAGCCCTGGGTGAGAAACAGGGCCTCGGAAGTTTCGCCGAATTCGGAACGAATGGTGCCGGAATGGACCAGCCGGGTCTCGGGACGGTAATGGGCGGTTGACGACGCGCGTGGGGTAGTCTCAGACATGTGACCTCCGTCGTGACCACCCTTGAAAATGGTCACAAAAAACCGGCCTGGAACAATTCCACAGGCCGGGATCACATAGGTCCCCGGCCTGTTTAGCGATTTATTTAACGTGGCTGCAAGCCGGCCGGCTCAAATCACCACGGGATAAGTCATGCTCATATTCCGTCATGCCCTTTCCGTCAAGGCAACCATCGGATAACCGGTAAAAGTCCGTATTTCCAGCGTTGGATGACCGGAGCGAGAGGCCATCCCGAGGACCCCGTCGTGCCGTTCACGCTTCAGCCCGGTGCCAATGGCATTCTGCCCGACCGCATGATCGCGGCGATGGCCGACACCGGCCTCATTCTGCCGGCCTACCCGTTCGTCGAAAGCCAGATCCAGCCGGCGAGCCTCGATCTGCGGCTTGGCGATATTGCCTATCGGGTGCGCGCGAGCTTCCTGCCGGGGCCGGGGGCGACGGTGGCCGAGCGCATCGATGAATTGAAGCTGCATGAAATCGATCTGAGCGACGGCGCGGTGCTGGAGACCAATTGTGTCTACATCGTGCCGCTGCTGGAAAGCCTCGCGCTGCCGCCCGAAATCGTCGCCGCAGCCAATCCGAAAAGCTCGACCGGCCGGCTCGATGTATTCACCCGCGTGATCGCCGACGGCACGCGGCGGTTCGACATGATCGGCGCGGGCTATCACGGCCCGCTCTATGCCGAGATCAGCCCGAAGACGTTCCCGGTCCTGCTGCGCGAGGGATCGCGGCTGTCGCAAGTCCGCTTCCGCACCGGCGATGCCATCCTCAGCGCCGATGAACTCGATGCGCTGCACGATCGGGAGCGGCTGGTCGATTGCGACGACGCCGATCTCGCCAATGGCGTGGCGCTGAGCGTCGATCTTTCCGGCGCCAACGCCGGCGGGTATGTCGGCTACCGCGCCAAGCGCCATACCGGCGTGGTCGACATCGATCGCCGCGCCGGCTATGCCGTCGACGAATTCTGGGAGCCGATAGCGGCGCGACCCGACGGCAGCCTCATTCTCGATCCCGGCGAATTCTACATTCTGGCGTCGAAGGAAGCGGTGCAGGTGCCGCCGGACTACGCCGCGGAAATGGTGCCGTTCGATCCCCTGGTCGGCGAATTCCGGGTGCATTATGCCGGCTTCTTCGATCCCGGCTTCGGCTACGCCGGCGCCGGCGGCCAGGGCTCGCGCGCCGTGCTTGAAGTACGCTCGCGCGAGGTGCCGTTCATCCTCGAGCACGGCCAGATCGTCGGCCGGCTGGTCTACGAGAAAATGCTGGCGCGGCCCGATGCCGTGTACGGCCAGCGTATCGGCTCCAACTATCAGGCCCAGGGCCTCAAGCTGAGCAAGCATTTCCGGGTGTAGCTGCCATTGCGGCGAACGACTACCTTGCCGCCGATTTCGCTGCCGGCGTCACCCGCCAGATCGTGCCGCCGACATCGTCGGCGACCAAGAGCGCGCCCTGCTTGTCGATCTTGACGCCGACCGGCCGGCCCTGCGCTTCGCCCTCCTTGTTGAGGAATCCGGTCAGCACATCCTCCGGCTTGCCTGCGGGCATGCCGTTGGTGAAAGGCACGAAGATCACCTTGTAGCCGGCGCGCGGCTTGCGATTCCACGAGCCGTGCTGGCCGACAAAGGCGCCGCCGGCCATCTCCGGCGGAAACAGTTGGCCGGTGTTGAAGGTCAGCCCCAGCGAGGCCGTATGCGCACCCAGCGCGTAATCCGGCGCTATCGCTTTCGCCACCAGATCGGGTCGTTGCGGATCGACGCGGCTGTCGAGATGCTGGCCAAAATAGCTGTAGGGCCAGCCATAAAAGCCGCCGTCCGTGACCGAAGTCATATAGTCGGGAACGAGATCGTTGCCGAGCTCGTCGCGCTCATTGACGGTGACCCACAGCGCGCCGCTCTGCGGTTGCCATGAAGGCCCGTTGGGATTGCGGAGGCCCGATGCGAATACACGCGACGCCCCGCTGGCGCGATCGACCTCGAGCACGGCTGCGCGATTGGTCTCTGCCGCGATGCCGTTCTCGCCGACATTGCTGTTGGAGCCGACGGTCGCGTACAGCTTCGAGCCGTCGGGACTGGCGGTGAGATCCTTGGTCCAGTGGTGGTTGATGGTGCCCGCGGGCAGCTCGGCGAGCTTGACACCGGGAACATCGATTTTGGTATCGCCGTCATGATAGGGAAACCGCATGATCGCATCGGTATCGGCGACATAGAGATCGGCGCCGACCAGCGCCATGCCGAATGGAGAGTTCAGGCCCTTGAGCAGAATGCTTCTGGTGTCGGCGACGCCATCGCCATCGGTATCGCGCAGCAGCGTGATGCGGTTGGCGCTGCTCGAGCCGGAGCCGGCACGGCTCATGATCATTTTTGCGATCCAGCCCTTGATGCCCCTGGTGTCATCGGGCTTCGGCGGGGCGTCGGTTTCCGCCACCAGCACGTCGCCGTTCGGCAACACGTAGAGCGAGCGTGGATGGCTAAGCCCGGTGGCGAACGCACTGACCGCCATGCCGTGGGCCGCGGTCGGCTTGCCGCCGGCAGGCCAGCCGACCGCCTTGGCGACATTGACCGTCGGCATCCAGGAATGCTGCGGCGCCGGCAGGGTCGGCGAAGGCCCGAAACTCTGTTCGGCGGTCACGGTATCCTGCGGGTCGTCGCAGCCAGCGAGGGTCAGCGCCGCAATCCCGATCGCCAGCCAAATTCGGTTGCGCATGATGGCTCCTTGCAGATCCCGTCTTATACTGCGGAAATCCGGTTGATGTTGATGGCGTCGGCCTGAATTTCAGGTGAATGCCGGGAAGCGAAGGGAGAGCGAGAATGGGCGGCAATGAGCGCGGTGCGCAAGAGGCGCAATGGCTGAAGTGGCGCGGCATCGCCGATCTCTATCATGCCTATTTTACCGGGCTCATTCTCACCGTGGTGACGCGGCGCGGCACTGCGGATGCGGCGGAATTCGTGTTCAGGGTTTTCCGCCGCCAGCAGCAGGAACGCTTTCTGCCGGGTCTGGAGAAGCTCGGGCTCAGCCATTTGCCGCCGGCAGTGGCGGCGGCGCAATATCACTATCTCTCCAACTGGATCGGCGGCGTCCATGTCGAGTACATGTTCGAGACCGACCGCAAGGCCTGGATCCGCTATCCGCCGCCGCGCTGGATCTGGAAGGGCACCGCGATCTGCGGCGTGCCGGGTGAAGTGTCGCGCGCGATGCTGCGCGGATGGCATGCCAATAATGGCGTTTCGCTGGGCAATGCCAGACTCGGCTTCGTCTGCACCAAGCAAAGCGTCGACGGCCAGGACGGCCTGGAGGGTTACTACTGCGAATACGACCATGCGCTCGAGCCGGACCAGCGGCTGGTGTTCGCCCGTCATCTCGAAGCCCCGATGTTCGATTCGGCGACCGCACCGGCATTGCCGATCGCGCACTGGCCGAAGCCGCGGCTGGAAAAGGCGTACCGCAACTACGCCATGGAATATGTACGGACGGCGGCGCCGGTCATGGTGCAGCTATTCGGTCCGGAAGATGCCGGCTACCTGCTGCATCTCACCGGAAGGTTGATCGGCATGCAATTGTTCGACGAAGTGGCGCGCAGTTTCTCGATGGGACGCGGCACCGCCGGCGATTTCGCGGTTTTCCTGCGCGCGGTGTTCGACGCGCAGGATGATGTTGCCGATGGCGGCGAATCCGGCGGGGCTTTCGAAATCAGGCAACAGACCTGGAAGCTGATGGCCGATGTCGCCGATTATCACCCGGCCTGCGCCAAGGCGCTCGAGGGATT
>Ga0208849_1000688_pt1 | contig 28967 bp, 24 predicted proteins | sample NGESurdeep072012_10_FD_184470 | JGI IMG/M metagenome (GOLD analysis project Ga0208849, IMG submission 184470) | Arctic peat soil microbial communities from Barrow, Alaska - NGEE Surface sample 53-3 deep-072012 (SPAdes) | ecosystem: Environmental > Terrestrial > Soil > Wetlands > Peat ... | reverse complement strand
GATCTGGGCGCGATGACCACCCGTGCCGATCCCGAGCCAGACGGCGGCTACCGCCTCACCGGCCAGAAGATCTTCATCACCTGGGGCGACCACGACTGCGCCGAGAACATCATCCACATGGTTCTGGCCCGCGTGGCCGACGCGCCGCCCGGATCGCGCGGCCTGTCGCTGTTCCTGGCCCCCAAGCGCCTGGTCGGCGAGGACGGCGCCCTGGGCGCGGCCAACGGCCTTCGCGCCGCCAGTCTCGAGCACAAACTCGGGGTCAGGGCGTCGCCCACCTGCGTGATGCTGTTCGAGGGCGCCCGGGCCGAGCTGGTCGGCGCGCCCAACCAGGGGCTGGCGGCGATGTTCGTGATGATGAACGCCGCCCGGTTGCAGGTCGGCGTGCAGGGAGTCGGCATCGCCGAGCGGGCTTACCAGCAAGCGCTGGCCTTTTCGCTCGATCGCAAACAGGGCCGCTCCGCTTGGACCGGGGCATTGCCCTCGCCGCTGTTCGACCATCCGGACGTGCGCCGCACGCTGATGCTGATGAAGGCCAAGGTCGAGGCTGCGAGAGGCATTTGCCTTTCCACCGCCGTGGCCTCGGACGTGGCGCGGCTTGCGGGCAATCCGGTCGACCGCGACGCCGCGCTCCTGCGCGCGGAGCTGCTGACGCCGATCGCCAAGGCCTGGTCGACGGATATGGCGGTCGAGGTCGCTTCAATGGGCCTGCAGGTGCACGGCGGCATGGGTTTCATCGAGGAAACGGGCGCGGCCCAGCACTATCGCGACGCGCGCATCCTGCCGATTTACGAAGGCACCAACGGCATCCAGGCCATCGACCTGATGGGCCGCAAGCTGGCGCTCGGCAAGGGCCAGGCCGTGCGCGAACTGGTCGGCGATGTGTTCGTTACCGCCGCGGCGTTGAAGAGCTCCGACGACGCGTGGCTGCACACCATCGGCGCGCGCCTCGAAGCGGGGCTGGCGGCGGTGCAGGCCGCCACCGGCTGGCTGATCGAGCGCCGCGGTCACGCCCAGCCCGACGCCCTGGCGGGCGCCACGCCTTATCTGAAGCTCCTCGGCGACGTAGTCGGCGGCTGGATGCTGGGCAAGCAGGCGCTGGCGGCGTCGCGGATGATCGCCGCCGGCGACGGCCCGCAAGACTATTGGCGCACGAAGATAGGCCTGGCGCGGGTGTTCGCCGAACAGGTTCTCGCCCAGGCCCCCGGCCTGACACCGGCCGTCACCCAAGGAGCGGTGGATCTGTTCCGCGCCACCCCGCAGTCGCTGGGAGCCTAGGCCATTGGCCTTTGCAGGCAGTGGGGTGATTCCCTCTCTCTTCCCCCTCTACCTCGGGGAACGCCAACATTGGCGCGCTTTTGCGCCGAGACGAAGGGGGTCTGCCGGCGCCCCCAAGAGCCTCTCCCCCGACTTCAGCGGTACTTCCCACAGAGAGGGGGAAGAGTGGTTTCGACCTACTTCCTAAAGTTGGGCGAGCATGTACTCGGCGGAGGAGACCTTGAATTCGCCGCCCTGCTCGACGTTGAGCTCCTTGATCACGCCGTCGTCGACGACCATCGAATAGCGTTGCGAGCGCTCGCCCATGCCGAAGCGCTTGGCGTCCATCTCCAGGCCGACCGCGCGGGTGAACTCGCCATTGCCGTCGGCCAGCATCAACACCTTGTCGCCGACGCTCTGGTTCTCACCCCAGGCCTTCATCACGAAAACGTCGTTGACCGAGACGCAGGCGATGGTGTCGACCCCCTTGGCCCGCAGTTCGGCGGTTTTTGCCGTGAAGCCCGGAAGGTGCTTGGCCGAACAGGTCGGGGTGAAGGCGCCGGGCAAGGCGAACAGGGCCACCTTCTTGCCCTTGAACAGCTCGTCGGTGGTGATCGGTTTTGGGCCATCGGACCCGAAGATGGTGAGGTTGGCGGCGGGAATCTTGTCGCCGACTTTGAGGGCCATGGTTTTTCCTTGTCATTAGAGTGATCGAGATGCCCCGCAGATAGAGGGCCGACCCGCGCCAGCCAAGGGGTCGCCGCGCGCGCGGACTTGAATCCGGGACGGGGAGCGACGATCATCGCCCGATGGACACGCCTTCCAGCTCCCACCTGACCGGCCGGCTATTGGTCGCCATGCCGGGTATTGGCGACCCCAGGTTTGAGCGCGCGGTGGTCTTTGTCTGCGCGCACGATGACGAGCACGCCATGGGCCTGTTGATCAACCGCCCGGTCGAGGGCCTGAGCGTCTCGCAGTTGCTTGGCCGCCTCGGCGTCAAGCCGTCGGTCGACCGGTCCGGCGACCGGGTGCTACTGGGCGGTCCCGTTGAAGGCGAGCGCGGCTTTGTCCTGCACACCGACGATCATGCCTGCGCGCCTTCCAGCATCGAGGTCGCCCAAGGCATAGCTCTCACCGCCACGCGCGATGTGCTGGAGGCCATCGCCGGCCACAACAGCCAGCCGCGCCGTTCGCTGATGGCCCTGGGCTATGCCGGCTGGGGCGCGGGGCAGCTCGAGAATGAGCTTCGTGAAAACGTCTGGCTGACCTGCGAGGCTGATGAGGATCTGGTGTTCGGCGACGATCATGAACACAAGTGGTCCCGGGCCCTTGGCAAGATCGGCGTCGCCGCCGAACATCTCTCCGCCCAGGCCGGCCGCGCCTAGACTTGAGGCTTGCGCTCTAACCCCGGGCTTTCAGCGGCGCCGCGCCGTCGGCGTAGCTTTCATTCAGATAGACCTCGGCCTCCTGGTGCGACAGGGGCGGCGCGTAGCCGAAGCCCTGGCCGTAATCGCAGCCCAGCTTGAGCAAATGCCGGGCCATCACCGCGTTTTCCACGCCCTCGGCGACGACTTCGAGGGACAGGTCCTGGCCCAGCCGGATCACCGAGCGGACGATTTTCTCCGAACCCTCATTGGAGCCCATGGTGCAAACGAAGTAGCGATCGATCTTCAGGGTGTCGAAGGGCAGGCGCGAGAGGTAGGACAGCGACGAGAAACCGGTGCCGAAATCGTCGAGCGCCAGGCCGGCGCCCGCCTCGCGCAGCGCCCGCAGGGTGATGGCCGTCCGATCCGGGTCGCGCATGAGGTCGCCCTCGGTAATCTCCAGTTTCAAGGCGCCTTTCGGCAGACAAAATTCCTTCACCAGGGCGGCGACATCGGCGGTCAGGCCCGGACGGTCGATCTCGCCGGTCGAAAGATTGACCGCGATGGTCATCGCCGCCATCGCCGTGTGGGCGCGGCGCCACGCATCGAGCTGACGCGCCGCTTTGCGCATCATGAAAGAGCCGAGCTCCTCCATCAGCCCCATCTCGGCCATGGCGCCCAGGAAGTCGTCGGGCGCGAGCAGACCGCGGCGGGGATGGCGCCAGCGCGCCAGGGCCTCGAAGCCGGACAGCTCGCCACTGGAAAGGCGCACGATCGGCTGGAAGAACGGCTCGATCTCGCCGCGGCCGATAGCCCCGCGCAGATCCGATTCCAGAGCCAGCCTTGAAAGGCCGTCATTTTCCAGGTTGCGCTCATAGGCGGCCGCGCCGCCGCGCCCCGAAGCCTTTGCCGCTTCGACGGCAAGTTCCGCCCTGCGCAACAGCTCCGCCGCATCCTGGGCATTCGCGCCGCCCTTGGTCCGCAGGACGCCGATCGAAAGGGTGGGAAAGATGTCGAACCCGGCGATCCGCAGGGGCGCTTCGAGAGCGGCGCGAAGCCTGTCCGACGCACTGGCGCCATCCTCGAGCGCCGGCGTGATGACGGCGAATTCGTCCTCGCCGATTCGGGCAAGCACCGCTTCGCTCGGGAAGGCCGCTGCGAGACGCGATCCGAGCACCGCCAAAACCAGGTCGGCGCGATCATGCCCAAGGGCCTCGTTGAGCCGGCGCAAGCGGTTGAGGTCGGCCACCACGAGATCGTAGTCGATCGGCAAGGTCAGCCGCTCCCGCGCGCGGTCAATGAATGCGCGACGATCGAGGAGGCCGGTGACCACGTCTGTCCGGGTCGCGGCGAAACGCGATTCGCGTATCGCCACCCCTGCCGCCCGCATGCCCTCTTCGAGCCAGATCCCCCGCCAAATGCAAGCCTCGGCGCTCCGCATGCGAACGCGCGCGGAGATTTCCGCGCCCGGCTCGCGCTGCGTCAGCATTTCGTCAACGCCGGCCCGGTCCGAGGGCAGGACCAGCGATCGGATCGCCGCCGATGTACATTCCGGCGCGAGCGGGCCAAAGCCAAGCGCCCGCGAAGCCCCGGTCAGGGAAAGGCGATCGCGCCCCGGCTCCCATAGCCAGACGACGACATCGGCGCCCCCGAGGGCCTCGAGCATTGTGGTTGCGTCCCAGAGCAGGGTGGGCGCCATGGTCATCCTGAAACGTCCCGCGCCGGACTAGACCAGCACGTCCTCGTGTCGCTGCTCACTGGCGGGCGCCGGCGAGATCAAGCCAAACAACAGATGATCTCGCCAATTTCCGTTAATTCTCAGATAAGCTCGCGCCAGACCCTCCTCATTGAAGCCCGCCTTGGCCAGCACGCCGCGCGAGGCCTCATTGGTCGGAATGCAGGCCGCCTCTATGCGGTGAAGCCCAAGCCGGGTGAAACAAAAGCGGGTAACCGCCTTCAACGCCTGCAGGGTATGGCCCTGCCGGGCATAGGGTTCGCCGATCCAATAGCCAACGGCGCCCATCTGGGCGATGCCGCGGCGGATGTTCGACAAGGTGATGCCGCCGGCCATCGCCCCGTCGCTCTCGCGGAAGACCAGAAATGGGAACGCCGCGCCGCGCTCCGTGTCGTGGGCATAGGCGGCCAGCCGCCGGCGAAAGGCCGCCTTGGTCAGATCGTCGGCCGGCCACGTCGGCTCCCAAGGCTGCAGGAAAGCCCGCGAGCGCGATCGCAGCTGAGCCCATTCGACATAGTCCGACGCCCGCGGCGGACGTAGCCGCACCCCGTCGCCCTCCAGGCGCGGCTCGGAGCCAGACGCGATCCAGTCCAGAAGGGCCATGGAAGGATTTTGGCGCCGTTTTCTCCGCAAGCCAAATGCGGGGCGAGCACGCGGCGGACGGCTCCTGGCGTCTATGTGCCGAACAAGGTCGCGTCGAACCGGGCGGCGGCGTCCAGCGCCGCTGAGGGCCCAAGAACGCTCGCCGCTGATCGGCCCGACCGCAGCAGGCGGCCGCCTAGTCGGGCGATATCGCGCGGGCTGACGGCCTCGATCGAGGCGGCCAGTTCGGCTGGCGAAACCAGGCGGCCATAGACCAGCAACTGGGCGGCGTTCTGTTCGGCGCGGCTGGCCAGGGACTCGGCGCTCATGTACAGCCCCGCCTTGGCCTGAGCCTTGCCTCGGGCCAGTTCAGCCTCGCCACAGCCGGCGGCGAGGGCGCGAATCTGATCGGCGGCGACGCGGGCCAGCTCGCCGGCGTCCCCCGCGGCGCAGCCCGCGTAGACGCCCAGTAGGCCCGCGTCGGCGTAGACCTCGGCAAAGGCGTCGATGGCGTAGGCCAGACCCAGCCGCTCCCGCGCTTCCTGGAACAGCCGCGAAGACATGCCGCCGCCAAGCATCTCGGCAAACAGGCGCAGGGCGAAGCGGTCGCCATCATCGGCCCCCGGCGCTGGCAGCAAGAACACCACATGCGCCTGCTCGAGGTTTCGCCGCTTCACCGCCGCGCCGCCTTTGAAGACCGCGGCCGCGGGCGTTTGCGGCGGAGGCGACGTGGCCCCGGCGAAGGCGCGTTCGACGTGGCTCAACAGAGCGTCCTCGTCAACCGCGCCGGCGGCGCTGACCACCAGGCGGTCGGGCGCATAGAGACGCTCTCGCCAAGCCTCCAGGCCCTGCGGCGTCGCCGCGGCCACCGCTCTCGGCGCGCCCAGGATCGGCCGGCCCAGCGGCTGGCCCTTAAAGGCGGCGGCCTGGGCCAGTTCGAACACCTTGTCATCCGGCGCGTCCGACGCCTCGGCCAGCTCCTGGGCGACAACCCGCTTTTCCCGGACCAGGTCTTCGGCATCGAGGGTCGGCCGCAGGATCAGGTCGGCGGCGAGTTCGACAGACAGCGCCAGGCTGTCCTTCAGGGTCCGCACCTGGAAGCTGGTGCGCTCATGTCCGGTGGCGGCGTTGATCTGGCCGCCCCGAGCCTCGATCGCCTCGACGATCTGGCGCGCGGTGCGGCCGCCGGCTCCCTTGAACACCATGTGCTCCAAGAGATGCGACCAGCCGCTCTGACTTGCGCCCTCCCAGCGAGCGCCACGGCCGGCGACGACGCTTACCGCAAGGGTTTCAAAGCCTGGAGCATGGTCGCAGATCACCCGAATGCCGCCAGGCAGGGTGTGCACGGCGGGGGACGCGCCGACGGGTTGGCTCATGATTGGGCGAAACCGCGGACGTAGGCCTTGATGACCTCGACATCGGCTTCCAGGGCGTCGACGTGCTCCGTCGCGTCGGCCAGTGCGGCGACGACCGGGGGTGTTGGCGCAGATACGCCCGCGGCTGAACGCACCGCTTGCGGAAACTTCGCGGGATGGGCCGTGGCCAGGCAGATCACCGGCGTCGCCTGGTCGGTGATTCGCGCTTCAAGAGCGCCGGCCACGCCGACCGCCGTATGAGGATCGATGAGTTCGCCGGTTTCATTGAATGTGGCGAGGATCGTGCGCGCCGTTCGCGCCTCGCTGACGGCGGCGCCGGTGAAAAGGCCGCGCATCCGCTCCAGAGCCGCCGGCGGAATGTGCAGCATGCCGCTGGCGCCGAAGGCGCGAAAGGCGCGGGCGGTTTCCTCGGCCATCCGCTCGACGGACTCGAAGTACAGGCGCTCAAAATTGGAGGCGACCTGGATATCCATGGCCGGGCTCTGAGTGGCGATCACGGCCTCCCGGGCATAGCGACCCTCCTCGATGGCCCGCACGACGATATCGTTGCCGTTGGTGGCGACGACGATCCGTTCGATGGGCAAGCCCATGCGGCTGGCGGCGAACCCGGCGAAGGCGTCGCCGAAGTTGCCGGTGGGAACTGAAAACGCCACGCGCCGGGCCGGAGCGCCCACGGCCACCGCGGCCGTGAAGTAGTAGACGCTCTGGGCGACGATGCGGGCGATGTTGATCGAATTGACCGCCGCCAGCCGCATGGCGGCGACAAAATCAGCATCTTCGAACATCGCCTTGACCATTGCCTGGCAATCGTCGAAGTCGCCGGCAACGGCCACGGCGCGGACATTTTCCGCATCGCAGGCGGTAATGAACCGCCGCTGCACCTCCGAAATTCGATCCTGCGGGAAAAGCACCACCAGCCGCACGTTGGCGCGCCCGGCGAAGGCCTTGACCGCCGCGCCGCCCGTGTCGCCGGAGGTGGCGCAGACCACGGTCATCGCGCCCCCGCGCACGGCCAGCGCATGGTCGTAGAGCCGCGCCAGAAGCTGCATGGCCAGGTCTTTGAACGCCAGGGTCGGGCCGTGGAACAGCTCGAGCAGGAAGGTTCCCGGCGACAACTGCTTCAGCGGCGCGACGGCAGCGTGGGCGAAGCCCGCATAAGCCTCAGCGCACAGTTGCGAGATCACATCGGCGGCGATGTCCTCGCCGGCGAAGGCGCCCACAATGACGGCCGCGACCTCGGCGTAGGGTCGCCCGGCGAAGGCCGCGATCTGATCGTGTGTGAAGGCTGGCCAGGCGACCGGGACATAGAGCCCCCCGTCAGGGGCCAGCCCCTGCAGCAGGGCGTCGATGAAGCCCACCTGCGGCGCCTTCCCGCGTGTCGAGAGATATTTCATCGGCCTCTGAGCCATTGCCAGAGTCTGGCGGCATAGATGCAGCCCAGAGCCCCGGCAAGGCCGAACCAGGTCAGGGCATAGGCGAAATGGTTGTTGGGGATGTCGGCGGGCAGGGCCGCGGGCCGCACGCCATCCGGCGCCGGACGCTCGCTCTCCACGGCCAGGAACCAAGGCGCCGGGCGCCGCAAGCCCGCGCGCCGCGTCAGCTCCGAGGCAACCTGGCGATTGAGCACTCGGAGCACGGTGACGCCCTCGCGGCCGCTCGGGGGCGGGCCGTCGAACGGGCCCCTGGCCGCCACGGTTCTGAGCACGCCGGTGATCGCCGCCGGCTCGGCGAAGGTCGCCGGGGCGGGAGCCATGGCGCCGGCGAAGCGATCGGCCAAGCCCCGGTCGATCAGCAGGCCATCGTAGGGAGCGCCGGCCAAGTGGCACACACCCATCACCCGCCAGCCGATCTGGCCGTCGCGCAGCGCGTAGCGGAAGACCATCGGCGATGGCGATGTGGGGCTTATGCATAGAGCCGCCACCCGCGTGTAATCGAGATCAGCGCCGGCTTGACCGCGCGCGAGAACCGGGCCGAGCGGCTGGGGTGGCGCGTGGGACAGGGCGGCGATCTTGTCGAGCAGACCCCGCTTCCAGCGCAGGCGATGGACCTGCCACACGCCAAGGCCGATGAGCACGGCCAGGCCGACCGCGACGGCGAAAGTCAGGCCAAACGGAAAACGCCGCGCTGGTGCCGCATCGCCGATCAATGCCCCCAGCCGGCGCCGAAGGTCACATAGAGGAAAGTGAACAAAAACAGCCAGACAACGTCGACGAAGTGCCAGTACCAGGCCGCGGCTTCGAATCCGAAGTGCTGCTTGGGTGTAAAGCCTCCGGCCAGCAGCCGGATCAGGCACACCGAAAGGAAGATGGTGCCGATGATCACATGAAAGCCGTGGAAGCCGGTGGCCATGAAGAACGACGAACCGTAGAGGCCGGAGCTGGCCGACTCCGCGGAATAGAACAGGTGGTCGGCGAGGATGTGATTGTATTCATAGGCCTGGATCGAGGTGAACAGCACGCCAAGGGCGATGGTCAGGGCCAGGCCGATCTTCGCGCTGCGGCGATCTCCGGTCTGCAGCGCATGGTGGGCCCAGGTGACCGTGGTGCCTGAAAGCAGGAGCGTCAGGGTGTTGATCAGCGGCAGGTGAAAGGCCGGCACCGTCTCGACGCCCTTCGGCGGCCAGTTGGCCCAGGCGGTGCGCACATCGTCGATCGGCGACAGGGTGCGCGCATGATGGAAAAGCGCCATCTCGAAGAAGATCCAGAACCAGGCGACGAAGAACATCACTTCCGAGACGATGAACAGGATCATCCCGTAGCGAAGGCCGAGCGACACCACCGGCGTGTGGTCGCCCTCGTTGGCTTCGCGGACCACATCCATCCACCAGCCGATCATCGTCCAGATGACTCCGGCGAAGCCGAGCGCCATCAGCCACCACTCGCCCTTCGGAATGCCGAACAGGCCCTTGACGAAGGTGACCAGGCCGAGCGTCAGGGTGACCGCCGCGATCGAACCGATCAGCGGCCACGGGCTGGGGTTGACCAGGTGGTAGTCGTGTTTGACGCCTTCGTGGGCCATGTCGCGCTTTCGAACTTTCCTCATGCCCGGGAACGGCCAAAGCGGGGCCGGCGCGCGGGGTTGTTGGTGCTATAGCGCCGCGTGCGGGCGCGCGCCAAGGGCCGAGCGCGCGTTCTGATCCGCAGCCGCCGTCTGCCCGGCCCCAACGACCGCCGGCAAGAAGGTGTACGACAGCGTGATCTGACCGGCCTCGCGCTTTTCGGCGTCGTTCGCGTAGCGGGGATCGACCGTGTAGACGACCGGAAAGTCGACGCTCTGGCCCGGCGCGATGGTCTGGTTCTTGAAACAGAAGCATTCCAGCTTGGAGAAATAGGCGCCGGCCCATTCGGGCAGCACGTTGTAGATTGCCCGGCCCGTCGCGGCCCTGTCGCCGGTGTTGGTGGCCCGAAAGAAGGCCAGGGTATAGGCGCCCAGCCTGACCCGCTGATGGGGCTGTACCGGTTCGAAGCGCCAGGAGAGGCCGTGCACATTGGTGTCGAAGCGCACGTCGACGGTCTTGTCTGAAACCGCGCCCTGCGCAGTGTAGACGCGCTTCACCGTGCCGTTGAATCCCGTCGCCTGGCAGAAGGCCCGGTAGAACGGCACGGCGGCGAACGCCGCCCCGACCATGAGCAGGAACACGGCGGCGCAGGCCATGGCCAGGCGGGCGTTGCGGTGGGCCAGCTCAGAGGGGCGGCGCTGCGGCATTGGCGCCCAGGCGCACGATGGTGACCACAAAGACGATGATCACGAACAGGGCCAGCGCCAGGGCCAGGGCGATGTTGCGTCCCCTGCGCGACCGGGCGGCGCCTGGGCCCTCGTTTTTCGGATCGCTCATCGCAGCAGGTCGAGCGGCGCGAAACCGGCCACGCGCTCGATGAGCAGGGCCGCGAACAGGCTGAAGAGGTAAAGGATGGAAAACGCGAACAGGTTGCGCGCCGGCTTGGACGAGGGCGTCACCGCATAGAGCGCGCCGTCGTCGATGCGCCGACCGGCCCCATCGCCCGCATCGCTCAACGCCAGGCGTGCTGCGAGCACCAGCATAAGGAGGCCGCCGCAGGCCGCCACGGCCAGATAGAGCGCTCCGCCAAGGCCGGTGAAGGCAGGCGCCAGGCCGAGCGGCGCGAGAATCACGCTGTAGGCCAGGATCTGGCGGCGCGTGGAGGCCGCGCCCCTGACCACCGGCATCATCGGCACGCCGGCCCTGGCGTAGTCCTCGGTCGTATAGAGCGACAGCGCCCAGAAATGCGGCGGCGTCCAGAAGAACACGATGGCCACCAGTAGCCAGGCGTTGAGTGGCGCTGTTCCGCTGGCCGCGGCCCAGCCCACCAGCGGGGGCAGGGCGCCGGCCAAGCCGCCGATGACGATGTTCTGCGGCGTCCGGCGCTTGAGCCACATGGTGTAGACCACCGCGTAGAAGACGATGGTGAAGGCCAGCAGGCCCGCGGCCAGCCAGTTGATCGCCAGCCCCATCATTGCGACCGAGAACATCGACAGGGTGACGCCCATCGCCAGGGCGTCGGCGCCTTGCACCCGGCCCGCCGGGATCGGCCGCCCGCGCGTTCGCCGCATCAGCGCGTCGATGTCGGCGTCGTACCACATGTTGAGCGCCCCGGAGGCCCCCGCGCCGACCGCGATGCACAGGATGGCCACGGCGGCCAGGATCGGGTTCATCGGCGTGCGGGCGCACAGCAGACCGGTCAGGGCGGTGAACACCACCAGCGACATCACACGAGGCTTGAGCAGCCGCAGATAGTCCCGCCAGCTGGCGGCCTGGATCAGCGGCGGAGCCTCGCTGGAGACGCTTTGGTCGGTCATATCGCCCCTCTTCCCGCAGGTAGAGGAAGAATTGGGAGGCCAGGCTTACGGCTTTCTTCCCCCCCTTTGGGGGAAGTACCCGCGAAGCGGGGGAAGGGGGTTGTTGCGTCCGTTCCCAAACCCCCCTTCGTCTCGGCGCGAAGTCGCGCCGATCCACTTCCCCCAGGTAGAGGGGGAAGAAACGCGGGAGTGCGGCTTCTGAACACTTTGGCCACCTAATGGCTGTCGGTGTGGATCACCGGCAGCTCGTTGAAGTTGTGGAACGGTGGCGGCGAGGGGAGGCTCCACTCCAGGGTGGTGGCGCCGACGCCCCACGGATTGGCTCTGGCGGGGCGGCGCCGGACCGCGGCTTCGACGAGCACCACCAAAAACACGATCAGGCCGACGAAGGTGATCGCATAGCCGAAGGACGAGACGCCGTTCCAGAAGCTGAACGCCGCGGGATAGTCGACCGTCCGGCGCGGCATTCCCTGCAGGCCCAGGAAATGCTGCGGGAAGAAGACCACGTTGACGCCGATGAATGTGATCCAGAAATGCACAGAGCCGAGGAACTCGTTGTAGCGCACCCCCCACATCTTCTCGAACCAGTAGTAGAAGCCACCGAAGATGGCGAACACGGCGCCCAGGCTCAGCACATAGTGGAAGTGGGCGACCACGTAATAGGTGTCGTGCAGCGAGTAGTCGACGCCGGCATTGGCCAGCACCACGCCGGTGACGCCGCCGACGGTGAACAGGAAGATGAAGCCGATGGCCCACAGCATCGGCGTCTTGAACTCGATCGAGCCGCCCCACATGGTGGCGATCCACGAAAACACCTTCACCCCGGTCGGCACGGCGATGACCATGGTCGCGGCGATGAAATAGGCCTGCAGGTTCACGCTCATGCCGACGGTGAACATGTGGTGAGCCCAGACGATGAAACCCAGAAAGCCGATGGCGACCATGGCGTAGGCCATCGCCAGATAGCCGAACACCGGCTTTTTCGAAAAGGTCGCGACGATGTGGCTGATCATGCCAAAGCCCGGAATGATCAGGATGTAGACCTCCGGATGGCCGAAGAACCAGAACAGGTGCTGGTACATGAGCGGATCGCCGCCGCCGGCCGCGTCAAAGAAATGGGTGCCGAAATTGCGGTCGGTGAACAGCATGGTCATCGCCCCGGCCAGCACCGGCAGCGCCAGCAGCAACATGAACACCGTGACCAGGATCGACCAGACGAACAGCGGCATCCGGTGAAGGGTCATGCCGGGGGCGCGCATGTTGAAGATGGTGGTGATGAAATTGATCGCCCCCAGGATCGAGCTGGCCCCCGCCAGGTGGACCGAGAGGATCACGCAATCCATGGCCGGTCCGGTGTGGCCGCTGACCGACAGCGGCGGATACATCGTCCAGCCGCCGCCAAAGCCCTTGCCCGGCCCCCCGTCGACCATCATCGAGGTCAGCAGCATCACCCATGAGGCGACCAGCATCCAGAAGCTGATGTTGTTCATCCTCGGGAAGGCCATGTCCGGCGCGCCGATCATCAGCGGCACGAACCAGTTGCCAAAGCCGCCGATCATCGCCGGCATGATCATGAAAAAGATCATCGTCAGGGCGTGGGCGGTGACCACCACCGCATAGCCGTGCCGCGAGGCTTCGATCAGGCCGAGCTTGTCGAGCCACGAGCCGTGAACGAAGAGCTGGATTCCCGGCTCCGCCAACTCCCAGCGGATCAGGCCCGAAAGCAGCGCCCCGACGATCCCGGCCTGGATGGCGAAGATGATGTAGAGGGTGCCGATATCCTTGTGATTGGTCGAGAAGAACCAGCGGGTGAAAAATCCCGGCGTACCGTGCGCGGCGTAGGCGCCGTGCGGTTCGGCGATGGCGGTCCGTTGGTGGGCGTCTGCGACATTGGCCATGGGCGGTGCTTGTCCTCGAACTCTACTCAGCGCGTCGCCGCGGCGGGCAGGGGGCTCGCGGCGGGCGTCACCGCGGCGATGCCCGGGGCCGGGGTCGCGACCGCCAGGGTTGGCGCCGGCGCCGGCGCGCTGGCGGCCTTCGGCGCCTTGCTGGCCACCCAGGCGTCGAACTGCGGCTGGGTGACGACATTGATCTGGATCGGCATGAAGGCGTGGTTCAGCCCGCACAACTGAGAGCATTGGCCATAGAAGGTCCCCGTGCGTTCGGCCTTGAACCATGTCTCGTTGAGGCGTCCCGGCACCGCGTCGATCTTGATGCCGAAGGCCGGCATGGAAAAGGAATGGATGACGTCCTCGCCGGTCACCTGGACCCGCACCACCTGGTTCACTGGGGCCACCATCGGCTGGTCGGCGGCCAGCAGATAGGGCAGGCCCTTGGCCTTGGCGTCGTCCTCGCTCATCAGCGTCGAGGTATAGGCGGCGATCTTCTGGTCGGGATATTCATAGTCCCAGTTCCACTGCCGGCCGGTGACCTTCACGGTCATGTAGGGCCGCGGCATGTCGTGCTCCTCGAACAGCAGCTTGAACGAGAAGATGGCGATGAACGTCAAGATCAGCACCGGGACGATCGTCCACATCACCTCGATTGGGGTGTTGTGGCTCCATCGGGCCGGGGTCGGATTGGCGCGCTGGTTGAACCTGACGATGCAGATGAGCAGCAGGATCGCCACCAAGAGGGTGATGGCGACGATGATCGGCAGCAGGATGTGATTGTGGAAGGTGGCGACGTGACGGCGGATTTCGGAGGCCGCGGGCTGCAGACCGATGGCCCCGTCGGTCGGCTGGCCGACGACGTCGGCGGCTGCGGCGGCGGAAACCATGAGCAGCCACGCCGCCGCCCCGGCCCAGAAGGCCGTCGCCAGGCGCGCGATCCCCGAACATCTAGACGTCATATCCCTCACGAACCTGTTCGAAATCGCCAGCCGGTCCGAGCAACCCCGCCCTCGCGAGCCTTGCGGCCCCGCGCCGATCTGGCAGTCCGATGGCCGGGTGCATACGCGGAACACTGCGCCTTGCCAAGGCAAGAGGGCCTTCGCAAAGTCCGCACGGCGATTGGCGGTTTCACCGGCGGCCTCGAAGCCTTATCTGTCGGCCCTGAAGTCCTCTGCCATCGGGTTGTGGGCTGCTTGAAAGGCCCATTGCCATGAACGCCCCACTCGCCGCCGCGTCGATCCTCGAAGCCTCCGGCGTCCAGCCTTCGCAGGCCAGCGATCTGCTTAATGACGCCCTGCGCGGCGCGGACGACGGCGAGATCTTTCTCGAACGCTCTGAGAGCGAATCGCTGGTCTTCGATGACGGGCGTCTGAAGTCCGCCGCCTATGACTCGACGGAGGGCTTTGGCCTGCGGGTTATCGCCGGAGAGACGGCCGGCTACGCCCACTCGAGCGAGATCTCCGAGGCCGCCATCGCCAGGGCCGCCAAGTCCGCCGCCTTGGCCAAGCGGGGCTATAGCGGCGTCGCCGCCGAAGGGCCCCGAGCGACCAATGTGCGGCTCTACGGCGATGCCGATCCGCTGGCGTCGCCCGATTTCGCGCAAAAGGTCGCCCTGCTGCAGGAAATCGACGCCTTCGCCAGGGCGCGCGATCCACGCGTCGCCCAGGTGATGGCTTCGATCGCCGGCGAGCGGCGGGTGATCGAGATCGTGCGCGCCGACGGGCGCCTGATCCGCGACGTGCGGCCGCTGGTGCGGCTCAATGTCCAGGTCACGGTCGAAAAGGATGGTCGGCGGGAAAACGGCTCTTCCGGGGCTGGCGGCCGCGCCGGCTTCGAGGAATGGATCCGGCCCGAAAGCTGGCGCGAGCAGGTCGAGGAGGCGCTGCGCCAGGCCCTGGTCAATCTGGACGCCGTCGCCTGCCCGGCCGGCGAGATGGATGTGGTCCTGGGGCCCGGCTGGAATGGCGTGCTTTTGCACGAGGCGGTCGGTCACGGTCTCGAGGGCGATTTCAACCGCAAGGGGACCTCGGCCTTTTCGGGCCGCATCGGCGAGCGGGTGGCGGCGCCTGGCGTCACGGTCTTCGACGACGGGGCGATAGCCGAGCGGCGCGGTTCGCTGAGCGTCGATGACGAAGGCACGCCGACCTCGCGCACCATCCTCATCGAGGACGGCATCCTGGTCGGCTACATGCACGACCGCCAGAGCGCGCGGCTGATGGGCATGGCCCCGACCGGCAACGGCAGGCGACAGTCCTACGCCCACCTGCCGATGCCCAGGATGACCAATACCGGCATGCTGGGCGGCGCCGACACCCGCGAAGCGATGATCGCCTCGACCAAACGCGGCCTCTATTGCGCCAACTTCGGCGGCGGCCAGGTCGACATCACCAACGGCAAGTTCGTCTTCCAGTGCACCGAGGCCTACCTGATCGAGGACGGCAAGATCACCGCCCCGGTCAAGGGCGCCACCCTGATCGGCGACGGACCATCGGCCCTGACGCGGGTGACCATGATCGGCGACGACTTCTGCTTCGATCCCGGCATTGGCGTCTGCGGCAAGGCCGGCCAGGGCGTCCCCGTCGGCGTCGGTCAGCCGTCGCTGAAGATCACCGGCCTGACGGTCGGCGGGACCAGCGTCTAGCCCAAGGCGCGCACGCCCCATGGGGCGTTGGCAGCCGCGTGGCAGCAATTGGCAGCAATTGGCAGCCGGTGGGCAGTCGCTGGGCAGGCCATTGGCAGCTTCTGGGCAGGCCTTTGGCATTTTGCAAGGCATCTGGATGGCATGAAATGGCGTTTTTTGGCAGCAAATGGCAACTTCTGGCTGGCTATGTTTTCTATAAGTAGCTGGTTTAACGAGTAAATCTCCTTGAGGCGGCGCCGGCGGGCCGTCGAACGGCGCTCAAGGCCGACGTTTGTGCATATTGCAATACTTGTTCGGGCCCGTCAAGGCCGGCCGAAGCTGTCTTCCGGCGCCAGCCCGACATCGTCCGCGAACCTGGCGCCTTCGATCGGGCCTGGCCTACGCACTCCCATGCACGCCGCGACCTCGTGGGCGGCGGCTGATTGGTGCTTTGGTCGCGGCGGTGCGTCAAAAAGTGACACGCCTGCGCTGAGGCCCCTCTAACGGCGAATTGACTGGCGCGCTGCGCGCCGGGTCGCCAACAGACGCGCCTGAAGGGGTCGGCGGATGAGTCTTGGATTAGCCCTAGCCTTGACGGCGGCCGTACCCGCCGCCAGCGCACCGGCTGTGCAGGGGGTCGCCAGCTATCCGGCCAGCTTCTTTGCGCCGTCGCAGCCGAATACCGCGCTGGACATGCTGGCCAAGCTGCCCGGCTTTACCTTCGACGCCGGCGCGACGGTGCGCGGTTTTGGCGGGGCCGCCGGCAACGTGCTGGTCGACGGCGAGCGGCCCGCGTCGAAGGGTGACGGCCTGGACGAGATCCTGCGCCGCATTCCAGCGTCGTCTGTGCTGCGCATCGATGTCATCCGCGGCGGCGCGCCGGGCATCGACATGCAGGGCAAGACGGTTCTCGCCAATGTCATCAAGCGGCAAGAGACCGGTCCGAAGCTGACCATCGCCGCGGCCGGCCAGCGCGCCTACGACGCGCGCCTTGGCGGCGGGCTGCGCCTGGAAGGCTCCGACCAGGTCGGCCCGACCTCGTACGAGGCGTCGCTGTTCCTGGGCAAGGGCTTCGATGACGGCACGGGCGACGGCTCGCGGGTCGAGCGCGACGCTTCAGGGGCCGTAATCCTCAACGCCGCCGAAAAGGGCGACGGCGACGCCTTGACCTACAAGGCCACGGGGGCGGTGGAGACCCCGGTTCTCGGCGGCAAGCTGCGCATCGACAGCAACCTGACCCTCAGTCCGTATGATTCCCTCGTCGACGATCGCGTGGCCATCGCCGCCGACGATCAGATCGAGCACTTTCACCAGGAACAGGCGACCGGCGAGATCGGCCTGCGCTACGACCATGCCATCGGCCCGGCGGCCAGCATCGAGACCTACCTGCTGCAGCAGCTGGGCAAATTCCGCTCCTTCGACGACTTTTTCGCTCCCGGCGCCGACGCCGATTTCAACCTGCGCAAGGACGGCGGCGAGAGCATCGCCCGCACCACGCTGAAATATGCTCCCGCCAGGTCGCTGGCCCTGGAAGGCGGCCTGGAGGGCGATTTCAACTGGGTCCAGACCCACACCACCTATGTCCAGGCCGGCGTTCCGATCCTGTTGCCGGCGGCCGATGTGCGCGTCACCGAGGCGCGCGGCGAGGCTTTCGGCGCCGCGACCTGGCGCGCGCGTCCGACGCTCACGCTCGAGGCGGGGCTGCGCCTGGAGGCGTCGACCATCGCCTCGACCGGCGATGTGGTCCAGAGCAAGACCCTGATCTACCCAAAGCCGCGGGCGGTGGTCACCTGGTCGCCCGACGGCTCCGACCAGGTCCGCGTCAGGCTCGAGCGCGAGGTCGACCAGCTCAATTTCGACGACTTCGCCGCCTCGGCCGCTTCGCTCAGCACCGGCACCGTCCACGCCGGCAATCCCAATCTGATCCCGGGCCAGGACTGGGTGATCGAGGCCGCCTATGACCGCCGCTTCTGGGGCGCGGGCGACGCGACCGTCACCTTGCGCCACTATCGCCTGAGCGACGTGATCGATCGCGTGCCGGTCTACGACCCCGCCGGGGCCTTCGATGCGCCCGGCAACATCGGCGGAGGCTCCAAGGACGAGGTTGCGGTGGCGCTGACCCTGCCCACCGACAAGGTTAGCGTTTCCAACGGGGTCCTCAGCGGCAACTGGACGTGGCGCTGGTCGCGCGTGCGCGATCCGACGACGGGTGAATTCCGGCCGATTTCCGGCCTGCGCCACATCGACGCCGAGGCCCACTTCATCCAGGGCCTGCCGCGCTGGAAATCCACATGGGGCGTCGATGTCTATCACGAGTGGCGGGAGGTCTATTATCGGTTCGACGAGATCGACAACAATCGGCTGAAGACCTACGTGACCCTGTTCGCCGAGTACAAACCCCACCCCGACTTAAGTTTCCGCGTCGAGCTCGACAACGCCACCGCCCGGGGATTCAAGCTCGAGCGCGAGGTCTACAACGGCCCGCGCAACATCTCCGGCCTCGACTACACCGACGTGCGCGACCTGGAGTTCGGCCGCCTGCTCTATTTCAGAATCCGCAAGACGTTCGGGTGAGGGGCCAGGCCATTGGGCCGCCATTTCGATCAGCTCAGCCCAGCCCAGCCCAGCCCCACCCCAGACCGTCGTGGCCGGGTTCTTGGAATCCCGGCCATCCATGCCCGCCGAACCCTGGATGGCCGGGACAAGAAAGAGCCCGGCCATGACGGTCATCAGTATCTGAATCGACTGGACAAATTGATTCCTACACCGCCGCGGGATTGGCGCTCTGGCGGGCGCCGTCGAGTTCGGGGGCCGGGTGGGTATCGCTGGCGCCGTGCGCCCAATGCTTGAGGATCGGGCTCAGGCCCAGCATGACCACCCCGGCCCCGACGCCCCAGAAACCGATCATCTGGAAGACATGGGCATAGGTCGCCAGGGCCTTGCCGGGATCGAGCACCTGGCCGGCGACCGTCTCGCTGGCGGTCAGCTGGGCGACCTTGCCGGCGATGAACTGCGCCCATGACGAGGCCAGAAACCAGGTGGCCATCATCGTCGACAGCACCGCCAAGGGCGAAAGCTTGGTCATTTGCGAGAGGCCGACCGGCGAGAGGCAAAGCTCGCCGGTGGTGTGCAGCAGATAGGCCATGGCCAGGAAGATCAGCGGCACCTTGAAGGCGGCGTCGGCGAAGCCCGCCCCCCAGACCAGGACAAAGAACCCGGCGCCGACCTGCAGGAGGCCAAGGCCGAACTTGATCAGCGGATTGGGATCGATGCGGCGCCGGCCGAGAAACGCCCAAAGGGCCGAGAAGGCCGGCGCCAGAAGCAGGATGAAGCCGGCGTTGAACGACTGGGTCTGAGCCGCGGTCATCGAGCCGCCGGAGAAGAAGGCGGTCATGTAGCGCGGGCTGAGCGATGGCTTGGCCAGGGCCGCCCGGGCCCCCGCGCCGCCCCAGGTGAGCACGGTGTTGCGCTGGGCGAACTGGTTGAGCGACGAGCCGGCCTGCTCGAAGAGGGTGAAGAACACCACCGATGCGGCGATCAGCACCAGGGCCAGCATCATGCGCTGGCGCTCGACCTTCGTGCATTGGCCGATCATGAACCGCCCCAGATAGGTCAGAACGGCGACCGATCCGGCCAGCAGCAACCAGCCGATGACCGCGTAGCGCTGCAGCAACAGCCAGACGACGCCGACCGCAACCAGGGCGCCAAGGTAGATCAAGCCCTCGCTGTTGATCGGCCCGACGACGGGCTTGCGCAGGCGCTCGGGATCTGGCGGTTCGCCATGACCCTCGAGCAGCGGCTTGCCCCACCAGAAGACCAGAAATCCGGCCAGCATGCCGACGCCGGCCAGGCCGAAGCCGGCCCACCAGCCGACGGTCTGGCCAATCAGCCCGCACAGGATCGCGGCCCAGAACGCGCCCAGGTTGATCCCGTAATAATAGAGGGTGAAGCCAGGATCGCGCCTGGGGTCGCCCTGCGGGTAGAGCTGGCCGACGATCGACGAGATGTTGGCCTTGAGAAACCCCACCCCGACGATGATCAGCGACAGCGCCAGATAGAGGGTGTCGGTAAAGATCCGCGGCGCCGCCTTCACCGACAGGCTGTAGTCGCCCTTGGCCAAAATCGCCGGCAGCGGGGCCGCCGGCGGCAGGCCTTTGATGGCCAAGCCGCCATCGGGGGCCGGACCGTAATCATAGGCCCCGCCGCCGACCTTCAGCTTCACGGCGCGGGCATCGCCGCGGCCGCTGACCGCAAACTCGTAGCTTGCCCCGTGATAGGTGAGAATCTGGGTGGCCGGCGGACCCTCGATAGCCATGGTGAAATGGCCGGCGACCAGCAGCAGGGCCCCCACCAGGATCGCCTTGCGCGTGCCGATGAACCGGTCGGCCAGCATGCCGCCGATGAGCGGCAGCAGATAGACCAGGGAGGTGTAGGCCCCGTACTGTCCCTGGCTGAATTTGTCGTCGAACAAGAAGTGCTGGGTCAGGTAGAAGATCAGCAGCCCGCGCATGCCGTAATAGGAAAACCGCTCCCACATCTCGGCGAAGAACAGGACGACCAGGCCCCTTGGATGGGAGCGGAGCTGGAGGACGACGGGAACGGCGGTCGCCAGGGTGATCAGAATCCCGGCGAAGAGCACGAAATCCATGGAAAGCCCCGCTGCGCCCCAAAGGCGGAGCCGCAGACAATCACGCCGCCCGCCCTTTCACAAGCAAGGGCCGGCCGCCGACGCAGCCATCGCCGCGACTGACGCGTTGTGCCTTCGATGGAGGAGACGCCATGGAGACGATGAAGATTCCCGGCCCCGATCATCGGATCGAGATCAAGGCCCATCCGCGCCGCGTTCGCGCCCACTATCGGACCCATGTGATCGCCGACAGCGCCGATGTCCTGGCCCTGAGGGAGGCCGGCTATCGACCGGTGTTCTATTTTCCCAGGTCCGACGTTTCGATGGAGTACCTGTCGCGCACGCAGCGGGACACCCATTGTCCCTACAAGGGTCACGCCGCCTACTTCACCCTGATGATGGACGGCGCCATCGCCGAGAACGCCGCCTGGACCTATGAGGGTCCCTACCCGGCCATGGCCGCCATCGATGGCCGCATCGCGTTTTTTCCCAACGCCGTCGACATTCAGGAGGCCGAGGTTGTCGCGGCCGGCGCGACGCCCGACGAGGTCGTCAGACACACCGACGCCGGCGCCGGCGCCTCGCAGGCGGAGCATTGGCCTACCACCGCGCCCAATCCCGACGCGCGGAAATAGGCCTCGCACATTCGCCAATAAACCACCTCTCCCACAGGGAGAGGGAGGGGCCCGCGCCCGGTCTTGGGCGTGGGAAGGCGAGGGGTTACGCAGCTTGCATTCTAACCCCTCATCTTCCCACCGCTTTCAGCGGCGGCCCCTCCTTCTCCCTAGGGGAGAAGGGTTTTGAAGAAAAAGCAGGAAGAGAGCCCGAGTTCCGGGAACTCAGTAGGCGAAGGTCTCGAAGACCTGGGAGGCGTCGCCGTGCCAGGGGCCGTTGTAGAGATCCAGCAGGTGTTCGGCGGCGGTGACGCCGGTGTCGGCGATCTCTTCGAGTTCGGCCAGATAACCCGTCTCGTCGACCATGCCGGCCGACAGCCGCGCCCGGTTGCGCAGTCCCTGGTGGGCGATGGCCAGCATGTCCTGGGCGATGGCCTGCACCGGCCGGCCGGCGACGACGGCTTTCAACCCGCGCCGGGCGACGTCGGCGCGTACGTGCGCGTGGTCGGCGGTCGTCCAGTGTTTGCAAAGATCCCATGCCGCCGCCTGGGCGGCCGGATCGTAGAGTATGCCGGCCCAAAGGGCGGGCAGGCCGCATAGGCGGGTCCAGGGCCCGGCGTCCGCTCCGCGCATCTCGAGGTACTGTTTGAGACGCACCTCCGGAAAGATGGTGCTGACGTGTTCGACGAAGTCCTTGATCGTCGCGCGCTCGCCAGGGACCTCGGGCAAGGCGCCGTCGATGAAGTCGCCGAACGCGCGGCCGGCGACATCGATGTAGCGCCCGTCCCGCTTGACGAAATACATCGGCACGCCTAGCGCATAGCGCGCGTAGGTCTCGAAACCAAAGCCGTCGTCGAAGACGAAATCGAGCATGCCGGTGCGATCGGGGTCGGTGTCTGTCCAGACATTGGCCCTGGCCGACAGAAAGCCGTTGGGCTTGCCTTCGGTGAACGGCGAGTTGGCGAACAGCGCCGTTGCGATCGGCTGCAGGGCCAGGCTGACGCGGAACTTGGCGATCATGTCGGCTTCGTCGGCGAAGTCGAGATTGGCCTGCACCGTGCAGGTGCGCAGCATCATGTCGAGTCCCTGGCCGCCGACCAGGGGCATGTAGCGCCGCATGATCTGATAGCGGCCCTTGGGCATGATCGGCACCTCGTCGCGCCGCCAGATCGGGGTGAAGCCGAGACCCAGAAACCCCAGTCCGAGCTTGCCGGCCACGGCCTTCACTTCCTCGAGATGCTGGCCGGTTTCCTCGCAGATGTCGTGCATGGTCGCCAGCGGCGCCCCGGAAAGCTCGAACTGGCCGCCCGGTTCCAGGCTGACGTTGGCCATGCCGCGCGAGAGGCCGATCAGCACCTGCCGGCCGCCGTCGCCCGTTTCATCGGTCCCGGTCCAGCCGAATTCCATCAGCCCCTCGAGAAGCGCGCGGATACCCGCCTGGCCCTCATAGGCGACCGGCGCGTGACTGCCGGTGTGAAAGACGAACTTCTCGTGTTCGGCGCCGACGCGAAAATCGGCCGCCGGCTTGCCGCCGGCCGCGAACCAGGCCGTCAGGTCAGCGAGCGTCAGCGGCCGCTGATCGCAGAGGGTTTCAGCCATTGATCACCCCATGCCTCGCGCCGCCTGTGCGTCCCGAAAAGCGCCCAATCGCCTCGCGACTTTAAGGGGAGGTGGGCGCCCCATCGCCCAGTCTCAAGCCCCGCCAGTCGCCGAGCGCCGATTGCCACAGGCTCATTGCGCTGATCGCGGCGGTATCGGCGCGCAGGATTCGCGGTCCGAGCGACACCGCGGTCGTCGCCGGATGGGCGCGCAGTCGCCCCCGTTCGGCGGCGGAAAAGCCGCCCTCCGGTCCGATCAGTATCGCCCATGATCGGCCAGCGGCGGCGCAAAGCGCCTCCATCGCCCCGGCCGCCTCGCCCGCTTCGTCGCAGAACATCAGCTTCCTGTCGCCTGGCCAGTCCGCCAGGAGCTGGTCGAGACGACGAGGCGCCAGCACGGCGGGAACATCCAGACGCCCCGTCTGTTCGGCCGCCTCGATGGCGATGGCGGTGAGACGAGCCAGATTGATCCTCGATGGATTGGTGCGATCGGTGATCACGGGCTGAACGCGCCTGGCCCCCAGTTCGGCCGCCTTTTCGACGATCGTTTCCAGCCGCGAGCGCTTGACCAGGGCGACGATGAGATCGAGGTCGGGACCGGGCGCCAGGGGCCGCGTCTGGGCCTCGACGATCACCAGACAGGCCTGTTTGGACGCCTCGCCGACCTGGGCGCGCCATTCGCCGTCCCGCCCGTTGAAGAGCAGCAAGCCATCCCCGACGCTAAGGCGCATCACCGAGACCAGGTAATGGGCCTGCTCCCGACCGGCCGCGATCCTGGCGTCGCCGTAGAGGTCGTCGGGGACAAAAAGTCGGATCAATTGACACTCCTAAATGCCGCCGGCTCGACTATGCTCGCGCCATGGCCAAGACCGACACCTATAGGCGCGACCTTCGCCGCCTCCAGATCGATCTGGTTCGATACCAGAAGTGGGCGATGAAGAGCGGCGCCAAGGCGCTGGTGATCTTCGAGGGCCGCGACGGGGCCGGCAAGGATGGAACCATCAAGCGCATCGTCGAGCATCTTGCGCCACGCAACACGCGCGTCGTCGCCCTGCCCAAACCTTCCGATCGGCAGCGAACCCAGTGGTATTTCCAGCGCTACATCTCGCACCTGCCGGCGGCCTGCGACTTCGTGGTCTTCAACCGCTCCTGGTACAACCGCGCCGGCGTCGAGCGGGTGATGGATTTCTGCACGCCCCGCGAGCTGGAAGACTTCCTGCGCGACGTGCCGTCGCTCGAACGCATGCTCGAGGAAGCCAACATGCGCCTGATCAAGATCTGGCTCGACATCTCCAAGAAGGAACAGGCCGACCGGCTGAATGTGCGGCGCTCCGACCCGCTCAAGCAGCTGAAGATCAGCGATCTCGACGAGGTGGCGCAGAAGAAGTGGAAGGACTACTCAAAGGCCCGCAACGACATGCTTGTCCGCACCCACACCGCCATCGCCCCGTGGATCTGCGTGCGCGCCGACCACAAGAAGACCGCGCGGCTGAACGTCATCCGCCACCTCCTGCGCACCCTGGCCCCGCCGGACGTTTGCGAGCACGCCGGAACCCCCGACCCAAAGGTTCTGTTCCCCTTCGAGGAAGCGGCGCTGACCGACGGGCGCCTGGCGAAGTAGAGCGTCATCGGGGCCTATCTGGGAGAAGACCATGGATCATGTTCGGCTTGGAAACACCGGCCTGAAGGTTTCGCGCATCTGCCTGGGGTGCATGACCTATGGCAGCTCCAAGTGGCGCCCCTGGGTGCTCGACGAAGAGGCCAGCCTGCCGTTCTTCCGCCAGGCGGTCGAGGCGGGGATCAATTTCTTCGACACCGCCGATGTCTATTCGGCCGGCGAGAGCGAGCGGGTCACCGGCAAGGCGCTGAAGGAATTCGCCAAGCGTCACGAGGTGGTCATCGCCACCAAGGTCAACGGCCCGATGGGCGCCGATGCCAACAACCGCGGTCTTTCGCGCAAGCATATTCTCGATGGGATCGACCGCAGCCTTACCCGGCTCGGTGTCGACTATGTCGATCTCTATCAGATCCACCGCTTCGATCCCTTGACGCCGATCGAGGAGACGCTGGAAGCGCTCAACGATGTCGTGCGCGCCGGCAAGGCACGCTACATCGGCGCCTCGTCGATGTACGCCTGGCAGTTCATGAACATGCTGGCCACATCGCGGGCGCATGGCTGGACGGCGTTCGTCTCCATGCAGCCGCAGTACAACCTCGTCTATCGCGAGGAGGAGCGCGAGATGCTGCCGCTGTGCGCCGACCAGGGCGTCGGCGTCATTCCCTGGTCGCCCCTGGCCCGCGGCTTCCTGGCCGGCGGCCGCAGGAACCCCGGCGAAGGCAATACCGAGCGGGCCCGATCCGACGAGTTCGCCCCGCGCCTCTATTACCGCGATCCGGACTTCGCGGTCGTCGACGCGGTGGAGACCATCGCCAAGGCGAGGGGCGTCTCCAACATGCAGGTTGCTTTGGGCTGGGTGCTGAAAAATCCGGCCATCACCGCGCCGATCGTGGGCACATCCAAGAGCGGCCACCTGGGCGACGCCGTCGCGGCGCTGTCCCTGAAACTGACCGACGAGGAGATCAAGGCGTTGGAGAGCCCCTACAAGCCCAAGCCCGTGCTGGATCACGCCTAGGTCCGATCCTGCCGCCCCCGCCTTGCGCCCCTTTCCGTCACGGCGCAAACGAGAGCGCCGCGCCACCTCCCCCGCTTCGCGGGGCAGGAGTTTGGAAAAGAAAATTCCTCCCCCGCAAGCGCAGCGCCGCGGGGGAGGGGGACCGCCCGCGCAGCGGGTGGTGGAAGGGGCGCAGGGCGGCCGGTCCGCAGATCAGGATAGGGATCGTGGCGCGGCCCCGATAGACTTCGGACGATGACGAGCGATCTCTCCGCGCGCCAGGCCCGGCGCATCGCGCTGGCGGCCCAGGGGCTCTCGGCCCCGAGGCCCGCGGCGGCGGCGGGTGTTCGCCAGCTGAAGGCGCTGGCGGGACGATTGGGCGCGATGCAGATCGATTCGGTCAATGTACTTGCGCGCGCGCACTATCTGCCGGCGTTTTCGCGGCTTGGGCCCTATCGCAGGGAGCTGCTGGAGCGCGAGGCCTGGGGCAAGGCGCCGTCGCTGTTCGAGTACTGGGGCCACGCCGCCTCGCTGATGCCAGTGACGATGCAGCCGCTGTTCCGCTGGCGGATGGCCCGCCATGCGCGCGCCGAGGGCGACGGGGATTGGGCACGGTTCGCCCGCGAGCAGCGCCCCTTCATCGACGGCGTGCTGGCCGAGATCGCAAGGCGCGGACCGGTCACCGGCGCCGACTTCGCCGATGGGCCGGGCAAGGCCGGCTGGTGGAACTGGAGCCAAGGCAAGCACGCGCTCGAATGGCTGTTCGCCGCCGGCTTGATCACCACGCGCACCCGCCGCGGCTTCGAGCGGGTCTATGACCTCACCGAACGCGTGCTGCCGCCAACCATCCTGGCGACGCCGACACCCAGCGAGGCCGAGGCCCAGCGAGCGCTGTTGATGATCGCCGCGCGGGCCATGGGCGTGGCCACCTATGACGACCTGCGCGACTATTTCCGCACCGGACCGGCCGAGACCAAGGCGCGGCTCGGCGAGCTGGTCGAAAGCGGCCAGCTGACCCCGGTCCGGATCGAGGGCTGGCGGACGAGCGCCTATCTCGCGCCCGGCGTGACGGTTCCAAGGCGGCCCTCGGCGGCGGCGCTGCTTTCGCCGTTCGACAATCTGATCTGGCGTCGGGAGCGGGTCGAGCGGTTGTTCGGGACCCGCATACGGCTTGAAATCTACACGCCGCAGGCCAAGCGAGAGCACGGCTATTACGTCCTTGCGTTCCTCATGGGCGAGGCCATTGCCGCGCGCGTCGACCTGAAGGCCGATCGGCAGGCCGGGGTGCTGCGCGTGCAGGCCGCGCATCTGGAGCCCGGCGCGGCGCCGGATGAGACGGCCGCGGCGCTGGCGGACGAGTTGGCCCTGATGGCGGCGTGGCTCGAGCTTCCGCGGATTGCGGTCGCGAAAAAGGGCGACCTCGCGGCCGCCCTTTCGCAGTCTTTGTGATGGACCGGGCCGCCCGTTAGAAGGGCGCGAACAGGCGGTGCATGGCGCGCGGCGGCACATCGCGCAACAGCTCAAAAGCCGGGGCGAAGGCGCGTTCGATCCATCGGGTCAACAGCGTGAACATGAAAAGCCTCCTTTAGTGCAGTGCAACACGTTGAGACTGATTTAGGTACTCAGGCCTTTATCGTCAAGGATTGCAGCGCACCATCGGACACCCTTCTCCCGCAAGGGGAGAAGGGGTTCTATCAGCTTCCTTGCGTCACCGCGTGGAGGCGGGCGTAGGTTCCGCCCTTGGCGACCAGGTCTCCGTGACGGCCTTCCTCGACGATGCGGCCGTCCTGGAACACCAGGATGCGGTCGGCGCCGCGAATGGTCGACAGCCGGTGGGCGATGACGATGGTCGTGCGCCCGGCCATCAATTCCTCGGTCGCCGCCTGCACCTGGACCTCGGTCTCGACGTCGAGCGATGACGTCGCCTCGTCGAGGACCAGGATCGGGGCGTCGGCCAGGAAGGCCCTGGCGATGGCCACGCGCTGCCGCTCGCCGCCCGACAGCTTCACGCCCCGTTCGCCGACCAGGGTCTGATAGGCCTTGGGCAAGGCCTCGATGAACTCGTCGGCGCGCGCGCGCTTGGCCGCCAGGGCGATTTCCTCGGCCGTGGCCCCCGGCCGCGCATAGGCGATGTTCTCGGCGATGGTGCGGTGAAACAGGGCCGGATCCTGGGGAACCACGGCGATCCCGCGCCGCAGGCTGCCCTGGGTGACCTCGGCGATGTCTTCGCCATCGATGAGAATGCGGCCGCCCTGCAGGTCGTAGAGGCGCTGGACCAGCTTGACGAAGGTCGACTTGCCAGACCCGGTCGGGCCGACGAGGGCCAGCCGTTCGCCCGGCGCGATGCGCAGGCAGAAGTCGTCATAGATCGGCGCCCCGGCGGTCTTGTAGCGGAAGGTCACGTGATCGAAGACGATCTCGCCCTGCTGGCCGGCGAATGCCGACGCGTCGGCCCGATCGGCGACCTGCGGGCTCATCTTGGCGTAGCGGGCCACGTCCTCGACGTCGGCCAGACCCCGTTGCAGCATGCGGATGTTATCGCCGACGTTGCGCAGATAGCCGCTCATCACCAGGAAGCTGGTGATCACGAAGCCGACGTCGCCGGCGGTCGCCTGGCCGCGGGTCCAGCGCTGGATCAGCATGCCGGTGAGGCCGGCCTGGAGAACGGCCAGCAGCAAATTGTGGATCAGCCAGACGTTGATGTAGCGGTTCCAGGTGACCAGGGTCGCCTTGCGCCACTCGCCGGTGACGATGGCGATCCGCTCTTCCTCGCGCGCCTCGGCCCCAAAGCCCTTGACCGTCGGGTTCGACTGGATCGAGTCGGCCAGGGCTCCGCCGATGCGCGAATCCATGGCCACCGATCGCATGTTCGCCGCCCTGACGTAGTAGGTCGAAAACAGGATGTTGGAGACGATGTAGATCGCCACCATGGCCAGCGAAAACGCGCCGATCAGCGGCCAGCGCAGCATCATCTGCACCGAGATGCCGATCAGGATCAGCAGCGCCGGGGTGATGAACAGCACGCAGTCTGCGACCATGTCATAGCCCCACATGGCCCGCGACAGCCTGCGCACCGTAGCCCCGGCGAAGGTGTCGCCATGCCAGTCGGATGAGAAGCCCTGGACGCGCTTGAAGCCCTCGTTGGTCATTTCCTCCATGGTCCGCGCCGCCAGAGGGTTCCAGAACCGGAACGAGAGGTTTCGCGACACCGCGAAGGCGATGTAGACGCCGACGAAGATCGCCCAGGCGCGCCAGGCGTCCGATGGATCGCGGGGTCCGCGGATGGCGGCGTCGATCAGGCCCTTGGAAGCCCTTGGCACCATCAGTTCGAAGCCGATGGCGACCAGGGTGAGGGCGACCGTGGCCCCGATCAGCCACCGCCGGCGCGACCAATAGGTCGCGATGAAGGCCATCACCTGGGTGTTGGAGAGCACCCTGGCGCGGCCGGCCTCGTCGTCTTCGTACTGGTCCATGGCCGTTTCGACGGGTGAACCGGCCGAGAGCTAAAGCTCCCGGCCGCGCGCCGCGCCGTTATGTCTTTCGATTAGGGAGGCGATCACATACCCGTGTTTGGGACGGGGCGGGAGGGCGCCGGGCTGATTTTTCCGGCCCCATGGCGCAAAAGCCACATCGGCATCGGCGAGGGAGTGCTTAGGCTATGGTTCGATGATGCCCCGTCCGCTGTGCGCCCCCTCCGTCACGGCGCGAGAAAAAGCGCCGCGCCACCTCCCCCGCAAAAGGACGGGGGAGGATTTATCGAACGCCTCACCCGCACAGCGGGGGAGGGGGGTGAGGAACGGCCGCCGCGTCAGCGGTGGCATGGGATCGACAACGATTTGTCGATCCCCGAGACGAACGCCCGCCGCATGCGGCGG
>Ga0208849_1000687_pt1 | contig 29025 bp, 21 predicted proteins | sample NGESurdeep072012_10_FD_184470 | JGI IMG/M metagenome (GOLD analysis project Ga0208849, IMG submission 184470) | Arctic peat soil microbial communities from Barrow, Alaska - NGEE Surface sample 53-3 deep-072012 (SPAdes) | ecosystem: Environmental > Terrestrial > Soil > Wetlands > Peat ... | reverse complement strand
AGCGACAGGCCTGGATCAATTCCGATGTGCCGCTCCTGGACGACGAGTGGGTGCGCATGCTGATCGATACCGAAGCCCGGAATTGGCGCGCCGTTCTCGAAGACGAGCGCCCGATGGAGCCGATCCTTGCGAAAAATCCAGGTTTGCGTCTGCTCGCCTTTGCTCGCGAAACACCCTGGGTCGCGCATGCCGACGCGCAACTTGGGAATTTCAGCCAGGCAGACGCGGCGATCTCCGGCACCCCGGGCGATTGCTATGTCTGCCTGTTGATGCGCGCGCGCATTCGCGCAGTCGAAGGAAAGTCGCTCCAAGCCGAGTGGTGGTTCGCGCGCGCCGTCTCCTGGCAGCCCTCCATCCCCTTCGCCGAAACGGACTGGGGCGCAATGCTTCTCGCGAAGGGCGACTATGACGGCGCCATCGCGAAGTTCACGCTCGCCAACGCGAAAGGCCCGCACTTCGCCGATCCGCTGGAGATGTGGGGCGAAGCGCTGATGGCGAAGAACCGCTCCGATCTGGCACTCGCCAAATTCGAGGACGCCGACAAATACGCGCCCAACTGGGGCCGGCTGCATCTCAAATGGGGAGAGGCGCTGGTCTACGCAGGGCACAAGGACGAAGCGGCGAAGCAGTTCGCGGTGGCGACTGGTCTCGATCTCTCCGGAGAAGACAAAATCCGGCTCGTGCGCAGGTGGAACGGGCATGGTTGAGGAAGAAAACGTCGGCGTAAAGAGGGGGCAGTCAACGGAGTTCTCCGCGCTCGGCATTGCGATGGAAGCAGCGGCGCGCGATGAAACCGTAGCGCGGGAGGCGCGGGAATTCCTCCGCGAGCAGACGGAGGTCCTGCGGCTCCAGAAAGCGGCGCTGAAGGAAGAGGCTCTGCTCAACCTTTCGCATCTGCGCTTTCGCCGGTTTAGCGACCATGCGCGGGTTGGCCTCGAGCTTGCAGGCTTCCTCGTCGTGCTCCTCATCGTCTGCGGCCTCGGCAGCATGGTGTGGAGCGCCACGCAGGACCGAGATCTGGTCGTGGACGCCTTTTCGGTTCCGGCGGACGTGGCGCAGTCGGGCATGACGGGCAGCGTTCTCGCCGGGCGCATTCTCGACCGGCTGGGCCAGATGCAGGCGAGCACATACTCTCTCGCGCAGGGCGCCGGCGCATTTCACAGCAACGACACCGAACAGGTCCGCATCGAAATACCCAGCACCGGCATTTCCATCGGCGAGCTCAATCGCTATCTGCGCGAGTGGCTTGGCCACGAAACCCATGTTGCCGGCGATCTCGTGCGCACGGTGAAAGGATTCGCGCTGACCATTCGTTACGGCGACCAGCCGGGAAACACGGTGGAGGGCGGCGATCTGATCAAGCTGATCGATCCCGCGTCGGAGCGCCTTTATCGCGCGGGGCGTCCGTTGCGGTACGCCGATTATCTGGCGGAGCGCGGTCGATACGGCGAAGCGGAAGCCATCGTCGTGCCGCTGGCGGGCAGCGGCAGCGTTCGCGATCGCGCGCTCGCCTATGTGAGTTGGGGTACGCTGCTCTTCCGGGAGCGAAATCCCTATGGCGAGGAGGAGAAAAGCCTGCTTGCCGTCCAACTGGATCCCGCCAACGCTGCTGCGTGGTTCCAGGTCGATGCCGGCGCTTACAACGCCGGGAATGGCGAAGAGGCGTTGCGCGCGGAGAAAACGGTTCTGTCTCTCATCAAGGCCGGCAAAGCGGCCGACCTCAATCCCGATTTGGCGACAACCCTGCTTACCGCGCTGTCCGCCGATCTGGCCATTGACACCGGCGACCCGGCGGGCGCGATCGTCCAATGCCGCAATGCCGTGGGCCGCCCCGACGCGCTGGATTGCGGCAACGTATTCATGGTGGGCTATGAAGCCGACGATCACGATATCGCCGAGGCGCGCCGTTACGCGGCTTTGATTCCGCCGAAGGAAAGCAATATCGACCGGCAGAGCGCTGCTCCCGAACTTGCCCAGGCAAGTATCGCCACCGAGGAGAAAGACTGGCCCGGCGTAATCCGCTGGGAGCGCAAGGCGGTTCAGATATTTCAAACCTACGCCATACAACCAGCGGATCTGCATATTCGCGTCTTGCCGGAACTCGCGTCGGCCATGGCGCGCAGCGGGGACAGCGCGGGCGCCCAGGCGATTATCTCCAGGACACCTGTCGCTTGCGATTCCTGCCTGAGGGCGCGTGCACAGATCGCCGCGGCAAAACGTGATTGGGCAGCGTCCGGCTATTGGTTCTCGAGATATTCGGCACGAACTCCGTCCATGCCTTATGCCGACACATTCTGGGGCGCCATGCTGCTGGCGAAGGGTGACTTCGACGGCGCGATTGCAAAATTCAAACTCGCGAACCAGAAAGGCCCACACTTCGCCGATCCGCTGGAGATGTGGGGCGAGGCGCTGATGCTGAAAAATCGCTCCGATCTGGCGCTGGCCAAGTTCGTGGAAGCGAACAAATACGCGCCCAACTGGGGCCGCCTGCATTTCGAATGGGGAAAGGCGCTGTTTTATGCGCGGCGCAAGGACGAGGCGCGGAAACAGTTCGCAATGGCGTCGCATCTCGATCTATCTGCCGCCGACAGAGCCGGTCTTGCCAGAGTGAACGCGCATGGCTGAGCATGAAGAGTCATGTCGGCAGCATGACGCCAATGTACAACCGGACTCCGCCGCTCTCAGTGCCGCCATGTCGGACGCGGGCGGCAGCACCGAGGCGCGTGAATTCCTCCGTCAACAGCGGATCGTTGCGGAGAAGCAGGCGCGGCTGCTCGATCTGGAAATCGACGACATGGAGCGCGAGAACCGGTTGCGCCACTGGTCGCTGCGCTTCGGCAATCTAAGCGCGGTGATGAAGGCCGGATTCGAAGTCGCGCTCGCCTTTATCTTTCTCGTCATCGCTGCCGGTATTGCGGGCGCCATCTGGACGGCGTCGCGCGATAACAGCCTTGTCATCGAAGCCTTTTCCGTTCCGCCGGATCTGGCCGCACGCGGCCTCAACGGGCAGGCGGTGGCAGCACAGCTTCAGGACAAGCTCGCCGCCATGCAGGATGCGACCGACACCGCGCGGCCCGCGAATTCCTACGTCAACAATTGGGGCGACGACATCAGGGTGCAGATTCCGGATACCGGAATCTCGATCGGCGAGTTCTATCGGTTTTTGGAAGGTTGGCTCGGACACCAGACGCGGATTACCGGCGAAGTCTTCCGAACGGCGGATGGCATCGCGATCACGGCACGGGCAGGCGGCAATGGCGCCAGCACTGCTTCCGGCCCGGAAGCGAAGTTCGATGCGCTTCTGCAGCAGACAGCCGAAGCGATCTACGATCACACGCAGCCCTATCGCTATGCCATCTACATGATCGGCCGGGAGGCGCCGGGCCGTCGGCGAAATATTCTGCTGCGGCTTGCCAGGGAAGGGTCAACCGTCTCGGAACGGGCCTGGGCGCTGAACGGCATTGGGAGTCTGGATGCAGCCGACGGCGTTGGCGATCTTTATTCCGCCGTCGCGGAATACCGGAAGATCACCATTCTTAAGCCGGACTTCGCGCTCGCCTGGACCAATATCGGCGAGTACGAATCAACGCTGGGCCACGACGAGGAGGCGCTGAAGGCGAACCGCCGTTCCCTGCCGCTGTTGGCATCGAACCGCGGCGTCGAGCTGACGCAGCGCTCCGTCGACATTTTGCTTCCGGGCGTTCAGGCTTCCATAGCGGCGGATCTCGGCGACTTCGGAGCGGCGATCACACGTTGGCAAAGCGCCGCCGAACTTCCCGACTACAGCGAGTCGGTCGAACAGGCGCTTGAGAATGTTGTCGGCGCGCGCGTCGATCTTCATGACACACGCGGGGCATTTTCCGAATTGGACAAGCTTGCGCCAGCGACGGACCCCGCCATAACCGGAAGCCGAAGCATCGACCGGTTCTGGGGCGCCTTCATGGCAGAAGACTGGGCCTCCACGCTGAAACAGGAGCGCAATGTCGAACGAGCCTTCGCCACGGCAGGGCTGACGAATGGAATCGACGGAAACGCCTTCGTCGTCATTCGCGCGCGGCGCATCTGGCCGGCATCCGCCTATGCGTCCGCCGCAATGGGCAATTTCCAGGCGGCACATGCACGGATCGATCGGACGCCGCTGGATTGCAATCTCTGCGTGCGCATGCGCGGCAACATCGATGCTGCGCAGAAGAACTGGACCGCTGCGGCGTTCTGGTTTGCCGAAGCGGTGAGGCAGGCGCCGTCCATTCCTTTTGCCTATACCGACTGGGGCGCGATGCTGATGGCGAAAGGCGATTGCGACGGCGCCATCGTCAAATTCGCACTTGCCAATCTGAAAGGTCCACACTTCGCCGATCCGCTGGAGATGTGGGGCGAGGCGCTGATGGCCAAGAACCGCTCCGATCTAGCGCTCGCCAAATTCGAGGAAGCAGGCAAATACGCACCCAACTGGGGACGCCTCCATCTCAAATGGGGCGAGGCGCTGTTCTACGCGGGGCGCAAGGATGCAGCGCGGACGCAATTCGCGCTGGCGGCGCAACGTGATCTGTCGCAAGCCGACAGGGCCGCACTCGTGAAGTGGAAGGCGCAACATGGCTGAGGAAGAGGAACGCGAGGCATCTCGATCGACTCGTTCGCAGGCCGACGCGGCGGCTTGGAGAGTTCTGGGTGCGGCCAGCCGCGAGAAGGCCGACCTGTTTCTGGACAGGCAGAGCGCGTTGTCCCAGCTGCAGATGGAGAACCTGCATCTGGAGAACAAAAGACTCCACGCGCATCATCTGTTCGAAATCTCGCATCTGCGGTTTCGGCACTTCAGCGATTATGCGCGCGGCGCGCTGGAGGCCGCGGGGTTTCTCGTCGTGCTTCTCGTCGTCTGCGGGCTTGGCACGATGGTATGGAACGCCTCGCAGGATCGCGATCTCGTCGTGGACGCTTTCTCGGTTCCGCCCGACGTGGCGCAGACGGGCATGACAGGAAGCGTGCTGGCCGGTCGCGTGCTCGACGACTTCGGGCGCATGCAGTCGTCCGTTGGCTCCTTCGCCCAAGGCGCGGGCTCCTATCATGCCGGTACTTCCGAAGAGGTGCGCGTCGAAATTCCGGAGACGGGAATTTCCATAGGCGAACTCAACCGCTATCTGCACGAATGGCTGGGGCGCGAAACGCATGTCACCGGCGACCTGGTGCGCGCCGCGAAGGGTTATTCACTCACCACCCGCGCAGGCGGACAACCCGGCGTAACCATCGAAGGCGCGGATATGAACGCGCTCGTCCAGAAGGCGGCCGAACACATGTTCGCCGTCGTTCGGCCTCTGCGCTATCTCGACTGGCTCGAAGCCAACAAACGGGTCCCCGAAGCGCTGGCGGCGGTCGTGCCCCTGACGAAGACCGGCGACGCGCATGATCGCGCCGTTGCCTACGCGGCATGGGCGGGCCTTCTGTCGGATTCTCACAACTTCGAAGCCGCACTTGCCAAAGCCCGCACCGCAGGCGCGCTCGACCCGCAAAATCCCACCGCCATCGGCTGGCTCGCGAGCGCCGAAATGACTCTGGGTCATGAGGAGGCCGCATGGCGTTTCACTTCGCACGAGATCGGCCTTTGGGATGGAGCGGAAGTCGCCGATCTCGATCCGGCTCTCGTCGCGAGCGCTCCGCTCTTCTTCAAGTCCAGAGTTGACTCGATCCTCGGAGACTGGGCAGCGGTCATCAAGGCGGAGGACACATTCGTCGCGAACGGCGACAGCTATTCCGCGCCTCTTACACGTGCCGAGGAATATGCCGCAGATCACGACATGACATTGGCCCGTTCGTTTGCACACTCCATTCCCCCGAAGTCGGAGGCAGGTACGCCAAACCCGGAGGTCGATGAGGCGCGGATGCGGATCGCGGCGACGCAGGGCGACTGGAACGCCGCGGTCGCCGCCGGCCATCAGGCGGAAATGCTCTACCTCGCCGACCCGGGACGGCAAGAATATGTGCGCAGATACATATGGCCCGGTTACGCGCTGGCGCTCGCGCATGTGGGCCGTTTTGCAGACGCGGAAGGCGTGATCGCCAAAACCGCGCCCGATTGCGACGTCTGCATGCGGGTCCGCGGAAACATCGCTGCGGCGAAACACGACTGGGCAGAAGCAGCGCGGATATTTTCCCTCGTTTCCGAGCGGTCGCCGCATATCCCCTTCGCCGATGCCGACTGGGGCGCGATGCTGCTGGCCAAAGGCGAATACGACGCCGCGATTGCGAAGGTCAAAGAGGCAAACGCCAAGGGCCCGCACTTCGCCGATCCGCTGGAGATGTGGGGAGAGGCGCTGATGGCAAAGAACCGCTCCGATCTGGCGCTGGCGAAATTCGAGGAGGCCGACAAATACGCGCCCAACTGGGGCCGCTTGCATCTGAAATGGGGCGAGGCGCTGTTCTACGTAGGCAAGAGAGACGACGCGAAGAAACAATTGGCCATGGCGGCGGCGCTCCATCTGTCTTCCGCCGACAAATCCGTACTTTCGAACTGGATGAAATCGCATGGCTGAAGATTTCGAAGACGAAGAACTCTCGAGAGACGAAGCCAGCGGGGATGCCCTTGCATCGCAGATGGCGCTGGGCGCCCCGCTGAACCCTGCGTCGGAAGCATATCTGCGCAAGCATGGCCGGCTGCTCGATCTGCAGATCGAAAGACTGACGCGGGAGGAGGACCTCGACATCTCCCATCTGCGCTGGCGGCGGTTCAACGATCAGATGCGCGGCATGCTGCAGATCATGGCCGTCGCCATCGTCGGACTCGTCGTCGTCGCGATCGGCACGGCTGTCTGGCGCGCGCATGAAGACAACGGCGCCGTGATCGAAGCGTTTTCCGTGCCGCCCGATATGGCTGCGCGCGGCCTCACGGGCCAGGTGATCGCCGCCAAACTGCAGGATCGGCTCACGGCGATGCAGAATGCGACATATTCCTTCCGCGCGCCTTCGAGCTACGCCAACAACTGGGGCAAGGACATCAAGGTGCAGATTCCCGAGACCGGAATCTCGATCGGCGAATTCAATCGCTATCTCGCGGACTGGCTGGGCCATGAAACGCATATCGACGGCGAGGTGTATCGCTCTGGGAACGGCATCGCTGTCACGGCGCGCGCGAGCGGCGAGTCGAGTCCGACGTTTACCGGCAGCGAGTCCGATCTCGATACGCTGGTCCAGAAAACAGCCGAGGCCATCTATCGCAATACGCAACCCTATCGCTATGGCGTCTATCTGTTCAGTCACGGTCGCCTGCCGGAAGCCAGACCCGTATTGGAGGATCTGGTCCGGACGGGTTCCCGGGAGGATCGCTCGTGGGCGTATATCGGCCTCGCTTACGTGGCGGAATCTGACGGCGCGCTGGAAACCGCCCACACCCTCTACCTGCGGGCAACCGAAACGAAGCCCGACAACATCATCGCGTGGACCGACCTCGCCAATAACGAAGACACGCTGGACCACGAAGAGAATGCCTGGGAGGCAGACATGCACGCGATCGCTCTGGGCGCGCGTGGCGGCGACACCGACCTCAATCCCTATTACCGGCCCGTCGCACTTCCCCGTGTCCAGATATCTCTCGATCTGTTCAGCGGGGACAATCTCGCGGCAGTTTTGCTGGCGCACGCGCTTGAAGCGATGCCGGATCGTCACTCCTGGGAAGATGCGTTTACCGGTGAACTTCTTGCATGTTCGGCGATGCATGATCCTGCCTGCGCGCGCACGGCATGGGCCGGATTTCCGGCGTCGAAGGATGCGGCGACGCTGCTCAATCGTGAGATCAATCGTGCAGCGGCAGACGTGCTTCTCGGCCAGTGGCAGGCGCTTTCGGCGCAAGGCGCGACCCTATTGGCGGGCCTGGATAAGTTGGGCAAAGTCGTTGCGCCGGTTCGCGACAGAGGTGTGCTTCCTGCCCTCGCGGATGCCGATGCACATTTGGGCAATATCAAAGCCGCGCACGCACGGATCGACAACACGCCCCTCGACTGCGATTTCTGTGTGCGAGTACGCGGTGAGGTCGCTGCAGCGGAGCGGAATTGGACACGCGCCGCGTATTGGTTTGCTTTCGTCTCGGCGCGCACGCCGTCCATTCCCCTTGCCGATGCCGAATGGGGCGCCATGCTGCTGGCAAAGGGCGACGCGGACTCAGCCATCGAAAAATTGAAGGAAGCCAATCGCAAAGGCCCGCACTTCGCCGATCCGCTGGAGATGTGGGGCGAGGCGCTGATGCTGAAGAACCGCTCCGGCCCGGCGCTGGCCAAGTTCGAGGAAGCAAACAAATACGCGCCCAACTGGGGCCATCTGCATCTGAAATGGGGTGAGGCGCTGTTCTACACCGGCCGCAAGGATGAAGCGCGAAAGCACTTCGCCACGGCGGCGGGTCTCGATCTGTCTCCATCGGAAAAATCCGAACTTTCAAAGGTTACGCATGACAGACGATGACAAGGAAGCGCCGGCGCCGGGAACCGGCGCGGCGCCCGCCGGCAGCGATCCCGCTGTGGTCGCTCTGGCACTCGGCGGGGCAAGCCGGGATGAAGCGGATGCGTTTCTCAGGCGGCAGTCCGGATTTCTCGACGAACAAAGCATGGCCGTGCGCGCGCAGACCGAGGTGTTGCGCCTGCAGGCGCATGAACTGAAGCACGAGCTGAAGCTGCGTCACTGGTCGCTGCGCGTGCATCACATCGGCGACGTGATGAAGCTTGCGTTCGAGTTCGCGGTCGCGGTCATTGTTCTGGCAATCGTGGCAGCTATCGGAGGCGCCGTCTGGAACGCCGCGCATGACGACGCGCTGGTGATTGAAACATTCTCGGTGCCGCCCGACATGGCCGCGAAAGGCGTGACCGGAGAAGTGGTTGCCTCGAAAATTCAGGATCGATTGTTTGCGATGCAGGCCGAGACCAACTCGACGCGCGCCGCATCGAGCTATGCCAACAATTGGGACAACGACATCAAGGTTCAGGTTCCCGATACGGGCGTTTCGATCGGCGAAATCAACAAATATCTGCACGAATGGCTCGGCCGTCAGACCCACATCAAGGGCGAAATCTATCGAACGGCGAGCGGCATCGCCGTGACCGCGCGCACGGGCGGAATTGCGAGCGGGACTTTCACCGGCAGCGAGGCGGACCTCGATGCACTGTTCGATGACGCCGCCAGGTCGGTCTTTCGCAGCACACAACCCTATCGCTACGCGCTTTACTTGAGGACGGCGCGGGGATTTCTGTTCAATCCAAAGTATTTTGCCGAAACCAACGCAATTCTGAACGATCTGGTCCATACGGGAGGCGTCGAGGATCGCGCCTGGTCCTACGATGCAATTGGAATGGGGAAAGTTTTCGGCGGCGATCTTTATGGGGGCGTTGAAATGTTACGCCGGGCGATTGCCACCAGACCGACGCTCGATGCGTACACGGACCTGGCCAACACCGAGCAGACGCTCCAGCATGACGAGGACGTGCTGACCATCCGCAAGGAAGCGGAAGCGTTGACCGTCCGTGGCGGGAATTCCGACATGAAGCCATCCGCCGCGTTGGCCGACTCGCTCTTCAACAAGCAGCACCTTGCTCTTGTGCTGGGGGACAATCTTGCGGTGCTGGACTATGGGCGCCAGATGGAATTGACGCCCGGCAACGATCACGTACGCGCCCTTTCTATTGATGACGATTTGCGGGCCTGCGGCGCGTTGCACGATTCCGCGTGCCCGCGGCAAATCCGGGATTCGGTACCTCCGGCGTCGAACCCTCTGGACGCGTCAAGCCTGCACTGGAGCGTGAGGCTGGCGGACGTTCTTCTGGGCCATTTCAAGGAAGCGGCAGATGAAGTGCCAGTCGCGATGAATATGTTTCCGCGCGGGGCTGGAATCGTCGCGGAGGGCAACAGGCGCTGGGAAACTCCGGTGAGCGCGCTGGTTCGGGCAGAATTCGGCGATGTCAGGGGCGCACATGCGCTGATCGACAGAACGCCTGCGGATTGCGCGATGTGTATCCGCTTTCGCGACCGGATTGATGCGATCGAGAGGAACTGGACAGGAGCCGGTTACTGGTTTGCGCATGCGGTTGCCATGGCGCCATCAATACCCTTCACCTATGCCGATTGGGGTGCGATGCTGTTGGCGAAGGGCGATCTCGACGGCGCGATCGAGAAATTCCGCGAAGCCAATCTGAAAGGCCCGCACTTCGCCGATCCGCTGGAGATGTGGGGCGAGGCGCTGATGCTGAAGAACCGCTCCGATCTGGCTCTGGCGAAACTCGAGGAAGCCAACCAATACGCACCCAACTGGGGACGGCTGCATCTGAAATGGGGCGAGGCGCTGTTCTATGCAGGGCGCGAGGACGATGCACGAAAGCAATTCGTCGTGGCCGGGCGTCTCGATCTCTCGGCAACCGATAAAGCGTCCCTCGCAAAATGGACGGCGCCGCATGTCTGAAGATACAGAAGGTCCGCAGTCCGGTCCGTCTGCGACTGGCACGGGCGCCGACCCGGCCGCGATGGCGTTCGCGCTGGGCCGTCTAAGCGAGCTTGATCCCCGCGCAGCTGTCTATCTCGAACAACAGACGCAGCTGTCGAAACATCAGTCCCGGCTTGCACAGCTGCAGAGCCAGAATCTGGTGGAGCAGAACGCCTTCGAACTGTCGCATTTGAAATGGCGCCGCTTCAACGACCGGATGCGCGGGCTGCTGCAGGTCATCATCGTGGTTCTCTCGCTCGCGGTTTTCGCCGGACTTTGCGCCGCCGTGTGGAGCGCGTCCCACGATCATGGCCTCGTGATCGAAGCCTTCTCCGTGCCTCCGGAGATGGCGGCGCGCGGCGTCAGCGGCCAGGTCGTCGCGGCACAATTGCAGGACAGGCTCGCGGCACTCCAGGACGCCACCAACTCCTCGCGACCGGCGGAATCGTATGCCAGTAACTGGGGCAACGACATCAAGGTGGAAATCCCCGAGACCGGCGTGTCGATCGGCGAGTTTTACAAATATCTGGCGTCGTGGCTGGGTCACGAAACGCACATCACCGGCGAGGTGTATCGCACGGCAAACGGCATTGCGGTCACCGCGCGCGCGGGCGCCGGCGGCAGCGCAACCGCTTCGGGCGCGGAGACGCAGCTCGATGCCCTAATTCAGCAGGCGGCCGAGAAAGTCTACGAGCGCACGCAGCCCTATCGCTACGCGGTCTACATTCAGGATGGCGCGCATCCGCAAATGGCGCGGTCGCGGGCGATCTTGGAGCGCTTGGCCGCGGAAGGATCGCCGCACGAGCGCGCCTGGGCCGTCAGTGGACTGAGTGCGCTCGAAAGTTCTGCCGGCGATTTTCAGCGTGCGCTTGCGGATTCACGGCAGGCTATCGCGCTCAATCCGGATTTGCTGGTGGCCTACAACAACGTCGCGATTGAAGAGTCAAATCTGGGGCATGAAGAAAATTTGCTCACGGCGCTGAAGGCAGATACCGACGTGCTGCAGAACGACAAGGGCGGCGAGGTGAGCGATCGTGCGCGCGCCATCATGCTGCCGACCGGGCAGGCGACGCTCGCCTATACGCTCGCCGATTTCGGCAAGTCCCTTCGCTTCAGCGAAGACGCGGCCCGCACGCCCGACTTCAATCACCTCGTCGAGCTGTCGCGCGATGCGATCGCCACCGATCTGGCCGCGCTTCACGAGATCACCGCGGCGCGCCAGGCCTGGCGCGATCTGCCGGATGCCGATTCCAATGCCGTGCGGGGAATTCGCGCCGCACGGGAGGTCGTGCTGCTCGATCAGTTGGGCGATTGGTCGCTCCTGGCGGCTCGCCACACAGCGCTCGAGAGAGAGTTCCGAGCGGCTTACCTCGCGCGAGGCGCTTCCCGAGCCTTTGTGGACGAGCTTATCCGCCGGCGCGCCGGGCCCTTTGTCGCCACGGCGATGGCGATGACGGGTGATTTTGCGCAGGCCCATGCACTGATCGACCGGACGCCGCCGGATTGCGACGCGTGCACGCGCGGGCGCGGCGACATCGACACAAGGCAAAAGAACTGGGCCGGCGCCGCATACTGGTACCAACGCGCGGCGGCTCAAGCGCCGTCCATTCCGCTGGGCTATTCGAAATGGGGCGCGATGCTGATGGCGAAGGGCGATGTCGACGGCGCGATCACAAAGCTCGCGCTGGCCAACGCGAAAGGTCCGCACTTCGCCGATCCGCTGGAGATGTGGGGCGAGGCGCTGATGCAGAAAAACCGCTCCGACCTCGCGCTCGCCCAATTCGAGGAAGCTGACAAATACGCGACCAACTGGGGCCGGCTGCATCTGAAATGGGGCGAGGCGCTGTATTATGCGCGGCGAAAGGATGAAGCGCGGAAGCAGTTCGCCGTCGCAGCGCATCTCGATCTTTCGCGGGCGGATGCGCAGGCGTTGTCTCGCTGGCTGGGGATGAGGGCATGAACGAAGCAAGCATGGAGCCTGGCAAGCGCGAGGAACCCAATCCCTTTGCGGCCGCGCTTGCAATCGGCGACGGCGTCGCGCTCGACCCGCGCGCCGCAGCTTTTCTCGAAAAGCAGAGTCGGCTTGCCGATCTGCAGATCGAAGACATCGAGCGCGAGAACAGGCTGCGGCACTGGTCGCTGCGCTTCGGCAATGTCAGCGCGGTGATGAAGCTTGCCTTTGAGATCGCACTCGCTTTCGTCATGCTTGCAATCGCAGCGCTTATCGCGCTCGCCATCTGGAACGGCGCGCATGACGACGGGCTCGTGATCGAAGCGTTCAACGTGCCTTCCGACATGGCGGCGAAGGGACTTACGGGCCAGGTGATCGCGACCCAGGTTCAGGATCGCATCGCCTTCATCCAGTCTCATGCCGACACGCTGCGGGCGGCAAGCACCTTTCGCAACAACTGGGGCGACGACATCAAGGTGCAAATTCCCGATACCGGCGTCTCGGTGGGAGAAGCCTACCGCTTCCTGGCAAACTGGCTCGGGCACGAGACACACATCACGGGCGAGGTGTGGCACGATGCGAACGGCATCGCGCTGACCGCGCGCGCCGGAAATGCGCCGGCGAAAGTGTTCCGCGCCCCCGAATCCGATCTCGATGCGCTCGTCGCGAAGGCGGCCGAATACGTCTATTGGCAGACGCAGCCTTATCGCTACACCGTCTTTCTCGATGAGAACGGGCGCCGCGCCGAAAGTCTGGCTTACACCAAGGCACTGGCCCTTTATGGTCCCCGAGAAGATCGCGCCTGGGCCTATTCACGGTGGGGGCTCAAGCTGGAGATTCTCGGCGATCTGAAAGCGGCGCTGGAGAAGCAAAAGATCGCTACGGCAATCGACCCGGACCTGCCGCATCCCTACACGGATATTGAAGAGGCGGAACTGGGGTTGGGGCACGACGAATCGGCATTGTACAACAATGGACGCGCGATCAGCGAGCTCCAGAGCGGCGGTTCGCGGCAATACGCAAGCGGAAACGCCGCGACGACTCTGTTGACCTCGTCGATGCTCAGAGCCGAGATGACAGGAGAATTCGCGGATGCCATCGCACTGGCTCCCAAGGTGCAGAGCGCGGCCGATTTCAACAAAGCGCACCGTTCGGGTTCGATCATGCTGGGCTGGGATCTCGCACGGAACCATGACGTGGCGGGCTCGCTGAAGGCGGACGCAGACGCTCCCAACGAGGAAGCGGCTGTCTTCCGCATGATGGAATCGGAGGAATACAGCTGGGATGTTCCACCCCTTCCGCAAGCGATGCGCGCCGCGGCGCTTGACGATTGGCGCGGCGTGCGCGACGATCTTCTCGCCGCCGATGCGCGGGCCACAGATCAACCGCATGCAAAGGCATTTCTGCCGGCGACGGCGTGGCCCTGGCTCGCCTACTCCTTTGCACGATCGGGTGACATTGCCGCTGCGCACGCGACAATCGATAAGACGCCACCGGACTGTTATCTCTGTGTGCGCATGCGCGGCAACATCGAAACGGTGCAAAGGAACTGGAGCAAAGCGACCGAGTGGTTCGCGGAAGCGGTCAAGCAAGCGCCCTCCATTCCCTTCGCTTACGCAGACTGGGGCGAAATGCTTCTGCAGAAAGGCGACACCGATGGCGCCATTGCAAAATTTGAAACTGCGCACGCCAAAGGCCCGCATTTCGCCGATCCGCTGGAGCTGTGGGGCGAGGCGCTGATGCTGAAAAACCGCTCCGACCTCGCGCTGGCGAAATTCGAGGACGCGAACAAATACGCGCCAAACTGGGGACGCCTGCATCTCAAATGGGGCGAGGCGCTGTCTTACTCAGGGCACAAGGACGAAGCGAAGAAGCAATTTGCAACCGCGTCCGGCCTCGATCTCTCCGCCACCGACAAAGCCGCACTCGCACGCGTGAGGGGCATCCATGGCTGAAGCCGCCGCGGGACAAAGGTTGAGATTTCTCGATGCGGCGCTCTATGCGCTTGCCGTCGGAACCGGCTTGCGCTGGATCGCGGTCGCCGCCGCCGTCGGCCCATCTTCGCTGCCGCTTTGGATTCTGGCGCTCTTCACCTTTTTCATTCCGCTTGCCGCGGCCACCGCCGAGCTCACCGCGCGGTTCGAAGGCGAAGGTGGCATCTACGCCTGGGCGCGCGATGCGCTGGGCCCGCTTTCGGGCTTTCTGTGCGGCTGGTTCTACTGGATCAGCCTGATGCCGTTTTTCGCGGGCATTCTCGTGTTCCTGAGCGGCTTGATCGTCTCGGCGTGCGGCGGCGATCCGAAGAACGCAGCGCTCAGCCTCTCCATATCCGTCGCCATCGCCTGTCTCGTCACCGGTGTCCAGCTTGCGGGACTCAAATACGGCAAATGGCTTCCCAATTTCGGCACGGCGGGCGCCTGGATCGTGCTCGCTGTCATCATCGCGATCGCGATCGTGCTCGGCGCCCGCGGCGAAAGCGCCACGCATTTCCTTCATGCCTCGTATGCCGCGCCGCTCAACTTCGACACGGCCCTTCTCTGGGGCACAATCCTGTTCGCCTATTCCGGCGTGGAGTCGCTGGCATTTCTTCGCAACGAACTGGAAGGCGGCCTCAAGACCGTCGTGCGCGTGCTCGCCATCGTGGGCGCGGGCTCGCTGGTGATCTACATCGGCGGCACCGCGGCCTTTCTCGTGATCCTGCCGCAGGCCGAGCTGACGCGGCTTGGCGGTTTCTCCGACGCGCTGCGCCTCGGATTGCAGCATGTGGGAATTGGCTGGCTCTCTCCGCTTGTCATCGCCCTGTTCGCGCTCTCGATGGCGGGCGGCTTCACCGCCTGGTTCGGTGTGGGCGCGCGGCTTCCCTTCGCCGCCGGGCTCGATCATTTCCTGCCGCCCGTCTTCGCGCGCCGTCATGCGAAAACCGGCGCGCCGGTCGCGGCCATCCTCCTGCAAGGCGGCCTGATGCTGGTGTTGGTGATCCTCAGTCAGGCCGGCACCTCGGTCGCCGGCGCTTACGATCTTCTGGTGGCGATGAGCATCCTCACCGTCGCCATACCCTATGTCTTCATGTTCGCGGCCTATCTCAAATGCGCGCGTCTGCCGCCCGTGCCGGGCGCGTGGGCGCCGCCGGGCGGTACGCGCGTGCGCGTCGGGCTCGCGTGGATCGGACTGATCTCCACCCTGATCGCCATCGCCTGCTCGCTGGCGCCCAATTCCGGCGATGCGCATCCGATGATCGGCTTCGTCAAGATCGTCGTGTCCACACTGGCAGTGTTCGTAGTCGGCCTTCTGTTCTACCGGCTCGCCGATCGCAGGCGAAAGGCACGGTCGGGCACGCAAGGCACCGCCGTCGCCGCAAAGCCGATCCATGGCTGAGGCGGGCGAGAGCGCGCATCCCGGGAGGCGCGGCCCTCGACTGGGCGTTGCGAGAGCAATCCCAGGCCATCGCCTCCGCGCTTGATCTCACGCCGATGGAAAAATCCGAACCTACAAAGTGGAACGCGCATCGCTGAGAGCTTTGAAGATCGCGCTGCGAGCGCCATCGGCGCTGGCGCCGCTTCAACGACCTGATGAAGGCGCGACGCAGATCATGCTTGTGGCGGCAGACCTGCTGATCGTCATCGCACCTTCCCCAATTCCGGGGGCCTCGTGCGGCTCATCTCGAAACGGCGGTGCGCGTTGGGAAGCGAGCCCCACTCTGACCCCAATTCTTCCCTGACCCCAATTCTTCCAGCGCGCTCGCTCTACCGGTTCCCGGTGTCCGCAGACCGCGTCACGCGCCACACCGCGTTGCCGACGTCATCGGCCACCAGAAGCGCGCCCTTGCGGTCGATCGCAACGCCGACCGGGCGTCCCTGCGCCTCGCCGGCAGCCGAAAGAAATCCGGTCAGCACGGGAACGGGCATGCCGTCGGGTTTCGCACCCGTGAACGGCACGAAGATCACGCGATAGCCTGCGCGCGGATTGCGGTTCCAGGAGCCGTGCTGGCCGATGAAGACGCCCTGCGCGAAGCGTGCGCCCAGATCGGCACCGTCGGAGAATGCGAGGCCCAGCGAGGCGGTGTGCGAACCCAGCGCATAATCCGGCGCGATGGCTTTCGCCACCAGATCGGGTCGCGGCGGCTGCGCGCGCACATCGACGTGCTGTCCGTAATAACTGTAAGGCCAGCCATAGAAGCCGCCGTCCTTCACCGATGTCATGTAGTCCGGCACCAGATCGCTGCCGATCTCGTCGCGCTCGTTCACCGCAACCCACAGCGTACCGGTGCCCGGCGCCCAACGCATGCCGTTGCCGTTGCGGATGCCCGACGCGAACACGCGATGCGCGCCCGTTTTCGGATCCACTTCCCAGATATCCGCGCGGCCCTCTTCTGCCGCCATGCCGTTTTCGCCGACATTGCTGTTCGAGCCGATGGTGACGAACAGCTTCGTGCCGTCGCGGCTGGCGATGAGGCTCTTCGTCCAGTGGTGATTGATCGTGCCCGCCGGGAGATCGACGATCTTTCTGCCGGGTGCCGCGATCTCAGTGTCGCCGTCGCGATAGGGGAACGCGAGCACTTCATCGGTATCGGCGACATATAGCGTGTCGCCCACCAGCGCCATACCGAACGGCGTGTTCAGGCCCTTGAGCAGCACGAAACGTTGTTCGGCAGCCCCGTCACCATTGAGCCCGCGCAGCAGGATGATCCGGTTCGGGCTCGGCGTTTCCGCGCCCATGCCGCTCATGATGTATTTGGCGACCATCCCGCGGATGCCCTTCTCGTCGTCGGGATGCACCGGCTCACCCGTCTCGGCCACGAGCACATCGCCGTTCGGCAGAACCGCGAGCCAGCGCGGATGATCGAGTCCGGAGGCATACGCGGTGACGGAGAGCCCCGCTGCCGGTATCGGCTTGCCGCCCGGCGGCCAGCCGACCGCTTTTGCGGGATTGATCGTGGGGATCAGTGTGGCGTTGGGCGCGACCAGCGTCGGATGCGGCCCGTAGCCCTGCGCTTCGGGAACCTTTGCCCTGTCTCCGCAGCCGGCAAGCAGCAGCGCGGTCGTGAGAATCAGCCATCTTTGCGTCAGCACGGAAATCTCCCGAAGGTTCGATCGCAACGGGAGAATACCGGAGAATACCGGGACGTAATTCATATTGTGAAGCATCTGCCGTCCACGTTCCGGCGATATGTATCACGTCCCGCTATCCCCTCGGCGACGAAATGCGCTATGATCCCTAACCGGTTTGCAGGACGCAGGAATGAGCCATTTTGAGATTCACGCTGTCTGGGACGCCGAGGCGAAAGTCTGGACGGCCTATAGTGACGACATCCCCGGTCTCGTGACCGAAGCCGAGACGTGGGACGGTTTGATCGCGCGTGCGTCGGCGGCGGCCAAGGAACTTCTCGTTCTGAACAACGTGCCGCATGACAGCCAGGTGGAGCTGCGATTCTCGGCGCAACAGACAGAGGCCGTAGCCGCCTGAATGCCCACCACTTTCGGACCGGAATTAAAGCGCAGGCTGCGCGCACATGGCTGCGCATTCGTGCGGTTCGGAAAGGGCGATCACGAGATTTGGTTTAGTCCAATCACCAAACGCAACGTCACGGTGGACGCGGGCTGCAAATCGCGCTTCACCGCGAACCGGGTGCTGAAAGATGCCGGCATCGAGGAGAAATTCTGAGCAGCGCGATTGAGAATGTGCTGCCTGTCGCCCATCATCGGCTATGGTACGCGCCTCAAGTCGCCACATTTTGACCTATTTCGCTCTGGCACAATTTTCTATTTGCGGTTAGGATTTTGAAGGGCTTCGCGGCATGAACAGTCGCGCGAACATCGATCCCCTCGGCTCAGAATTTGCCGTTGCTGCGCTTGTTGCGGGAGTCCCTCGGCCCGCTTGCGTTGATTCAGGAATCACCGGAGGACGGCCCGCCAGCGCGTCGAAACTTGCTCGGTTTCTGTTCCAGAAAATCAGGAGACTGTGTGTGGCCTGATAGGCCGCGCGCACCTTTGTCTCGATTATCCCCAACCCGTCGGAGATGACAAAGGGTTCGAGCACTGCAACCTGGATTGCTGATGATTTACCATTTGAAACGATCTGCCCCGGAAGGTTGTCCATTTTGGACACCAGTTCCCTTAGCGCCGCTGCCGGAATGTTCTTGAATGCAAGGTCTACTTCGCCCTTGTGTCCTTTGAAATCAACACGCAGATATGTATCACGTCCCGCTATCCCGATACTCGCGGCGCAATGAATTCGGCGACACGATATTAAATCCCGCGCGGATTCCACACGAAGAGCGGCTGAAACGCACGCGCTTCAAAGTCTTCGCGGCCATCGCCTCGCGCCGTGCAGGATGCGCAACACGGTGATCGTGGAAGCGCTCACGCGATAGGCTGTGATGTAAGGCGTTCTCGCCACGACCAGTTCGCGACTTCCCCGAACGCGTCCGATGCGACCCATCCCGGGATGCGCCGCCAACAAGGCAACCTGGTCGAGGATTTCTTCGTGCACGCGATATGCCGCGCCGGGATCATCGTTGGCGATATACTCAACCAGCTCCGCGAGATCGATGCGCGCCAGCGGATGCCATTCGATGTTCACGCCCTGGCTTTTGCCGCGGCGATGCGGTCGATGATGGCGCGCGTCTCATCCCTCACAACATCGTGCGGAATTCCGGCGAGCGGCGAATCCAGTGCCTCCTGCACCTGCGCCCGAAACCACGTATCGTGCTCGCGCGCTTCGGCCCTCTGCCGCACGAAGTCGCGCATGAAATCGCGGACCAGCTGGGATGCAGGCCGATGCGTCGCTTCCGCTTCCGCCAGGAACGCATCGCGCAGTTCGGACTCGAGCTTGACCGTGAAAACCGCTTCTTTGGACATTTTCCGCCTTATTCGTCCAGTCGACAGCTATACAATAGCATACGTTTTGCCCGGCGCCAGCCGCTTCCGGAATCGGTGACGTCACTTCACGTCCCGCGGCCGTCAAATGCGCTCTCACGTCCATGGCGCGGGAATGACAACAAAATTTATTGCGCGAGCTGGGTCCCCGATCTGCGCATCGCAAGCGATGCTTGTCGGGGATGACACCGAAATTTATTTGCGCGTAAACCTTGCCATAACCACGCATGTCATTCTCGCGCAAGCGAGAACCCAGGCTTGTGGCGGCAGACCTGCCGATCGTCATCGCACCTTCTCCAATTCCGGGGCCAATGCCGGGGGCGCGCCTCAACTGAACGCAATCGGTGCTGGGCCAGCTCGCGAAGCTCGCGCAGCCGCCGGTGACACGGCTGGAGTCCGCGCGCCGCTTCGACCATGCTTCGGATCGGATTTTCGAGAGTTTCGGCCGATGTCGCGCGCGGCGCGTCTCCTTGATCTGATGCAGGCGCTGCGGCGCTATCGCAGGCCCGTGACGGCGGCGGTGCTCGCCGCGAGGCTTGGCGTCTCGCCGCGCACGCTCTACCGGGACATCGCGACGCTGATGGCCCAGGGCGCGGTCATCGAAGGCGAAGCGGGCACGGGCTATGTTCTGAAGGAGGGGTATTTCCTGCCGCCGCTGTCCTTCTCCGATGACGAGATCGACGCGCTTGTCCTCGGTTTGCGCTGGGTGACGCGCAACACCGATCTGGCGCTGGCGCAAGGCGCCTTCGAAGCGCTCGCCAAGATCGCCGCCGTATTGCCGCCGGACATGCGCATGGCGCTCGAAAGCGAGCGCGTGTTCGCGGCAACCGACCGCGCGGTGCCGCAAGCCGCCATCGATGCCAAGATCCTGCGCGATGCCATCCGCCGCTCCCGCAAGCTGCGCCTGACCTATCGCGACGGCGGGGAAAGCGTCAGCGAGCGCGTCGTCTGGCCGCTGGCATTGGCGTTCTTCAACGACGTCTGCCTCGTGATCGCCTGGTGCGAGCTTAGGCAGGACTTCCGCCATTTCCGTGCCGACCGCATCCTCACTGCCAAACCGACGCCCGAACGCATCCCGAAGCCGCGCCGCGCGCTGCTGCAGGAGTGGCAAAGGCGGGAAGGGCACGAGCCCGAGACGTGAACGCTGCTGACGGAAACTGTCAGGGCCGCGGTTCATGGTTTGCGGATCGGAAGGAGACACGCATGATCACGTTCGTTTTGCCGCTTGCGACGCTTCCGGCTTCGACAAGTGCGGTGGCCGCACCGGCGCCCGAAAAGCCCGTGCCCACCAATTATGTCGAGTTCAAGGTCCGGCATGTGGAGCGGACGAAGGCGTTCTATGCGGCGATTTTCGGCTGGTCGTTCGTCGATTACGGTCCGGACTATGCGAGCTTTACGAGCAACGGCATGGGCGGCGGGTTTGCCTCGAACCTGGGCGCGCCCACATCCGGTGGGCCGCTGATGGTGTTTCACGTCGACCATCTCGAGGACACGCTCGCCCGTGCAAAGGCGGCCGGCGCCGATGTCGTGAGACCGATCTTTTCGTTTGCCGGGGGAAGGCGATTCGAATTCCTTGATCCGGACGGGTATCTCATCGCGGCCTGGACGCAGGAGTGAGAGCGCATGGCGCATGTTCCCGCAAATCTTCAGAAAATTGTCGAAAAGGCGGCGCCGCTGGAACTCGAACTCCGCTTCAGGCCGATGTTCGGCGGGATCGGCGCCTACGCTTTCGGGCGGATGTTCATGTCGCTCTCCGATGTGGGGCTCGCGCTGAAGCTCGGCGAGGCGGAGCGCCACGAGCTTCTCCGCCTCAAAGGCGCGAAGCCGTTGCAATACGAGCCGGACGCGCCGCCCAGCAAATCCTATGTGGTGGTGCCGGAGACGATGCTTTCGGAGCCGAAGACGCTGCAGTCCTGGATCGCAAAATCGGCGGCTTTTGCGCGGACGCAGGAACCCAGGCGAAGGAAAAAATAAGCGCACACGCGACCGGATCGATCGAATTTCGGCGCCGTTCGCTTTTACAGAGCGGCAATCGCAACCGCAGGCGTGGCGGGAAGGCGCAAGGTTGCGATGGCCTGCGCGGCGAGGCCTTCGCGGCGGCCGGTGAAGCCCATGCCTTCGCTCGTCGTGGCCTTGATGCTGACGCGCGAAATTTCGAGCTCAAGAATTTCCGCCACGCGCGCGCGCATGGCGTCGCGATGCGGCGCGATTTTCGGCCGCTCGCAGATCAGCGTGATGTCGCAATGGACGATCGCGGCGCGATGCGCGCGAACCAGCGCCAGAGTGTGGGCAAGAAAAACGCTCGAGGTCGCGCCGCGCCATTTTTCCTCCGTGGGCGGAAAATGAAGGCCGATGTCGCCTTCGCCGATGGCGCCCAGGATGGCGTCGGTCAGCGCATGCAGGCCGGCGTCGGCGTCGGAATGGCCCTCGAGCGCGTGGTCGTGGGTGATTTTCACGCCGCACAGCCAGACGTGATCGCCGGGCGCGAAGCGGTGGGCGTCGAAGCCCATGCCGGTGCGGAATTCGCTCCTGCCGCCGGCGAGCAGGGTTTCGGCAAGCTCGAAGTCTTCGGGGGCGGTGATCTTCATATTGCTCTCTTCACCCGGCACGCCGGCGATTTTCAAGCCCGCCGCTTCGGCCAGCGCCATGTCGTCGGTGGCGGAGACGCCGGCATGGGCGCGGTGGGCTTGCAGAATGGCGTCGAAGCGGAAGCCCTGCGGCGTCTGGGCGCGGAACAGCCCGTCGCGCGGGACGGTCGTCCAGCCATTGTCGGTCTCGCGCTTCAAGCTATCCGCAACCTTCAGCAACGGGATCGCGGCGTCGCTGCCTGCGGACAGCGCGGCGATCACGCGGTCGATCACGGGCTGGGAAACCAGGGGCCGCGCGGCGTCATGGATAAGGACAAATTCGGGGCGGTGGCTGGCCAGCGCCTCGAGGCCGAGGCGGACCGATTGCTGCCTCGAATCAGCGCCGGGCACGATCGCGGCCGGGGTGCCGCGAAGCATTCGCGATGCGACATCGAGATGGCTTGCCGGCGCCACGACCAGCACCCGGGCGATGTCCGGGCGACACAGAAATGCATCGGCGCTGCGGCGCATAACCGGGGTGCCACACAGGGAACGGAACTGCTTGGGCGTGTCGCTTCCGGCGCGTTCGCCCCTCCCGGCGGCAACGATCAACGCGGTGACAACATGCATGCATCAATCCAGCAACAAAAGAACATGGCGCGTATGACGCGGTGAAATGAGATGCATACCTAAAAGATAAGCGATCGATATGCCAACGCTTGACGGCGAGCCGGGACGAGAGGTAGAACATAGGAGGAACAACGTCGCGAGGCCATCTAACGGGCGCGTTTTCCCTCAGTCAGGGAAAATCTCAGGGAAAAATAATACTTCAATAAAAAATCTATAAGAATCAATCACTTAGGAGATGCTTCAGCGAAGCTCAGGGCAAATGAGGATAACTCCCTGTCTTGCGCCATCGGCCTTGCCCGCATAAGTCGTCCATGGACTTCAGACGGGGTTAGGCTTGGAACTAACCGTCTTTTGCGCGGTGGCGCAGCTTTCTTGCAACAGCCTGTGGCTTGGCTACACTCACGCTGCGGAAGTCGAGATTGATTCCGCGAAATAGCTAACAACCGGCAAAGCCTCGATGGTTATTACCAATACGGTCGAGCCGCCGCATGAGGCCGGCTTGTGGAAAGTGGTGCGCGCCGCCTCCCGGCCATCCCGGCTGGCCGCCGCCGTGGGCCTGTTGGTTCTTATTTCCGGTTTCGTCACGTATGCAACGGTGACGAGATTGGTGCCCTACAGGGCGCCGCCCGCAACTTTCATCATTCTTCTGCTTACGAACCTCACGCTGGTGTTGACGCTGGGTGCGCTCATTGCATGGCGTCTTACCCGCCTGTGGAGCGACCGGCGCTCCGGAATTGCCGGCGCGCGCCTTCATGCACGACTTGTCGTGATGTTCAGCACGATCGCTGTGGTTCCTGCGATCCTGGTCGCGATCTACGCCGCCGTCAGCCTCAATCTGGGCGTACAGGCATGGTTTTCCCGCGACGTTAAGGCGGCGCTTGACAGCGCAGTGGTCGCCGCCAGGCACTACGTCAAAGGGCAGCAGGATCAGATCAACCAGGACGTCTACGAAATTTCCTATGCGATCGAGCACGATCCGGAATGGCTCGACGAGAACAACAACGTGCGCTCCGATGTGTTGTTTGCGAAGCTTGGCACGCTGACCAAGGCGCGCGGCCTCCAGGCGGCATACATTCTTGATTCGCAGGGGCGCGTCATCGGCAGCGCGAAACGCATTTCGGCAAATGATATTCCCATGCCGACTGCCGCCTACATCGCACAGGCGGCCGGTGGAAAGGTGCTTTTTCACGCGGACACCAAAACCAGCCTGCTGCAGGCGCTTACACGCATGCAGGCCCTCCATGACGCATATCTGCTGGCGGTTCGGAAGGTCGACCGGGACGAATTGACTTATTATCAAAGAACCCTGCATGCGGTTTCGGAATACAACCGCCTTGGCCAGAGCCTGGCGCAGATACAACTGATATTCGCGGCACTGTACATAGCAGTGTCGCTGCTCATTCTGCTCGCCGCCATCTGGCTGGGACTTTGGGCTGCGAACAGCCTCGTGCGGCCGGTGTCGCGACTGATCAACGCCGCGGAACGCGTTTCCAAAGGCGATTTGAAGGCGCAAGTCGAAATCGACCGCAATGACGATGAAATGGGCACGCTCGGTCTTGCGTTCAACAGTATGACGCAGGAGCTGGATGCACAGCGCAACGAGCTTGTCGCCGCCAATCAACAGCTGGATACGCGACGCAGATTTACCGAAGCCGTGCTTGCAGGTGTCAGCGCCGGTGTCATCGGCCTGGATGGAGAGGGTCATATCACGATCGTCAATCGTGCAGCGGCCCGACTGCTCAATGCCGAACCGGAGGAAATGGAAACGCGGCATTATTCCGAGGTCGTCCCTGAGCTTTCCGCCCTGATCCGGCGCGCACTATACGAGCCGGTGGCGCGCGCAAGTGGCGAAGCGATCGTCAAACGCGGATCGACCGTACGGACATTGAGCGTACAGGTAGCAAGCGAAGCGGGAGCGGGCAGGGCAGGTTTCATACTCACGTTCGACGACATCACCGACCTTGTTTCCGCGCAACGAACGGCGGCCTGGGCCGATGTGGCGCGACGGATCGCGCACGAAATCAAAAATCCGCTGACACCCATTCAACTTTCCGCGGAACGATTGAAAAGAAAATACGGCGCCGAGGTGACGACGGATCCGGAAATTTTTCGCCAATGTACCGACACCATCATCCGGCAGGTCGGAGACATCGGTCGCATGGTGGACGAGTTTTCCTCCTTCGCGCGGATGCCGGCGCCCATCATGCGCCGCGAAAACGCCGGCGAACTGCTCCATCAAGCGATGTTCCTCCAGCGCGAGGCCAACCCCCAGATCACATTCCATTCGCAGCTTCCTGCCCAACCGGTCCATTTCGAGTGCGACGGCAGGCTGGTCTCGCAGGCACTGACGAACGTGCTGAAGAACGCCGGCGAAGCGATTGGAGCACGCACGGCACGCGGCGATGAGGAACCGGGGCGGATCTCGGTCACAATTCGAGAGGATGAGAGCCGGGTCGTCTATCGGGTGGTAGACAATGGAATCGGACTGCCGCACGAACATCGCCATCGCCTCACGGAACCATACGTAACCACGCGCGCTAAGGGGACCGGTTTGGGGCTGGCGATCGTGCGGAAGATCCTGGAAGACCACGGCGGAGAGGTCGTGCTTTGTGATCGCGATGACGATGAATCGGGTGCCGAAGTTCGGCTGATTTTTCCACTGCGACAAACGCAGGGGCGAGACTTGAAAAAGGATATCAGGGATGAGCAAAAACGGATCACTAATCGCGCCTGATGTCCTTGTCGTCGACGACGAAGAGGACATACGGGATCTGATCGCCGGCATCTTGCAGGACGAAGGCTATGAATCGCGCGTTGCAGGCGACAGCGACGCGGCACTTCTGTCGGTACGCCAACGTCGCCCACAACTGGTCATTCTCGATATTTGGCTGCAGGGCAGTCGCCTGGATGGCATCCAGGTTCTCGACTCCCTGAAACGCGATCATCCCGGGCTGCCCGTCGTGATGATCAGCGGACACGGCACCATCGAAACGGCAGTCGCCTCGATCAGGAAAGGCGCTTATGACTTTATCGAGAAGCCTTTCAAGGCCGATCGGCTTATTCATGTGGCCGGCCGCGCGCTCGAGGCTGCCCGCCTACGGAGGGAAATCCAGGAGCTGAAACTGAAAGCTGGCGACGAAACCGAACTCGTCGGCAATTCTTCCGTCATCTCGCAATTGCGCCAGATGGTTGACAAGATCGCGCCGACCGGCAGCCGGGTATTGATCACGGGGCCGGCTGGCTCGGGCAAGGAGGTCGCTGCCCGTCTTATCCACGCGCACTCCAGGCGAGTTGCAAATGCTTTCGTGGCCATCAATTGCGCCACGATGGGCCCTCAGAAGATCGAATCGGAGCTGTTTGGCGAAGAAGGCGCAGAGGGTCCGCGAAAAATCGGTCTTCTCGAACTGGCGCACAATGGAACGCTCTATCTCGACGAAGTGGCGGATATGCCGCTGGAGACTCAGGGCAAGATTTTACGCGTGCTCGTCGACCAGACGTTCCAACGGGTTGGCGGCACGATGAGGGTTCAGGTTGATGCGCGCATCATTTCGTCGACCACGCGCGATCTGCGCGCCGAGATTTCTGTCGGGCAGTTTCGCGAAGACCTCTACCACCGCCTCAATGTCGTGCCGCTGCGTGTGCCGGCGCTCTCCGAACGGAGAGACGACATTCCGTTGCTTGTGGCTCATTTCATGAAACGCCTGTCGGTGGCATCGGGCCTGTCCATGCGCGACGTGGGAGACGATGCTATGGCGGCACTTCAGGCGCACCACTGGCCCGGCAATGTGCGGCAACTGCGCAATATCGTAGAACGCCTTCTCATTCTGGCTTCGGATGACGCGATGCAGGCCATCTCCGCAGATCTCCTGCCACCCGATTTGGGTTCGGGCGCGCCCTGGAACAATAGCGGCAAGGACCTTGTAATTTCGCTACCGCTGCGGGAAGCCCGCGAAATTTTCGAGCGCGACTACCTTGTTGCCCAGATCAACCGTTTTGGCGGCAACATCTCGCGTACGGCGGCTTTCATCGGCATGGAACGCTCCGCGCTGCATCGAAAGCTCAAATCGCTTGGCGTTGGCCCGCTGGGGCGCGAGCAGGCCTACAACGCATGATGCAGGCGCCTGCGCGGCATGTCTGGTCCGATCGCGCTCCGCCCGGGCGAATCTCCTACGTAAATGGCCGCTATCTTTCGCACAGCAATGCCAGCGTTCATGTCGAAGACCGAGGACTGCAATTCGCAGATGCAGTTTATGAGGTTTTTGGCGTGAACGGCGGCTGCATCGTCGATGAGGACGAACATTTCGTCAGGCTCGAACGCTCCCTGCGAGAGCTTGCCATGGCAATCCCCATGTCGCGCGCAGCGCTGAAGCTGGTGGTGCGGGAGATTGCACGGCGCAACCGCGTGGAGGATGGGTTGATTTACCTCCAGATCACACGGGGTGCCTTTCGCCGCGATCACGCGATTCCAGATCACCCCGCGACCCGATCCAGCCTCATTTTGACTGCTCGCAATACGGACATGAGCGCAGTGGAGGCGCGGCGGCTGGCAGGAATAAGCGTTGTGACGGGGCGGGACGAGCGCTGGGCTCGGTGCGACATCAAATCCACGTCGCTGCTGGCCAATGTCCTCGCCAAAACCTTAGCCAAGCGGAGCGGCGCGTACGAAATCTGGCTGCTGGACCGCGACGGTTTTATCACCGAGGGAAGTTCGACGACTGCCTGGATCGTGGACAAGAGCGGCCGTTTGATTACCCGGGATTTGAGCCACGCCATCCTGCCCGGCGTCACCCGCAAGGTCATACTCAAAGTGGCAGAGGAAGCGCAGATACCGGTGATCGAGCGGCGCTTCACGGCCGACGAAGCGGCCAATGCTCGGGAGGCTTTTATTTCCGCGGCAACGATTGGAGCAATCCCCGTCACGGCAATTGATGGTCAACCAATCGGCGGCGGCGAGCCGGGTGCGATCACCAGACGCGTCCAGGAGCTTTACCGGCGGGCGGCAGGGAACAGCGCCCTTCGCAACGATTGGCCGTAAAGGCTTCGCAGCCGCAGCAAATCAACTTATGCTGCGTCGATTCGGGGCAGGGCCGGACCGCGACGCGGAATTGGTCGTACCGAAAGAACAATTGGGAATACCCATGACGGAAAAACAACAAAACCTGCAGGACACTTTTCTGAATGCGGTTCGGAAAAGCAAAGTGTCAGTCACGATTTTTTTGGTCAACGGCGTGAAACTCCAGGGGAATATAACCTGGTTCGATAATTTCTGTGTACTTCTGCGTCGCGACGGGCAGGCTCAACTCGTGTACAAGCATGCAATCTCGACTGTGATGCCATTGGGGCCCATCCAGCTGCAGGACGTCGAACCGACAGCGACGGAAAACGCCTGATCGCCGCCAACGAGAGAAAAACCCGCAGGACAGGTCCCCGAGCGCACGGGGCCGTTGTCGTTCACGTGGAGCCAAGGCAGCGTGAGCGAAGCGAGCGCCTCGGACGCGATACGGAAATGCGCCTCGCCGAGGCCGTTGGGCTAACGGGTGCGATCGGTTTGAACGTCGTTGCGCAACATATTGTTGCGTTGGCGCGGGCAACGCCGGCGACGCTGATCGGCAGCGGCAAGGTCGAGGAAATTGCGGCCGAAGTGCGCGCGCTTGAGCCCGAAGTCATGATCGTCAACGCCGCCCTGAGCCCGGTTCAGCAGCGCAATCTGGAACGAGCGTGGAACGCCAAGGTGCTCGATCGCACTGCGCTGATCCTGGAAATTTTCGGGGAGCGCGCGCAGACGCGAGAGGGTCGCTTGCAGGTCGAACTCGCGCATCTGACGTATCAGCGAAGCCGTCTCGTGCGCAGCTGGACCCATCTTGAGCGCCAGCGCGGTGGATTCGGGTTTCTCGGCGGTCCGGGCGAAACGCAGATCGAGACCGACCGCCGCCTCATCGGTGGACGGCTGGCAAAAATCCGACGCGAACTGGAGGGTATGCGCCGCACCAGGGGGCTGCACAGGAAAGCGCGAAAACGCGTCCCGTATCCGGTTGTGGCTCTGGTTGGCTACACCAACGCCGGCAAGTCCACATTATTTAACAAACTTACGAAATCGGGCGTACTGGCGAAGGATTTACTGTTCGCGACGCTCGATCCGACCATGCGCGCGCTTAAACTGCCGAGCGGCAGACGGGTGGTTCTGTCGGACACCGTGGGTTTCATTGCGGATCTGCCTACGGAACTCATTGCCGCGTTTCGCGCGACCCTCGAAGAGGTTGTGGAAGCGGAGGTGATCATCCATGTGCGCGATGCGGCCCATGGCGAATCAGAAGCCCAAAAGGGTGACGTGCTGAAAGTCCTCTCCGAGCTCGGTATTGAGCCGGACAGCTACAGACTCATTCTTGAGGCATTGAACAAGATCGATCTGCTGGATGTTACAGCCCGGAAGAGTCTCCTGACACGCAATGCCCCTGTCGGACCGATCGCCATTTCGGCGCTTACAGGGGAGGGGATTGCCGATCTGTTGGCCCGGCTGGATTCGACTCTCGACCGAAGTTCGACAACCCTATCGCT
>Ga0208849_1000686_pt1 | contig 29060 bp, 29 predicted proteins | sample NGESurdeep072012_10_FD_184470 | JGI IMG/M metagenome (GOLD analysis project Ga0208849, IMG submission 184470) | Arctic peat soil microbial communities from Barrow, Alaska - NGEE Surface sample 53-3 deep-072012 (SPAdes) | ecosystem: Environmental > Terrestrial > Soil > Wetlands > Peat ... | reverse complement strand
GCCCCCGCGACGGGGAACAGGAGGACGAGCAGCGCCAGCTGGCTCGTACTCATCCCTTCATCTCGCTGAGCTCATCCACGTCCTCGACGTCGCGCACGTGGAAGATGTCGACCAGGATCGCAAGCCCGACCACCGCCTCGGCCGCCGCGACCGTCATCGACATCAGCGCGAAGAGCTGGCCTTCCATGTTCTGCAGCTGCCGCGAGAAGACGATCAGCGTGAGGTTGACGGCGTTCAGCATCAGCTCGATGCAGATGAGGATGACCAGCGGGTTGCGCCGCACCAGCACGCCGGCCGCGCCGATGGTGAACAGGATCGCGCCCAGGATCAGAAACCAGGAGGCGTCGAGCTGCGACCCGCCGATGTCCATTGTGCTCATTTACGGGGTCCCCGCAAGATCACGGCGTAGCCTCGGATTTTGTGGGGCCTTCACAGGTCGTCTATCCGCTTGCGGCTCAGGTAGATCGCGCCGATCGCCGCGACCAGCAGGAGGATCGAGGTGAGCTCGAACGGGTACAGATAGGTGGTGAACAGGCCGACCCCGATCGCCTGCACGGTGCCGAAGACCGAGAGATCCACGCCTTTGTCCGGCTGGCGGTAGTGGACTCCCTGGAGCATCGCCCAGATCAAGCCGAGCAGCGCGAGGACGAACAGGACAGAGAGCCAGGACTGGAAGCGCAGCCGAGTACGCGCCAGCTCGCGGGTGGGGCCGAACAGCGCGATCACGAACAGGAATAGCACCATCACGGCGCCCGCGTAGACGATGATCTGAACGACGAACACGAACTGCGCGCTCAGCAGCAGAAAGAGGATGGCGAGCGCGAGCATCACCACCACGAGGCTCAGGACCGAGCGGATCGGCTCGCGGAACGAGACCACGCCGATGGCTCCCGCCACGGCCATGGCGGCGGCGATGAAGAAGATCGCGATCGCCAACGCTACTTGGTCTTGTTTTCCCTCTCCCCATCGGGGAGAGGGCGTGGGTGAGGGGCTGAAGCTTGCAATCGCGCCTGAACGTCTGGCGGCAGCGGCTCCAGCAGCTTCTCCTTGGTGTAGATGAACTTCTCGCGGCTGATGTCCGACAGCTCGTACTCCGGGCCCAGCACGATCGCCTGCACCGGGCACGCGTCCTCGCAGTAGCCGCAAAAGATGCAGCGGAGCATGTTGATCTCGTAGGTCTTCGCGTAGCGCTCGCCGGGCGAGACCCGGTTCTCGTCGGAGTTCTCCGCGGCGATCACCAGGATGCAGCCGACCGGGCACGCGGCCGCGCACAGCTCGCAGCCGATGCAGCGCTCGAGCCCGTTGTCGTAGCGGCGCAGGTAGTGGCGTCCCCGGTAGCGCTCCGACCGCGTCGTCTTGTCCTCTGGGTACATGGTGGTGACCACCGGGCGGAAGAACTCCGACAGCGTCGTCTTGAGACCGCCTGCCAGCGCGGCCACATCCGCCACGACGCCGGGCCTCTCGCCCTCCGGTTTTGCGGGCACGCCTTCACGCGGGCCCCTCAAGGGCGTCGGGTGTTCCGACTGCGTACCTGTTTCCTCGTCCGCCACCATCTATCCCTGGGTCGCCACGAGGATGACCCCGGTGACGATCACGTTTGCGATTGCCAGCGGCAGCAGGAGCTTCCAGCCAAGCCTCATGAGCATGTCGTAACGCAGGCGCGGGAAGGTGCCGCGGAGCCAAATGTAGAGGAACAGGAACAGCACGATCTTGATGAAGAAGGCGAGCACCGGCGGGATCACCCAGAGGTACCAGCCGCCGAAGAACAGCAGGGCCGCGAGCGCCGAGACCGTGATCATGTTCACGTACTCGGCCAGGTAGTACATGACGAACTTGAGGCCCGAGTACTCGGTCAGAAAACCGCCGATGAGCTCCTGCTCCGCCTCGGGAAGGTCGAACGGCGCGCGGTTGGTCTCCGCGACCGCCGCCATCAGGTAGATCACGAATCCGATCGGGGTGAGGAGGATGAGCGGGATCGGGCCGTTGTACCAACCCCAGTGCACCGTGTACTCGACGATGTCGCGCAGGCGCAGCGAGCCGACGATCATGAAGGTCGGCACCAGGGAGAGTCCCAGGGCCATCTCGTAGCTGATCAGCTGCGCGGCCGAACGCAGGCCGCCCAGCAGCGAGTACTTGTTGTTGGACGCGTAGCCGCCGATGACGATCGCGTAGACATTGAGCGAGCTGAACGCGAAGATGAGCAGGATGCCGATGTTGACGTCGGCGATCCAGTACTGGACGTTGTACCAGAGGCCGATCGGGATCACGGCCCACGAGAGGAACGCGGCGGCGACCGCGATCGCCGGCGCGATCACGAAGAGGAGCTTGTCGGTCTCGGCCGGGACGAAGCTTTCCTTGAAAGCGAGCTTGATCCCGTCCGCCGCGAGCTGCATCAAGCCGAACGGCCCGACCCGGTTGGGGCCGGGACGCCGCTGGATGCGGCCGAGCGCGACACGTTCAAACCAAACCGTGTAAGCGGTAGCGGTCAGCACCACGAAGAGCAGCAGCGTGATCGCGACGGTGACGACGACCCAGTGGCCGATCGGGTCGTTGTAGATCTGGTTCATGGATGGGCCGGCCCGACCAGCACGGGTCCAGGCTCAGGCTCCGGCGACGGCGCCTGGGCCAGTGCGGCCAGCGCCGGCGAGCTCAAGGCGGCCTCGCGCTGGATCGGGAATATGCCCGGGTAGTCGAGCTCCAACCCGAGCGCGGCGCCGAGCTCGGTCAGCACCTCCCACGCTTCCTTCAGCGGCGGGTTTATGACCACCGGCGGTCGCAGAAATTGGACGGTCCCTTCGAGGTTGGTGTAGCTGCCCTGCCGCTCGGCGAACGTGGTGGCCGGCAGCAGGACCGCGGCCTGGTCGTACCCGTCGCGCGGCAGGTGGTCCCAGGCGGCAAGGAAGCCGACCGAGGCGGGGATGCCGGCAGTGGGCGGCGGGCCCCAGCTCAGGAGGGCTTCGACGCCGTCAAGCGCGTCCCATCCGGCGACTCCGAGCGCAAGCGCCCCGCGCTCGTTGGTCGCGCGATAAAGCGGCATCAGCTTGCCGCCGGCCTTGCCCGCCAGCTCGGCGCAGGCGGCCGCGAGCTCGACGGCGTCCTCGCTGCCGTGGCCGTCGCCGTACAGGATCGCAACCGGCCCACCCGGGTTCTGGAGCAGCTCGTGCGCGGCGAGCTTACGGACCTCGGCGGCGGCGGAACCCTTCGCGTTGCGGATGTGCACCGTGTGAGGGTTGCGGTCGAGGTCGACGCCATCAGGGTGCACGACGATGAGCCTGGCGCCGCGCTTGCTGACCGCCTTCTTGACACGGAGATTGACGATCGGGACGTCGTTCTCGGTGTCCGACGCGACGATGATGATGACTCGCGCGTCATCTATATCTCTGATGCGCATCGAGTCCGCGGGGGGTTCCGGGAGAGCGGTCCGGCCGTGCATCTTCACCTTGGCGCCGCGCAGCGGCCCGTCGAGCAGCCGGCGGAAGAGGAATGCCTCTTCGTTGGTCAGGTCCGCCGGGAGGGAGATTCCGAGCTTCGCGCCCTTTCCCTTGATCCCGGTGGCTGTGGCCGCGAGCGCGTCGGCCCAGGTCGACTTTTGTCTTTCTGCGCCCTGCGCGCGCCCGGCTCCGCGCACCGTCGGCGTGCGGAGCCGCGCCGGGTCATTGACGTCCGTGTAGTCGAAGCGGCCGCGGTCGCAGATCCAGCCCTCATCGATGTCGTCGTTCTCGCGCGACGTGATGCGCACGAGCTGACCGCGGCGCTGCCACATCGTCGTGTTGCAGCCGACCGCGCACTTCGAGCACACGCTCTCGGTGTGACTCATGTCCCACGGGCGCGACTCGAAGCGCCACACGCGCGAGGTGAGGGCGCCTACCGGGCACAGGTCGATGATGTTGCCGCTGAAGTTCGACTGGAGCGGTCGGTCGAACTGGCTCGTGATGAAGGAGTGGATGCCGCGCTGTCCGACCGTCAGCTCCTGCTCCCAAGCGATCTCGTCGTAGTAGCGCGTGCACCGGTAGCAGAGGACGCAGCGCTCGCGGTCCAGCGCGATGTTGTCGGAGAGCGGGATCGGCTTCTTGAAGTGAAGGCGCGGTCCATCGATCCGGCTCGTCGGGTAGCCATGGCGGAAGGTGAAGTCCTGCAGCGGGCACTCGCCACCCTTGTCGCAAACCGGGCAGTCGAGCGGGTGGTTGACGAGCTCGAACTCGAGGATGTCGGCGCGCGCCTGCACGGCCATCGCACTCTGAGTGCGCACGACCATGCCCTCGGCGACCGGCGTGGTGCATGCGGTCTGCGGGCGTGGCGGTCCGGGCGAGAAATCGACCAGACACAGGCGGCATGCGCCGACCGGGTCGAGCTTGTGGTGGTAGCAGAAGACGGGGATCTCGATGCCCACGGTCTTGGCGGCCTCGACGATGAGCGTGCCGGCCGGGACCGTGATCTTGTGCCCGTCGATGGTCAGGTTGATGTCAGGCATGCGCGAGTGCCCTACCGACGTTGCACGTATGCCGCAGGCAGTGGTCTTCGTACTCGTCATGGAAGTGGCGCATGGTCGACTCGATGACCCAACCGGCCGCATCACCCAGGCCGCAAAGGCAGCGGCCGTTCTGCAGCCCGTCGGAGACGCGCTCGAGGATTCCGAGCTCGAGCTGCGACCCCTCGTTGGCCATGATGCGGTCGTAAGTCCGAACTGCCCAGTTGCCGCCGACGCGGCACGGCGTGCACTTGCCGCACGACTCGAACGCGTAGAAGCGCAGCAGGCGCGCGGCCGCCTTGACCACGCAGTGTGAGTCGTCCATCACGATGATGCCGCCCGACCCACCCATCGTCCCGAGGGCCTTGAGGCCGTCGAGGTCCGTCGAGGTGTCGAGCATCGAGGCGGGGAGGACCTTGGCCGAAGACCCGCCCGGCCAGAACACCTTCAGCTTTCGTCCGGGAAGCATCCCGCCCGCGAGGCCTTCGATGATGTCGCGGTAGGTGACGCCGATCTCGATCTCGTAGTTGCCGGGCTTCTTCACGTCGCCGCTAACGGTCACCATGCGGGTGCCCTTGGCCTTCTCGGTGCCGCGGCTTGCGTACTCGGCGCCGCCGTGGCGAATGATCCACGGGACAGTCGACAGCGTCTCGACGTTGTTGACGGCGGTCGGCAGCCCCCACGCGCCTTTGACGGCGGGGAAGGGGGGACGGGAGCGAGGTTGGGCGCGCTTCCCCTCGAGCGATTCGAGCAGCGCCGTCTCCTCGCCGCAGATGTAGGCGCCGTGGCCGCGGTACAACCGGACGTCGAGCGCGTGGTCGGCGCCGAAGGGGTGGTCGCCGAGATAACCCTTTGCGTGGGCTTCGGCGATGGCGTCGCGGAGCATCTCGTAAGGGAGGTCGTACTCGCCGCGGATGTAGATCCAGGCCTGGTGGCCACCGATCGCGAAGCTCGCGATGGCGGCGCCCTCGATCAGCGCGTGAGGGGAGTTCTCCATCAGGTAGCGGTCTTTCGCGCTGCCGGGCTCGGACTCGTCGGCGTTGACCACGATGTACTTTGGCCCCGGGTGGTCTTTGGGGACGAAGGACCACTTCATCGCAGTCGGGAAATCGGCGCCGCCGCGGCCGCGAAGGCCGGAGATCTTGACCTCGTCGATCACCTGCTGTGCGGTCATGGTCGTGACCACCTTGCGCAGGGCCGAGTAACCGCCGAGCGATTCGTATACGTCAAGCGTGTGCAGATCAGCCTTGGCGAACCACTCGGTCAGCACCGGCCCACCCACGGTCCCACGCTGCTCAGCCATCGGACTTCTTCTTCCTGGGCGCGCGCTTCTTGGGTGGAGAGGACGTTCCCCTCTCCCCATCGGGGACCAATCCAGAGGTCACATCCTCATCGCGCTTGCGCGCAGGGCTAGGGTGAGGGGCTGAAGCTTGGACCGGCGCGGAAGCAGGCGACCGCCTCTCCGCAACCAGCCCGTCGATCTTCTCCGCCGTCAGGTCGTAGTGATACCGGTGGTCCACGCGGCACATCGGCGCGTACTCGCAGGCGCCCATGCACTCGACCTCTTCGTAGGAGAACAGCCCGTCCTTCGACACATCGCCCGCCTCATGCACCCCGATCGCGCCGCGCAGGTGCTCGACGAGCTCCTCCGCGCCGCGCAGGGTGCAGCTGAGGTTCGTGCACATGTAGAAGCGGTGCTTGCCGATCGGTTCGAGGTGAAAGAGCGTGTAAAACGTCGCCACGCCCTCGACGTACCCGGCGTCCAGCTGCAGCGCCGTCGCGACCTCGGTCATCGCCTCGGGCGTGAGATAGCCGAGCTCCTCCTGAGCGAGGTCGAGGGCGGGCATCACGGCAGAGCGTGGCTGCGGATACCGCGCGGGCAGCGCTTTGATCTCGTCGATGAGGTGCGCTGACAAAGCGGTCATCTGTCCACGTCCCCGAGCACAGCGTCCGCCGTACCGATGATTGCGACCATGTCGGCGACCATGTGGTTCAGGGCCATCCGCTCGAGCGCCTGGAGGTTGACGAACGAAGCCGACCTGAACTTCACCCGCCGCGGCTTGTGCGTCCCGTCGCTGACGACGTAGCACCCGTTCTCGCCACGCCCCGACTCGACCGCCACGTAGACGTCGCCGGGCGGCACCGAGTAGCCCTCGGTGAAGAGCTTGAAATGGTGGATCACGGCCTCCATCGAGGTCTCGAGCTCCTCGCGCGGCGGGGGAAGCATCTTCCGGTCGTCGACGTTGACCGGCCCGTCCGGCAGCCTGTCCAGCGCCTGCCGCAGGATCTTCACCGCCTCGCGCATCTCCTTGATGCGCACGAGGTAGCGGCCGTAGCAGTCGCAGTCATCCGAGGTGGCGACCTCGAACTCGTAATTCTCGTAACCCGAGTACGGCATCGCTTTGCGCAGGTCCCAGGGGACGCCGGAGCCGCGGATCATGGGACCGCTCGCGCCCAGCACCTTCGCGTCCTCTGGGGACAGCCGGCCGATGCCGATCGTGCGAGAACGCCAGATCGGGTTCATCGTGAGCAGGTCCTCGTACTCGTCGATATGCCCGGGCATGGCGCCGATGAACGCGTCGAGCATCTCCAGGAAGCGCGGAGTCGCATCCGCCATCACGCCTCCGGGCCGGATGTACGACGTGTGCATCCGGAATCCCGAGATCTCCTCGTTCATGTCGAGGATCGTGTCGCGCTCGCGAAAGCAGTACATGAGCATCGACATCGCGCCCAGCTCGAGCCCGCTGGTGCCCATCCACACCAGGTGAGATGAGAGGCGCGTGAGCTCGGACATGATCACGCGCAGTGCCTGCGCGCGCGGCGGCACGTCGACGCCCATCAGCCTCTCGACGGCAAGCGCATAGGCGAGGTTGTTGATGGGGGGCGACAGGTAGTCGTGGCGGTCCGTCACGACCACGCCCTGCTGCCACCGCAGCGCTTCCATCTGCTTTTCGATCCCGGTGTGCAGATAGCCGATCACCGGCTTCACCCGGCGGACCTGCTCCCCGTCGAGGTCGACGATGAGGCGAAGCACGCCATGGGTGGACGGGTGATGGGGGCCGAAGTTGACGGTAAGCAATTCACCGCCGAAGGCGCCCTGCTCGCCGGACTTGGTGATCGTCACGCCCTCGGTGCTCACGCATCCTCCGGGGCGGTCTGCCACGTCTGGTGCTCTTCCGAGAACTCGACCACCTCGCCGCCGACCGGGTAATCGCGCCGCAACGGGTGTCCCACCCAATCGTCCGGCATCAGGATGCGGGTCAGCTCCGGGTGGTCGTTGAACACGACGCCGAAGAGGTCGTACGTCTCCCGCTCGTCCCAGTTGGCGGGAGGGAAGAGGTCGTGCACCGAGTCGATGTGCGGCGGGTCGCCGTCGACGAACGCCCGCACGCGCAGCAGGTCCTTCGTTTCCAGGTTGCGCAGCTGGTAGACAAGCTCATAACGAGCCGGCCAGGTGCGCGATGCGTCGGCGAGGTGGTCAACGCACGTGAGAAAGACGAGCAGCCGGTAGCCATCGTCCTTCATCGACTGGAGGGCTTGCTTGATGTTGGCGGGATCGACGGTGACCCACGCGTCACCGGCGCTCACGCCCTGCTCGACCACCAGGTTCTCGGCGGGCAACAGGGGTCCCCGCGAACTCACGGCGCAGCCTCCGAGTTCGTGGGGATTATCACTGCCGGGGCATGATCCCTTGGGCCTTGATCCGTTCCTGCAGGATCATCAGCGCGTTCAGAAGGTCTTCCGGCCTGGGCGGGCAGCCTGGGATGTAGACGTCCACCGGCACGATCTTGTCCACGCCCTGAAGGAGGGCGTAGTTGTTGAACACGCCCCCGGTCGAGGCGCAGGCGCCCATCGAGATGACCCACTTCGGCTCGGGCATCTGGTCGTAGACGGTGCGTAGGACCGGCGCCATCTTTTGCGAGACGCGGCCGGAGACGATCATGAGATCCGACTGTCGCGGCGACGCGCGCATCGCCTCCGAGCCGAAGCGCGCGATGTCCACCCCGGCCGTCGCCGTTGCGATCATCTCGATGGCGCAGCACGCGAGCCCGAACTGGGCCGGCCACACCGAGTTACCTCGGCCCCAGCCGACCAGCTTGCCGAGCGTTGTCGTAAGGACGTTCTGCCCCATGGACTCGGCGAGGTCTTCTAGTCCCATTCCAACCCTCCCTTGCGCCAGATGTGCGCGAGAGCGACGAGCAGGATGCCCATGAAGACGAGCATCTCGATCAGGCCGAACCACTTGAGCTGCCGCAGCAGCACGGCCCACGGGTAGAAGAAGACGGCTTCGACGTCGAAGATGATGAACAGCATCGCCGTGAGGTAGAAGCGCACCGACATGCGGCGGTGAGCAGGCGTGTCGGGAACGATGCCCGACTCATAGGGATTGAGCTTGGCTTTGTAGGGTTTGGAGGGACCGAGCACGAAGCTCAACGTCACCAATGCTCCCAGGAGTCCGAGAACGATGAGAACGAAGATCAGAAGTGGGACGTAGCTTTCGAGCAAGTTTCCGAAGCGGCCTCAGGTGTTGGGGCTCTTGGGGACGGCATTAATTCTATGCGGGCCTTCTAACCGGGCAGGCAGGCCTGCCCGGTGGGATGAGTGAAAGGCTGCAGTTTGGTGCTTGGAAATGACAGGCTGAGTGACGGCCGGAGTGAATCCGGCCTGTAGCTCTACCTCGTCTAGTTTCAACTATGCGTCTTTGTGATGGTGCTCGATTTTGGTCCCGCGTGAAAGCGTCGCGTGGATGGGGCAGTAGCGGTTGCAAGCCATGTCCAGCGCCTTCTCGACCAGGTCCTTGTCGTACTTGCCGTCCCAGCCGATGTGAAACGTGACGTCAATCTTGTTGAACGCGCGCGGCCACTCCTTGTCCTGCTCGCCCTCGACCTCGACTTCCATCGACTTGACCGGCTGCTTGAACTTCTTGAGCAGCAGCACGGCATTGAGCCCGGTGCATCCCCCCAGCGCTCCGAGGAGCAGCTCCGTCGGGCGCATCGCCGAGTCGTCGCCGAAGACGGGCGGCTCATCGATCGCGGCGGAGTGGCCGGACGCGGATTCGATGTCGAACCGGACTTTCTGCCCCGCCCACTTCGCCGTGACCTTCGCCATCTCTAGGCAACATCCTGACGCGAAAGGAGGATGGTCGTCAGCGTCGCTCCGGCCAGTGTGACGGCGGCGAGCACGATCACCGCCGGCCACAGGTCGGCTTCGATGGCGCCTGGCACGGTCTGGTTGCCAAGATGCGCGAGCAGCGACTCGGCGTAGTGCCGGATCGAAAGTGCGGCGGGGCCTTTGCCGAGACTGGCGACGCCGGTCTCCCAGATCAGGACGTAGCCCAGCCCGAAGATGAGCGCATGCCTCACCCGTAGGCCAAACGCGGTGAACACGGCGGTGTAGGCGCACGCGGCCATGGTGGTCGATGCGGTGATCGCCCAGAACGCCTGCCAGCTGGCACCGGCCAGCGCGATCGCGAGCCAGACGGGGCCGAGCGTCATCGGTAGGACCACGGTCAACGTAGACGCGAGAGCGACCAGCACCACCTTCCAGCGCGCGACGGGTCGCAGCCATACGTAAACGAGAGTGCCGTCCTGGGCGAGATCCCCCAACGAGGAGGTCGAGAAGACCAGGGCGACGACCGGGACGTACAGCGCCAGCGCCGCGAGGTCGAGCAGCTGGTACACATCCGTCTCTCGGTTCGCGTAGTCGCTGACGCGCACCGCGTACGCGATGAGGTCGAGCAGGGCGCCTCCGGCGAGGAAGGCGAGCAGGCGCCCCCGGGTAACCGAGATTCGCAGCAGGATCCGGTAGAGGGAGATCAAGGCGAGCGCCTCGCCACGAGATACCGGAAGACGCTCTCGAGGTCGTCGTCCAGCGGCGCCACCTCGAGCAGGCGTACTCCGAGCTCCTGGGTCAAGCGAGGCAGCCGGCGGCGGAACGGCGACACCGTCCATGTGTCGATGACGATGGCGTTGTCACCAGCGGTCTGTACCGCGGATACCGTGCCGGAACCCATGAGGCCCGACGCAAGCCGCAGCGGGTCGGTGGAGCGAAGCCGGATGCGATGCGGCCGGTCGTCGAGAAGCTGGCGGATCGCGTGGAAATCGCCCTCGGCGGCGAGCTTGCCCTCCGCCAGGACGAGCACGGTCGAGCTGAGCTCCTGCACCTCCTCCAGCACGTGACTCGAGACGAGCACGCAGCGGTCCTCGCTGCCGAGCTGGATGAACAGCTGCGCCATCCGCGAGCGTTGTCGAGGGTCGAGCCCGTTCAAGGGTTCGTCGAGGATGAGGACCCGCGGACCGTGCACGATCGCCTGGGCGATCTTCACCCGCTGGCGCATCCCCTTCGAGTAGCTGCTGAGGTGGCGACGGTCGTTGGGATCCAGCTCGACGGTCTCGATCGCCTTGCGCGCCGCCCCCGCCGGATCCGGCAGCCCTTGCAGCGATGCGGCCATGGCGACGAACTCCAGCGCGTTCACGCCGGGCGGGAGGCGCTCCTGCTGCGGCACCAGGCCGATGTCCTTCCGAATCTCGCGCGAGGTGCGCGGGTCCTTGCCCATGACCCGCACCGAACCCTGGGACGGTGACGTGAGGCCGCACAGGATGCGAATCAGCGACGACTTGCCGGCGCCGTTGGGCCCGAGCAACGAGCTCAAGCCGCGCCCGATCGTGGCGGTCAGGCCGCTCAGCGCGACCACGCCGCCGTACCACTTGGCGACGTTTCTGATCTCGATCACCGGCGGCCCTCGGCACGATAGCGAACGACGAGCAGCCCGATCGCCGCCAGCACCCAGGCCGCGGCGGCGGCCGCCATCTGCCAGGTGGGAACGTTGATGGTGCTGAAGCTCTGAAAGAAGCGGAAGACGAGCTGAAACGGCAGCTGGTTGACATTGAGAAGCGCGACCCAATCCGGCGCCTTCAGCGGACCCTGCAAGATGCCGAGCGCCGCACCGGTGAGCAGAAATCCCAGGATGATCCCGGCCGCAGCGAAGGCGTTGCGATCGGTGAGGCTCGAGACCGCAAGCGCCACCGACCCGAAGAAGACGGCCAGCATCAGGCCGCTGCCCACCACCTCGCCAAGCGTCTGCAGGCTCTTGACCAGGCCGGCGGGGCCATGGCCGAAAAGTGAATAACCCGCGAACTCGATCAGCACCGGCCCGGTGGTGACGATCGCCAGCACGGCCCAGACGGCTACCAACTTCGCGGCGGTGTAGGTGGTCGGGCCGAGGTTCGAGGTCATGTACATGCGCAGCGTTCCGTGCCGGCGATCTGGGCAGATCAGCTCCGGGGCGGTCAGCGCCACGAAGATGTAGATCGCCGCCGTGATGAACTGGTAGAAGTCCGGGTAACCGGGCAGCTGAGTTCCCGGTGGGGCGACGGTGACGACCACTATGAGAACCAGACTGGGCAGGTAGGCGATCGCGATGACGATGATCGGGACAACCTTGTAACGGGCGCTGCGCTTCAGCCCGAGCACCCACAGGATCGAGTGAACGACCAACGTCCAGAAGGAATAGGCGACGCCGAGACGCCGACCCTCGTAATGCTGGAACCGACGATCGGCGATCTGGGCCTGGGCGCTCACCGGGCGGGCGCCTCGTCGAGGTCGAAGAGATCGCCAAGCGTGGCCGCTCCCTGTTCCATCCGGCGCAGTTCCAGGTCGAGTTCCACAACCCCCGCCATGACGGCGTCGTGGACACCGTCGGTGGACGCGGGCACGGTGAGCCGAAGGTCGTCCTTGGCTGTGGCGGCGAAACCCTTCGACGCGAGAACGGCCGCGAGCCGCCGGGCGCCCTGGACGACCTCCACCACCAAGGGCGTCTCGCCGCCGAGGAGACTTTTCACGCTCCCGCTGCGCGCGACCTTGCCGCCTTCGAGCATCACGACGTAGTCGCTCACCTGCTCGACCTCCCCCAGGAGATGCGAGGAGATGAGGACGGTGAACCCGAGATCGGTGCCGATTCGCCGCACCAGAGCGAGCATGTCGTCGCGCTGGATCGGGTCGAGGCCGTTGGTGGGCTCGTCGAGCAGCACTAGCTCCGGGTCGTGGACCAGCGCCTGAGCCAGCTTGACCCGCTGGCGCTGGCCGGTGGACATGGTGCCAATGGGTCGGAAGCGCTCCTCGCCCAGGCCCACCTCGAACAGGACCTCGCTGGCGCGCACCACGGCGGACCGATGCGGGATGCCTCGCATCTCCGCGAAGTGCCGGACCAGCTCGCTGGCCTTCACGTCAGGGGGAAAGCGGTCGTCCTCCGGCGCGTAGCCGATCCGCTGGCGCAGCTTGTAGCCGGCCTTCAGCGGGTCCATCCCGAGGACCTCGAGCTTGCCCGCGTCGGGACGGAGGACGCCGAGAAGCAGGCTGATCAGCGTCGTCTTGCCTGCGCCGTTGGCGCCGAGAAGGCCGGTGACCCCCTTCTGCAGCTCGAAGGTGACATCGCTCAGCGCGAGCACGTGTCCGTATTTCCGCTGGACGTGGTCGGCAGATGCGATCGCCGCCATTGCCGCGGAAGTCTACCGAGGCCGTGACCAATAGACTCATCGGGCATCGATGCCTGACGACGTACGTTCCCGCTTCGCGCCAGTCGCCGCCAACTACACGCGATCGACCTTTCACGCGTCGTCCGAGCGCCTCCAGGAGGTGCTCGACCTTGCCCGGCCGAAACCCGGTGACCTCGCGCTCGACGTCGCGACGGGCACCGGCAACACCGCGTTTGCTCTGGCGCCATACGTGCGCCGCGTGATCGGGCTCGACGTGACGCGCGAGATGCTCGACCAGGCATGCCGCCTCACCGCCGAGCGAGGGATCAAGAATGCGGACTGGGTGCTGGGCGACGTGGCGGAGCTGCCGTTCGCCGACGACACGTTCGACCTGTACACCGTGCGTGCGGCGCCGCATCACTTCACCGACATCGACGCCTTCCTGAGCGAGGCGTTTCGCGTGCTCAAACCCGACCGGGATGCTGCCTTCATCGACTGCTCTCCGCCTGCCGCCGCACGCAAGGTGCTGCACGAGGTGGAGGTACGGCGCGACCCTTCTCACGTGAGGGCGCTGACGCTCGAGGAATGGGCGGAGCACTTCGAGCGCGCGGGCTTCGAGATCGAAGTCGGTGCGCTGCGGGAGCTGGACTGGGACTACGACGAATGGATGCGCAACATGGCGGTCGACCCGGCTCTGGCCGGTGAGCTCGCGGGTGTCATCGAGGGCGCTCAGGGCGAGGCGCTGGCCCAGCTGCACCCGGAGCGGCGCGAGGGGAGGCTGCGGCACGCGTACTGGCACTGCCTGATCCGCGCTCACAAGCATGGTTAGGTCACTTCCCCGCTCGCCGGGGAAGGTGGCGTCTAGCCTCCCCACCGTGTGGGGAGGTGGCGCGAAGCGCCAGAGGGGACGCGCCGGATGGGGGGGTGGAGTTGGTCCTAACTGAGGGAGAAATGATCGTTCTCATCGACAAGGTCGGCCGGCGGCACCGAGTGCGCCTCAAGGCCGGCGAGCGGCACTCCCTTCACTCGGGCATGATCAACCACGACGACCTGATCGGCCGGCCCGAAGGCGTGATCGTCACCACGCAGATGGGCGCGCGGATGCTGGCCGTTCGGCCGACGTTCGCGGAGCAGGTCACCGGCCGCCAGCGCCAGGCCCAGCCCATCTACCCCAAGGACCTGGGAGCGATCCTGATCGGGGCGGACATCCACCCGGGCGCGAAGGTGTTGGAGGCGGGCACGGGAACGGGTGCGCTCACGCTGGCGGTCCTGCGGGCGGTGGGTCCCGAAGGCCACCTGGTGAGCTATGAGCAGCGAGAGGAGTTCCAGGAGGCGGCCAGGAGGGCGATCGTGGACACACTGGGCGCCGTGCCGGACAACCTCACCCTCAAGCTGGGTGACGCGTACCTGGGGTTCGAGGAACGGGACCTCGATCGGGTGCTGCTGGACCTCCCCGAACCATGGCAGGCGGTGCCTGGGGCCAAGTTGGCGCTCCGTCCCGGGGGAATCATCTTTGCCTTCTGCCCGAACGTGAGCCAGGTCCAGCGGTTCTTCGAATGCCTGCGCGAGGTACGCGGCTTTGGGATGCTCGATGTCTTCGAGCTGCTGCAGCGAGGCTGGACGGTGCGGGGCCGGAGCCTGAGACCTTCCCACCGCATGGTCGCCCACAGCGGGTTCCTGTGCTTCGGCCGCCGCCTGGCCGAGGACGAGCTCTTCGAACCGGAGGGGGAAGGCTTCAGATGAGATGGGTGGTTCATGGCGAGCGGGCGGTGTACGCGAGCCCGTGGGTGTCCGTGGCGCTCGTCGATGTCGAGGTGCCTGGCGGAGAGCGCATCGAGCACCACGTCGTGCGGATGCCGGGCGATGCCTCCGGCGTCGTGGCCGTCGCCGGCGGCCGCGTCTTGCTCATCCACCGGCACCGCTTCATCACGGACTCGACCGGGTGGGAGATCCCGGCGGGCCGGGTCGAGGCGGGCGAAGACCCGATCGAAGCAGCCCGGCGCGAGACGCTGGAAGAAACCGGGTGGCGTCCCGGACCCCTGACTAGGCTCTTCTCCTACTTTCCTTCCATCGGCTTGATGGATCAGCGGTTCAACATGTTCTTGGCCGCGGGCGCAGAGCACGTTGGCGAACCGCTGGACTCGAGCGAGTCCGACCGTGTCGAATGGATTGCGATCTCGGAGCTGCCGGCACTCATCCGGCAAGGCGAGATCCAGGACGGGCTACAGCCTGACGGCCCTGCTCTGGTATCTCCAGCTCGAGCTGCAGGCGCCAGGCTCCGAAACCTAAGGGGTTGCCGCGCCGTTTCATGTGAGTGAGGCGCCGCGCCAAACTCGTGGCCCTACCGATCGTCGCAGCATTCGTCCTCGCCATCGGCGCCTCTCTTTTCATCTTCCACCACGCGCTCGCTCTGGCATTCGACCCGGGTTCGAACGGATGCGGCGGAGGCTAGGTTCTGCGCCTCTAGGACCAATCTCCCGCCTAGGCCGCCAACCGTAATCGCCGTCGACTGGGGGGGCCGATCTTGGTGTATGCTACGTACACCATGCGTCGGACTCAAATCTATCTGGACGACGGGCAGGTTGCACAGCTCAAGGCAGCCGCCAGGACGTCTTCGAAAACGGTCTCGGAGATCATTCGAGATGCGATTGACGAGAAGCTGGCACGGGCCGAGGAACCTGATGACTTCGAACGGGCGTTGGCTGCCGCCGCCGGCATCTGGGCGCGGCGGACGGACCTCCACTCGACCGATGAGTACGTGCGCAGATTGCGTCGTGATCGGCGTGGATCTGTTGCGTCGTGATCCTCGACTCTGACGTGATCATCGAGGTGCTGCGGGGAAACTCGGCCACCGTCGGATGGCTTAGGGCTCAGCGCGCGGCAGGCATCGCCCTGCGTTACTCGCCCGTCAGCCGCGCCGAGATTCGAGCCGGTTCGCGACCCGCCGAGCGGCCCGCTATCGGCGCTCTGTTCGGGAGCCTGACCGCCATCTCTATCGAAGCATCGACGGGCGAAGTCGCCGGAGAGCAGCTGGCAAAGTACGCCCGATCCCACGGGGTTCAGATGGGTGATGCACTCATCGCGGCCAGCGCAATCGAGAGCGCGAACGACCTGGCGACCTTCAACTCCAAGCATTTTCCCGGTCTCTCGCGGGTGGTCAAGCCGGACCGCTGACTCGAGTCGGGCCGCTCGAGCCAGATCTTGCGGGTAGGATTTAGAGCGATGAGCTCCATCGGCGCCGGGTCGCGAAAACCCGTACACGTCACGGTCACCGGCGCTGCCGGGCAGATCGGCTACGCGCTGCTGTTCCGGATCGCATCGGGCCAGCTGCTGGGTCCCGACCAGCCGATCGTCCTCCGGATGCTCGAGATCGAGCCGGCGATGAAAGCCCTGGAAGGCGTGGCGATGGAGCTCGACGATTGCGCCTTCCCGCTCCTGCACGACATGGTGCTGACGAGCAAGACGGAAGAGGCGTTCGACGGCACGTCCTGGGCGCTCCTCGTCGGCTCCGTTCCGCGGAAGGCCGGGATGGAGCGCGGCGACCTGCTCTCTGTGAACGGTGGCATTTTCGGGCCGCAAGGCAAGGCGATCGCCGCCCGCGCGGCAAATGACGTGCGGATCCTGGTCGTCGGCAATCCGTGCAACACGAACTGCTACATCGCTCGCTCTAACGCGCCTGAGATCGCGGCCGAGCGGTGGTTTGCCATGACCCGGCTGGACGAGAATCGAGCCAAGATCCAGCTGGCGAAAAAGGCGAAGGTGCCGGCCTCGGTCGTCTCGAACCTGGCGATCTGGGGCAACCACTCCGCGACCCAGTACCCGGACGCCAGGAATGCCCGGATCGCGGGCATGGGCGTGTTCGACGTGATCACGGACCACGGATGGTTGAAGAAAGAGTTCATCAAGGATGTGCAGACGCGGGGCGCGAAGGTCATCGAGGCGCGGGGCCTGTCCTCCGCGGCATCCGCCGCCAACGCGGTGATCGACTCGGTGAACAGCATCCGTACGGCGACGCCGTGGGGCGACTGGCACTCGCTGGCCGTGGTGAGCCGCGGAGAATACGGTGTGCCGGAGTGGCTCCAGTTCGGGTTCCCGGTCCGCTCCGACGGCAGCATCTGGGAAGTGGTGCCGGGTCTGCAGCACGACGACGACGCCAAGGAGAGGATCCGGATCACCACCGAAGAGCTCCTGCAGGAGAGGGACCTCGTGAAGGAGCTCGTTCCAAGCTAGGGATCGCCTCGCCGCCCCAGTCCTCTTTTCGATCGTCTTCTAATCTGAGCATGTGAGCGTCACGCTCGACCGTCACAGTTTTCCATTCACCGCGATCGTGGGTCAGGAGTCCATGAAGCTCGCCCTGATCCTGAACGCCGTCGTGCCGACCATCGGCGGCGTCCTCATCCGCGGAGAGAAGGGGACCGGCAAGTCGACTGCCGTCCGCGGCCTGGCCCGCCTCCTGCCCGAGCACGAGTTGGTGGAAGGCTGTCATTTCGGCTGCGACCCCACCGACCTCGAAGCCCTCTGCGCCGACTGCCGCCAGAGGTTCAAGTCCGCCGGCGTGCTGCCCTCCCACAAGCGCCGCATGCGGGTCGTCGAGCTGCCCATCAACTCATCGGAGGACCGCGTGGTCGGAACGATCGACATCGAAGCCGCCCTGCGCACCGGGACCAAGCGGTTCGAACCCGGAGTCCTCGCCGAGGCCAACCGGAACATCCTGTACGTCGACGAGGTCAACCTACTGGATGACCACATCGTCGACGTCCTCCTCGACGCCGCGGCGATGGGCGTCAACATCGTGGAGCGCGAGGGCGTGTCGTTCGCCCATCCATCGCGGTTCATCCTCGTCGGGACGATGAATCCAGAAGAAGGCGAGCTGCGGCCGCAGCTGCTCGACCGCTTCGGGCTGTGTGTCGACGTCGAAGGCATCCGCGATCCCGACGAGCGGGTGCTCATCGCCGAGCGCGATGCCGCTTTCAAGCGAGGCGACCACGAGTTCGCAAACGAGTTCGCCGCGGCCGACCGCAATCTCTCCCGCGCCTTGGCGGAGGCGATCGCCGCCGTGAAAAATGTCCGCGTCACGCCCGGCCACGCGCGCCTCATCTCCTCGATCTGCGTCGAAGCCGCGGTGCTCGGACACCGAGCGGACGTCGTCATCGACCACGCCTCGCGCGCCCTCGCGGCGTATCGCCGGCATACGACTCCAAGTCGCGAGGACATCTATGACGCCGCGACCCTTGCGCTCGCCCACCGGGCCAGGCAGCCCCTGCGCAGGGACCCAGACGAGACCACCTCGCCATCCGAACAGGGCGAGGAGCAGCAGGGTTCCAAGCGGTCCGAGTCCGAACCGGGTGATCCGCAGGCCTCCGAGAGCGAGTCCGCCGCGGACTCGTCGGCCGAGGCGAGCGCCAGCGCTTCGGATAGCGGTGAGCAGACCGCCGGCAGCGATCAGGGGATGACCACTGGAGGCTCGAGCGGAAATGAATCGGCCCCCGACGCGCTCGAGACCTTCAACCTCCGGCGGATCGACCTTCCCCGCCAGCGCCGTGTGCGCAAGCAGGGCGGCAAGCGCTCGGCGAGCCAGACGGCGGATCGCCGGGGACGCTACGTGCGCGCCGAGCCCAGGGCAAAGGTCAACGACCTTGCCATCGACGCGACAGTCCGGGCGGCCGCCCCGATGCAGAAGAATCGCGGCCGTCTGGCCGGCGAACGGCTGAAGCTCGAGCGGGCGGATCTGCGGCAGAAGGTTCGCGAGCGCAAGATCGGCAATCTCATCGTGTTCGTGGTCGACGCGTCGGCGTCGATGGACGCCGAGCAGCGTATGGCGGCGACCAAAGGCGCCATCCTCTCGCTGCTGCAGGACGCCTACGTGCGGCGCGACCGCGTGGCCGTGGTCATTTTCAAAAACCGAACGGCCGAAGTCGTGCTGCGTCCCACCTCCAGCGTGTCGCTCGCGCGCCGCCGTCTCGAGAAGCTTTCGGTCGGCGGGACCACCCCGCTGACGCACGGCCTGATGGCCGGATACAAAGTCGTGAAGACCGAGCTGCTGCGCGACCCGACCATCCGCCCGCTGCTCGTGCTCATAAGCGACGGCCGCGGCAACATCTCGATGTTCAAGGAGGAGCCTCTGGTCGAGGCGCAGAAGGTGGCGGCGCTGATCGAGTCGGAGGACATCGACGCCCTGGTCATCGACTCCGCGCGCGACTACAGCCACCTTCCCTCGGTGCAGCACCTCGCGCGGGTTGCCCCGATGTACCAGACCTACGCGATCAACGCATGCGCCGACCTGGCCGAGCGGATGGGCGCCCGCTACTACGGCCTCTACGATCTGTCGCGGGACGAAATCGCGTCGGCGGTGGAAAGGGAGCTGGGCCGGGCCCGGTAAACGTATGAGGGAAAACCCGGGATGGTTTTCCCTCATCGCCAGGGCGCTACGCGCGTGGCTGCTCCCATTCCGGTATATCGATGGGATTTTCTAAGAAGCTGGAGCCTAACCACGATTGGGCGGCCTGAGGCACAAAGTTGCGGCTGGGTGGAACCCAGCCGCCCATGCGACGCTGGAATCACACCTCGGTAACATCAACGCCGTGGCAATCGACCGCTATTCCTATCCCTTCACCGCGATCGTCGGCCAGGAGCAGATGAAGCTGGCCCTGGTCCTGAACGCGATCAACCCGTCGATCGGCGGCGTGCTGATCCGGGGCGAGAAGGGCACAGGCAAGTCCACCGCGGTGCGCGCGCTCGCGAAGCTGCTGCCCGAGCAGCAGGTGGTCGAGGGCTGCCACTTCGGATGCCATCCGGACGACCCAGAGGACTGGTGTCTCGACTGCCGCGAGCGGGCGCGCTCCGGAGCCCTGCCGGTCACCACCCGCCGCATGCGGGTCGTGGAGCTGCCGATCAACGCCTCCGAAGACCGCGTGGTCGGAACGATCGACCTGGAGGCGGCGTTGAAGGAGGGCTCCCGGCGATTCGAGCCCGGCGTGCTCGCCGAGGCCAACCGCAACATCCTCTACGTCGACGAGGTAAACCTGCTCGACGACCACATCGTCGACGTCCTCCTCGATGCAGCGGCGATGGGCATCAACACCGTCGAGCGCGAGGGCGTGTCGGTCTCGCACCCGTCGCGCTTCATCCTCGTCGGGACGATGAACCCCGAGGAGGGTGAGCTTCGGCCGCAGCTGCTCGACCGGTTTGGGCTCTGCGTCGACGTGGAAGGCATTCGCGACCTCGACCAGCGCGTCGCGATCGTGGAGAAGCGCGCCGGGTGGGAGGACGATCCCAACCTCTTCTACCAGCAGCACGCCGAGTCGGAGCAGAGCGTCCGCTCGCAGATCGCGGAAGCCATCGCGACATTCCCCGAGGTCAATGTGCCCCGTGAGATCCTGCGGCTCATCGCGCAGATCTCGATCGCGCTCGAGGTGGACGGGCACCGCTCCGACCTCGTGTGCGCGCGTGCCGCGCAGGCGAAGGCCGCCTACGACAGCGCGGACAAGGTCGCCGTCAACCACGTCGGTGAGGTCGCCGAGATGGTGTTCGCGCATCGAGTGCATTCGGTGCCGTTCGGCAAGGGCGGTCCGAACCTCGGCGAGGTGATCACGCGCATGATCGGCCAGGCATGAGCGTCTCGACCGAAGCGACCATCACCGCTTTCAACGAAGCATTCGGCCGCCATGACGTGGATGCCGTGATGGCGCTCATGACCGACGACTGCATCTTCGAGAACACGCTGCCGACGCCTGATGGCGAGCGGCACGTCGGTCAAAAAGCAGTACGCGAGTTCTGGAACCAGTTCTTCCACGACTCGCCTCGTGCGACTTTCGAAACCGAGGAGATGGTGGTCGCGGGCGACCGCGCGGCGGTGCGATGGCGCTTCGACTGGGTCGACGGCCATATCCGCGGGATCGACCTGTTCAAAGTGCGCGACGGCAAGGTGGCGGAAAAGCTCTCCTACGTAAAAGGCTGAGGCCCCTAAGAACACATGGCGGGAAACCCGGCGCACCGGTTCTAGACTTTTGCCCGTGTCCGCATCCCAGGAACAGACCCTCGAACCCCAGCGCGCCGCGGAGCTCCTCGGCCGGATCGAAGAGAACGTCCATCTCGTCATCGTGGGCAAGGAGCACGTCGTCCGGCTTGCCATCACCGGACTTGTCGCGGGCGGACATGTCCTGCTGCAGGACCTGCCGGGCACCGGAAAGACAATGCTCGCCCGCGCGCTCGCGACGTCGGTGGGAGGGACCTTCCGGCGCATCCAGTGCACGCCGGACCTACTCCCTTCCGACATCACCGGCTCGAGCATCTTCAATCAGAAGGACCTGAGCTTCGAGTTCATCCCCGGCCCGATCTTCGCCAACGTGGTGCTGGCGGACGAGGTCAATCGTGCGACGCCGCGCAGCCAGTCGGCGCTGCTCGAGGCGATGGGCGAGGGACAGGTCACTGTGGAGGGCACGACCAGGACTCTCGAGCGGCCTTTCTTCGTGATCGCCACTCAGAACCCGACCGAATTTCACGGCACATATCCGCTTCCGGAATCGCAGCTCGACCGCTTCATCCTGTCGGCCGAGATGGGGGCACCCACTGACGCCGAAGCGATGGAGGTGCTCGCCCGGCGCGAGCACGGCGACCCGATCAGCCAGCTCAACGGAGTGGTCGACCTGGGTGACGTGCTCGAGCTGCAAGACGCGTGCCTTCGCGTCGTGGCGGCGCCGGCGATCCGCACCTACATCGTCTCGCTTCTCCAGGGCGTCCGCTCCCGGCCCGACGTCCTGCTGCCGGCGAGCATGCGATCGGGCGTCTACCTGCAGCGGGCCGCGCAGGCCTGGGCGCTTTTCGAAGGCCGGGACTTCGTCCTGCCCGATGATGTGAAGCTGCTCGCCGGACCGGTGCTTGCCCACCGCCTGAGCATGCGCGGCCGGGCGAAGGCTGACGAGATGATCCAGGCATTGGTCGCCTCGCTTCCTATACCGCCGCTGAGGCAGCACTGATCAAACTTGGAACCCCCCACCGGTCAGAGCTCGCCACGCGAGCTATGACCACCTCCCCAGCGAGTGGGGAGGTCAAGTGAGACCTACGCCCAGGCTGGTTGGCGCGCTCGCCCTGGCCGCGGTGATCGAGTACTACGGCGCGAGCTCTGAGGTCCCGTGGCTTTTTCTGCTCGCGAGCTGGATCGCAGCGCTCTGCGCCGTCTCGCTCATCTTCGCGCTGTGGAACCGCGCCGGCCTCCGGCTGCACCTGAGCGTCCGCGGCGCGAGTGCCGCGCCCGGTTCGCCTGTCGGGGACCTGCCCCCGCACCTGCTGCGCAACGCGCCGCTGCCTGAGCCGATCTTCGAGGGCGACGCTCTTTCAATGGAGATTGGTCTGGACACCACAGGTGCGGCACGGGGCCCTGCCCGCCTGGTCGGCATCATCGGCTCGCAGGAGATCAGCGCCGCCACCGGGCTGGTGCCGAGATCGGGTTGGAGGCAAGGGGTCGAGCTGCGAGGGCTTCGCCGGGGACCTGTCGACGCACGCGCGTGGGTGCTGGAGTCGAGCGACTTCGCCGGCTTATTCCGCAGCCGGCGCGCGAACCCCGACGCCGAGGTCGCGCTCGTGCTCCCTCGGTTTACCTCCCTGGCCGGCCGGCCGCAGGCTCGGGAGCTCGAGGCGAGTGTGGCAGCGCCGAGCGCTGGGTCCGGCACCGAGATGTTCGGTGTGCGCGAGTACCGCCCGGGGGATTCGTTGCGCAGGATCCACTGGCGCTCGAGCGCCCGGCACGGAGAGCTCGTCGTGCGCGAGTACGAGCCGCCCGGCATTCAGACGCTAGGCATTTTCTGCGACCCCGGCCCGGCCAACTCTGAGGTCTCTGACCAGGTCGCGCGCCTCGCCGCCTCAGAAGCGTGGGATTGCATCCGCAATGGCGGGCGGGTGATGTTGTGGGGGCCCGGCCTCACGCCGAGCGAACCCGGTGAGGCGCGCTCGGTATGGGCGGCGCTCGAGTGGCTCGCGCGCTACCCGACCCGAGCCGCCGGCGGCAGGGATGCGGATCCGCCGAGGGTGAGCGAGGCGGTGGCCGTCACGGGCGGCAACCACCCCGACGTCGTCGAAGCGCTCGAGATGGTGCGGCGTCGCGGAGGGATGGTGCGGGCCTGGGTCGTTGAGCCGGGCGCGCGCAGGGCGCCCCATTCATTCGCGGATTTCGACGTTGATGGGCCGGTTCACCACGTTGGCACGGGCTGGCCGCTGTGAAGCTCCGGCTGCCGGCGTCGCCGGTCGAGAACTCCCTCGAAGGGCGGGCGTTCGTCTTCTCGGGCTTTTGCGTCGCGGTGCTCGCGATCGTGCTCTACGGGCAGGACTACGTCGTGCCGGCGGCCGGTGTCGGGGCGACGGCGATCGGCCATGTGATCAGCTACCAGGGAAGATCGCGCAAACGCAGCGTGCTCGGCCAAGCGCTGCTGGCCTCACTGGTGTTTGCGGGCCTGGCCTACTTCCTCGCCGACTCGGTCCTGGCGCTCTTCGGAGGAGTGCTGCCGCAGGCGAACTTCGCCATCGCGCTCGTCGCCGTGACGAGCTTCGACCTCAAGACCCGCCGCAACTGCTATTCGAGCCTCTGGATCAGCCTCGCCATCCTCTACCTCGCTGCGGTTTACGCCTGGGACTATCCGTTCGGGATCCTGGTCGCGCTCTGGGCCGTGTGCCTGGCGGGTTTCTGGGTGGCGTCTCACCTGCGCCGGATGGAGGCCCGGCTGAGCGCTCCACCGGCGGCGCTGGCGGCGGTGGTGCTCGGCGCGCTCGCGGTAGGCCTTGCTGGGTTCGTGTTCATCCCGCAGCCGACCTCATTGGCGCCCAGTCCGGTGGTGGTCTCCCTGCCCAACTTCGTGAGCTTCAAAGGCGAGCTCGAGAACCCGGCCCTGCCGCTGGTGCAGCTGAGCGGCGACCCGTCGGGCGCGACCAGCAGCATCGACCTCCACTTCCGCGGCCGGCTCGGGGATTCGCCCGTGATGTACGTCAGAACCGGTGCGCCGGCCTACTGGCGCGGACTCGTCTTCGACACCTACCAGGGCGGGGTCTGGACCACATCCGCGCGCGGCTATCGTGAGCTGCAGCCGTACATCCCGCCGCGTCTTCTCCCACCCGCGCCGCCCAACAACCTTGGGACTTTCGTGCAGGTCTTCCGCGTGCTGCGCCCGCTGCCGGGCGTCATCAGTGCCGCGTACCCGATCCAGAGCCTGTACGCGCCCGTCACGTCCCTGCGCGAAGACGCCTACGGGACTTTCTTCACGCCGGACCTGCTGCGACCGGGCCAGACGTATTCGGTCGTGTCCTACCTGCCCAACCTCACAGCCAAGGAGCTCCAGTCCGATACGCTCGCCGGCGCCGCGACCGATGTGAGCCCGGCGTATCTCGACTTTGCGGCGCTGTCCCAGCAGGCGCGGGCCCTCGCGCTTACCGCCGTCGGCGGCCACACCGCGACCGAGTTCGACGAGGTGATGGCGCTGACCAACTACCTGCGGACGAATTTCCGCTACTCGCAGCAGCTTGGGCACGTTCCCGCGGGACGCGACCCGGTCGACTGGTTCCTGTTCGACGTCAAGATCGGCTACTGCGAGCAGTTCGCCACCGCCGAGACTTTGATGCTGCGCAGCCTCGGCATCCCCGCCCGGCTTGCCACCGGGTACTCCACGGGCACCTATGACCCCGTGCTCGACCAGTCGGTCGTTCGCGAGCACGACGCGCATGCCTGGGTCGAGGTGTGGTTTCCCAACCACGGATGGGTGCCGGTCGACCCTTCGCCCGGCTTCTCAGCGTTGGCCGCGACGCAGTTCCCGTCGCACTGGGCGGCGGGAGGGATCGCGCGTCTCATACCTCACCTCGAGATCGGCGCGCCGCTGGGCGCGATCGGCTCGCTGGGGCTGGTGGCGGTGATCCCGCCGGCGGTCGCAATCGGGGTGCTGGTGGTATTCGCCTGGGCCTGGCTGCGCACCCGGCGCAGGAGGGGAAGGGGAGGGACGAAGGCGGGACCCGGCGAATCGGAGCTGCTCCGTCTGTACGAGCGCGTCCAGCGAAAGCTTGGACGCCGCCGCGCGCCACCAGAAACGCCTCTGGAATATCTGAGTGGTGCGAGCCCTGGACCGGTGCTGGGGGTGCTTGAACAAGTTACGGACGCTGTCAATGAGGGCGCCTATGCGGGCCGCTGGCCGGACCCTAACGCAGTGCGCGAGCTCGCGGACCGCTTATCCTGACCCGCCGTGGCCAAAGTCTTGAAGCAAACGGGTGCAGAGTCGGTTCGCTGGGATCTCAGCGACCTCTACACATCGCCGACTGACCCCGCGCTCGAGGCGACTCTCGCTCGAGCGCTGGAGCGAGCGAAGGATTTCGAAGCCGAATACAAGGGCAAGGTCGCGACCCTCGAGCCGCACGAGTTCGTGGCGATGATGCGACAGCTCGAGCAGAACGAGGAGGAGGCGGCGAAGCCGGACGTATACGCGTACCTGCTGCACAGCCAGAACACGCAGGAACCGGCGGCGGGCAGGGTCCTGGCCAGGGTGCGCGAAGCCGCCGCGGAGCGAGGCAGTCATGGCGTCTTCTTCTCGCTCGAGCTGGCTCAGGTCACCGACGAGCAGGCGGCCAAGCTCTACGCGTACCCCGACTCGTCTCGCTACCGCCACACGATCGAGGAGGCGCGCAAGTTCCGCCCGCACCAGCTGTCGGAGCCCGAGGAGCGTGTCCTGACGGACTTCAGCCCGGTCGGAAACTCCGCCTGGACCCGCCTGTTCGAGGAGCTGTGCTCCGGCGTCCGGGTGGAGCTGGACGGCAGGCAACTCGCGCTCGAGGAGGCCTTGACCCGGCTTCGCGAGCCGGACCGCGAGATACGACTCCGCGCCAGTCACGCCATCACAGGCGCGCTTGGGCATGACATTCGGACGCGCGGCTACATCTTCAATGTGATCCTGCAGGAGAAGGCGATAGACGACCGGCTCCGTCACTTCCCGTCATGGATCTCGTCGCGGAACCTCGCGAACGAGACGTCGGACGAGGCGGTGCGGGCGCTCGTTGACGCCGTCACGGGCCGTTACGACATTTGCGTTCGCTACTACCGGGTGAAGAAGCAGCTGCTCGGGGTCGGCGAGCTCCACGAGTGGGACCGCTACGCTCCGATCAACCAGGTGACCCACGACCTCTCCTGGGACGACGCCAAAGAGCTCGTGCTGGGCTCGTTTCAGCGTTTTTCGAAGCGCGCGGGAGTCCTGGTGGAGGACTTCTTCAACCACGGCTGGATCGACGCACCGGTCATTCCGGGCAAGGCAGGCGGGGCGTACTGCATGCCCGTGACGCCTCGCCACCATCCCTACGTGATGCTCAACTTCACGGGTAAGCTGCGCGACGCGCTGACTTTGGCGCATGAGCTGGGTCATGGCCTGCACGACCGTCTTGCCTCGAAGCAGCACATCTTCGACTTCCACCCGCCTCTGACCCTCGCGGAGACGGCGTCCGTCTTCGGTGAAGCGCTGACCTTCGACCGCATCATGGCCGAGGAGAAAGACCCGAAGATCCGGCTGGCCATGCTCTGCAGCCAGGTCGAGGACGCCTTCTCGACGGTCTTCCGCCAGGTCGCCTTCAACCGCTACGAGGACGCCTGCCACACGGCTCGCCGGACCGAGGGCGAGCTGGCGGTCGAGCAGCTTGGCGAGATCTACCAGGCCAAGCTGCAGCCGATGTTCGGCGACGCGCTCACGCTCACCGAAGAGCACAAGGTTTGGTGGAGCTACATCGAGCACTTCCTGCACACGCCGGGGTACGTATACGCGTACGCGTTCGGAAATCTCCTCGCGCTGTCCGTCTATCACCGCTATCTCGAGAGTGGTCCGGAGTTCGTGGACGAATACCTGGAGTTTCTGGTGGCCGGCGGATCGACCCGGCCGGACGAGCTCGTGTGGCGCATCGGGATGGACATCACCGACCCGGGTTTCTGGGACTCGGGGTTGAAGATCCTCGACGGAATGGTGGCCGAGATCGAGCGCCTGGCCGGGGCGTCCTCAGCGGACCGATAGACTTAGCTCCACATAGCTGGGCCCGCCGTGGCGGGAGAGAAGCCACTCGTCAGTGGTAGGGAGTGAGATGACGGTCACCACCGATACTCTGGCCACTACCGATCTCGAGTTTGCCCGCCAGCTTGGGCAGCAGCTCCGGGTCGACTCGATCCGCTGCAGCACGGCCGCAGGCTCAGGGCACCCGACCTCGTCGATGTCCGCCGCCGACCTGATAGCTGTCCTGATCGCACGCTATGTGCAGTACGACTGGTCCAAGCCCAAGGACCCAAACAACGACCACCTGATCTACTCCAAAGGACACGCGTCGCCGCTGTGCTACGCAATGTTCAAGGCGGTCGGCGCGATCACCGACGCCGAGATGATGACCTTCCGCAAGTTCGGCTCGCGGCTGCAGGGCCACCCGACGCCGATGATCCCGTGGGTGGACGTCGCGACCGGTTCGCTCGGCCAGGGCCTGCCGATCTCGGTCGGGATTGCCCTGGCCGGCAAGGACTTGGACAAGCTCCCCTTCCACGTGTGGACCCTCTGCGGCGACTCCGAGCTGGCCGAGGGATCGATCTGGGAGGCCTTCGACAAGGCTGGCCACTACCAGCTCGCCAACCTAACCGCGATCCTGGACATCAACCGGCTCGGGCAGCGCGGCGAGACCGAATACGGCTGGACGATGGACGTGTACCGGCGGCGAGTGGAGGCTTTCGGCTGCTTTCCGATCGTGATCGATGGGCACGACGTGACGGCGATCGATCGGGCCTACGGGCAGGCGCTCTCGTCGACCGGGAAGCCGACGGTGATCATCGCCAAGACGATCAAGGGCAAGGGGTTCTCGGAGATCGAGAACAAGGAAGGATGGCACGGCAAGGTGCTGCCGCCGGACATGGCGGAGCGAGCGATCAAAGAGCTCGGCGGAATCCGGCATCTCAAAGTCAAGACCGCCAAGCCCGAAGCGACCCCCCGCGGGTCGAAGCGGCCCGAGCCCGGCCCGACCGTGACCCTCCCGGTCTATACGAAGGACGACAAGGTCCCAACGCGCAAGGCGTACGGGGACGCCCTGCTCGCTCTTGGCGCGATCCCGGAGGTGGTGGCCATGGACGGGGAGGTGTCGAACTCGACGCATGCCGACGAGTTCGCCAAGGCCTACCCCGATCGGTTCTTCGAAATGTGGATCGCGGAGCAACAGCTGGTTGCGACCGCGGTGGGGATGAGCGTTCGCGGGTACAAGCCTTTCGCATCCACCTTCGCCGCGTTTTTCAGCCGCGCCTATGACTTCATCCGCATGGCGGGCATCTCGGAGGCCAACATCCGGCTGGTCGGCTCCCACGCCGGCGTCGAGATCGGCCAGGACGGGCCTTCGCAGATGGCGCTAGAGGACCTCGCCTCGCTGCGCGCGATCAACGGCTCGGTCGTGCTCTACCCTTGCGATCCCAACCAGACGGCGAAGCTCACGCGGGTGATGGCCGATACGCCTGGCATCGTCTATATGCGCACGACCCGCGGCGCCTACCCGACCATCTACGGCCCCGCGGAGAGCTTCAAGGTCGGGGGTTCGAAAGTCGTGCGGCAAACGCCGAAGGACCGAGTGACGCTCATCGGCGCCGGCGTAACGCTCCACAACTGCCTGGCAGCAGCCGACGCGCTGGCCGCTAAGAAAATTCCTGCGCGCGTGATCGATCTCTACTCGGTCAAGCCGGTCGACGTGAAGACCCTGCGGGAGGCGGTGCGCGCCACCAAGGGAAAGCTGGTCATCGTTGAAGATCACTACCCCGAAGGCGGGCTTGGCGCTGCTGTCATGGAAGCGCTCGCGGCCGATGGCGTTGCAACCAAGATTGCGCATCTTGCAGTTAAGGGGCTCCCGACCTCCGGCAAGCCCGACGAGCTCATGAACGCCGCCGGCATCTCGGCCCGGCACATCGTGGCCGCGGCCACCAAGCTCCTGCAGGCGAGGTAAGTAGGGCGATGGCGACGAACACCGCCACAAAACACAACGCGATCAAGGAGCTCAAACAGGCCGGCCAATCGTTGTGGCTGGACAACATCCGCCGCCAGCTGATCACCTCGGGTGAGCTCGCCCGCCTGCGCGACGAGGGCCTGACCGGGGTCACC